>RCUM01000135.1_pt1 | contig 60080 bp, 54 predicted proteins | sample 2166141 | NCBI WGS metagenome assembly RCUM01 (sample SAMN09932756, study PRJNA488358) | compost metagenome | isolation source: compost soil in crotonic acid-enriched | place: Germany: Experimental Botanical Garden | reverse complement strand
GTTCGCGCAAAAAGAGCTTTGACTGGTACCGCAACGTGATCGCCAGCAACGGCGAGCAGCTTTAAAAATCACGGTTTTTTTATGAAAACGCGAATGAGCCACAGCGATGTGGCTCATTTTTATTGGACTTTTGACATCCTCACTCGCTCAATAAAAACAATCAAAACGCCAATCAACATTGATGCGAAAAGCATTAAAATAAAAGTCACAAACCCGTCTAAACCATTCAGTGTGTTTATGTATTTAATCGTGCAAATACACGTAAATAATGTAAATGCATAACCCATTGACTTCTTGATGCATCCATTCATTGTCAGCCTCGAAAATTCACAGACTACTCACCGAATCACTCTTATTTACGTGAGCGGACATTATCGTATATTGCCATTAAAATAATTGATAATAATTATCATTATCGAAGTTGAAATATCAGCGGCCGCAAACGAAATGTCAACAAGTGAAGTAGACAACCGTGACCGATATCCAGTTTCCATTACCTCTGAATACCTCTGCGGAATATCGTATTTATGCGCTCTCTTTACATAACCTCAGGTTATGTAAAACACCACTAAATTTCACTTTATCGTAACACTTCGGCTTGCGTAGACTCAGTGTGGGGACAGGGTTTATCCCCTTCGCGCTGACATAACAACAAAACAGATCAGCCCTTTGTATCCTGCCTATGCCATGAGGATTTCCGCATGAGCCAGATAAACGAACTTTACCATCGCAACTACGATCGGCACCCGCCGGCGTTGGTACCTGAATATAAAACCAGCGTGCTGCGCTCGCCGAAGAACGCATTGATCTCGCTGCAGAATTCGCTATCAGAAATCACCGGCCCGGTGTTCGGCCAGCATGAACTGGGGGCGCTGGATAACGATCTTATCCTTAATTACGCCAAACAGGGTCTGCCTATCGGCGAGCGTATTATCGTGCACGGCTATGTGCGCGACGAAAACGGCCTGCCGTTGCGCAATGCGCTGGTAGAAGTGTGGCAGGCCAACGCCGGTGGGCGTTACCGCCATAAAAAGGATCAGTATCTGGCACCGATAGACCCTAATTTCGGCGGTTGCGGCCGTATGCTGACCGACGATAACGGCTATTACTTCTTCCGCACCATCAAGCCCGGCCCCTATCCGTGGCGCAACCAGGTCAACGACTGGCGCCCCGCCCATATTCATTTCTCGCTGTCCGGCGACGCCTTCGCCCAGCGGCTGATCACCCAAATGTACTTTGAGGGCGATCCGCTGATTGCCAGTTGCCCAATCGTCCGCGCCATCAAAAATGACGATGCGGTGCGCACGCTGATCGCCGGGTTGGATAAAACCGCCTCGATTCAACTGGACAGCCTGGCTTATCGCTTCGATCTGGTGCTGCGTGGCCACCGCGCTACGCTGTTTGAAAACCGTCTGCAGGGGAAAGCATAATGCCGCAACAGTATCTGCCGGAAACGCCGTCGCAAACCGCCGGGCCTTATGTGCACATCGGCCTGGCCCCCTTTGCCGCCGGCTTCGATATCTTTGAAAACAACTTTAATCACGTGCTGACCCAGCCGGAAACCCAGGGCGAACGTATCACCCTCGAAGGCCGAGTGTTCGACGGCAGCGGTTCGCCGATCCGCGATGTGCTGCTGGAAATCTGGCAGGCCAATGCGCACGGCCGCTACAACCACCCGGGTGATCAGCAGCACGAGAAGCCGCTGGACAGCGCTTTTCGCGGTTGGGGGCGCAGTTGTTCGGATTTTGAAACCGGCCACTATCGCTTTGAAACCATCAAACCCGGCGCAGTTTGCGGGCGTGACGGCCGCCTGATGGCGCCGCACGTTAATCTGTGGATCGTCGCACGCGGCATCAATCTTGGTCTGCACACCCGGGTGTATTTTGCCGACGAAGATGCCGCCAACCAGCAAGATCCGGTGCTGAATCTGATCGAACTGGAAGTCCGCCGTAAAACGCTGATTGCCCATCCCGAGCGCCGTGGCGACGAGTTGGTGTACCGTTTTGACATTGTTATTCAGGGCGACCGCGAAACGGTATTCTTCGACCTGTAATTCCCGCCACCGCTGCGGCCGCAAAAATCTGCACGTCAGTGTAAATATGCGGCCGCCGTCACTTGTTGCCACTGGGGAAAACTCCCTACACTGGGGCATGAAAAAAGCCAATTTATTTATGCAGCGCATGCGTTTGCGCCACATCAACGGGTTCGTCGCGGTGGCACAGGAGCGATCGCTGAGCCGCGCCGCCGACAAACTGAGCCTGAGCCAGCCGGCCCTGTCGAAAACGCTGAGCGAACTGGAAGCCTTGACCGGTAATCGCCTACTGATACGCAGCCGGCAAGGAACCCGCTTGACCGAACAAGGCGAACAATTTTTGGGGTATGCCACCCGGGTGCTGGAGGCGTTGACCGCCGCCGGACACGCGCTGGACAGGCTGGACGACGCGCCGGCGCGGGTGCTGCGCATCGGCGCACTGCCGACTACCGCGCTGGGCATGCTGCCGCAGTCGATCGGCCAGTATCAGCAGGCGCACCCTTATTCGCGTATTCAGGTGATCACCGCCAAAAATACCGAATTGCTGACGCAGCTCAAAGCCGGCGACATTGACGTGGCGATTGGCCGCATGGCCGAACCGGAAATGATGAGTGGGATTGCCTTCGAACTGCTGCTGTTGGAATCCTTGCTGATGGTGACACGCTCTGAGCATCCTCTGTTGAGCGAGACCATTACCCTTGAGCAGGCGCTGAGCTATCCGGCCATTTTGTCGCCCAAAGGCACGGTGCCGCGCCACAATACCGAGAACCTGTTATCCACCCAGGGATTCAGCCTGCCAGGCCAATATATCGAAACGCTGTCCGCCTCTTTGGCGCGCCAGATGACGTTGCAATTTGACTATGTGTGGTTTGTGCCTTCGAGCGCGGTTAAAACCGATATCGCCGCCGGCCAGCTTATCCCCCTGCCGCTGCCTACTCAGGGTATGGAGGAAGCGGTGGGCATTTTGAGCCGTAACGACGGCGAACTCAGCGATGCGGCGCTGGCGTTTATCGCCACCGTGCGCCGCCTCGCCAACGCCACGCGTTCCGCTTAGCCCGCTTCGCGGTCCTGTTCGGCGAATACCTCTTCCGCCAGATGGAACGCCGAGTTTGCCGCCGGCAGGCCGCAGTACAGCGCGCTTTGCATCAATACTTCTTTGATCTCCTCGCGGGTCACGCCATTATTCGCCGCCGCTTTCAGGTGCATGCGCAGTTCGGTTTCGCGGTTAAGGGCGATCAACATGGAAATGGTGATCAAACTGCGGGTGTGGCGTGCCAGCCCTGGCCGGGTCCAGATCTCACCCCAGGCGTAGCGGCTGATAAAGTGCTGAAATTCTTCGTTTAACGGGCTGAGCCGGTCAAGACTGCGATCAACGTGTGCATCTCCCAGCACGGCCCGCCGCACCTCAATGCCCTGCTGATAACGTTGCTCATCATTCATATCGTTTTGCTCCTGCGGTTAACGGGGATGCCTGTTCCAGCACCCGTTGAGTAAATGTCTGCGCGCTGCCGAGGTAATGCTGCGGATCCAGCAACACAGCCAGCCGCTGCGGGGTTAAATGGGCCATTACCCTGCTGTCTTCCAGCAAGACGTCGAGCAACGTCCGTTGCTGCGCCAGCGCCAGATGGCACTGTTTTTCAATAAGCTGATGCGCCTGCTGGCGGCCGATAGCTTCGCCCAACGCCATCGTCACGGCTTCGGCCATGATCAACCCACCGGTTAACTTCAGGTTATGTTGCATCTGCTGCGGGAACACCTGCAAACCGGCGATCAGATCGCCCGCCGTGTGCAATGCACCCGCCGCCAACATCACCAACTCCGGCAAGCTTTCCCACTCGGCGTGCCAACCACCCAGGCCACGTTCATGTTCCTGCACCATAGCGGCATGCAACCCGCCGACCAGCGCCGGAACCCGGTTGGCCGCCGCGAGGATCACCGCGCAGGCCACCGGATTGCGCTTATGTGGCATGGTGGAGGAGCCACCGCGCCCTTCTGCCGCCGGTTCGGCGAGCTCCGCCACTTCGGTTTGCATCAGCAAAGAGATGTCGCGCGCCAGTTTGCCCAGCGTGCCGGTTAAACCGGCGTACCAACCGGCAATCTCCAGCAGCCGATCGCGCTGGCTGTGCCAGGGCGTATCCGCCGCACTCAGTTGCAACCGCTCGGCCAATGCGGTCACCAGCAGATCACCTTCTTCACCCAGTGACGCCAACGTCCCCGCCGCGCCGCCCAGTTGCAGCGCCAGCACCCGCGAGCGCATTTCATCGAGCCGCTGCCGGTAACGCAGCAAAGCATCCAGCGTACCGGCCAACTTTAGCCCCAGCGTGGTCGGCAGCGCGTGTTGCATCCAGGTGCGCCCAACCAGCACGCAATCCTGATGCAGAGTAATTTGTTGTACCAGCGCCGCCATCAACCGGTTCAGATCCTCTTGCGTGAGGGTGATAGCCTGCCGCAGTTGCAGCATCAAACCGCTGTCGATAGCGTCCTGACTGGTCGCTCCCCAATGAACAAAGCGTGCGGCGCCGGCATCGCGCTGCGCGACCAAGGCCGTGAGTTGCTTCACCAGCGGGATGGCCAGATTGCCGGCCTGCGCCGCCGCCTGCGCCAGCGCGGCGCTGTCTACTAAATGACTGTGGCAACAGGCGGCGATATGCTGCGCAGCCTCTGGCGGAATGATCCCCAGCCCGGCTTGCGCCGTGGCCAGCGCCGCTTCGAAATCCAGCATGCCCTGCAACGTGGCGGCATCGCTGAAACATTCGCTAACCGCTGAAGACCGCAACAACGGCGTCAGTAATTCCATAAATTCTCCGACCTAAAAGGGGCTTTTTCCGATGATGGCGCGGCCCAAGGCAGGGTGCAAGAGCGATAAACGCTGCTTTGGGCGATAATCGAAACATTGGGAATCTTTCTGCTGCCTGCTGCGTTTTTTGTGATCCCGGTGGGGTCAGTTCATCTGAAAAGGCGAGCCGACGTAATTTTCCGCCAGCACCGTCATGGCGCTGCGCGACTTGACCGTATATTGCAGTTCCGACAGCTGCAGCCGCTGCTGGAATGGGCTGCCGTCAGGATGGGTGTGCAGCATGTTGGTCATCCACCAGGAAAAATGCTCGGCGCGCCATACCCGCTTGAGGGCATCGTCGCTGTAGCTGTCCAGCCGCCGCCAGCTTTTGCGCAGATAAAACGCCTCCAACGCTTGCGACAGCAGGCAGACGTCCGCCATCGCCAGGTTTAACCCCTTCGCCCCGGTCGGCGGCACGATATGTGCGGCATCCCCCGCCAGCAGCAGGCGTTTGCAGCGCATGGGCTCGGTGACAAAGCTGCGCATGCCGACCACGTTTTTCTGGAAAATACGGCCCTTTTTCAGCGACCAGCCGTCGTGATTTTCCAGCCGGGTTTCCAGTTCGTTCCAGATTCGATCGTCCGACCATTGATCGACGTTTTCGGTCGGATCGCACTGGAAATACATCCGCTGCACGCCTGCCGACCGGGTGCTGATCAGCGCAAAGCCCCGCGCGTGCCGGGCGTAGATTAATTCTTCACTGGAAGGCGGCGCCTCCACCAGAATGCCGAACCAGCCGAAGGGATAAATCCGAGTGTAATCCTGGCGCAACCCACCGGGCATCGCCGCCCGGCTGATACCGTGAAATCCGTCGCAACCGATAACGAAATCGCAGCTTAGCTGCCGCTGTTCACCGGCGTGGCAGTAATGAACCTGCGGCCGTTCGCTGTCCAGCGCCTGCAATGATACCTGCTCGACCTCAAAATAGAGCTGGGCCTGCGCCGCCAGCCGTACGGCTATCATGTCCTTCAGCACCTCGTGCTGGGCGTAAACGGTGATCGCCCGGTCAGTGAGTTCGGTGAGGTCTATCCGGTGCTGTTGCCCGCCAAACGCCAGCCGAATGCCGTGGTGCTGCACGCCTTCTTTGCGCATCCGTTCGCCGAGCCCGGTTTGGTTCAGTAAATCTACCGTGCCCTGCTCGAGCACCCCGGCACGAATAGTGGACTCCACCGCCTGCCGGCTGCGCGTCTCCAGGACCACGGACTCAATACCCTGCAGATGCAGCAGGTGCGATAACATCAATCCGGCGGGGCCTGCGCCGATAATGGCGACCTGTGTACGCATGCTTATCTCCTTACAGCGCTTTGTTGAGCGAGCCGGGCAGCACCGGCGTTCGGCTGGAAAAGTGTTTGATCATCAATGCCACTGCGGCAACCAATGCGGGAATGGCCAGCAGAGTGAAAATGGTGCTGAACGACAGGTGCATTTGCATCAGCAACCCGCCGCTCATGGCGCCAAGGATGCCGCCGAAGCGCCCTAGCCCCAGCATCCAGGCCACGCCGGTCGCCCGTCCCTGGGTCGGATAAAAACCGGCGGCCAACGCCGGCATTGAAGACTGCGCCCCGTTCATGCAGGTACCGGCGATAAATACCGTCACCGCCATCAGCACCGGATGGGTATAAACGTAACCAATCGCGCAGACAAACAGCCCGGTCAGCAGATAGCCTACCGCTACCACTTTATGGGGGTTCATTCGGTCCATCAGCCAGCCGATGATCAGCACGCCAATGCCGCCGCCCAAAGGAAACAGTGCGGTAATCAGCGAAGCCTGACGGATGGAGGCGCCGGTTTCGCGGATCAGCAGCGGCAACCAACTGGTCAGCAGATAGAAAATCATCAGGCCCATAAAGTAGGTCAGACACAGCATCAGCGTGCCCATCAGATAGCGTGGGGAGAAAATCACGCCCAGCGCCGATTTCGCCTTCACCTGGCCGCTTTCACTCAGGGTAAAACGCAGCGATTCCGGCAAATTGATCGGTGCTATGCGCTTGAGCACCGCAGCGATACGTTCGCGCGGGTAACCGTGCACCACCATGAAACGGGCGGATTCCGGCAAGGCGACAATCAATACTACCGCCAGCAGCAGCGGCATTACGCCGCCCAGCACCATCACGCTCTGCCAGCCAAAGTGCGGGATCAACCAGGCGGAAACGAAACCGCCCATGGAGGAACCGAGCGGGAAGCCGCAGAACATCAGGTTCACCAGCAGCGCACGTTTACGTTCGGGCGCATATTCCGACATCAGGGTGGCGGCATTCGGCATCGCCGCCCCCAGGCCCAGTCCGGTTAAAAAACGCAGCAACGTCAATATGGGCAGTGAGGTGGCAAACGCCGTCAGCAGGCTGAAACCGCCAAACAGGATCAGCGACATCACCAGCACCTTTTTGCGGCCAATGCGGTCCGCCAGCGGCCCGGCAGTCAGCGCGCCCACCGCCAGCCCCACCAGTGCGGCACTCATCACCGGCCCCAGCGAGGTTTTCTCAATCCCCCAGTCCTGCACCAGCGAAGTGGCGATGAAACCGATGATCGCAGTATCGAATCCGTCCAGCGCCACCGTTAAAAAACACAGTATCAGGATCATCCACTGATAACGGGAAAAGGGCTTGGCATTGATAAACGACTGAATTTCTAAGGTGTTGTGATCGGACATTGGCGTTTCCTAAGTTGGCCTGGCGACATAAGCCCGGCGGGAACGGCCAGACGCGACGCTGGCATAATCGCTTTTTGTGCGATTATCGAAACTTAGTTCGTTAATCGACGTTTAAATCAAAACACCGCCAACAATAAGTTTCAATATTGTTAAATTAATTAGCGTGCGATTACCGAACGAGAAAACGCCAACCTTTCTGTAAAGGTTTTACTTTCAAATGGATGAGTGGGTTTTTCGCAAAATGGAATGAATGGTTTTCTGTGAACTGATTAACATTGATGAAACATAATTTCAGCCGCGCACCGGCCCGATTAACCGGCGCGCTGCCTCAAGGATCAAATGCTCTTGGCGATTTCGCCTGTAGGTAACTGGGCCTGGCGATTATAGCCTCGGATGCCCTTAAGGAAGATGGCGCACGCGGTGATCACCGCAGGAATGGCGATAATGGCGAAGATGCGCTCGAACCCCCACCCCAACGCCAGCATCTCTGCGCCGGCAAAGGCGCTGAGGATAGCGCCAATGCGCCCGACGCCATGCATCCAGCTGGACCCGGTCGCCCGCGCCTCGGTCGGGTAATAGTGCGCCGACAGCGCATTCATGCCGGTATTGGCGCCGTTCAGGCAAAAACCGCAGGCCAACGCCAGCACGCCGAGCATCACGCTGCTGTGAGAAGCCAACCCTATCATCACCGTGAAACAGGCGCCCAGCAGGTAGATCACACCCAGTGCCCGATGGGGATTAACCCGATCCATCAGCCAGCCGGCAAACAGCGAGCCTGCGGTGCCGCCGGCCTGATACAACGCCGTAATTACCGCCGCTTGCGCCACGCTCATCCCAATGCCTTTTACCAGCGTCGGCAGCCAACTGCCCAGCAGATAGACCAGGAACAGTGCCATAAAATACCCCAGCCATAGCATGATGCTGCCAAAACGGTACTGAGGCGATACCACAATCTGCATCGAGCCTTTACCGGGGGCAACCAGCGGCGGCAACGTGTAACGCGTGTTGGCGTCGGTACTCCCCGGCGCCAGTTTTTCCACAATTTTGCCAATGCGTTCAGGGCTGGCGCGCTTGGTCACCAGGAATCGCACCGATTCCGGCAGCTTGGCGAGCAGCAGCGGCACGCTAAGCAACGGCAGTATGCCCCCCAGCAGCAGCAGCGCATGCCAGCCCATCTGCGGAATAATCCATGAGGCGGCGAATCCCCCCAGCGCAGCGCCGAAGGTAAATCCACAGAACACGACGGTGATAATGAAGGATCGTTTCTTTTCCGGCGCATATTCGGATATCAGGGTGCCGACGTTCGGCATCGCCGCCCCCAGCCCCAGCCCGGTCATGAAACGGAAGAAAATCATTTGCTCGATATTCTGCGAAAATGCGGTGATCAGCGTCCACAAACCAAAAAAGAACACGCTGTTGATGATAATCACCCTGCGGCCCATCCAATCAGCCAGAGGTCCGGACAGCAGCGCGCCTATCGTCAGGCCGATCAACGCCGCACTGATCACCATGCCAAGCTGATGATTGCCAACGCCCCACTCGCTTTTCAGCTCCGGCGCGATAAAGCCCATCAGGGTAATGTCGAAACCGTCCAGTGCAATAACGATAAATCCAAGCAAAACGATCAATTTTTGATACCCGGATAACGGGCGATCGTTAATCAGTGTGCGAACATCAATTTCGTTTGAAGCCACAATGTCTTCCTCCGTACAGTCGGCTCAGGCCGCAAATGTCGTTATAAGCGTCGGGACTGTCTCCGCGTCGCTGTGTTATTCGCTTTACGGCCACCAGGGCTACAGGCGCAGATGAATGCAAATGTTCGATAATCGCACCAACATTCAAATATCGCACTTCCAATGTAAGAACTCTCAAGCGAGTCGGCAACGGAGGGTATCGATAATCTGGGCGGTTATCGAACCCATTGGTACGTTTGTCGCCAAGTTAAAACACCGCTCTACCGAGAGCCGATACTACAAAACGCTGAAAACTAATGTAATTAATAACCTTATTGCCGGGTAAAACACCAGCGCAGCGGCGAAAAATAATGTTGTTGAAGTGTGAGGAAGATCATTATGACGATGCCAATACCCGCGAATTGCTTAACATTCAGGCAACATGATTTCGATCACAAATCAAAAATAGCCGGTTTACATAAAGTACCAAATGGTTCATTTTTCCTTCATGCCGTCATCCACGGCGACCCAGCCCAGACACGGAGAAACCATGAATAATGATCCACAACGCCGCCCGCTCTATTTGCTCGCCCTGCTGGGCCAGGGCATTCAGGGTTCGCTGTCACCGCAACTGTACGAGCAGGAGGCCCGTCGTCAGGGGCTGCGTTGCGCCTATCAACTGCTGGATTTCACCCAGCGCGGCTGGGCCGACGACCGCCTGCCGGAGGTGCTCGACAGCCTGGCGCTGTTGGGTTTCACCGGCTGCAATATCACGCATCCGTTCAAACAACAGGTCATTCCCTGGCTGGATGAGCTGTCGCCGCAGGCCAGCGCCATCGGCGCAGTCAATACCGTGCTGTTCCAGAATGGCAAACGCATTGGTCACAACACCGATTGCGACGGGTTTATCACCCACTTCAGCCAAGGATTGGCGGGCGAAAATATCCATCGCGTAGTTCAGGTGGGTGCGGGCGGCGCGGGCTATGCGGTAGCTTATGGCCTGCTGGCGCACGGCGTTGACCATTTGATGCTGCACGACCGTGATCCGGCGCGCAGCCACAGCCTGCAACAGCAGTTGGCACGGCATTTTGGCGAGCAGCGGATTAGCGTGACGGAAAACGTAGCCGGGGCGCTGGCCGACAGCGACGGCCTGGTGCAGGCTACGCCGATCGGCATGACAGGCCACCCCGGCATGCCGGTAGATATCGACTGGCTGCAACCGCGCCACTGGCTGGCGGACGTGATTTACGTTCCCCGGGAAACCGAGCTGGTGAAAAAGGCCCGCGCCAAAGGCTGCCGGGCTATCGTGGGCGACGGCATGGTGGTGCACCAGGCCGCGCTGGCGTTTCAGCTGTATACCGGGCACGCGCCGGATACCGCAAGCATGAGCCAGGTATTCCAGCAGGCCGGTTAACCAGAACGGGCGCGGTCAATGTGAACCGCGCCCTGCTATCACCGCAATTGCCTCATCGCGGCCAAACGCGCCGCACCATTCACCGCACCATACTGGGCGTACCCGCCAAGCCTTTGCAGCAATTCAAAGAAGAAGCGCCCTTCGGCAAAAGGTTGGCTGTAAACGTGCAGCAGTTCACCGCCCTGCGCATCGCGATCGTAGAGGATATGGTGCTGCGCCAGCCGGGCGATAAAGGCGTCATCGAGATCAAAACGGGCAGCCAGATCTTCGTAGTAGTTATCGGCGATGGTCAACAGCCGCATCCCCTTGGCTTTGGCTTGTTCAACCGCCTGAAAAATATCCCCGGTCGAGAACGCAACGTGTTGTAACCCTGCGCCGTGGTAAGTTTCCACCGTTCTGGCGCTGAGCGTCGCGCTGCTCTGCGAAACGTTAAGCGGCAGGCGGATACCGTTACAGCGGCTGTGCATTACCCGGCTGTGCACCAGCCCGTAAGGATCCGGCAGCAGTTGTTCGCCGTCCGGTTCGAAACCCGGCACGCAGCGCAAAAACATCACCCAGTTTTTTAAGGCGCTTTCAGGCATCGCCACCGCCAGATGATCGATACTCTCAAGTTCACAAACAGAGTGCGATGGCCGTTCGCATAGATGGAAGTCATCCTGATAAATCGCCGCCTCGCCGCCGTTTACCGAAGTCTCGACCAAATAAATCAGGCTGCCGTCGGGCGCGCACAGCGCCGGAATACGGTGTTCGTTAGGGCCAACCTGCCCCTGATAGACCGGATAACCGAAGTCATGCGCCCGCTGCAGCAAAGCGGACGGATCCGCCACCCGCCAGGCCACTGCGCACAGCGAAGCGCCATGCCGTTCACGGTAGTCATCGGCGAAAGAGTCGTTTTGCTGGTTAAGGATGATGCGAACCGCGCCGTTCTGATACAGCGTCACCGCCTTGGAACGGTGTTCACCGCGCAGGCTGAACCCCATTTGCCGCAGCCAACCGGCCAGACTTTCCGCTTCCTGCCGGTTTACCGCAAACTCGATAAACTCGATCTGCTGGCTTTCGGGCAAAGGCGCGCTGCGGAACAGGTCCGGCGTGGGTGGCTGCGTGGCGGCTACCTGTTCTTCCAGATACAGCAGCGAGCGCAGGCCGTCCTGCGCCGTTGGCGCGCTCGGCGTAGCGCGAAAACCGTCGTTGAAAATCTCCAGCGACCAGGGGCCGGCGTAGCCTTTTTCGATCAGGCGGCGGGCGAACTCGACCAGCGGTAATTCCCCCTGGCCGGGGAAGCAGCGGAAATGCCGGCTCCATTCGATCACGTCCATGTTCATCAATGGCGCATCGGCCAATTGCAGGAAACTGATTTTCTCTGCCGGGATATCGTCCAGTTGGTCGAGGTTGTCGCCCAAGGCCAGAATATGAAAACTGTCCAGCACCAGCCCCAATGCCGGGCTGTCGACGGCGCGAACCCGTTCCCAGGCCTGGCGATAGCGATTCACATGCCGCCCCCAGGCGAGCGCCTCGTACCCCACCACGATGCCCTGTTGCTGCGCCAGGTTCGCCAGACGCCCGAGATCCTCAATCTGCAGATCAATATCGGCAGAGCAGTCAGGCGCCACATTGCTGCACAGCAGCATGCGATCGCAGCCCAGCTCCTGCATCAGCGCAAACTTGCGCCGCACGCGCTCAAGGTTGGCCGCCAGGCGATCGCGCGGGCCGCCCTCAAAGTCGCGGAACGGCTGGAACAGCGTAATCGCCAGGCCAAGATCCTGCGCCAGCCGACGGATATCCGCCGGTTTGCCGGGATAATACAGCAGGTCGTTTTCAAAAATCTCCACGCCGTCAAAACCGGCGGCGGCAATCGCTTCCAGCTTTTCCGGCAGGGTTCCTGCAATGGATACGGTGGCTATAGAACGAAACATGACTTTTCCCCTTTGCGACAGTGGTTACAAATCGGCTCGCCGCCGTTAAAGGGGGAAACGGGCGGCGGCATATGCAACTATAAATGAACCATAAGGTTCATTGTGTCAATGTGCCGCCCGCGAACGTTAACAACTCTTTAACCAGGATCACAAAAGCGCCGTCACTGCGCAGGAGATGAGATGTTATTTCAGCTTAAGCATCTTCCCGAGCAGGATATCCGTGGGTTCGAGTATGTCCGTATCAATCCCTGCCGAGGGTGTGAAGGTCAATTCACCAAAGATGACTTTGCCATTGGTGATATAGAAATCAACGCGGACAAATTCAAAGGGCGCAGACAGTTTCCTGGCGTACTCAAACAGCTCATCGTAGCCTTCGGGTTTCACAAAAGCGTCGATCTCTTCCTGGCTGAGCGCCAGGCAATCTTGGCTATAACAAAGAAACTTGAAGTCTTTATCGAAAAAATAATATTTAGGCATGCCGGTTTCTCTGCCGACACACAGTAACGTGCAGTAAGGAACACCATGGAAACAGTATATTTTATAATCATCAGGGCCGGCGCCATTAGATGACTCTATGAATTTCTCACCTATTATTTTTTTATTGATGTTCTTATAATTTAACTCTGCATAGACCTTCCAATAGTCCTCGCGCATCCAGTTTTCGATGGTTTTCGATGTTTGTACCCGATCCAACGAACTTTTATCCTGACAAATCAGGTTGTAACCCGAACCGTGGTTACCCTTAATCACGAACTTGTCAGGTAAAGACTCCCACGGGATCTCCTGAACCGAATCGCAGGCGAAGTAAAGTTCATTGAGAATGTCTTCACATCCCTGCGCTTTCAAATACTCCCTAACGGCATATTTATCCGCGCATTGCGTGACCAGTGCGTTGTTGCTGTAATTGTTAAGTTTAAGATAATTTATCTTCTCGTTCCATGTCGAAGGCGGCTTTAAATTTAACGCTTTCCCGAATGCCTTTTTATATATAAGTTTGGTCTTGAACGTCGGCGCGAAAGTAGCCAGTTGATTCATGATGAATTTATTAATGTGTTTTCTCATGCAACCTGTCTCATCATTTGATAACAATATTAAAGGGGTGACCAAGCGGCCATCAAGGGATTTAAAGCGACGGGTTGTTCTTGCTCACTGCGCCATTGAATCATCGCCGGAGTGGTGCTCAAATCAAATTGGTTGTGGCCTAAAGCTCGATTGAGAATACGTGCCGATCGCCAGGCCACCAGGCTAAGCTGCGGATCGGCAATGCCGTGGTGATGCATGCTGGCGTTAACGGCAAACAAGCAATTCTCATGTTCCCCTTCCCGCTCAAGGGTAAAATCAGAAGCGATACGGTATTGCCCATCGGGGGTGGTCAACAAACGATCAGCCAGGGAGTCAAGAAATGCCGGGCGGACCTGTTCATAGCCGGTCGCAAAAATGACCACATCTGCATCAAAGCTTTCTCGCCCTTGATCAAGGTGATGCAGCGTCTCTAACCGATAAGCATTATCTTTGGCATTAAGGGCCGTAACTGAACGGCTGGGCAGCAGGCTCACCCATCGTTTCTCGCGGAGTACGTCGAAGTGGTGATACATGGCGCGGTAAATTGCCAACAGAGACTCACTGGTGATCCCATCGGAAGTCATCTTTTGTTCTTGCAGCATGCGTTCTTTGGCTGCGTGGCCGAGCGTGTAGAAGTTGTCGACATAATCCGGCGTAAAATACTCGTTGGCAAAGGCGGCTTCATCAAGTGCGTTGTAGTTGTTGCGTCGAGATATCCAGCCAAGGTGTTCTGGTCGGCCCCATTCCCCCTGGAAAATATTCAAGAACAGGTCGGCACCGCTTTGACCGCCGCCCACAATGACCACGCGTTTTCCGGCAAGGTTTGGCTGGCGCAACATCATTTCGCTGGCGTGAAAGCATTGATCGTTTTGTTCGGTCACACAGTTCGGCAGTTTGATTTGCTTGCCTATGCCCACACACAGGTGTTTAGCGTAAAGCACGTCATTCTGGGTGGAGACGACAAACTGCCGCTGTTCGTCATCAAAGTCCACGCGGAGAACCTCTTGGTTGAACATCAGCGAATCCAACCCCGTTGCCGCCCAGTTGAGATAATCGGCAAACTCTTCGCGTGACGCGGTACGCTGCTCAGTCGTCAGGAAGCGGTAGAACTTTTTACTCTTCACCAGATAGTTGAGAAAACTATAAGGGTTGGTTGGCGAAACGGCGGTGACCAGATCCTTCAAAAAATGGGTCTGCATATTGCTATCTGCCAGGATCATGCCGGGGTGCCAGGAAAAGTGCGGTTTGCGTTCGAGGAATTTGCAATTGAAACCCTCGATTTCGCTTCCAAGCGCAGCAAGACTGAGGTTGGACGGGCCGATACCAATGCCGATAAAGTCCAAACGCTGGTTCATTGTGTGTGCTCCTGTGTGAATAAATCTATTTCCAAAAAATACATCATGTGGCTGGATAAAATAACGCAACGAGCATGTCCCAATGGCATTGGGATTATTGATGCCATCAGAATCACGTCCTGCATTATTGTTGCCAAGCCCGAACGCCTGCCATTGACGACTGCAAGATAAAAATAACGGATCCATTGCGTCGTTTTGTTTCAATTGAAATTGTCACCCATCGTATTTTGACAAATGAATCTCAAATTAAATAAAAACAATTTGCAGCGCTATGAAAAGAGAATGCTTTAGGAGACACTGTCGAGTTGATGGAATTCGACGGATTGACCGAGGAATTCATAACATCTCCCTATGTTAATTTGCATATTACGCATAGCATCATCCTTAATGAGACATTGCCGAATCAGAGTATCGCTAAAGCTGAAATCTGGCATGTGAAAAAGCATAAAATTAAAGTCAACACGCAGGTTATCAATGTGAAATTAAAAGTGAAATCGTCAATATTCATGAAATTTCACTTTGGTTTGGCCTCTTTCGCACCTAAAACCTGTGTTGTTACGTCAACAAGAAACAAATAAAGCATAATAATTCAATGCATTACAAACAACTGATTGTAAACTGGCCGTTGCGCCGGACCTTGCGCAATGCCTGTGCGATTTCTATCCACTTACATCGTCGCAGACGACATTGTGAGCAATTTTAAATCCAAAATCGGATTCTTCATCCTGAATTCGTAATTTTTTACCCGAGAAAAAGCGTAATCAGAGGCGCTGAAAATTTGGAAAAAACACTTTTCCGTACGCAATGCCGTCAGTTTGTGTACAATACTTTTTAAATCCGGCTTAGGGTGCCATCTCAAATTCAACTTCTGTTCAGATTGATATATTCTAGGCACCGTGATTATAAGCAAGAAAGTCATCTCTTATTAATGTCATTCCCTTTTCGACTCAGGTTCTTTCTCTACACAGCCTATTCTCCCCTTGCATTAACGCCTATTCGGCGATCGTCGCTCAACATCCCGACACCCCGCCATGCCTCTTTGAGCAACATGATGGCGCTCACAAAAGCGCTGACGTGGCAGATTGTATTACCGGGTTACCCCGGTTACTCTTAACCGGTGTCCCCAAACCGATAAGTGACTGATGTGTTGAACAATGATGAGATCCCCGCGACCAAACGCAAAAATGACCCCGTTGGTCTGAAGCAGCGAATTTTCGCCGGGGCGCTGTGTGAGTTTGCCGAGGCGGGCCTGAAAGGGGCTCGCATGGAGAATATTGCCGAGCACGCGTCCACCACCAAACGCATGGTGGTTTATCATTTCAAGAACAAGGAGTCGCTCTATCTGGAGGTGCTCGAGCACGTATATCAGCATATCCGCGCGCACGAATCCGCGTTGGATCTGCAAGCGTTGCCGCCGGTAGAAGCGATGACCCGGCTGGTTGAAGAAAGCTTCAATTACCATGCGGAGCACCCTGACTTTATCCGTGTAATTTGCATGGAAAACATGCTGCGTGGCCAGTACATCCGCCAGTCACCGCGCATCAAGGCACTGAATCAGAGCGCCTTGACCTTGCTGGAAGATATTTTGCAGCGCGGCAAGCAAAGCCGGGAGTTTACTGCAGATGCCAGCGCCGCCGACGTGCACCGCTTGATCAGCAGCCTGTGTTTCCACTATGTTGCCAACCAGTACACCTTTAATACGCTATTCGAAAGTCATGAACCGCCGGAGGATCAGGTTATCCATAACCGGCGGCTGGCCGTCGTGGCGACCCTGCGCTATCTGGCGCTGTAGTCTTTGAAACCGGGAGCCTGAATGGCCAAGACCTCTGCCGGCGACAACATCGCCACCCATGACATTTCGCTGTCCGCCGCCAGCGGCGATCCTTTCAAGGGCGATCCCAACTTTATGGCCTCGTTGGCGCGGGGCTTGGAGGTGATCCAGGCCTTTACCCCGCAACGCCGCCTGATGTCGATTTCGCAAATCAGCCAGAAAACCGGCATTCCACGCGCGGCGGTGCGCCGTTGCCTGTACACCCTGAACAAGCTGGGGTTTGTCTACGCGCAGGACGGCAAAAACTTCGAGCTGCGTCCGCGTATTCTGACGCTGGCTCACGCCTATCTCGGCTCGACGCCGTTAGCCAAGGCTACCCAGCCGGTGCTGAAACACATCAGCCAATTGCTGAATGAATCCTGCTCCATCGCCACGCTGGACGGCGACAACATTTTGTATATCGCCCGCGCCTCCGCCGAACGCATCATGACTATCGATCTGAACATAGGCAGCCGGCTGCCGGCGTTCGCCACTTCGATGGGGCGCGTGCTGCTGAGCCATCTGCCGGCGGATAAGCGGGATGATTACCTGCAACGCATCACCCTGATGCGCTATACGCAATACACCATCGGTTCCATCGACAAACTGCGCGAAGAGCTGGATAAGGTCCGCGCGCAGGGTTATGCGATTAACGATCAGGAACTGGAAATCGGCCTGCGTTCCATTGCCGTGCCGATCATGTCGGCCAACGGCAGCGTCACCGCCGCGTTAAACGTCGGCGTACAGGCCGGCCACGTTCCGGTAAGCGAATTGACCGAACGCATCCTGCCGATCCTGCTGGAAGGCGCACAAGAGCTTTCGCTGCTGACGCACTAACCGGCCTCGCGTGCGTTGGCCAGGTATTTCACCATCTCCGCCTCCGGCACCATGCCGCCGCCGGTCGCCCACACCAGGTGAGTGGCCTGGTTCATCTGCCGTTCATCCAGCCCGCGTTCGGCCAGCCATTCGGGGCTAGCCGCCACACGCCATGGCCCCGCCATGCCCGCCAGCGCCGAAGGCTCCAACTGAATGTGCTCCTGACGATCCAACAACCCCAGCAACGCGAACATCTCGCCATCGCTTAAGGTGTAAAAACCGCTGAGCAGGCGCTCCATGGCGCGGCCGACAAAACCGGAGGCACGCCCAACCGCCAGCCCGTCCGCAGCGGTTTGATTATCTATGCCCAGATCCTGCACGGCGATCCGGTCATGCAGCCCGGTATAAACCCCAAGCAGCATGCACGGCGAGTGCGTCGGCTCGGCAAAAATGCAGTGAACGTGATCGCCAAAGGCCAGTTTCAGCCCAAAAGCCACCCCGCCTGGCCCGCCGCCGACACCACATGGCAAATAGACAAACAGCGGATGCTGCGCGCCAACCTCAATCCCACGCTCGGCGAACTGCCGCTTCAGGCGACCGCCGGCCACCGCATAGCCCAGAAACAGCGTTTGCGAGTTTTCGTCATCGATAAAAAAACAGCTCGGATCGTTCGCCGCTTGCAGCCGGCCCTGCTCAACGGCAACGCCATAATCTTGCTCGTACTCGACCACGTTGACGCCATTGTCACGCAACTTTTGCTTTTTCCATTCGCGAGCGTCCGCCGACATGTGCACGCTAACGCTGAAACCCAATCTGGCGCTGATGATGCCGATCGACATCCCCAGATTGCCGGTTGAGCCCACGGCAATACGATAACGGCTGAAAAACTGGCGGAACTCTTCCGAAAACAGCTTGCTGTAGTCGTCCGTAAGCTGCAACAACCCTGCCGCCAGCGCCAACTTTTCCGCATGTGCCAGCACCTCATAGATGCCTCCGCGCGCCTTGATTGAACCGGAAATCGGCAGGTGGCTGTCTTTTTTCAACAGCAGATGGCCGCCGAGCGTCACACCATAGCGCTGGTCGAGCGCAGTTTGCATCGCCGGAATGGCAACAACCTCGGATTCGATCACGCCGTTGGCGGCCCGGGTTTCCGGAAAAGCGGCACTCAGATAGGGGGCGAAACGCGCCAGCCGCTGCTCCGCGTCGGCGACGTCGTCAGCGCCCAATCCTACGTACGGCAACCCCGCCTGCAAAGTCGTTGCACGCGGGTTGAACCAGGTTATCGGTTTGAGATCGATCAGGTCCTGCACCAACGGAAATTGCGTAACCCACTGCTGAATCTGTGATTTATCCATTATTATTCTCTACGCTACGTAACGATTTCCCCTAGGGTGCAGCGATTCGCCGGCGCTGACAAATGATAAAAACTCAGCCTTGCGTGAGCGGCATTAATGCAAAAGCTGATTTTTGTTGTGGGGCGAGCCTGACGATTACCCCAGCGCGGATCCAAACAACAGGCCGACGCCAGAAGAGACCGCCATCGCCAGAGCGCTCCAGAACAGGATACGCACTACGCCCGGGCGGATCGGTGCGCCGCCTGCCCTGGCGGCAATACCCCCGAGAATGCCCAAAGACACCAGTGCGGAAACCACGATGGCCGCAATGGTCCATGCGACCGGGGCCAGCACCGCGACCAGTAACGGCAGCAGCGCCCCGACGGAAAAACTCAGCGCCGAGGCCAGCGCCGCCTGCAATGGTCGCGCCGTGGTGATGGACGAAATCCCCAATTCATCGCGGGCATGCGCGCCCAGTGCATCATGAGCCATCAGTTTTTCCGCCACCTGTTTGGCCAGCGCCAAATCCAACCCGCGATGCACATAGATAGAGGTCAGTTCACGGTATTCGCCCGGATAATCGCTGAGCAATTCCGACTGCTCTTCCGCCAACGCGGCCTTTTCCGTATCCGCTTGCGATGACACCGAAACATATTCGCCGGTCGCCATCGACATCGCTCCGGCAACCAGCCCGGCAATGCCGGCGAGCAAGATGCCGCCGTGCGCCGCATTGGCCGCCGCCACGCCAAGCAACAGGCTGGCCGTGGAGACAATTCCGTCGTTTGCGCCCAGCACCGCCGCCCGGAGCCAACCTATATTCTCAATGCTGTGCCGCTCTTTGTGCATCATGTCCGTCCTTGTTGCGGGGATAAAGTTAGCCGCGAGCCGCCGCTTCCAGCCCGGCGATATCCAGTTTGACCATCTGCAGCATAGCTTCAGTCACCCGTTTCACCTTCGCGCTGTCGGGGTCGCTCATCAACTCCCCCAGCCGCCGGGGGACAATTTGCCAGCTCAGCCCCCAGCGATCGCGCAACCAGCCGCACTGCTCTACGACACCGTCTTCGCTTAACGCCTCCCACAGCCGATCCACTTCCGCCTGATCCGCGCATTCGACCATAATCGAAAAGCTGTGATTGAAAGCATCGAGCGGGCCGGCTTCAATCGCCGCATAGCGCTGATCGCCGAGAGTCAACGTCGCCAATTTTACGCTGCCTGCGGGGCCGCTCGGGGTATCGGCGGGCAAGGTGGCGCTCCAGGTCAGGGAAGAACCGGGGATCAGCGCTATGTAGCAGCGCAGTGCCGCGTCCATGTCTTTTTCAAACCACAGGTGTTGTGTGATCTTCATCGCACCCTCCCCGCTACTCGTCAAGGATCGGTTCGAAACCGCCGAAAATCATGCGTTTGCCGTCAAACGGCATCTGCTCGCCCAGTGTCTTCATGCGCGGGTCATTCATCATTTTCTCGTTGGCAGCATCGCGCGCCGCTTTTGAGGGATATTCGATCCAGCTGAAAACCACCACTTCATCGGCTTCGGCTTTCACCGCACCGCGAAAATCGGTGAGTTTACCTTCGGGCACGTCGTTGCCCCAACATTCGACAATCCGCGTCGCGCCGAACTCTTTAAATAAGGGGGCGGCCGCGGCGGCCAGCTTAAGGTACGCCTCCTTATTGGCGGCAGGCACCGCCACAACAAAGCCATCAACATAGTTCATGAGATGATTCCTCTTGTCCGTTCGGACATCAGGTAGGGCGCAAGCGGCATTGCTTGCACTCCCTTCCATTTTAGACCCCCTGACCGGGGTCAACCATGAACGACAAGCGGCAGGTTTCAGCGGTCGCGGTAAATCAGTGGGGATATTTCTGGCGTGGCGACACGGTTGCGGCCGCTGTTTTTGGCTTTGTAGACTGCCATGTCGGCGATTTTCAACAGATTATCAAGATTTTGCTCTGTACCGCCGATGCAGGTAACCATCCCGATGCTGACGGTGATTTGCAGATGATTGCCGGCAGGCATGGCGATCGATTCGATTTCCACCCGCCGGCGCAGACGTTCGGCCAAATACACCGCATCTTCCTGACGTTCGATAAGCGCAACGATAGCGAACTCCTCCCCGCCCATGCGGCCAAACAGATCGGAATCGCGCAGGTCGCCGGCAATGGCGCGGGTAAAGGAAATCAGTGCGGCGTCACCGCCGGAGTGCCCAAAGCGATCGTTGATGGATTTGAAGTAGTCGATGTCCAGCATCATGATGCAGACCTGCTCGCCTTTTTGGGTGAGCAACCGCGAGCCGCGTTGCATAAAGGCATTACGCGTCAGCACGTGGGTCAGAGCGTCATGGTTCGCCACGTGCTCCAGTTGTCGCAGCAGCGCATTGCGGGCGAAATTCATGCTGGCGATCGCAATCGGCCCCAGAGCCAACAGCGCTACCCCGAGCCGCATCGACACGGTGTTCTGCAGCGCCTGCATATCGACGTTAATGGCGATCAAACCCAAATCAATGGCCAGATGGCACCATAAAACGTAGATCAGCACCACCACCAGGGTGGTGAACAGTGAAAACGACATCGCCAGCCACAACAGGATCGGCATCGGGAAAATCACGGCGCCAGGCCCGCCAATCAGGATACTGCCAACGCAGGCCAGCACTAGCAGGATCAGAACCGCCAGTTTTCTGCCGGTGTTATACCACGCGTGCCGTCGGGTAATGCCCTGCGCTATACCGCGCAGGTAAGCTCGCCAATCCGCAGGAAAGGCCAGGATAAACGGCATCAGCGTAATGTAATTGGTAAACTCCGAAGACATCCACAGCGCCAGGGCGGGGAAATACTCGCGATCAAACAGCAGCACCGAGGCCCCGGCACCGATCACCCCGGTGGTGCCGGCGCTGGCCAGACAAATGGCAAACAGATAAACGCTGGCTGACGTGCGCTCCAGCGTTTTGACCTGCGGGGGCACAAGTTTAAACAACTGATACCCCACCACGACGCCGGCAATATTGGCGCCGTTCAGCAACAGGGCTTTGTCGAGTGGGCTACCGGTGATCAGATCTGCCGTCAAATACCCCAATATCGCCATCACCCAGCCTAAACGGCTGACAAGCTCCGGATAACGAACGAACACCGCCAGCAACACCGCATTGCTTGGCCAAAAGGCCGCCAGAAAGCCAATGGGCCGGCTCTCAATGCCGAAGATACAGGTGGCGAACACCAGTATAAAGACGGTGAGCGCAGGCTGTAATTTTGTGGTGTCAGGTGACTGGGTGGTGTGCATCTTGCTTCCAGAGCGTTCGAAGAATACGGATAAATCCTGCCAACATGATGAGAGGCGACAACCGATTCATCATACCTGACGATGCGCGTGAAAATTGGGCGACCAGAGTGGCATTATTGCTACTTTCACAGGTCCGATCACCTGTTAATTGAAGGCTTGGCAATATATTTATAAATTAACTGTAGCGCCAAATGGTGCAATGCACCCGCCTTCCGGAATGCATGCCGCAAACCAGGATCAAGTCAGAAAGCGTTGACATGAATAACGCGCGGATTATTGAAGGGGGGCCACACAGCCTGAGCCTGTGGCCATGGTGATTATCAGCATGTAGCTTAGTCCGTACCGCAATATTGCGCCAAGCCGGCACGTACCCAATGACAAAGCCTCCTAACGCCGATGCGCCAGCGAGCGGACCAGGCGATCGCCCAGGGTTTGCACGCCCTGCACCAGGAGCACCAAAATAATCACCGTCGCGATCATCACCTGATTGTTGAAACGTTGATAACCGTAACGGATTGCCAGATCGCCTAATCCGCCTCCGCCGATCACGCCGGCCATGGAAGAAAAACCAATCAACATCACCACCGTCAGCGTCAGCCCGGCCAACAGCGTCGGCAAGGCCTCCGGCAGCAGCACTTTAAAAATGACGTGGCGCACATTGCCGCCCATCGACAAAATCGCCTCGACCCGCCCTTTTTCCACCTCATCCAGCGCCGACTCGACGATGCGCGCAAAGAATGGAAAAGCGCCAATGGTGATCGGCACTACCGCCGCGGAGCTACCTAACGTGGTGCCGATAATCAGCCGGGTTAACGGGATCAAGGCTATCAACAGCACCACAAACGGCAGCGAGCGCCCCAGATTGACGATTGCGCCCAGCGCCCCGTTGATGCGCGGTGCGGGCAAGATGCCCTGCTTGCGGGTGATAAACAGCACCACGCCAAGCGGCAGACCGATCAATAAGGTAAACAGCGATGCCAGCGCCACCATATACAAGGTTTCGCCGGTGGCGTTCAGCACCAGCGCCAGAAGATCTTCCCAGGGCAATTGGTTTCTCATAGCAGTTCGGCCCTCACGCCCCGTTGATTGAGGAACGCCACCACCTCCGCCAGCGGCAAACCGCCCTGCGGCGATCGCAATCCCACCCGGAAACGGCCGACGCTCTGGCCGGCAATCAGTTCAACGCCCCCACCCAGCAGCGTAACGTCCACCGCATGGCGCTGCGCCAGTTCGCTGAGCACCGGCGAGGCACGCACGCTGTCGAAAAATGTCAGCTCCGCCACCTGGGTCTCCGGCGCCACCGGCGTCAGGCAGCCCGGCAACAACGCCTGCCCCAGCGGCGATGTCGGGTTCGCCAGCAAGTCGCCAATCGGCCCCCATTCAACCACCCGACCGGCGGCCAAGAGCGCCGCATGGTCACAAATGGCCTTGACCACGTCCAGTTCGTGGGTGATCAACACAACGGTTAATCCCAACTGGCGGTTGATGTCTTTCAACAAGGCAAGAATAGAGGCGGTGGTTTCCGGATCCAGCGCGCTGGTCGCTTCATCGGAAAGCAAATAATCCGGCCGGGCCGCCAGCGCCCGGGCGATGCCGACGCGCTGTTTCTGCCCACCGGAAAGCTGGGAAGGAAAAGCGCGTGCCTTGTCGTTCAGCCCGACCAGATCGAGCAGTTCACCGGCGCGGCGAATACGTTCCGCACGAGGTACGCCGGCGATCTCCAGCGGCACCGTGATGTTATCTCGCACGTTGCGGGCATGCAGCAGATTGAACCCCTGAAATATCATGCCGATACGTTGACGCTGGCGCCGCAGTTCCGCTTCGCTCAGTTGGGTCAGATCGCGGCCGTCCATCAAAATGCGGCCCGTGCTGGGCCGTTCCAGTAAATTAAGGCAGCGGATCAGAGTACTCTTGCCCGCACCGCTGCGGCCGATAATGCCGAACACCGAGCCGTCGTTAATGGTAAGCGACACCTGCTCCAGCGCCGGCGGTTCACCGGCGCCGTAGGTTTTACCCAGCCCTTCTACGACAATCATCAGCCGGCGTCCGCAGCTGTCACGGGGATCACCGAGCCCTGATATTTTTGCTGAATGAATTTGGCCACCTCTGGCGACTGCAAATCTTTGGCCAGTTGTTTGATGCGCGGATCGTTCTCCAATTGCGGCGTCGTGACCAGAATATTGGCATACGGATTATTTTTCGGGCTTTCCAGCCCCAGCGCGTCCTTGGCTGGCGTAAGCCCGGCCTCCAGCGCATAGTTGCCGTTAATCACCGCCAAATCGACGTCATCCAATGCACGCGGGATCTGTGGCGATTCAATCTCCAGTATCTTGAGGTGTTTGGGGTTGTTGGCAATGTCTTTTGGCGTTGCCTGATCCTTGGCCGGATCGTTAAAGCCGGCTTTCAGGGTAATCAGCTCTTGCGCCTGAAGCAGGTACAGCGCCCGGCTGAGGTTAGTGACGTTATTGGGCACTGCCACCTTGGCGTTATCCGGCACCTCGCTCAGCTTTTTATACTTGCTCGAATAGATGCCCAACGGCTCGATATGCACGCTGGCCGCCACGGCAAATTTTGTGCCCAGCGCCTGCTCTTGCGAATGCAGATAAGGCAGGTGCTGGAAGTAGTTGGCATCCACGTCGCCGTGCGCCAGCAGCTCATTGGAATTCACGCCGTTACTGATCTCAATCACCTTCAGTTTCAGCTGCGGGTCAATTTTCTGCACGTAGGCCAGGATCTCCGCGTGGGGCACCGGATCGGCCGCCACCCGCAGCGGTTCCGCCGCCAACAGAGAGGCCGGTAGCGCGAGCGCCGTCAGCAGAGCCAAACGGGAAATTGTCGTTTTAAACATGGTCACCCCCAATGAAAGATCAAAACTCTGCGCCGGTTAAGAACCGCACGTTCTTATTTATGGTTATTTGATGCCATAAAGTAATAAAAAACTAGCACCAAGCCTTCGCGCGCCACCAATACCATTCCGTTATAAGGTATTAATAATCATAATCTTATTAATGAATTAGCTTTCCCGGAAATGGCATATGGGATCCGTTCCTTCATTGCTACGCTGACAGCCTCGTTCCCCGCAGGCTGGCGCTCTCATGGATTATTATCTCGGCATCGACATAGGCACTTCGAAGATCAAATCGGTTTTATTCGACGAGCAGTTTAATCAATGTCAGGTTGCCAGCGCCGACAACCTGACCGAAGTACCGTTCCCCGGCTATGCCGAGCAGGATATGGAACAGCTGTGGCGCAATGTGGTCGCGACATTGCGCGTGCTGGCCGACTCGCCGTTGTTGCAGCAAGGGCGCATCCGCGCCATTGGCCTCTCGGGCCAGGGCGAAGGTGCCTGGCTGGTCGATGCCGCAGGGCGACCGGTTCGCAAGGCCATTTTATGGAGCGACACCCGCAGCGCGCCTTTAGTGGCGCGTCTCAAGCAACAGCCGGAACGGGAAGAAAGGCTGTTTCGGGCAACCGGTACCCGCCTGCTGCCGTGCAACAGTTCGCTGATCCTGACATGGTTGGCGGAAAATCAACCCGACGCGCTAAGTAATGCACGCTATTTCTTCTTCGCCAAAGACTGGATCCGCTACCGCCTGACCGGTGCGGCCAATCTTGAGTTGACGGATACCGGCACCTCACTGCTCGATCTTCACAGCGAAACGCTTTCCGACGAGGTCTTGACGGAGCTGGGCCTGCAGGCCCTTCGGCCGCTGTTCCCACCGCTGTTGCGCCCCGGCCAACGCGCAGGGGAAATCACGGTGCAAGCGGCGGCTGTCACCGGGCTGGCGGCGGGCATTCCGGTGTGCGCCGGTGCGCTGGATGTGTCGGCGGCAGCGCTGGGCATTGGCGCCGTGCATCACGACGACGTTTACACCCTGTTGGGCACCACCTGCTGCACCGGCATTGTCTGCGACAGCCTGGCGCAGGTCAGCCCGAAGACGCGCTTTGTCGCCCATGCGCAGCAAGGACGTTATATCAACCTGTTCGCCATGCAGGCGGGCACGCCGAACCTGGACTGGGCGGTACGTGAGCTGGGTGGCGATGGCGATCTCGAGCGTATTGGCGAGCAGATCGCCGCCATTCCCGCCGGCAGCGGCGGCGTGCTCTATCAGCCCTATTTGAACGGTGAACGCGCACCTTTCTACAGCCAGGCGGCCCGCGCAGGTTTTTTCGGCATCAGTCAGCATACCGGCAATCTGCACCTGCTGCGGGCGGTGTTTGAAGGGCTGGCATTCGCCATTAAAGACTCGCTGCACGATTACCCGCCGCAGGGCGATCTTTACCTTGCCGGCGGCGGGGCCGCTTCGGCCGTCTGGTTGCAGATCATCGCCGACTGCACTGGCCGGCGGGTGATCACCAGTCGGGTGAAAGAGCTGAGCGCCCGAGGCGTGGCGATTTTGGCGGCGCAAAGCATTGGCGTGACGGTGTCACATGAAACGCTTGTTCAGGCCGAAAACCGCCGGCTATTTGTCCCCGATCCCGCCAACCAACGGATCTATCAGGCGCTCTATCCACTGTTCCGCCAGTTACGCCTTCAGCTTGAACCGCTGTGGCAAAGCCGGGAGCAAATTCTCAATGCCCTTAACACAGGAACCCCCGCACCATGAAAACCCTCTTTACCGCCGAATACGCCGGTTCGCTTGAAGATTTCCGCCAACTGGGCGAGCTGGTCATCCGCGGTTGGGCGGCCGGCGAAAGTAAGCTGACCGAAGACGCGCTGATTGATCTGGCCCATGACGCCAGCTTTATCATCACCAGCTACGACGATATTACCGCCCGGGTGATCGACGCTTGCCCGCAGTTGAAACTGATTGCCTGTACCCGTGCCAATCCGGTCAATATTGACTTGCAGGCCGCCGCACGGCGCAATATTCCGGTGATCTACACCCCAGGCCGCAATTCGGACGCCGCAGCGGAGCTGACGCTGGCGTTGATGCTGAACCTGGCCCGCCATATTCCCCAGGCCCACGCAGCGCTCAAGCGCGGTGAGTTCACCCGCGAGCAACCGCAAGCGGCAGCGGCCAAAGAGGGTCTGCGCAGCGATGTGGTGTGGGACGTGGATAAATCCAGCCCCTATGAAGTGTTTAAAGGCAGCGAACTGCGCAACAAAACGCTGGGCATCGTCGGTTACGGCAGCATTGGCCAACGCGTCGGCCGTATTGCCCGGGCTTTCGGCATGCGGCTGTTGGTGGCGGACCCTTACGTTTCCGGGGTAGAAATTAACGAGCCGGGTATTGAGAAAACCACGCTGGAACAGCTGTTCAGCGACGCCGATTTTATCAGCCTGCACCTGAAAGCGACGCCGCAAACCGATGGGTTGATTGGCCGTGAATTGTTTAACCGCATGAAACCCCACGCGCTGTTTATCAATACCTCGCGCGCGGCGGTGGTGATTGAAGAGGATCTGATTACCGCCCTGCGGGAGAAACGGTTGGCCGGCGCGGCGCTGGACGTGTACGCCAGCGAACCTATTTACCGTCGGCATCCGTTTATCACCGAATTCGACAACGTGGTGATTACGCCGCACATCGCCGGTGCCACGCGGGAGACGCTGGTCAAACATACCGAAATGATCGTCCAGGACATCCAACGCTATCTCAAAGGCGAGCCGTTGCTGTACGCCTGGCGCTAAGCGCTGCGCGGCGTCTGCTGCATAAACCGCCGGGTGTGTTCCCAGTCGATCACCCCGGCATCCGATCCCAACCCGCCTGCAACCAACCCCGCCACCGCCGTCGCCAGCAGGCAAGCTTCCGGCACCGCCAGCCCACGGCTTAGCCCGGCGATAAACCCACCGCAGTAGCTGTCGCCACAGCCGGTGGTGTCCACGACCTCAACCTGATAGGCCGGAATGCGCACGCAGGCATCGCGGGTGACGATAAAGGATCCCTGCTCACCGGCTTTGAAAATACAGCTCCCCACCCCATGGTCGAGGAAGAACGCGCCGATCTCCTGCGGCGTTTGCCGGCCGGACAGGTAAGCGGCCTCCTCCAGCGACGGCATAAAGTAGTCGACGCTGGGCAACAGCGGCAGCAACAACGCCAGGGTATGCGGGCCAGGCGCAATCAGGTCGAAACTGGTGGTAACGCCGAGTCTTTTGGCATGGCGCAACAATTTGGCGCTTTGGCCCTCGTCCATCGCCGCCAGCAGCCCGGTACCGCCATGATGCAAGAAACGGGTATCGCACAGCGCATCAAAGTCGGCATCGTCAACGAACAGAAAATCCGAGGCCCCACGGTAATGCAGCGCCGGGCGCTCGCCGTTGGGCCTGATCGGCAAAATGGTGGCGGACGTTTCCGCCTGCGCCGTGCGCTGGATCAGCGAGCAATCGATGCCCAGCCGACGGTAGGCATTGAGGATAAACTCCGCCTTTTCATCCTCGCCGAGACAGGCCGAGGTGGCGGTGCGTATCCCCAGCTTGGCGGCATTCATCACCGCGCCGCTGGCGGTGCCCGCCGGGTTCAGCCGAATCTGCTCGATAAACTGCACGCCGCCGCCTGCCGGGATAGCGCTGACCGGCCGCCCCGCGATATCGAGCAAGGTTAAACCGACAAATACCGCATCATATTGACTCACTGCCGGCCTCCACCTGTTGCGTTTGTTTTAACCGGCTCTGGATAAAGGACAGCGCCAGCGCCACCACCAGGATCACGCCGGTCAGCGCGTCTTTCACCATAAAATTCAGCCCCATCAGGTTCAGGCCGTTCGCCACCATGCCCAGGAACAGCACGCCAACCAGCGTACCCAGCACGTTGGGTCGCCCCTGCGGATGAAACGCGGTGCCGATAAACACCGCCGCGATGGCGTCCAACAAATAGGCCTGCCCGGCCAGTGGGGTAAACTGGCGCAGGTTGGCCGAAAGGATCACGCCGCCCAGCGCGCAGGTCATGCCTGAGACGATCAACAGCCAGCACAGGTAACGACCATTGCGGATCCCCACCGCACGGGCCGCCTGCGGGTTCAGGCCGATGGCATGAATCCGCTTGCCGAAGATGGTGCGCTCGAAAAACAGAAAATAGCCCAGCAGCAGTACGGCCGCGATAACTATCGGTAACGGCACGCCACCGAGGTTGCCCACTGCCAGATCGTGATACTGCTGCGCCATGCGGCGGTAGGCTATCGACCCCCCGCCATCGGTATAAATGCGTTCGATGCTGCTGCCGATGAAAAAGGTGCCCAGCGTCGCCAAAAAGGGCTTAACCCGACAGTAAACGATAAGCAACGCATTGAGTGCACCGATCAGGGCGCCGCCCGCCAGCGCGGCGACTACCGCCATTTGCCAACTGAGCTGATATTGCTTCAGGGCGATCAGCGCAAAAGCCGCGCCAAAATCCAGCGCGACGCCCACCGACAGGTCAACGCCACCGGCGGTCACTACCAGCGTCATGGCCAGCGCGACAATCAGCAATATTGCGTTACCCTGTAACAGATTGCTGAGGTTGTCCAGGCTGTAAAACACGCTATTGCCCCAGGAGAAGAACAGGAAAAAGGCGATAACAATCAGCATAAAGCCGTAGCGAATCAAAAGTTTGCTCAACGCCGTCATGGGTTTCCCCCCCGGTTTTGCCTGGCCGCGGCGGCCAATACCAGCAGGATCAGCCCGCCTTTGATCGCCCCGACCCAAAAGATGTCTACCCGCAACAGCGCCAGCCCGTTCGACAACGCATTGACCAGCAAGGCGCCCAGCAGCGCCCCCCAGACGGTCACGACTCGCCGGCGCGAGAAGGCCGCGCCGATAAAGGTCGCCAGTACCATTTCCAGCAGCAGCGGTTCTTCACTGCCGGGTGAGCTGCCTGAGCCGCGAGCCACCAGGGCAAAGGCCGCCAACCCGGCCGCGGCCGCCGCCAGCAGGTAAGAGCCAATCACCAGCGGTTTGACGCGCAAACCGGAGATCTCCGCCGCCTCGCGATTGCCGCCCGCCGCCTGCAACTGCATGCCCCAACGGGTGTGATGCAATGCCCAGCCAAACAACGCCAGCGCAGCGAGCATTAACCAAACCATCAGCGGCAACCCCAGCCAGGTGTCGTCACGCAGCGCGACAATGGCCGCGTCACTGACGCTGATGCGCCGCTGTTGGGTGATCAGGTTGGCGATACCCACCACCGCCACCGAACTGGCCAGCGTTGCCAGCAACGGCGGCAACCCGACGGCCACCACCAGCAAAGCGTTGACGCCCCCCGCCAGCAGCGCCGCGCCAAACGCCAGCGCCGCCAGCCACAGATAACCGTCACCGTCGTGAGTCAGGCCGTTACTGATGATGGCCGCCCCCAACACGGCGATCGCCGGCAGGGAAATATCGATGCCACCGGAAACCACGTCATCGCCGCCGCCGCTGATCACGCAGGTCAGGCCAAAACACAGTATCGCCAGCGGCACGCTTTGTTTGAGGATAGTGCTCAGATTCTGCCAACTGGTGAAGTACGGCGCCTGCAAACAGAAAAACAGCAACAGCGCGGCAAACAGCAACAGCGGAATTTTATTGGCGATCCGCTCTCCGGGCGGCAAAAAACGACGCCAGGAGGAGCGTGCCGCCACATTGCCTTCGGTCAATTGGCTCATAGAACCGGCTCCTGAACTAAAGGGGACGCCGTTGAACCGCCGCTGGTCAACGCCAGCAGCGCGTCCTGCGTCAGCCCGGCGGTACGGACATTCGCGACAATCTCGCCGCGCAACATCACCAGAATGCGATCGCACAGCCCAATCAGCTCGCTGCCGTCGCTGGACGACACCAGCACGCAGCGCCCTTCAGCCGCCTGGGCGGCAACCAGTTGGTAAATCTCGGCCTTGGCGCCGATGTCTACGCCCAGGGTAGGTTCGTCGAGGATCAACAGTTGCGGGTTAGTCGCCAGCCAGCGCGCCAGAATCGCCTTTTGCTGATTGCCGCCACTTAACAAACGCACCGGCAATTGCAGATTGCGCGGGCGGATATCCAACTGTTCCGCCAGCGCTTTGGCATGCAGCCGAGCCTTTTTGCGCAGTTCCCACCCCGCGCGCGCCAATGTGCCAAGCGACGCCAGGTTGATGTTGTCCACCACCGGCATGGGCAACACCAGACCGGTATGCCGCCGATCGCGGGGCACCAACGCCATCCCCGCGGCAGTGGCCTGCGCCGGGGAAGCGATGCGCACCGGCTTGCCGGCTATGCGCAGTTGCCCCTGCTGAAGCGGGCGCAATCCATACAGAGCGTCGATCAACGCTTCGCGGCCGGAACCCAGCAGCCCGGCGATACCGACGATCTCCCCCGGCGCCAGTTGCAAGCTGACATCGCGCAGCTGTGCACCGTCCGACAGACTTTCTGCGCTAAGCCAGGGCTCCGCCGCCGCCCGTCGTGCCGGGCGCGGGGCAAACAGGTGGGTGATTTCGCGGCCGACCATCATCGGGATCATGCGCGCGATATCCCCATCGCCCAGTTGTTGCAAGGTGCCAACGTCGCGGCCATTGCGAAACACCGTGACGCGGTCACAAATCTGGGCGATTTCCGCGAGGTAATGAGAGACGTAAATAATGGCGATGCCGCGCTGTTTCAGCCGGGCAATCGCGTTAAACAGCAATTGCGACTCTCTGGCTTCCAGCGGCGCAGTAGGCTCGTCAAACACCACCAGTTGCGCCTGCCCGTCGATTAACGCCCGGGCTATCTGCACCAGCTTGCACTCGGCAATGCTGAGATCGCGGATCAGTCGGTTACCGTCCAGGTGGGTGTCCAGCACCTCTGACAAAAACCGTTCTGCGTCATGACGCATGCCGCGCTTGTCCAATCCCAGCCAACGGTTACGCCGCTCCTGGCCGACATACACGGACTCCGCCACGGTGAAGTGCGGGATCAAATGCAGTTCCTGATGGATAAATCGCACCCCGGCCGCCCGTATCGCCGCCGGGGTGACGGAAGCCAGCCGCCGGCCGCCGATGCTGATCTCCCCGCCGTCTTGCGCATAAACTCCGGCGAGGATCTTGATCAAAGTGGATTTACCGGCGCCATTTTCGCCAATCAGGCCGTGGACTTCGCCCGGCAGCACCCGCAGTGAGGCACCGCTGAGCGCCCGAGTACCGGGAAAACGTTTCTCGATGCCAATCATTTCCAGGCCGCCCACGGCGGGAGCGGCCTGCGTTTCCTGCTGGATCATGGCGTTATTTCAGCTCGCCGTAGCCGAGCTGTTTGTACACCGCTTTTGCCTCTTCCGGCCCTTTCACCGGCAATACCGGCACAAAGGTTTGCGGTTGCAACTTCTCGCCGGCGAAATAACGCGCCACGTTATCCGCTGAAGTGGTGCCGATTAACCGCGGCTGTTGCGCCACGTTGGCAACCAGCGGGCTGCCCTTTTCCGCCATGATTTCCAGGGTTTCCGGCCCGGCATCGATCGCCGTGACCTTAACGTCGCCGGCGCGGCCGCTCTCTTCCAGCGCCTGCACGATACCGATCGCCGGCTGGTCCCAGCAGGCGACGTGAATTGCGTCCAGCGTGCCTTTCGGATGCTGACTTAACAGTTCGAGGGTTTTCTTGCGCGCATCTTCCGGCGAATTGGCGTATTGCTCGGCCAGCTCCGGTTGAATGATTTTGATGTCCGGGTAATCTTTCAACACGTATTTCCACAGATCGTAGCGAATGCCGCAGATACGCAGTGAGTTGGAGAAGGCGTTGAACACCGCCACATTGCCTTTGCCGCCCAGCGCCTCGGCGGTATAGCGGCCAATGGTGCTGCCGATGCTGTAGTTGTCCGAGGTGGTGTTGTTGATGGAATACGGTGATACATGGTCGACGGTGAATACCGGGATCCCGGCGGCGCGCAACGCTTTGAATTTAGGCTCGACGGCGCTGTCGCCCAAAATGCTGATCACCGCATCCACCTTGCGCGCCAGCAGGATATCGTGATTGTCGGCATGTACCTGGTTATCGCGGCCGCCATCGACCGCCACCACTTTGCCACCCAGATGTTCCACTTCGTCGCTGGCGCCTTTGAACGCTTCGCGATCCCAAAAGTGCTGCGTGCCGACCACCGCCACGCCAATGGTTTTCCCCTGCAATGAAAGCGCCGCCTGGGCGCCGTGAGCAGCGAAAACTGACAGTGCCAGCGCTGTGATTTTAATAAGTTTTTTTGTCATTTCTGTTATTACCCTGTTATTCATCCCCTGATGGAACGAACAAAAGCTAGCAACAGGCTATGCCAAAGCGAAATAACAATACCGGTTATGGTTAGTTAAAAAGCGGGATTGTTCCGTGGGATGAAAATGCGGCCGGTACGGCCCTGCGTTCACACAAAGGCCCCGGCCGCAAAGCGGGTTGAATCAGCCCTTATGCCTGATAAATCCGTGCTTCATAAGGGCGCAGCGTCTGTGGCTCTCCGCCGTGTGGATAATTGCCCAACCGCAGTTGCCAACTGTCCAGCGCCAAAGATTGGGGATCAACATGTTGCGGTTCGCCGCTCAGGTTGCACAGCACCAGCAGTTGCCGCTCATCCAACGTGCGGGTATAGGCGTAAATATGCCGATGTTCGGCCAGCAATAAACGGTAACGGCCATACAGCAGCGCCGGGGTCTGCTTGCGTAACCGGATCAACGCACGGTAGAAATTCAACACCGAGTCCGGCTCCCCACTCTGGCGTGCCACGTTGATATCGCGGTAGTTGGCGTTAAGCGCAAACCACGGCGTTGCGGCGCTAAAGCCGCCGTTAGGCCCGTCGTTCCACGGCATTGGCGTGCGTGAGTTATCACGCGAACTGCGGCGCAGCGTCGCCAGGATCCGCTCTTCATCCATTCCCTGCCGGCGCAGGTCGGCGGCACGATTTTTGGTGGCGACGTCGTTAAAGTCATCCAGGCCGGCAAAATGGGTATTGGTCATGCCCAGTTCCTGCCCCTGATAAATAAACGGCGTTCCCTGCATCAGAAAATACAGTGCGGCAATGGCGGTGGCGCTTTCGCGTTGGTAGCGCCCGTCGTCCCCCCATTTCGACACCACGCGCGGAATATCGTGGTTCTCTACGTACAGCGCGTTCCAGCCCTTGCCCTCCAAGAGCGTCTGCCAGCGGGTGAAAATGCTCTTCAGGCCGAGCAGATCCAGCCCGGCATCCGGCGCCTGCTGGTTGGCGGTTTCCCACAGCTTGACGTGTTCGAACTGGAAAATCATGTTCAAGCGGCCATGCCGTTCTCCCACCCAGTCCTCCCCCTGTTCCGCCGAAGCGCCGTTCATTTCCCCCACCGTCATGATGTCGTAGCGGTTAAACACCTGTTCGCACATCTCATCGACGTAATCCAGCAGCCCATCGTAGTTGAGATGCCGCTCGAACGACGGCACGTAACGCAACCCTTGCGGGTTCGGCATGTCGGTCAGCCCCGGCTGTTTTTTCATATGGCAAATGGCGTCGATACGGAAACCGTCGATGCCCTTGTCCAGCCACCAACGCATCATGTCATACAGCGCCGCGCGCACCTGCGGGTTCTCCCAGTTCAGATCCGGCTGGCGCTCGGAGAACAGATGCAGAAAGTATTGTTCGCTGCCGGGATGGTACTTCCAGGCCGAGCCGTTGAAAATGCTCTCCCAGTTATTGGGCTCCGCGCCGTTTTTGCCGTCGCGCCAGATATACCAATCTCGCCTGGAGCTGGATTTTGATGAACAGGATTCAATAAACCACGGATGTTCGTCCGACGTATGGTTCACTACCAGATCAAGTATCAGCCGCATGCCGCGCGCATGGGCCTCCGCCAATAGGCGATCAAAGTCCGCCATGGTGCCAAACTCGGTCATGATCGCCTGATAATCGCTGATATCGTAGCCATTGTCGTCGTTCGGCGAACGGTACATCGGGCAGATCCAGAGGGCGTCAACGCCCAACCACTGCAAATAGTCCAGCCGCGCGGTAATGCCGTTCAGATCGCCAATGCCGTCGCCGTTGGAATCCATAAAGCTGCGCGGGTAGATTTGATAAACCACCGCCTCTTTCCACCACCGTGCCGTTTGCGCACCGCTCATGTCATGCTTCCTTATGTCAATGCGCCTGTTCCGAGGCCAAAATGCGCGGGAACGCGCGGCCCTGGCGGTCAAACAGATAACAACACTCTACCGGCAGGCGCACGCCCACGGTTTCTCCGGCCTGAATGGTCGAGCGTTCGGGATTGCGCAGCACCCAGGGCTCCGCCGCGTTGCCGTTATCCAGATAGAGGTAGGTTTCGTTGCCCATATGCTCGACGAACATCACCTCGCCCTGAAACTCACACTGCGCCTGTTCGCCGCCGCGAATATGCTCTGGACGAATGCCGACGTTGACGCTCTGGCCTTCCGCCGCCACCGGCGTGGCGATCGGCAACACCAGTGCCTTGCCGTTGTCCAGTTCCACCACGCTCTGCCGTTCGCCGGCGCGCCGCAAAATGGCCGGGATCAGGTTCATCTTCGGCGAGCCGATAAACTGGGCGACAAATTCGTTGGCCGGCTGATCGTAAAGCTCCAGCGGCGTCCCCACTTGTTCGACATGCCCTTTGTTGAGCACCACGATGCGGTCGGCCAGCGTCATGGCTTCGACCTGATCGTGAGTCACGTAAATAATGGTCGAACCCAGCCGTTTATGCAGTGAAGCCACCTCCATACGCATTTGTACGCGCAGCGAGGCATCGAGGTTGGACAAGGGTTCATCGAACAAAAACAGCTTAGGTTCGCGCACTATGGCGCGGCCAATCGCCACCCGCTGGCGTTGCCCGCCGGACAAATCCTTCGGACGCCGCTCCAGCAAGGGTTCAAGCTGCAAAATGCGGGCGCTTTCGCGCACCCGGCGGTCGATCTCCTCCGCCGAATGGCCGGCAAGTTCCAGCGCAAACGCCATGTTTTTGTATACGCTCATGTGCGGATAGAGCGCGTAGGACTGGAACACCATGCCGATACCGCGCTCGGCCGGCGTATCGTCATTGACGTAGTTGCCATCGATATACATGCCGCCGCTGCTGATCTCCTCCAGCCCGGCGATCATGCGCAGCAACGTCGATTTGCCGCAGCCGGAAGGCCCGACGATCACCACGAACTCCCCGCTGTTGATCTGCAGATCCAGCGACTTGATCACCTCTGCGTTAGCGCCATAGCGTTTTTGCAGTTTTTCCAGCGTTAATTGCGCCATATTCCTCCCGAACCCCAGGTAGTTGCATTCAAGGGGGCGCAAGCGCGCCCCGCCATCCGGCTTATTTCAGGTAATCGAGCCACGGCCCCTGGCGTGAAATCATCACGTCCACCAGTTCCGGGATCGCGCGGCATTTATCGTTGACCGAGTCCACCAGCAGCGCCTGGATAACCAGGTCGCGCGAACCTTCAATCACTGCGTCGGCGGTCAGATCGTGAATCGCAATCTGGTTGCTCAACAGGCCACCGATGCCCGCAGGCATGTCGACCTTGATGCCGTGCACGCCCTTGCGGTCGATAATGGCCGGGACTTCGACGGCAATAAACGCCGGCAGCTGCTTGATAAACCCCTGGTTCGGAATGTTGACCGCAGATTCTTCATAACCGGAATCGGTGAGGATCCCTTCCATGATCGGCACCACGCGTTCTTTCAGCTTCAGTTCGATTTTTGGCTGCACATGCCCCAGATAGTTGCGGTAGAAGGTGTAGAAATCGAGAATGCCGCGATGATCGCTGACTTCGCTGGCCCAGCGGATGTACTCGCCAAAGTGGCTGTCGCCGGTGATCGGCAAATGGTGAAACTTCTCCAGGATCTCTTTGAACAGCGTGCGGTCCGCCCACGGATAGGCGCTGTCTTTGCCGCCCAGCGCATCGCGTTCGGTGCTGCCTTCCGTCTCCACCAGTTTGCCGTGATTGCGGGTGTAAGCCAGAATGTCGCTGTAGCCCGGCAGGCGGGAGAAATAGTCCGGTGCCTTGGCGCGTACGTCGGCGTAAGCGTCTTTGCCGCTGTCTTTATAGCTGGCCTCCAGCAACACGCTGAAGTGGTTCAGCCCGGCGGCGCGCAGGCTGAGGTTGTCGAAGGAGGTGCCGAGCATTTCCGGCAGATAGCGCTCAAGTGAGGCGATTTCATGACACATGCCGACAAAATTGAGCTGCGGGAAACGGCGATGCACGGTGGTGCAAATGCGGCTCATCGGGTTCGAGTAGTTGAATACCCAGGCGTTCGGGCAAATCTCCGCCACGTCGGCGCAGATGTCGAGGATCGGTGGAATGATGCGCAGCGAGTGGAACAGCCCGCCGGGGCCACCGTTCTCGCCATACACCTGCTGAATGCCGTACTGCTGCGGGATCTGCCAGTCGAGATCCCACAGCGCAAAACGGTCGCCCACTTCAATGGAGATAATCACGAACTCCGCACCGCTCAACGCGGTTTTGCGATCGGTGGTGGCGCTGACGGTAAACGGCAGATCTTCCGCCGCCAGGAAGTCACGGGCGGTTTTCTCGGTCACGGCCAGCGAGGCCGGGTTGATGTCATGCAGCACAATTTCACTGCCGTACAGCGTCTTGCTCTGGAAGATGTCGCCCAGGGTGCCGTAGCCGAATTGCGCGCTGCCTGCGCCCACTAAAACGATTTTTGTAGCCATTGCATTTCTCCTGCTTCAGGGTTAATCGAAAATCAGCCTTTTACTGCGCCGTTGGTTAATCCGCTGACGATGCGACGCTGGAAAATCAGAACCAGCACGATGATCGGCAGTGTGACGATGACCGAGGCCGCCATGATGGTGCCCCAGGGAAGTTCGAACTGAGAGGCGCCCTGCAGCATGCCGATCGCCACCGGCACGGTACGCTTGCCGCTGGAGATGACAAACGTCAGGGCGAACATGAATTCATTCCAGGCGCCGATAAACGCCAGCAGCCCGGTGGTCACCAACGACGGCCCCATGATGGGCGCGAAGATGCGGGTAATGATGGTCCAGGTGTTGGCGCCGTCGACGATCGCCGCCTCTTCCAGTTCCGCCGGGATCGCCTTCATAAAGGTGGTCAGCACCCAGACGGTAAACGGCAGAGAAAAGGTGGTGTAGGACAGCACCAATGCGCCCAACGAATCGTACAACCCCATAAAACGCACCAGTTCGAACATGCCGGACAGCACCGCCACCTGGGGGAACATAGAGACGCACAAAATGGTGAACAGCAGATATTTGCGGCCGCGAAAACTGATGCGCGCCAGAGCGAAAGCGGCGGTAATCGATACCAGCAGGCAGATGCCCACCGTCAGCGTGGCCACGACGATCGAGTTAAACAAGCTGCGGGCGATGCCGTTATCCATCAACGCCGTCAGGTAATTGCCCCAGTGCGGCGCACCCGGCAGGTAAGCGACCTGAAACAGGCTGCCCCCCGAACGCAGCGAGGTGATCAGCGCGTAGTAAAAGGGAAACAAACAGATGACGCTGGCCAGCGCGGCACCGGCGAAAATCAGCGCCTTGTGGCCGTATTTGTGCTGTTGGCGAGTCAGTTTCATGCGCGTTTCTCCTTGTCATTCAAGCGACCCAGCGTGAGGAAGCAGGCGGCGATACCCGCCACCATCATGAACACCAGCACCGAAGCGGCCGAGCCGGAGCCCATTTCCTGATAGCTGACCATGCGGTCGCGGGCATAACCGGACACCGAGATGGTGGCTTCACTGTTGGAGGTCAACACATAGATCAGGTCGAATACTCTCAGCGCATCCATCACCCGGAAAATCAGCGCGACGATCATCGCCGGCATAATCAGCGGTAACGTGATGCGCCGGAACCGTTGCCAGGCGTTAGCCCCGTCCACCCGTGCGGCTTCGTACAGATCGCCCGGGATAAGCTGCAACGCGGCCAGCAGCATCAGCGCCATAAACGGCGTGGTTTTCCAGACATCCGCAATCACCACCGCCCACATCGACAGCCCCGGCTCCGCGACCCAGGCCAGCGGCGCGGCGATAATCCCCGATCTGAGCAGCAGATCGTTCACCACGCCGTACTGATCGTGGAACATCCAGCCCCACATCTTGGCGGAGACAATGGTAGGAATCGCCCAGGGCACCAAAATGGCGGTGCGCACCAGCCCCTGGCCGCGAAATTTCTGGTTCATCAGCAGCGCCAGCAGCATGCCGAACACCAGTTCCAGCGATACCGACAGCAGGCTGAAACGCAGCGTATTGCCCACCGCCTGCCACCACTGCGGATCCGCCAGTACGCCGTACGAGTGGCCGCCCCCGGTCAGGTCCAGATAGTTGGCGAAGCCGACAAAGCGGTATTCATCCGGCGCATCCAGCATGGCGTCGGTAAAGCTGTAAAACAGGGTGCGCAGCAGCGGCCAGCCGGCAACCGCCGCCAGCAGCAACATTGCCGGCGCCACCAACAGCCAGGCGATACGGCTGCGGCGCTGCCGATGATTAAGCTTGCTGCGCCTGGCCGGCTGCACTGCCGCCGGGACGGGCGTGGCCGTCAGGGTTAACCTGTGTGTATCGCGTTTCATGCATCAGACTCCGGGCCGTTAATGGGGGGAATTGCACTGCCTTCAACGCCATCCTCTGGCTTTAATCCGCTCCAGCCGCTGCTGTAAATCCGCCACCGCCGTGACACCGTCACTGTCACCGCGCAACACATTGAAAGTGGCGTTGTAGATGGCTTTCGAGACCTGCGCATACTGCCTTTTGGTCTGCGTCGCCGGGCGCGGCATCGCCTGCGAGAAAATACCCTTGAAATCCGCCAGATATGGCGCCTGCGCCAACACCTTGGGATCGTCATACAGCGCGGTACGCGATGGCGCCCACCCCATCAGCGCCAGCGCTTTTTTCTGCGATTCGGCGTCGCTGACGATTTTCAGCAGCGCTATCGCCGCCGTGGGGTTTTTGGTGTAGGCGCTGATCGCCCACTGCCAACCGCCCAGCGCGCTGACCGATTTGCCGTCCGCGCCCTTTGGCAGCGGCAACACGCCGACCTTGCCTTTGATTGCACTGCTGCTGTCCTGCGCCAGCACATAGGCGTAGGGCCAGTTGCGCATAAACAACGCGTCGCCGTTCTGGAAGAGCGCGCGGGACTCCTCCTCCATATAACCCAGCACGCCCTTCGGCGAGATAGTGCCGATCCAGCCGGCAGCCCTGTTCAACGCCTGCGCCGCCTGCGGGTTATTGATGGTGATGTTGCCGTTGGCGTCGATAAAGCCGCCGCCGTTCTGCGAGGCTACCCATTCCAGCGCGTTGCAGGTCAGCCCTTCGTAGGATTTACCCTGGAACACCAGGCCCCAGAAGTTCTTATGGCCCGCCTGCCGTTCACCCTGCTGAATGCGGGTAGCGATGCGCGTCAGTTCATCCCAGGTGACCGGCGGCTGTTCGCCGTACTTTGCCAACAGATCTTTGCGGTAATAGAGCGCACCGGTGTCCAGATAAGCCGGTACCGCCTTTACCCGCCCATTGACTACGTTGTTCTGCCAGGCGGCGGGGAAAAAATCCTGCCGGATATCGCTCACGCTGTCGGTCAGATCCAACAGGTGTTTGTTCAGCACGCCGATCCACACGGTATCGGCCTGAAACAAATCAATGGCGCTGGAATCTTTGGCGGCAAACAGCTGCTGAAACAGCGACAGCTTTTCGTCGGAGGCGCGGGGAAGATCGATAAACTCCAGGGTATGGCCGGTCTGAGCCTCGAAGCGCTGCTTAATCTCATTGCAGAACTGACGGCCCTCTTTGCTGGGCGCGCATTCCATCCGCAAGGTATCGGCCAGCGCCTGGCCGGACATCAGCGCCAGCGCGGTGGCGACCATACTCGGTATCAATCTTCTCATTGCGTCCTCTCTGGTGGCGGCTGGGAATACCGGCATAGAAGCAAACTATCGAAGGCGGGCTATTGGCGGAAATCGTTTTTCGCCGCTAAGATATAGAAACTTTCTATACCACTAGCGGAAAACATGATCGTGGACAAAATTCTGCGGCAGTTTATCGAAGTAGCGATGTTCAAAAATGTGAGTCATGCAGCAAACAAGCTTTGCCTGAGCCAGCCGACGCTGACCCACAACATGAAGAAACTGGAAGAGAATCTGGGGGTGCAACTGCTGGAGCGCACCTCCACCGGGGTCAACACCACCGAATACGGCGATCTGCTGCTGGAACAGGCGCAGATGATGCAGCGCATTTATGACAACACGCTGATCAAGCTGGCGTTCATCAAGGCGCGCCAGGAACAGAGCCTGCGCATGGGCACCGGTCACGCCTGGTGGTATATGTTCGTGCGCGACAGCTTTAATGCCTACCGCAACCTGCACCCTACGGTGAATATTCATATCGATCTGGGTAACCACCTGCGCCTGATGGATCTGCTGCTGGGCGGAGATATCGATATGTTTATCGGCCATGAAATTCAGGGGTTGAACCCCAAGGCCGGCATCAGTTTTTTGCCGCTGTTCAGCACCACCGACAGCATGTTCGTCCGCAGCGGGCATCCGCTGGCAGGCCGGCAGGTTGGGCCGGACGAATTATTGGATTACCCCTGCGTGGAACTGACGCCGGACGAAAGCCGCTATCAACATATGGTGGAAGACATGCAGCCGAAGAAATTGGCGCGTAACCGGCTGCATCTGGCGGAACGGGTGATTTGCTCGACTAACTCGATGATGTCGGCGGTGGACATGATCAACGATTCTGACGCGGTGATGCTGGCTTATCCCACCTGCATGGCGGGTTATTTCGCCGACTACGGCATTGTGCCGCTGAAAACGACGCAGGAAAGCCTGCGCTGCACGGTGGGCATTTACCTGATGCGCGAAAAAGCGGATGCGCCCCACGTGGTGCAGATGCAGGCGTTAATGCATCAGCATCTGGAGCAGATCCGCCCTCTGTTGCTGTAGTTATTTCTCGCCGGTCACTGCGATCAACGCCTGATACAACGGCCGGGCGTTGCCTGGCCCCACCACCAATTGAAACTCGGGGGTGTGGCGCGACGTTTCTACCTCCAGCAACGCCTTGACCCCATCCAGAGCCTCCATCCCCGGCCGATCCAAGCGGCTGCCATCGCGCAGTTCCGCCCTGATGCGGCTGGCGCAGTATCGCAGTTTGATCAGATTGTCCGCCCCGCCGAATGCCGCCAACACCGATGCCGCCAGCTCATGCTTTTCCATTTTGCCTCCTGAGAGAGTTTGCCACATGCCGCTGCAGCATAGGGCCGGTCGCCGGGCAAAGTGAAATTGATTTCGGCCGGGAGGATATAGAGTGAATCTATGGCGGACAAAAAAACGGCAATCATTGATATCCCTGCGCCACCGGCAGCGCTATGGTAGGCCCTGAGTTCACAGAATAACCAGGGACCGCAGATGAACCGATTAATCTGGGCTATCGTTATATCATTACTGATCGTTTGCATGCTGCTCTACATAATGACCGGCGCCAAGGTCTGAAGCCCGACACGACGATCAAAAAGGGTATCCGCGGTAATGCACGGCAGTGACATTGACTTCAGGAGAGTGAAATGAAAGCGATAATCCCTGCGCTGCTGATTTTTGTCCTTTCCGGTTGTATTGGCAGAGGCGGCCCACAGGACGTGCCGCCACCGCCGGTACATAATGATCCGCAGACCTGCAACAACTCATCCGCCAGTGCCAACAGCGACTGTTCGCAATCGGTAGTGCCGGCGATGCACTAATCGGCGAACTGGCGGGCCACCGAGAAACGCGCCGGCCCGCCCCCCACCGGCAAAGGTTAAGAAGACTGCTCTTCTTCGTTGGCCAGATTCTTCGCCTGCTGTTTCATAAACACCACTTCCTGCGGGCTGGACATATTGACCCGCTGCGCGCGCAGCAGTTTAAGAATATTAAACAGCAATTCGCTTTTGGTGGCGCCGACCATGCGCGGGCTGGCAACGTAGCCGGTCACGCTGAGGATGATGCCTTCCGGGCCGAGCTGGCTGAAACGGACATAAGGCGCCGGCGTTTCCTGAATGGCGTCATAATCCTGATAGGCGCTCAGCAGAATATTGCGCACCTGCTCAGGATCGATATCCGTCGGGAAGGTCAACGCAATGGTCACCACGCCCTGGGCGTTGCCCATGGTGGCGTTACGTACGTTCTGCGAGATCAGCTGCGAGTTGGGCACGATCATCGTCGAACGGTCGCTGAGTTGGATTTCGGTGGCGCGGATGTTAATCCGGCGCACGTCACCCTCTACGCCGCCGATGCCGATCATATCGCCGACTTTCACCGGCCGTTCCGTCAGCAGGATCATGCCGGAAATAAAGTTCTTCACGATCTCCTGCAAGCCAAAACCGATACCGACCGACAACGCACTGACAATCCACGCCAGATTATTCCACTGGATCCCCAGCGCCGCCAGGGTGATCAGGATCAGCAACACATAGCCCACGTTGCTGAACAGCGTGACCAAGGATGCACGGATACCGATATCTGAAATGGTTTTCGGCAGCAGTTCGTGGCTCAGCCAACGCTGGGTCACCCGCATGATATAGATGCCGATGGCCAGGCATATCACCGCGTTGATCAGGTTGCCGGGCACGATGTTCAGGCTCTTCAACCCTTCGCCACTCAGAATGGCGATAATCTTGTCCAACAGCGAGTTAGGCGTGGTGGTACCGAACGTGCCGTTAAACAGCGCGACAATCATCAGTAACAGCAAAGAACATTTGGCGACGGCGGTAAGAATAATCGCCATCTGCTCCAGGTGACGGTCCTTGAAGTTAAAGGATTTCTTGAGCATTTTGCCGCTGGCGGTTTGCGGCGAGAAAATCGCGCCGCACAGATCGACGGCAAACAGCAGCAGGAAATAGAACGCCATCAGCACCAGAGCGATCCAGATCACCTGATAGGTCAGGAAACGGGCGAAAGCGATATAGCCAATCAGCAGCGAGAACAGGATGACCAGCGAGCCCACCAGCGTGCCCATGTGCAGCAACCCGCTGATGGTGGAACGTTTCTCGACGTGTTCGCCCTGATGCTCCAGCTTGCGGCGGATGCGTTGGGCGCGCAGCGGCATCGCCAGCAGCACCATGCCGATCAACCCGGCCACCAGACCATTGCCGAAAATGGTCGCGGCCAGGCTGGCGCTCACCACGTTATTGATCTGTTCAACGGTGCCGAACGCCAGCGCCAACCCCGCCAGCAACGGCGAGAAGAAACGCAGGCCGGAGGCGACGGCGTCGTCCAGCGAGGCCAAACGCCATGACGGGCGGTTAAGCGAAAGCGTGGCGCGACCCAGTCCTGCGATCAGTGCGCAGAAGATCCCCAGCCGATTAAACCCCTCGGCGAAATCCTCCAGCATGGCCGGCAGCGGCTGTACGCGGGTAAAGGTGATATACAGCAGATTCAGCGCGATGCCGGTGGTGATGACCGTGACGCTGACGGTCACCATCGCCATAAAGCTGCGGCGCAAACGCCCGTCCGGCAGATAACGAATGCTCACCCAGGCCAGGAAACGCTCGGATAAATAACGCCCCCATGACCAGATAACGACCGCCAATAGCAGCAGGCCAAGGGTGCCGTAGCGCCACTCCTCCTGCCAACTGGCATCCCACGCCTCTTTCATGGCGACATGGAACTGATCCAGCCGCTGTGCGTCATCGGCCGTAGGTTCCGCGATCGGCGACCAGAACTTGGCCCCCAACACGCTGCCGGTATTTAGCGCCAACTGGGTTTTGAACGCCACGCGACGCATATCGCCAATTTGCTGCCCCAGATCGAGCACGCCGGTTCTCATCTCCTGCGCGCGTTTTACCGCATCATCCAGCTGCTTCTTGCTGTTGTTCAACGCGTTACGCTGTTGTACCACGGCAGCGGTTTCAGGCATCGCGCCGGGGGCGGGTTGCGGGCCCAGGACGTCCAGCTGTCCCTGCAGCTTTTCCTGCGCCGGTTGCAGATCGGTTGCCAGTTTTTCCAGTTCTGCGGCCAGCTCGTCGGTGGCCTGCCTCAGCTTACTGAGCTGGGTATCCGTGCTGGCCTTGGAGACCTGCTGTTTGATACTGTCCAACTGCTTTTGGTAGTTTTTCAGCGCGGCGGCGGCATCCGGCGCGCTGATGGCAACAGGGTCATCCTCTGCGGCGACGCTGGTCAACGGCGTCAACTGCAACCCAAACAGCAGGAACAGGAAAAGAAGGATCTGACGGGGTTTTAACATAAATTCAGTGCTCGGCAATGGCATGATAGACAGACGAAACAAGCGGGCCGGTATTGATTATTTACCGGCCCGCTTGGTTAAGCATAAACTGGGATTATGATAGCTGCTTAATCTCAGCTTAAATATCAGTATTATTCCCATTCAGCACGATTATTTATGCTGCAGCATCGCCGCGAACGGCTCGACCTGAAGCAACGTTGCTTTTGGTCGTTAGCCCACTGATAAGCTGAGTTATTTGGCAGTGGTATAACCCGAAGAATCGCCCTATACTCAGCTCACCTATTAACCAACATTATAAAAGGAGGATTACTATGCCGATGTGTGAATTGTTTTTTTACTCACACTTCTATAGTAATTGCCGCCGCTCAAGCATTACCGGTATCGTGCTGCGATAACCCAGGCTTGAGCGAAGCTTACTAAAAATTGAGTCCCTTCCCTCCGGCTTACCGGGTTGTCGTCAGCGATGTTTGACGATAGGCATTTGCATGCCTGTAACTCTTGAGTAAGCAATGAGCACATTATTATCTGCACAATCCGTCGGTTACGACAACGCGTTCGGCCCACTGCTGGCTGAGGTTTCCTTCAGCCTGAAAAAAGGCGATCGCATCGGTTTAATCGGCCACAACGGCTGCGGCAAAAGCACCCTGCTTAAAATCCTCAGTGGCGCTCTGCCCGCCAGTACCGGCAGCGTTACCCTCTCTCACCAATGCCTGATGGCGCGAGTGGAACAACATCTTCCCCCCGAACTGCACGGCTGCACTCTGCTGGAGGCGGTACTGGCGCGCCTGCCGGAAAACCTGCGCGTCAGCGAAAGTTGGCAGGGTGAAGTCCTGCTGACCAGCCTGGGGTTTGCCGCGTCCTCCTGGACACTGACCGCCGGCACCCTGAGCGGCGGCCAGCATACCCGCCTGCTGCTGGCGCGCGCGCTGATCCGCCGGCCGGACCTGCTGTTGCTGGATGAACCCAGCAACCATCTGGATCTGCCGACGCTGTTGTGGCTCGAACGGTTCCTGCAAAGCTGGCCGGGCAGCTTCGTGCTGGTTTCCCACGACCGCTACCTGCTGGATAAGGTGACCAACTGTACCTGGATCCTGCGCGATAAAACCTTGCAGTTCTTCCGCTTGCCCTGCTCTGCGGCGCGTCAGGCGCTGGTGGAGAAGGACGCGGCGGATGCGCATCGCCGCCAGGCGGAGCAAAAGGAGATCGAACGGGTGGAAAAAAGCGCCCAGCGGCTGGCGGTCTGGGGACGGGTGTACGACAACGAGGATCTGGCCCGCAAGGCCAAACAGATGGAAAAACGGGTCGACCGTCTGAAAGAAGATCAAACCCAGCTGACGGCCGCTACCCAGTGGCGGCTCCGGCTGCGGGGCGAAGCCCTGGACGCCGATCGCCTGTTGGCTCTGCCGCAGTTGGATGTACGCCCGGCAGCCGATGCGCCGGTGCTGTTTCGCCTCGCGCACCTGCGGGTGAAAAGCGGCGATCGCATCGCCCTAGTTGGCCGTAACGGCTGCGGTAAATCCTCGCTGTTGCGGCATCTGTGGCGGGCATACCAAAGCGCCGTTTCCGGTGAAGTGGTATTCCACCCCAGGGTGCGTATCGGGTATTACGATCAGAGCCTTCAGCAGTTGCAGGATGGCGATACGCTGAGCGAGGCGTTGACGCACTTCGCTCCGCTGACCGAAGAGCAGCGCAAAATGGCGCTGATTGGCGCCGGTTTCCCTTACCTGCGCCATCAGCAGCGGATCGGCACCCTGAGCGGCGGCGAGCGTTCGCGCCTGCTGTTTGTCGGCCTGACGCTGGCCAACCATTCGCTGTTGCTGCTCGACGAACCGACCAACCATCTGGACATGGAAGGCAAAGAGGAGCTGGCGGAAACCCTGCGCGAGTTTGCAGGCGCGGTGATGCTGGTCACTCACGATCGGATGTTGATAGAAAACAGCTGTAACCGCTTCTGGCTGATTGACCATCAACAGTTGGAAGAGTGGCAGGATCTGGAACCGGTCTATGCCCGGTTGGCGGAAAAGCCCGGTGCCGAGCCACAAGCGGCCAGGCAAACCGCCTCCGGCGACAGCGAGGGGTTACACCATGACGAAGAGCGGCTGCTGGCCTGCTTGTTCGAACTCGAGGCTAAACTGCAGGAGGATTTGGCGCGTAAAACCAGGCACCAAAAACCGGCGTTGCAACGGCAATGGCGCAATGAAATTGCTGAAATCACTGCCCGGCTGAAGCTGGACTGACCTTCACAGGCCGCCTGTTCTGGCGGCCTTTATTATTCCCGATACCCGCTTACCGGAGGGCTTGATCAAATCCAGACATCGTTTACCGCAGTACGTTCTCCCCCTTCGTCACCGGTGTTCAACACGCCGCGAGGTTCGATAAGCATCAGTTGGGTTTCGATCTCGGCAGAGGTTTTGTGTTCGATGCCGCGCGGGACCACATACATCTCGCCCGCATTGACCAGCACATGGCCATCGCGAAAATCAATGCGCAAAACGCCGTCCAACACGATAAGGGTTTCATCGGTTTCGGCATGCGTATGCCAGACAAAGTCACCGTGAATTCTGACCACTTTAAACTGGTAGTCATTCATCTCGGCAATCACTTTCGGCTGCCATTGTTCAGAAAACAGAGAAAGTTTATGAGCAAAATTAATGGGTTGATACATTTTCAGGCTCCTTGGTTAACAGGAGCCCAGCATAGTTGACCCGGCGGGCGGCAATCTTGAATGATTGTGCAACTTCGCGCTTAACCTCCGTTGATAAACTTCAGCCAGCGGCCAGGAGAAACGCCAAAATTGCTGACAAATTGGCGCGTCATGTGGCTTTGATCCGCAAATCCCGCATCGATTGAAATATCTGCCAGATTATGGCCCGCCAACATCCGCCGTCTGCAATGTTCAAGACGACGCATAGTGACGTAGCGGTAGGGGCTGGTGCCAAACAGCGCCCGAAAATCCCGGCTCAGACTCCAGCGATCTCGGCCGCTGATCAAAGAAAGCTCATCCAGGGTAATATTTTTATCGAAACAGGAATGGATATATTCCCTTGCCCTTTCAGCCGCCTGGTAGTCAAACGCCCGCCGCTGATAGCGTTGCCCCCCGACAGCGGCAAGGGTTTGCGCCAGGTCATAAAGCGCATCCTCTTCCTCAAGCGTTTCAAACGGATCCTCCATGGCCTTGAGCAAGGGTTGAGCCGCAGCAAAGAGTCTTGGGTCATCGGAAAGACCGCCCGGAATAAAAGGCAACGGCTTGCCGCCGAGTATCTTTTGGATTAATGCAGGCTCGATATAAACCATGCGGTATTGAAATCCCTCCTCCGTACCCGCCTCTCCGTCATGGACCTCATCCGGATGCAATACCAGGGTGCCGCCGGGCAGGCTATGACGCCTGCCGCCACGATAGTTGAAACTTTGCACACCGGACAACGTGCGGCCAATGGCGTAGGTGTCGTGGCGATGGAGCTCATAACCATGGCCACCGAAAAAAGCTTCGATACGCTCAATTTGCATTGGGGACCGGGCCGGTTTTACCCAGTCTTGCAGGTCTTTACTTCGTGACATGGGGAGATACCTGCGTCTGTCGAGACAACGATTATTGGAAGAAAGCTATTGATAATCGCTAAAGCTCACGTTGGCTAGTCGGCCCGTTAAAAATGACCATTTCAAGATAATGAAAGTCGAAATCTCGGCATAAAGACAGTGTCTTACCCGGTAATCTGGACGCATTCTCATTGAAGAGTGTGACGCATGTTGATATCCAAAAGGCTGACGATTGCCTTACTTCCCCTGTTATCTGCCGGCTGCGTGGTGGGCCCAGGTCAACCTCCCCTCACGACTCTGCCGCTCACGGCTGAGCCTTTGGCAAAAACTAGAACTATCATGCCGGATAAATGGTGGTCTTTGTATCAGGATCCCGGCTTAAACCAGGCTGTCGAGCAGGCGTTGAGCAACAACCGAGATCTGCGTGCGGCAGCGGCAAATCTGCTTGCGGCCCGGGCACTTCTGCGTGAAACCGATGCGCAAAAACTGCCCAGCACAAGTTTCGCTGCCAAGGGGGGATATGGCAGTTCGCTCGAGGATCAAATCGAGGCGGCGTTAGGTCAGAGCGACAATATCCGCACCGGCAGCCGCTATAGCGCAGGGATCGATCTGCAGTGGGAACTCGACCTGTTCGGCCGCCTGCGCTCAGGGTCCAGCGCGGCACAGGCAAACGCGGAGTCTACTCAGGCCGAAGAAGACGGCGTGCGCGTGTGGGTTGCCGCCGAAACAACCCGAGCCTGGCTCAGCGCCTGCAGCTACGGTCAACGGATCGGTATTGCTCAACAGGCTTTGGCGCTGGTCGAGCAAGGGCAGCAGATTACCGAAGCGCTGCGTCAATCCGGGGCCGGTGTCGCGCTGGATGTGGTTCGTGCTCAAGGTTTGGTGTACCAAACTCGCGCCGAACTGCCGCTGTTGAAAGCCAAGCGTCAGCGCGTATTGGCTGAACTCGCTGTGTTAATGGGCCGCCTGCCTGCCAATCCCCCCGAACAGGCGCTTGCCTGCCTAAAACCGCCAACGCTGGCGTATCGCGGTTTGCCTGAAAACGACGGCTTAGCCCTGTTACGCCGTCGCCCCGATGTGCGCGAGGCACAACAACAGCTTGCCGCTGCAACGGCCAATATTCGCGTAGCGACCACCGATCTCTATCCGCGTATTTCGCTGGGAGCCAACATGCTCAGCTCCGCTCACCAGCCTGAAGATTGGGGTAACAGCGGCGCCACCGTCTGGAGCATCGGGCCGCTGATCTCATGGTCCTTCCCTAACGTTACGCAGGCCCGGGCGCGTATCGCTCAGGCTGGCGCCAAGGAAAATGCGGCACTCGCGCATTTTGACGGCACGATTTTGGCTGCGCTGAAAGAGGTACAGGTGAGTCTGACAAGCTATGACTTGGCCCTGCAGCGGCAAAAACTCCTTCAACAGGCAGCCGAAAACAGTCGACAAGCGCTGAAGCTATCGACGCTCGCCTATCAGGACGGTGCGGCAACCGCTCTCGACTATCTCGACAATCAACGCAACGACGTCGCCGTTCAGAGTGCGTTGGCGCGCGCAAATACGCGGGTGATTGAGGCTCAGGTGACGTTATTTAAAGCCCTGGGTGGCGGGTGGCAGCAGGCTCCCTCAGTGGTGCTCCCGGTACCTCAGCGGTCTAAAACCGCCTCCAGCATTTTATTTCCTCCTGTTTTTAAAAGAGAATCATAATAATGACCGAAAATACTTCGCCTGCTAAAAAGCCGTTTTTTGCTGCCCGACGCGCAAAACCTCGGCCCCGAACTCTGGCCGGCATCCTGTTGGTTACCCTATTGGTATTGGCTTGGGGTATTTACTGGTGGACCACTGGCCGCTGGATGATCGAGACCGATGATGCCTATGCGCGCGCCGACATTGTCACGCTGGCCCCCCGCATCAACGGCTATCTGGTCGCCGTGGAGGTTAGGGACAATCAACAGGTGAAAGCCGGTCAGGTCCTGGCCCGAATCGATTCCCGCGATTATCAGGCCAACGTTGATCTGGCCGAGGCCGCAGTCGCGGCGGCGGTTGCCGAAAATGACGTGAAACAGGCCCGTATCGCCAATCTGGCCGCTCGCCAGCAACAGCAGACAAGCCTGATTGCAGAAGCTCAAGCCGCTGTCCGCGCCGCCGCCGCAGAGTCAAATCGCTCGGCCTTGGAGGACCAGCGCCAGCATCGCCTGGCTCGCCAAAACATCAGCAGTGCCCAACAGGTAGAATCGGCTGACGCGGATGCCCGTAAAACCGCCGCACAACTGGCGCAGGCCGAGGCGCGACTCGCCAGCCAGCAGCAGGCGCTGTCCGTACTCGCCAGCAGCCAACAGGCTACCGAGGCCGAGCGCGACAAGGCGAAAGCCATGCGGACGCAAGCGCAAGCCATGCTGACGATCGCACGCATTAATCTGGCGAGTACCCGGATTGTCAGTCCGATCGACGGTACTGTAGGTCAGCATGCTTTGCGGGCCGGCCAATATGCCGAGACGGGTTCGCCGCTGCTTGCGGTGGTTCCCGGCAATACTTACGTGATTGCCAACTTTAAGGAAACGCAAATTGACCAAATGCGGGTTGACCAACCTGCCAAGGTACGTGTCGACGCGTTTGATGGACAGGTTTTCAAGGGTGAGGTCGAGAGCTTTTCCCCTGCGTCCGGGGCGCAATTTGCGCTGCTTCCCCCGGATAACGCCACCGGCAACTTTACCAAAATCGTCCAGCGGATGCCGGTGCGAATTCGCCTTGATGCCGGCCAGCCAAGGGTTGAACAGGTTCGCCCCGGAATGTCGGTAATGGTGACGGTGGACACCCGTCATGAGTAGCCGTCTCTCAACCCAGACCACCGTCATGCCCAACACGGACAAAATCTCGTTACGCACCTGGGTGGCCGTATTGGGCAGCGTCGTCGGGTGTTTCATGGCTGGCATGAACGTACACGTCACCAACGCCTCATTACCCGACGTGCGGGGTTCGCTGGGCGCCACCTTTGAAGAAGGCTCCTGGATCACCACCGCCTATCTGGTGGCCGAAATCATCATCATCCCGATAACCGGGTGGTTAGTCTCGATATTTTCCATGCGCCGCGTACTGATGGTAGGGACGTCTGGATTTATACTTTTCTCCATGGCCTGCTCGCTGGCGCCCAATATTCAGACCATGATCCTCGCCCGTGCGCTGCAGGGCGCGTTTGGCGGCGTGCTGATCCCCTTGTCGTTTCAGCTAATCGTCGGCGAATTGCCTCCCCACAAGCATTCTCTCGGCATGGCGCTGTTTGCGGTGGCTAACAATGTTGCGCAGGCAGCAGGCCCTTCACTGGGCGGTTGGTTAACCGATGTCTACTCATGGCGCTGGATATTTTATCTGCAAGTGCCACCAGGGATATTGCTGCTGGCTGCCATAGGCTGGTCGGTCAAACCGCAATCGATGAGGCTTGAGAAACTCAAACAGGGTGACTGGTGGGGAATTATCACCATGGCGATTGGCCTTTCCTCGCTGCAGATCATGCTGGAGGAAGGCGGACGAGAGGACTGGTTTGCTTCGTCTTTTATCGTCAATTGCACCTTGCTGGCCGTGTTGGGCATTGCCGGTTTTATTTACGCGGAGCTTAAGAGCAAGACGCCGTTCATTAATTTGCGCTTACTGGGCCGCTATAATTTCGGTCTCGCCAGTCTGATGCAGTTTTGCTTCGGCGCGGTGGTGTTTGGCGTAGTGTTTCTGGTGCCTAACTATTTCGCCGAAGTTCACGGTTACAACGCCAGCCAGATCGGGGCAATGATGATCCCTTACGGCATTATTCAATTTATCATGTCGTTCGCTACGCCTCGACTGATGCGTTGGACCAGCGCCCGCACGGCAATCGTGGCCGGATTCTTGATTACCGGCCTCGGGTGCCTGATGAACATTCACCTCAATCCTGATGCGGCTTATAACGTCATTGTTCCTTCGCTGATCGTGCGCGGCATCGGGCAATCGTTAGTGGTGGTGGCGCTGGGAGTGATGGCAATTCAGGGGCTGGAAAAGGATCAGGTAGGATCGGCATCGGGGCTTTTTTCGATGGTGCGCAACATAGGCGGGGCTATCGGTATCGCCCTTTCCAGCCAGATCGTGGTTGAGCGTGAAAAACTGCATGCGCAGCGTATTGGCGAATCGATTACCTCTTTTGCTCAGGCGACGCAGGAACGGTTGGTCGAGACAGTCAGAATGCTCTCGCACGCTCATCTCGATCACGCCACGGCCCTGTACGGCGCGGGGGCGGCAAGATTGCGCCTGCAGGCTTTGGGGGTGCTTGATCAGATCGTACGTCGCGATGCCCTGCTACTGGCCTACAGCGACGCTTTTTACATTGCCGGTCTGGCAATGCTGGCCTGCGTGCTGGCTGGGTTCTTTTTGCGAAAAAATTGATCGTTAACGATAAAACTCAGAAGGCCGCAATCCAAACTGGCGTTTAAAGGCGGCGGCAAAGGCGCTTTGGCTTTCGTAACCGTTCTGCAGCGCCACCTGCACAATCGGCATGCCTTGAGCCAGGCATTCGAGTGACAAAAGCAGGCGCGCCTGCTGCCGCCAACGCCCAAAGGTGATGCCGGTTTGCCGCTGAAACTGACGATGGAACGTCTTGGCGCTCATCGCTAAATCAGCGGCCCAGTCATCGGCGGCGCGATTATCGGCGGGATCTTCGGACAGTGTCTGGCAGACGCGCAGTATCCGCGCATCCTGCGGCCAGGGAAGATTAAAGGGCAGTACGGGCAAAGAACATAATTCATCAAGGATAAAACGCATCAAACGGCCGTTGCGGCTTTCCAGATCATAATGGCCCGTGACTTTGGTCGCGGCAAGGATCAACTCACGCAGCAAAGGTGAAATCTCGATCACGCAGTCAACGTCGGGTAATCCGGGGATAGCATCCTGATTGACGAAAATACTGCGCATTCGCGCCACCCCGCGCATGCGCACGGTGTGGCTGACGCCCGCTATCAACCACACGCCCCGGCTCGGCGGGACGACCCAACGGCCTACATCCGTTTCAATAACCAACACCCCTTCCACCGCATAAACCAACTGCGAACGCCGATGGCTATGCGCGGGGATCACGTGACCGTTGGAGTAATCGACGGCAACGCCGGTGACGGGCATCGTGATGGAATCATGGTAGTGATCGGAAGCAAACTCGGCCATCGCTCGTCCTCGGGATTCAAACAGCAATACCAACCTGTTGGTTTATCGCTATTTTATCTTGTTTGGGCCTTTATTGTCATCCCACGGTCGCCGCATGCAGGCTCACAAAGCGGGTTTGATCGGTTCCACGTGCCCCACTGCCCGCGAAATGGTGGGGTAAAGTGCCCGCAGTTGGCGTTCTATGTGGTCCACTGCGTCGTGAGCCGCCACAATGGACGCGGCCGGCGACACCCGGCAATGGAAATTGACGATAATGCCATCTGCCGTTTTCCGCGCCCGAATGTTATGTACGTCCTGCACCATTTCCCCCTTTTCCACCGCAATTCGCAAGATCTGGCGGATATTTGCCAGTTCATCCGGCTCTACGTCCTCACTGGCGATCCAATGAGGCATCTGCGGTTCAAGATGAGTTTCGATCTCCGTGTCTTCGCCGATAGCCTGGCGCAGAAGGTTTTCAATCTCGCTGGCGATATCGTGCGCCTGCGCCACGCTGGCGCTGGCCGGCACCGCCAGATCCATGCTGATCGACATGCGTTCCGGCAGTTGCTGCAACGCCACATTTTGCACCACCGCACCGTGATTGGCGGCAATCACCCGGATGCGGGTCGCCATGTCTTCATCGCTGCGGGTTTGCGGGTTGGCAATCACCGTGGCTTCGGCGTGGGCATACTGCCGCTCCAACCGCTCGGCGATGGACTGCTTCAGCGCGTTGATGCGCTCCAGCGGCAAGGTGCGGCAGACGGCGACGGTCACCTCGATAAACAGGGCCGCACCGGCGTTGCGAATGCGGATATTCTCGGTCGCCAATATCGCCGGAAAACTATCCAGTAACGTGCCGATCTCCTCTTTGGCACCGGCAGGCGCTGTGTCCATCAACGAATCGAACGAACGTTTGCCTAACTTCAAGGCAGCGACCACGATAAAACCTGCAACGATCAACGCCGCAATCGCATCTGCGCGGGTGAACCCCAGCAACACGAATACCATCCCCAGCAGCACCACGGCGGAGGACAACATATCGGAGAAGAAGTGCAGCGCGTCGGCTTCCAACGCCGCGCTGTCGGTGGCTTTCGCCACGCGATTCAGCGCCTTGACGCGGAAATAGTCGACCACAATCGAGATCAACAGCACGGCAATCACCACCGGCGCGGCGATAATCTCATGCGGCTGCCCCAGCAGGCTGGTGCCGGCCTCATAAACAATCCAACCCGCAGCGCCCAACAGCAGCAGCACTTCAAACAACGCCGCCAGATTTTCGACTTTGCCGTGACCAAAATGGTGGTCCTCATCGGCCGGTTTGTCGCTGATGCGCACCGCCAGCCAGGTAATGCTGGTGGCGACAAAATCGGTGAAAGAGTGTATCCCTTCGGAAATAAGGCCAATACTGCCGGTAAAAATACCCGCAGCAAATTTGCCGGTCGCCAATAACCCACTGGCTATCATCGAGTTTCTGGCCACGGACTGTTTTTCATTTTGCATAGTACGGCTCACATTCGCATTGGAATTTATTTTTTAATTTTTGCAGACAATTGCCAGACAAAAGCAACCAGCAGCATACTACCCGAGAATGTCAGCATTAAACTAGACAGGAATTCTGATTTTCCGGTTGAATAAAAATAAATCTCATTAACACCCACAGAGATCATTAAAATGGCATAAAGCAAACCAAGAATAAAAATAATCATTATCGTTTCACTCGTTAAAACCGCAGGCGGCGGTCAGAGTTTTATCGGTATCCTCCCCGTCGTAAATAAAACACTTCGGGGAGGATGCATTCCGGCGGTTCTTCAACGTTCATTAATCATCCCATTTGGTGCTCATATAGGCGGCTAACAGACCTAGTGAGCTGATGATGCTCAGGAATCCTACAAAAATTGTCATGTTTCCCATTATTATTTCCTCAATTAACGGTTATCGATAAAAACCTCTTTAATTAAAAAGTGGGTTAAAAGATTATTCATTGCGATTAACGCGCCTCCTTATTGGGTGAGATAAAATGTCCGCTCCGGCAGCGACACGAAGCGGATTTTCGGTTTAAATATGCAGAATGTGCTGGGCAATTTTGAAATAGATAATCAGGCCAGTGCCATCTATAAAGGTGGCGATAAAGGGTGCGGACACCACCGCCGGATCTATCCCCAATTTTTTCAGCAACATAGGGATAATCGAGGACACAATCGCGCTCCAGACGGTGATAGCCACCAGCGACAGGCTGACGACCATAGTCACGTCCATTCCCACCCCCATGATCCACGCGCGAACCCAGGCGGCGACGCCGATAGTGGCGGCTATCAGCAGCGAGGTGGATACCTCTTTGCGGATCACCGAGCCCAGATTGCGCAGGCTGACTTCGCCAAGCGCCATGGCGCGTACCAGTGTGGACGTGATCTGCGTACCGCTGTTACCGCCGGTGCCAATCAGCAGCGGGATGAAGAACGCCAGGGCGATCGCCGCCTCCAGTTGCTCTTCAAACGCCTTCAGTACGTTGCCGGTGTAAGCTTCGGCGACGAACAGCATCAGCAGCCAAACCGAGCGTTTGCGCCATAACGCCCAAGGGCTGGTTTCCAGATAGGGTTTGTCCAGCGGCAAGCTGGCGCCCTGTCGTTGTGCATCCTCGGTGTTTTCATCCTCAATCAGTTGGGCGATTTCTTTTTCCCCCAACACCCCAACCAAGGTTTTATTCACCACCACCGGCACTACATCCAGCCCGCCCTTACCCAATAAATGGGCGACGTCATTACGATCGTCGTCGGGCGATACCTGGAAATAGCTGTGGTTAATCATTACCCCAACGGCTTTATCATCGTCCGCGCACTGCAACAATTTTTTAACCGACAGCGTGCCGCGCAATTGATAATCGTCGGCGGTGACAAAAAGTTGAGCCGGAATTTCATCCGTTTTAAGTTGTGAAAGAAAATATTCTTTGGCTTTATTGACCGTCATATTACCGGGAACGGTAATAAAATCGGCGTTCATATAGTTTGCTATCGAGGACTCATCCAGCACGTCAGCATTGGCCAGCGCCGGAGATGAGTAATTTTGATGTGACTTCATTATGTTAGTCCCTATTTCTGTTTAAACTTCAACAGCGAATCGCATAGGGGCGTTAACCACAGAGGGAGTGCAGAAAGCCTATCTCCGCGTCCAGGTTTTAGCACTATACAACGTATCTGATGTATTCATCAGAAGTTACCTTGGGCTGAACCTTAATCCGATAAAGCCTGTCTTAACCTTGGGCATCTCTCGATGTCGTCAGATCAGTAACCTGTGTTTGTATAGGAGCCTCGCCAAACGAGATACTGCATATAAACTACGGGAGGCATTATAGACGCGGTTTTTTGGCGGCGGGCGTAAATCTGGCCGGCCGTTTATGAAACATTTAGAAAAAACTATTTTAACCGTAAAGATAATAAAAAGGGGGCAGAAAAATCCCACCCCTATTATTGCGACATCAGTGAACGATAATATAGGCGTTCTTGTCGTACAGCGGCCCCTGTCGGGTAAAATCGATGCCTTTCACATAGGGTTTGACCAGCGTGGCGTTGGCTTCGTAATAAACCGGCGCCACCGGCGTATCCACCGCCAACCTCTCCTCGGCCTGTTGGAAATAGCGCTGTACCTGCTGCGGCGTCTTCGCCGCAGTGGCCTGATGCAACAACCGATCGTAATTCTCGTTGGCATATTTGGCGGAGTTTTCACTGCTGGTAGATCGGAAGACATTCAGGAAGGTGGACGGATCGTTGTAGTCTGCCAGCCAGCGAGAAAAAGCAACGCTGTAATGCCCATTGTTGATGTTATCCAGCGTCACCTTGCGCTCCTGGCTTTGCAACGTAGCATTAACTCCCAGGTTCTTTTTCCACATCGCGCTGCTGGCGATGACAATCTTCTTGATGGTGGCGTCATTGCTGTACAACAGATTGAACTGCAACGGGCGCTCGGCGTTGAATCCGGCCTCCGCCAGCAGCTTTTTCGCCTGGGCGACCCGTTGCTCCTGCGACCACCCCGCCGCCTCACCGGCCTTCAGCGTAAAACCGCCGGCCCCGGAGGGGGTAAAGGTCCAGGCCGCTTGCTGGCCGTAGCCCAACACCTTGGTGGCGATGACCTCTTTGTCCAGCGCCAGATTTAACGCCTGCCGCACCCGTACGTCATTAAAAGGGGCCTGCCGGGTGTTAAAGGCAAAATAGCTGGTGGAGAGTAACGGATAAGTCACCAGTTGTTCCTCACCCAGGCTCTTTTTCAACTGCTGATAGAGTTCCGGCGGGGTGCTATAGCCCAGCTCGATCTCCCCAGCCCGGAAGCGCGCCACCTCGGGGAATCCTTGCAGCGGCAGGAAAGTCACTTTGTTAAGCGCCGTATGGGCGTTGTCCCAATACTGAGTGTTACGCTCCACCACCACTTTTTCGTTCACCACCCACTGCGTTAACCTGAAAGCGCCGTTGCTGACGAAATTCTGCGGTTGCGTCCAGTTTTTGCCGTATTTTTCCACCGCCTTGCGGTTCACCGGCAACACAGGGAAATGCACCAACTGTTTGAGCAGATAGGAGTTCGGCTCAGACAGTATGACCTGCAGGGTATTGGCATCCAGCGCCTTCACCCCCAACTCCGTCAGCGGTTTGCTGCCGGCATTAATCTCCGCAGCGTTAAGCACATAGGCCGAGGCCAGATAGCTGCCGTACGGCGAGGCGGTTTTGGGATCGGTCAGGCGACGCCAACTGAAGACGAAATCCTCGGCGGTAACCGGATCGCCGTTCGACCATTTGGCTTCCGGGCGCAGATGGAAGGTCCAGACATTGCCCTGGTTTTCCCATTGGGTGGCCAGCGCGGGAATAACCTCGCCGTTTTTCCCCACCCGCAACAATCCTTCGAACAGGTCATTGAAGATATTAAACTCCACGTTGCTTTCAGCCAGATTGGGATCCAGCGTCGCAGGCTCATAGCCATTGGCCCGCACCAGTTCCTGCGTGGCCGCTAGCTTGACGCCCACCGGCACTTCGGCAGCATGAGCCGGTGAAGCGGCTTGCAATGAAAGGAGGATTAGACTGGCTAGTCCGTTAAATCTGAATGAATATTTCACGCCTTTATCCCTTATTAGTGTTTTGTCGACGCTCATATTCATTGAAGCAGCTGAATAAATTAAATGATTAATCGCTATGACTCATAACCAAAAGCCGTGATGAATTTCTTTCATTATCAAATGAATACCCGCCAACAAGGCGGGTATCGGTTTACAGCGCTTGAAACAGCGTCAGTTGCAATCCGGCCGGCGCTTCCAGCCGGTTATTGATTGAATTGAAGGGCGTAACCCGTGGCTCGGACAACACCTGCGCACCACCCTGCGCCAGACTGGCCGTGGTTGCGGCAATATCGGTCACCTCAAATGCCACCCGGATCCAACCGGAGACGCGCTCTCCCACCTCTATCTGGTCGATATAGGCGGCGGTGGAGGGCTCCACCAGCTCCAGCGTGGCCTTGCCCGCTTCGAGGATCGCCACCCTGCCGCTGTCTGGCGGCACTGCATCGACCTGGGTCAACCCCAGTCGATCGCGGTAGAAAGCCAAGGCGTTATCAAAATCTTCGGTGGTGATCACCAGACGTAGCTGTTTTACCGATGATGCAGACATGGTTATCTCCTGGTTATTTGGCTGAGTAATTTTCATCTGTTAACCTGCATACAGAAAATAACCTGCTACTAAATGGCAATTCAAAGTCATAGTTCTCAGCCAAAGATGAAAATAGCTCATCATGAAAAGAAAACTGCCGCCCCTGGGGTCATTACGGGCTTTTGACGCGGTCGCCAGACTGCAGAGTTTTAAACTGGCTGCGGAAGAAATTGGCGTTTCGCCGACGGCAATCAGCCACCAAATTCGGCTGCTGGAGAGCCTGCTGGGCGTCAGCGTGTTCGAAAGAACGCCGCGCAAGGTGGAATTGACCGCCGACGGCAAGATCCTGCAACAGGCCAGCGCGCAGGCGTTCAACCTGTTGCAGACGGCGGTGGAGAATATCGGTGAACGCCAGCGGCCGGCGGTGTTGACGTTATCCGCTACCACGGCGCTGATCACCCACTGGCTGGTGCCGCGTTTGCCGGCGTTGATGCGGCAGTTTCCCGCCATCGACCTGCGGTTGCACGCCGATGATCGCATTGTGGATTTGCGCAGCAAACAGATTGATGTGGCGATCCGCTACGGCAACA
>RCUM01000132.1_pt1 | contig 60552 bp, 59 predicted proteins | sample 2166141 | NCBI WGS metagenome assembly RCUM01 (sample SAMN09932756, study PRJNA488358) | compost metagenome | isolation source: compost soil in crotonic acid-enriched | place: Germany: Experimental Botanical Garden | reverse complement strand
AAATAGTGTTCACCATGTCCCCGAACACCTGTCTACCATGTCCCCGGACCGTACAGGGAGAGGGCTAGGGTGAGGGGGAAACTACGGCGCTGAGTCAGGACGTAGTTTCCCCTCAAAATCCCGCCGCACAATCTCCAGTGCTTTCAACACCGTCTCCGCCGGAAGGTCATGATTTTCCAGCAGCATTATCAAATCGACGGCCAGTTTGACCTCATCAGGCGCATTTTCCAGCGACATGTTTAGCTCCATTTAGCGGGTCATGCGCGCAATCACGCGCTCTATCTCATCCAGCGCCTGACGGCAGCGGATGAGTCGTCCTTCCAGGGCGGAAATTTCCCGCATTAAACGCTGCTGTTCTTCCAGCGTTTCGCTTCCTTTAAGCTGCTGTTCGCGTTCGTTTTTCATCGCGTACAGGCGACGCTCAAAATCCTGATGCTCCAGCCGCTTACGCTGCCATTTTGCCGCTCCCGGCGAAGGTGTATCCCATACGCGCAGCGGCCAGGCGGTGATTTCACGGTGTAAGGCGGTGACCTGTTCCACCAGATGCTCCGCCAGCCACGCCACCTGCTCGTTTTGCTGGCTCTCGACGGCATGACGCAGCTCATCAAGGTTATGCTGAGTTTCATCCAGATAATCTTTTATCAGGGTACTGCGGGTACGAAACAACTGCCGGTCAAAGCGTGGTTTCAGCGTCGCGTGCTGCAACAGCGGTGATGCCTGCTGACGCAGGGCGATCAGCTGATTTTGCAGCGTCTCCAAAAGCAAGGCTGTTTTCAATACGCTCTCCAGTGGTAAAGTAGCCGTTCAGTTTGATAACGATTCGCATTATGCAGCGTACTATTTTAATCATCATTGGCTGGCTTGCGGTAGTGCTGGGTACGCTCGGCGTGGTTTTGCCATTGCTACCTACGACGCCCTTTATTCTGCTGGCGGCGTGGTGTTTTGCCCGTTCATCGCCGCGCTTTCACCACTGGTTGCTCTATCGCTCGTGGTTTGGCGGCTATCTAAGCCACTGGCAACAATACCGGGCGATGCCACCTGGCGCAAAGCCTCGTGCTATTGCAGTCACGCTTGTGACCTTTGCCATTTCATTATGGCTGGTGAAGATGATGTGGGTGCGTATCCTGCTGCTGGCGATCCTCGCCTGTCTGCTTTTCTTTATGTGGCGAATCCCCGTCGTTGATGAAAAGCAACAAAAGCACTGAAGAGCAATGATGGCTGTTGCAATTATCCCGCTCAGCCAGTAAATTCGACCGTTTTCGAGCACAGGTGCGCCTGGTCAAAAGTTAATCGCTTGTTACTTTGACCACATGATTATGCGCGCCGTGAGAAACACCGTTTTTAACCAGGCATACATTTATGACCGCGACTGCGCAGCAGCTTGAATTTCTGAAAAACAGCATCAAAAGCATCCAGGACTATCCAAAGCCTGGCATTCTTTTCCGTGATGTCACCAGCTTGCTGGAAGACCCGAAAGCGTACGCACTCAGCATTGAATTGCTGGTTGAGCGTTATAAAAACGCCGGGATCACCAAAGTAGTAGGGACCGAAGCGCGTGGCTTCCTGTTCGGCGCACCGGTTGCGCTGGCGATGGGCGTGGGCTTTGTGCCGGTACGCAAACCGCGCAAACTGCCGCGTGAAACCATTGCCGAGAGCTATGAGCTGGAATACGGCACCGATCAGCTGGAAATTCACGTGGATGCGATTAAACCTGGCGACAAAGTGCTGGTGGTTGACGATCTGCTGGCGACTGGCGGTACGATCGAAGCGACCGTGAAGCTGATCCGTCGTCTGGGTGGCGAAGTGACCGATGCGGCCTTCATCATCAATCTGTTCGATCTCGGCGGCGAACAGCGCCTGGAAAAACAGGGTATCACCAGCTACAGCCTGGTCCCTTTCCCGGGTCATTAATCCCTCTTCCCGCAACCTCGCCCAATGGGTGAGGTTGTGTTAGCATTACCCCCCTGAATATCCACCTTCCAGCGTTGCAGAGCCTGCCCATGAGTTATCAGGTGTTAGCCCGAAAGTGGCGACCCCAAACCTTTGCTGACGTTGTCGGCCAGGAACATGTGCTGACCGCCCTGGCGAACGGTTTATCGCTAGGACGCATCCATCACGCGTATCTTTTCTCCGGCACGCGCGGCGTCGGTAAAACCTCTATTGCCCGTTTGCTGGCAAAAGGCCTGAACTGCGAAACCGGGATCACCGCTACGCCATGCGGCGTGTGTGATAACTGCCGGGAAATCGAGCAGGGGCGTTTTGTCGATCTGATCGAAATCGATGCCGCCTCGCGCACCAAAGTCGAAGATACGCGCGACCTGCTGGACAACGTGCAGTACGCCCCGGCGCGTGGTCGCTTCAAGGTCTATCTGATCGATGAAGTCCACATGCTGTCGCGCCACAGTTTTAACGCTCTGCTGAAAACACTGGAAGAGCCACCATCGCACGTCAAATTCCTGCTGGCGACCACCGATCCGCAAAAGCTGCCGGTCACGATCCTGTCGCGCTGTTTGCAGTTCCATCTGAAGGCGCTGGACGTCGATCAGATTCGCACTCAGCTCGAACACATTCTTGATGAAGAAAAGATCGTCCACGAACCGCGCGCTCTGCAACTGCTGGCGCGAGCGGCGGACGGCAGCCTGCGTGACGCATTAAGTCTGACCGATCAGGCGATTGCCAGCGGTGACGGCCAGCTGTCGACCGAAGCGGTGAGTACCATGCTCGGCACGCTCGACGACGATCAGGCCCTGTCGCTGATTGAAGCGATCATTGAGGCCAACGGCGAACGCGCCATGTCACTGGTGAACGTTGCGGCGTCTCGCGGCGTCGAGTGGGAAACGCTGCTGGTCGAAATGCTGGCGCTGCTGCATCGCGTGGCGATGCTGCAACTTTCCCCGTCGGCCATTGGCGCGGATATGGCGATGATTGAACAGCGGATGCGTGAACTGGCGCGTACCGTTCCGCCCGCTGATGTGCAGCTCTATTACCAGACGCTGCTGATTGGCCGCAAAGAATTACCGTTTGCGCCGGACCGCCGAATGGGCGTCGAGATGACGCTTCTCCGTGCCCTGGCGTTCCATCCGCGGATGCCGTTGCCTGAGCCAGAAGTGCCGCGCCAGTCTTATGCTCCTGCTGCCCCGACGGCGGTCATGACGCCTACGGCGATGCCGCAACACTCTGCACCGCCGCCTGGGCCGGACGTACCGCTGCCGGATGCCACCAGTTCGGTGCTCGCCGCCCGTAGCCAGCTACAGCGCGCGCAGGGAGCAACCAAACCAAAAAAGAGTGAACCGGCAGCGCCAGGAAGAGCGCGGCCGGTTAACAACGCCGCCCTCGAACGACTGGCATCGGTAACGGAGCGCGTTCAGTCGCGCCCATCGCCGTCGGCGCTCGAACAGAAAGCCCCGGCGAAGAAAGAGGCTTACCGCTGGAAGTCGACCAACACCGCCGAAGCAGTGAAGGTGGAAGTGGCGACCCCGAAAGCGCTCAAAAAGGCGCTGGAGCATGATAAAACGCCGGAACTGTCCGCGAAGCTGGCGGCAGAATCCCTCGAGCGGGATGCCTGGGCCGCTGAAGTCAGCCAGTTAACGCTGCCGAAACTGGTCGAGCAGGTTGCGCTGAATGCCTGGAAAGAGCAGGACGGACATCAAATTCGTCTGCATTTACGTCCGGGCCAGCGTCACCTTAATTCTGCCAGTGCACAGCAGGTGCTGGCTGAGGCGCTGTCCACATTACAGGGCGCGCCGGTTGAATTGACTATCATTGAAGATGATAATCCAGCAATGCGCACGCCGCTGGAGTGGCGTCAGGCCATTTATGAAGAGAAGCTCGCGCAGGCGCGCGAGTCGATTATTGCGGATAATAACATCCAGACCCTGCGCCGTTTCTTCGACGCCGATCTGGATGAAGAGAGTATCCGTCCCATTTGACCGTGAGTCTGACTCACAGTCGTAATCCTTAACGTGACTACTTAAGAGAGAAGCCTATGTTTGGTGGTAAAGGCGGTCTGGGTAACCTGATGAAACAGGCCCAGCAGATGCAAGACAAAATGCAGAAAGCACAGGAAGAGATCGCACAGCTGGAAGTCACTGGCGAATCCGGTGCGGGTCTGGTCAAAGTGACCATCAACGGCGCGCATAACTGCCGTCGCGTGGAAATCGATCCTAGCCTGCTCGAAGACGACAAAGACATGCTGGAAGATCTGGTTGCTGCGGCATTCAACGATGCTGCACGCCGTATCGATGAAACCCAGAAAGAAAAAATGGCGTCTGTTTCCTCCGGAATGCAGCTGCCGCCAGGCTTTAAGATGCCGTTCTGATGCAAACCAGTCCGCTGCTCACGCAGTTAATGGAAGCGCTGCGCTGCTTACCGGGCGTTGGCCCGAAATCAGCTCAGCGCATGGCGTTTACGCTGTTACAGCGCGACCGCAGCGGCGGGATGCGCCTGGCGCAGGCACTGACCCGCGCCATGTCAGAAATCGGTCACTGTGCGGATTGCCGCACCTTTACCGAGCAGGATGTGTGCAACATCTGCACGAATCCGCGTCGCCAGGAAAACGGTCAGATTTGCGTGGTGGAGAGTCCGGCGGACATCTACGCCATTGAGCAGACCGGTCAGTTTTCCGGCCGCTATTTCGTGCTGATGGGCCATCTCTCTCCGCTGGATGGGATTGGCCCGGATGATATCGGTCTCGATCGCCTCGAACAGCGTCTGGAATCCGAGACGCTAACCGAAGTGATCCTCGCGACCAACCCGACGGTGGAAGGCGAAGCGACCGCGAACTACATCGGTGAACTGTGCGCGCAGTACGGCGTTCAGGCCAGCCGCATTGCCCACGGCGTGCCGGTTGGCGGCGAGCTGGAAATGGTCGACGGCACCACGCTGTCACACTCTCTGGCTGGACGTCACAAGCTTATTTTCTGACCAAACGGAGGCTGCAATCGTGGCCTCCGCTTGAAAACCTTCCGCACTATCCCCATCTCTCACTCAACTGCTTTTACACCCTAACTTAAAATGGCATTGTTGAGGTCGATCTAGATGAAAGGACAAGAAACCCGTGGTTTCCAGTCAGAAGTAAAACAGCTTCTGCACCTGATGATCCATTCCCTGTATTCCAATAAAGAAATCTTCCTGCGTGAGCTTATCTCCAACGCCTCGGATGCGGCGGACAAACTGCGTTTTCGCGCCCTGTCCAACCCGGATCTGTATGAAGGCGACGGTGAACTGCGCGTGCGCGTCTCTTTTGACAAAGACAACCGCACCCTGACTATTGCCGATAACGGTATTGGTATGAACCGCGATGAGGTTATCGATCACCTCGGGACCATCGCGAAATCCGGCACTAAATCGTTCCTCGAATCGATGGGCTCCGATCAGGCGAAAGACAGCCAGCTGATCGGCCAGTTCGGAGTTGGCTTCTACTCAGCCTTTATCGTGGCCGACAAAGTGACCGTACGCACCCGTGCAGCGGGCGACAGCGCGGAAAATGGTGTGTTCTGGGAATCCCACGGCGAAGGTGAATACACCGTTGATGACATCACTAAAGCCGATCGCGGAACCGAAATCACCCTGCACCTGCGCGAAGGCGAAGACGATTTCCTGAATGACTGGCGCGTGCGCTCGATCATCAGCAAATACTCCGATCACATTGCATTGCCGGTTGAGATTGAAAAAACCGAAGAGGTCGACGGTGAAACCGTGGTCTCCTGGGAGAAAATCAACAAGGCGCAGGCCCTGTGGACGCGTAACAAGTCTGAAATCAAAGACGACGAATACAACGAATTCTACAAGCACATCGCCCACGACTTTACCGATCCGCTGACCTGGAGCCACAACCGTGTGGAAGGGAAGCAGGAGTACACCAGCCTGCTGTACATCCCGGCCCAGGCGCCGTGGGACATGTGGAACCGCGATCACAAGCACGGCCTGAAGCTGTACGTGCAGCGCGTGTTTATCATGGACGACGCCGAGCAGTTCATGCCGAACTACCTGCGTTTCGTGCGTGGCCTGATTGATTCCAACGATCTGCCGCTGAACGTCTCCCGTGAAATCCTGCAGGACAGCACCGTGACGCGCAATCTGCGTAACGCTCTGACCAAACGTTCTCTGCAGATGCTGGAAAAACTGGCGAAAGACGACGCTGAAAAATATCAGACCTTCTGGAAACAGTTCGGCCTGGTGCTGAAAGAAGGCCCAGCGGAAGATTCTTCTAACGTCGAAGCGATCGCTAAACTGCTGCGCTTCGCCTCGACGCACACCGATTCTTCCGAGCAGACCGTGTCTCTCGAAGAGTACGTGTCCCGCATGAAAGAAGGGCAGGAGAAAATCTACTACATCACCGCTGACAGCTACGCTGCCGCGAAGAGCAGCCCGCATCTGGAGCTGCTGCGTAAGAAAGGCATCGAAGTGCTGCTGCTTTCCGACCGCATTGATGAGTGGATGATGAACTACCTGACCGAGTTCGACGGTAAATCATTCCAGTCCGTGGCCAAAGCTGACGAATCTATCGACAAGCTGGCTGATGAAGTGGACGAAACCGCAAAAGAAGCGGAAAAAGCGCTGGAGCCCTTCGTTGAGCGTGTGAAAAACCTGCTGGGCGATCGCGTGAAAGAAGTGCGTTTCACACACCGTCTGACCGACACCCCGGCGATTGTCACCACAGACGCGGATGAAATGGGGACTCAGATGGCGAAACTGTTCGCTGCTGCGGGCCAGGCTATCCCGGAAGTGAAATACATCTTTGAACTGAACCCGGATCACCCGCTGGTCAAACGTGCGGCGGATACCCAGGACGAAACCCAGTTTAACGAGTGGGTTGAACTGCTGCTGGATCAGTCCCTGCTGGCTGAGCGCGGCACGCTGGAAGATCCGAACCTGTTCATCAAACGTGTGAATGCGCTGTTGATGGCGTAATCACCCGGCCTCCCCTGGTCTTCTCCCTCTCCCTGTGGGAGAGGGCCGGGGTGAGGGCACCAAACCGCGCTAACCCAAATAATCTCCCCCGTTAACCGTTTCAGCCGTCCCGCCTTCCTTGAGCGATACCCATTCTGATGGTATTGTTTAGCGCTTTTTGAAATATTGAACCAACTTTTGAGGGGATTTTCGCAATGCGTATTATTCTGCTTGGCGCTCCGGGCGCGGGTAAAGGAACTCAGGCTCAGTTCATCATGGAGAAATACGGTATTCCGCAAATCTCTACGGGTGACATGCTGCGTGCCGCTGTTAAATCTGGCTCCGAGCTGGGTAAACAAGCGAAAGACATCATGGACGCAGGCAAGCTGGTGACTGACGAACTGGTTATCGCGCTGGTAAAAGAACGCATCACTCAGGAAGATTGCCGCAACGGTTTCCTGCTGGACGGCTTCCCACGCACTATTCCGCAGGCTGACGCCATGAAAGAAGCGGGCATCAACGTGGATTACGTTCTCGAATTCGACGTGCCTGATGAACTGATCGTTGACCGTATTATCGGTCGTCGCGTTCACGCTGCTTCTGGCCGCGTTTACCACATCAAATTCAATCCACCGAAAGTGGAAGGCAAAGACGACGTGACTGGCGAAGAGCTGACCACGCGTAAAGACGATCAGGAAGAGACCGTGCGTAAACGCCTGGTGGAATACCATCAGATGACCGCGCCACTGATCGGCTACTATTCGAAAGAAGCGCAGTCTGGCAACACCCAATACGCGAAAGTTGACGGCACCAAAGCTGTTGCTGACGTGCGCGCAGAGCTGGAAAAAATCCTCGGCTAATGTGTGATTTATTCGGCCTGCAGATGACTTTGTAGGCCGGATAATCGAAGCGCCATCCGGCAACCCAACCCCCACCTATTTCTGCAATCTGTTCCGTTTCCCTGCTTTTCAGTTACAATCATTAGCTATTCAAATGGTTAAGAGGCGTGAATGAGTCAGGCGAAAACCGGCATCCTGCTTGCCAATCTGGGCACTCCAGAAGCACCTACCCCTGCGGCAGTAAAACGTTACCTGCGACAGTTTTTAAGCGACTCCCGCGTCGTGGATACCCCAAGATTGCTGTGGTGGCCGCTACTGCGCGGTGTCATTCTGCCGATTCGTTCCCCCCGTGTGGCTAAACTCTACCAGTCCGTGTGGATGGAAGAGGGCTCGCCGCTGATGGTTTATAGCCGTCGTCAGGAAAAAGCGCTGGCCGCCCGATTACCGGATATGCCCGTCGCACTCGGGATGAGCTACGGTAAACCGTCACTGGAAAGCGCGGTCGAAGAGCTGCTCTCCCAGGACGTTGATCACATCGTGGTGCTGGCCTTGTATCCGCAATACTCCTGTTCCACCGTCGCCGCCGTCTGGGACGAGCTGGCGCGTATTCTGGCGACCCGTCGCCGTATTCCTGCCATCACCTTTATCCGCGACTACGCCGAAGACGAGCTTTACATCGCGGCGCTGGTCAGCAGTGCGCGCGCTTCGTTCGCCAAACACGGCGAGCCGGATCTGCTCCTGCTCTCCTATCACGGCATTCCGCAGCGTTACGCCGATGAAGGCGATGATTATCCTCAGCGCTGTCGTGATACCACCCGTGAGCTGGTTTCCGCGCTCGGATTACCGCCAGAGAAGGTGATGATGACCTTCCAGTCGCGCTTTGGCCGTGAACCCTGGTTGACGCCATATACCGATGAAACCCTCAAAATGCTTGGCGAGAAGGGCGTGAAGCACGTTCAGGTGATGTCGCCGGGCTTCTCGGCGGACTGCCTCGAAACTCTTGAGGAGATTGCGGTGCAAAACCGGGAGTTCTTCCTCGAAGCGGGCGGGACAAAGTATGAGTACATTCCGGCACTTAACGATTCACCTGAACATATAGAGATGATGGCGGCGCTGGTGACCGCGAGCCGCTAATCGCGCAGTGGGCCGGGTTTGTGCTACCATTTCCGGCCCAATAGTCACTTGCAGCGCAGAAAATGAAATTTCCCGGTAAACGTAAATCCAAACACTATTTCCCCGTCAACGCCCGCGATCCGCTGCTGCAACAAACTCAGCCGGTCAATGAAACCAACGCTGCGTGGGTGGTCGGTATCGATCAGACGCTGGTGGATATCGAAGCAAAAGTGGATGATGCGTTTGTCGCTCGTTATGGCCTCAGTTCCGGGCATTCGCTGGTAATCGAAGACGATGTCGCCGAAGCCTTGTATCAGGAACTGGTGCGCGAAAATCTGATCACTCATCAGTTTGCCGGTGGTACTATCGGGAATACCATGCACAACTATTCGGTGCTCGCCGATGACCGCTCAGTATTACTGGGCGTGATGTGCCGCAATATCGAAATCGGTGGTTATGCCTACCGCTATCTCTGCAACACCTCCAGCCGCACCGATCTGAACTACCTGCAAGGCGTCGACGGGGCGATTGGCCGCTGTTTTACGCTGATCAGCGATTCCGGCGAACGGACCTTTGCCATCAGCCCTGGCCACATGAATAAGCTGCGCGCTGAAAGTATCCCCGAAGAGGTGATCGCCGGGGCGTCCGCGCTGGTGCTGACCTCCTATCTGGTGCGCTGTAAGCCCGGTGAGCCGATGCCGGAAGCGACCATGAAAGCAGTGGAATACGCAAAGAAATACAACGTGCCGGTGGTGTTGACGCTGGGCACCAAGTTTGTGATCGCCGATAACCCAGAGTGGTGGCAGGCGTTCCTGAAAGAGCACGTTTCGATTCTGGCAATGAACGAAGAAGAAGCCGAAGCGCTGACCGGTGAAAACGATCCGCTGCTGGCGTCCAATAAGGCGCTGGACTGGGTGGATCTGGTGCTCTGCACCGCCGGTCCGATTGGGCTGTTTATGGCCGGTTTCACCGAGGAAGAGAACAAACGTAAAACCCAGCATCCGCTGCTGCCGGGGGCGATTGCCGAGTTCAACCAGTACGAGTTCAGCCGCGCGATGCGCCACAAAGATTGCGTGAATCCGCTGCGGATCTTTTCCCACATTGCCCCGTACATGGGCGGCCCGGAGAAGATCATGAATACCAACGGCGCGGGCGACGGCGCGCTGGCTGCACTGCTCCACGATATCACCGCCAACGCCTACCACCGGACCAACGTGCCGAACTCCAGTAAGCATCAACTGAGCTGGTTGACCTATTCGTCGCTGGCGCAGGTGTGTAAATACGCGAACCGCGTGAGCTATCAGGTGCTGAACCAGCATTCCCCACGTTTAACGCGTGGCCTGCCGGAGCGGGAAGACAGTCTGGAAGAGTCGTACTGGGAGCGTTGAGTTTTTTACCCCTCACCCTAACCCTCTCCCAATGGGAGAGGGGATCGTCCGGAGTCGTTTTTTATCCTAATCCGATGAGAGAGCGGATGGTCTGGAGCCGTCTTTTCATCCCCGCCTGATGGGTGGAGACTGAGGAGAGGGACTCTCTTTTCTCCCTCTCCCTGTGGGAGAGGGCCGGGGTGAGGGCATCAGGCCGCAGAAAATTAACCCGTCACCGCCTCTTCAATTGGCGGCTTTTCAATCAGCGTAATCATCGTATTCGCAATCTCACGCTCGCCCATCACCACCTGATTCGCGCCGCGTTCGGTAATGTATTCCACTTCATCGTCGTAATGCGCACGAGCAATAATCTCGATGCTCGGGCACTTCTCACGCGCCGTGGTCACGATTTCACCCGCCTCATATCCGTTCGGAATGGTCAGCAGTAGCCAGCGTGCGCAGTCCAGATGCGCCAGATTCATGATCTCTTCGTTCGCCGCATTGCCCAGCACCGCACGGATCCCGCGCGCGCGCAGTTCATCCACGCGGGTACGCGACGTTTCGATAACCACCAGCGGAATGCCCTGCGCCATTAACTTCTCGCCGAGCAAGCTACCGACGCGACCAAAGCCGACCAGCAGCGCGTGGTTGCAGATATCGACCGGGATCTGCTTCTCTTCTTCGATAGCTTCTTCCAGGGTCTGCTCTTCCAGCGTCTCGGTTTTATCGAGGTATTTCTCAAGCAAGGCAAACAGCACCGGGTTGAGCATAATGGAGAGAATCGCTCCCGCCAGCACCAGATTTTGCCCGGCCTGTGGCAGCAGGTTCAGCGCCATGCCCAGGCTTGCGAGGATAAAGGCAAATTCACCAATCTGCGCGAGGCTCGCGGCGATAGTCAACGCCGTGCGCGGCGAGTGACCAAACAAGCGCACCAGACCGAATGCCACCACGGATTTACCGAAGATAATAATCGCCAGCGTCCCGAGCACGGCCAGCGGCTGCTCAATCAGGATTAACGGGTCAAACAACATACCGACGGAGACGAAGAACAGCACTGCAAACGCATCACGCAGCGGCAGCGTATCGTGCGCCGCGCGGTGGCTCAGCTCAGATTCGTTCAGCACCATACCGGCGAAGAACGCGCCCAACGCAAAGGAGACGTCAAACAATTCCACAGCGCCGAAAGCGATACCGAGCGCAAGGGCCAGCACCGACAGGGTAAACAGTTCACGAGAGCCGGTGGCTGCGCTACGAGAGAGGATCCACGGTACCAGGCGGCGGCCCACCACCATCATAATGGCGATAAAGGCGATCACTTTGCCGATGGTGATACTCATATCCAGCGCCAGCGAGGCAAAGCCGACGTTGTCTTTTTCCACCATCCCGGCGACGGCAGGCAGCAAGACCAGCGTCAGGACCATCACCAGATCTTCAACAATCAGCCAGCCGATGGCGATTTGCCCACGCTGGCTGTCTATTAGCTGCCTCTCTTCAAGCGCGCGCAGCAGCACCACGGTACTGGCGGTTGAGAGACACAGCCCAAATACAATACCGGTCATCAGTGACCAGCCAAGCAAAGCGGAAAGCGCCATCCCCAGCAACGTCGCCACGCCTATCTGGGCGATCGCGCCGGGTATGGCGATATGCTTTACCGCCATCAGGTCCTTCAGAGAGAAATGCAGGCCGACGCCGAACATCAGCAGAATCACGCCTAATTCCGCCAGTTCAGGAGCCAGTTTGGTATCCGCAACAAAACCTGGCGTAAATGGACCCGCCAGCACACCCGCTAATAAATAGCCCACGAGAGGAGAAATACGTAACTTGTTGGCGATCATGCCAAGGATAAAAGCGAGTACAAGGCCACCTACAATGGTGGTGATAAGCGGTGTGGCGTGATGCATTCCGTCTCCTTTCGTCGTGAGGTGTTCCATTTTTGGCGTAAAAACCAAAAAGCCGATTAATAGTTTATGACAATTTCGGCCATTATGTTCATGAATAATTGTTGAAATTTGATGAAAACAGCAATAAGCGTTAAAAAAAGCAGATTAAGACAAATTACCGCGAGGAAGAAGAGGGAAGCCTTATGGCAGTAGGTGGGAATTGCGGTCAAAGTTTACTTTGACCGCAGAGAAACTACGCCTTATGCCGGTAATCAGGCAGGAATATAGTCAATATCCCCAGAAGTGGCAGGAAAGCACAGATTTTATAGACCAGGAAGATACTGGTATGGTCTGCAACCAGCCCCAGCATGGCTGCTCCAAGGCCACCCATCCCAAAAGCAAAGCCGAAAAACAGCCCGGAAACCATACCGATACGGCCCGGCATCAGCTCCTGGGCATACACCAGAATGGCTGAAAACGCGGATGCGAGAATAAAACCAATGATCACGGTTAAAATCCCCGTCCATTCAAGGCTTGCGTAGGGTAAAACAAGGGTAAATGGCGCAACGCCGAGGATAGAGCCCCAAATCACATATTTACGCCCAATTTTATCACCCACAGGCCCGCCAATAACCGTTCCTGCTGCGACCGCAAACAGGAAGGCAAACAGGTGGAACTGAGCATTTTGTACCGATAATCCGAATTTTTCCATCAGATAAAAGGTGTAATAGCTGCTAATGCTCGCCATATAGAAGTATTTCGAGAAAATCAGCACTAACAGGATGCTGACGGCCAAAATCACCTTGTCGCGCGGCAGCGGATTGATAATCGCAGCTTTAGGTTTGCCCTTGTTTACACGATGCTGCGCCGCATACCAGCGGCTAATCTGGATCAGCACCACGATGGCCAGCAGCGCCGCCAGAACAAACCACGCAACGTTACCTTTTCCGTATGGCGCAATGATGACGGCAGCCAGTAACGGGCCGAGGGAGCTACCAAAGTTACCGCCAACCTGGAACAGCGACTGCGCCAGACCGTGACGTCCGCCGGAGGCCATTCGTGCCACGCGCGAAGACTCTGGATGGAACACTGACGAACCGGTTCCCACCAGCGCAGCAGCGATGAGTACCATCTCAAAGCTTCCTGCCAGCGCCAGCAGTACCAGGCCGCTCAGGGTAAAGCACATGCCGATCGGCAGTGACCACGGCATCGGATACTTATCCGTCCAGTAACCGACGACCGGCTGGAGCAGGGACGACGCCATCTGGAAGGTCAGGGTGATCATCCCGATCTGTACAAAGGTTAACGAAAATTCTGACTGCAGCAGCGGATAGATCGCCAGAATTAGCGACTGAATCATATCGTTTAGCAGATGCGACAGACTGATTGCGCCCAAAATACCAAATGAGGTGCGCGATTTTGGCGGTGACGCCGGGGTGCCCGTAGCGGGCGGAGTCGTTTCACTGATTGCCATAAATACCACGTGTTTTGTTATTAGAAGTGCAGGGAGTCATTATTATCTCGCTAACATACCTTTCCGCGAGATTTGAAGAAAGTCGCAATTCTGAAAACATATTTGTCTATTCTTCTTACTCATTGTAATTTTTGCGTTTGTCTTTTGGTCAGGGAGCGAGAATATGAAGTTAATGAAGCGAGGCGTCGCGTTGGCGCTGATAGCCACATGGGCGCTGGCAAGCCAGCCTGTGCAAGCATACGAAAAAGATAAAACCTACAAAATAACGATTCTGCATACCAACGATCACCACGGTCATTTCTGGCGCAGTGAGTACGGTGAGTACGGCCTGGCAGCGCAAAAAACGCTGGTGGACGGTATCCGTAAAGAGGTTGCGGCAGAGGGCGGCAGCGTACTGTTGCTGTCGGGCGGCGACATCAATACCGGCGTACCAGAGTCTGATTTACAGGACGCCGAGCCGGATTTCCGCGGGATGAATTTAATCGGCTATGACGCGATGGCGGTTGGTAACCATGAGTTCGACAACCCGTTAACCGTTTTGCGCCAGCAGGAAAAATGGTCCAAATTCCCGTTCCTCTCCGCCAATATTTATCAGAAAAGCACCGGCGAGCGCCTGTTTAAACCCTGGGCGTTATTCAAACGCAACGATCTGAAAATCGCGGTCATCGGTTTAACCACTGACGACACGGCGAAAATCGGTAATCCGGAATATTTCACGGACATTGAATTCCGCAAACCGGCTGACGAAGCGAAACTGGTCATTCAGGAGCTGAATCAAAACGAAAAGCCGGACGTGATTATCGCGACGACCCATATGGGACATTACGATAACGGCGAGCACGGTTCGAATGCGCCGGGCGATGTCGAAATGGCCCGCAGCCTGCCGGCAGGCTCTCTGGCAATGATTGTGGGTGGTCACTCACAAAATCCGGTTTGCATGGCATCCGAGAACAAAAAGCAGGTCGATTACGTGCCGGGCACGCCTTGTGCGCCCGATCGTCAGAACGGGATCTGGATTGTTCAGGCTCATGAGTGGGGCAAATACGTCGGTCGCGCAGACTTTGAATTCCGCAACGGCGAAATGAAAATGGTGCGTTATCAGCTGATCCCGGTGAATCTGAAGAAGAAAGTCACTTACGACGACGGAAAAAGTGAGCGCGTACTTTACACCCCTGAAATCGCCGAAAACGCCCAGATGCTGTCGCTCCTGACGCCGTTCCAGAACAAAGGCAAAGCGCAGCTCGATGTGAAAATCGGTACCGTGAATGGTCGCCTTGAGGGCGATCGCAGTAAAGTACGTTTCGTGCAGACCAACATGGGACGCCTGCTGTTGGCGGCGCAAATGGCCCGTACTGGTGCGGACTTTGCGGTGATGAGCGGCGGTGGTGTGCGAGATTCCATCGAAGGCGGGGATATTACCTACAAAGATGTGCTGAAGGTCCAGCCGTTTGGCAACATCGTGGTGTACGCAGACATGAGCGGCAAAGAGGTGGTCGACTATCTGACCGCCGTTGCGCAAATGAAACCGGACTCCGGCGCCTATCCGCAGTTTGCCAACGTCAGTTTTGTGGCGAAAGACGGTAAGCTCAACGATCTGAAAATCAAAGGCGAGCCGGTCGATCCTGCTAAAACTTACCGCATGGCAACGCTGAGCTTTAACGCCACGGGCGGCGATGGCTATCCGCACATCGATAACAAACCGGGCTACGTGAATACCGGATTTATCGACGCCGAAGTGTTGAAGCAGTTTATTCAGCAGAATTCACCGCTGGATGTGAATGCATATGAGCCGAAAGGTGAGGTGAGCTGGCAGTAACGGGGGATTGTGCCGGGTGGCGGCTTCGCCTTACCCGGCCTACATTCCGGTTTTGTAGGCCCGGTAAGCGTAGCGCCACCGGGCAATTCTTTTAATCCCGACGCGCGATATCCGCAAATTTCGCATCCAGCATCTTCGCCAAATCGTCCGCCGCCAGCTCAATGTCCAGCCCGCGCTTACCGCCGGAAATGTAGATGGTGTCAAAGGTCTGCGACGGCGCATCAATCAGCGTTGGCAGGCGTTTTTTCTGTCCGAGAGGGCTAATCCCACCCACCAGATAGCCGGTCGTGCGTTGCGCAACCATCGGGTCCGCCATATCGACCTTTTTCGCGCCCAGCGCTTTGGCGACTTTCTTCAAATCCAGTTGACCGGCGACGGGCGTCACTGCCACGGCCAGATGCTTCATATCACCGTTCACAGCGACCAACAGCGTTTTATAAACCTGATCGGCATTCAGGCCCAGCTTACGGACCACTTCGTCGCCAAAATTGGTTTCACTGGGATCGTGATCGTAGGTGTGTATCCGGAAAGAAATGTTGTTTTTTTCGAGTAATTTAACGGCGGGAGTCATAATGATCCTTCTTACCACAGACAATTTACACGCAAAGCATACGCCTGACTGCTGTCTAAAAAATAGCACCATCTTGCGCAATAGTATTGGCAGTGATGGTTACTTTGAGCGACAATCGGCTCTGACCGAAGGTCTCCTTCGGCATAATAATAACGATGAAATTCCTCTTTGACGGGCCAATAGAAATATTGGCCATTTTTTTATTTCAACAGCGACGGCAAATTCCCTTCCCCGTATAAATGCAGCGCGCCAACGGCGACTACGTAACGGCCTGCGGGCAAGGCATGTAACGTTTCTCGCCATGCCTGATTGCGTTCATGCATCAGCACATCATACAGCGATTCACTAAAGGTCGAGGGCAGCTCCAGCTTGCCGTCATCGGGCGGCGACTTTAGCCACCAGCCGATCATCATCTGCAAAAGACGCGCGTTGGTATGCCAGTGGGTGAGCGTGTCATCCAGCAGCAGCAGACCATCTTCAGGAAGCTGACGTAACAGCGCAACCTGGCTGTCGGCGCCTTCCAGTTCGATAATGGCAAGATGGCGCGCGCGAGCAGCGTTCAGCAACTGGTAGTCGATACCAAACTCACCGCGTAACCCCAGACGTTGAGCCTGCGTGGCCTGCAGCACCATCGCGATTTGCCATAATGGCTGGGTTTCGAGCATTGATAGGGAGAGCCCCAATTCATTGGCGACGCGTTCAAGCTCTGCAAGCTGCGACTCGTTAAGACGCTCGCTCAGCGGAGGGGGAATATCGAGATTTGCGAAAGGGGATTCGCTGCCGGAAATATCGGCTTCGACGACCAGCGCATCGGCTTTGCGCAATAGCTGTACCAGCGCGGGCGGCAGCGGTGACATATCGCGCGTGCCCATATGAATACTGCCGACGAGGTGCAAATGCTGACCGCCTGGAAGAGAAATATCCAGCCCCGGCCAGGGATAGCGGCGGGGAAACAAAGCGCGGAAGGTGGTTTTTATACGACTAAACAGACTCATACGCGCTCCATAAACGGAAAAGTTCATGCTAGCGCGTGGTGACAGATGACGCAACCGTGGCAACCTTGTCAACCCGTAGGCCTGATAAGCGCAGCGCCATCAGGCAAAAAATGCCGGGTGGTGGCTTCGCCTTACCCGGCCAACAAGGTCAGATTACTCTTTCGGTTTAAAGCGCAACAGACGGTTGGCGTTACTCACCACGGTGATGGAAGAGAGCGCCATCGCTGCTCCCGCGACCACCGGGTTAAGCAAGGTGCCGGTCAACGGCCACAGGATCCCGGCAGCAATCGGAATACCCAATGAGTTATAGACAAACGCCCCGAGCAGATTTTGCTTCATATTGCGCAACGTGGCTTTGGAGATCGCCAGCGCATCGGCAACGCCCATCAGACTGTGGCGCATCAGGGTAATCGCCGCTGTCTCAATCGCGACATCGCTCCCGCCGCCCATCGCAATCCCGACATCCGCCTGCGCCAGCGCGGGTGCGTCGTTGATGCCATCACCGACCATCGCCACCTGTCGACTCTGGCTTTGCAGTTTGATAATCGCGTCGGCTTTGCCATCAGGCAGCACGCCTGCGATCACCTCATCAATACCTGCTTCTTTCGCAATCGCATTCGCGGTTGTTGGGTTATCGCCGGTTAGCATCACCAGACGATAGCCCGCCTGATGCAGACGTTTCAGGGCCGCCACGCTGTCGGCACGCAGCGGATCGCGGATGGCGAACAGGGCCGCCGCTTTACCGTCGACCGCCAGCAGCACTGGCGTCGCGCCCTGCGAGGCCTGCGCAGTGAGTTCATCATCCAGCGCGCTGGTATCAATGCCGTTTTCATTGAGCAATGCTTTATTGCCGAGAAGCAACGAATGGCTATCGACCTCACCACTGACGCCTAGACCGCGCAGGGTGCGGAAGTTGTTCACCTGCGGCAATGCGGTGTTTCCGGCTTTATCGAGAATGGCTCGTGCCAGCGGATGGCTGGAACCTTGTTCGAGCGCAGCGGCAAGGCGTAGGGTTTCCTCTTCAGCGAATTCAACAGCTTTCACCGCCACGACCTGTGGTTTGCCTTCGGTGAGCGTGCCGGTTTTATCAAACACCAGCGTATCGAGCGTACTGGCACGCTGAAGTGCATCGGCATCACGTACCAGCACCCCAAATTCAGCCGCACGGCCTACGCCGGAGATGATCGACATCGGCGTTGCCAGGCCTAATGCACACGGGCAGGCAATGATCAGCACGGTGGTGGCGATAACCAGCGTGTAGACGATCTGCGGTGCAGGGCCGAAGAAATACCAGATGGCGGCACTGATCAGCGCAATAGCCACGACCACTGGCACAAAAATGGCGGAAATTTTATCAGCAAGCTGGCCGATCTCGGGCTTGCTGCTCTGTGCCTGACGTACCATACGAATGATGCGCGACAGCGTAGTATGGCTGCCGACCGCACTGGCGCGGAACAGCACGCTCCCGTCCTGCACCACCGTCCCGGCGTGTACTGCATCACCGGCAGATTTTTGCTGTGGCACCGGTTCACCGGTGAGCATCGCTTCATCCAACCAGGCTTCACCCTGGGTGATTTCACCGTCGACCGGAACCCGATCGCCGGTCGTTAAGCGCAGCGTCATGCCCGGCTGCACTTCTGCCAGCGGCAGGCTGATTTCGCCGTCCTCCGTCACCACGCGGGCCGACGGCGGCGTGAGGTCGAGCAGTCGTTCCAGCGCTTTAGAAGAACGCTGGCGCGCGCGGGCTTCAAGCATATGGCCTAAGTTAATCAGACCAATAATCATTGCGCTCGCTTCGTAATAGAGATGGCGTGCTTCCATCGGGAACCACTGCGGCCAGACGTTGACACTCATTGAGTAAAGCCACGCGGCGCCGGTACCGAGAGCAACCAGCGTATCCATCGTCGCGGTTTTATTTTTCAGGCTTTTCCAGGCGCTGGTATAGAAATGACCGCCCGCGAAGACCATTACGCCGAGCGTGACCAGACCAATCACCAGCCACAGCGTTCGGTTGTCCTCGGTGACCATCATATTGTCGCCGAGCATTCCCCACACCATCACCGGAATACCGACCAGCAGGGCGACAATCGCCTGCCAGCGGAAGCGTTTCATGGTGGCGATGGCGGTTTCTTGCTGACGTTCACGGCGTTTTACGTCATCTTCGATGGCCTCCGCGCCGTAGCCGGCTTTTTCCACCGCCTGTACTAATTCAGCGGCGGACGCATTGCCCATAATCAGCGCCGTGCGTTCCGCCAGATTGACCCGTGCCTGTGAGACGCCCGGTACGGCCTGCAACGCATTTTGTACGCGAGAGACGCAGCTGGCGCAGGTCATGCCATTGATCAGCAGCTGTTGGCTGTCGTCAATGTCATGCGCTGCCGGAAGCTCAGGAGTAGCCGCTGTCAGTGCTTCCGACGGGATTGATGACTCTGTCAGCGGTTTAGCCTTTGGGTGGCTTAACTCCGCCCCGTAACCGGCTTGTTTAACGGTATCGATCAGCGCTTCGGCGCTGGCGCTGCCCGTTACGACAGCGTTTTCAACGGTCACTTCAGCAGTTTCAACGTCAGGACGTTGTTCGAGACTTTCTTTTACACGTTTAACACAGTGACCGCAGGAGAGGCCATCCAGTGTCAGGTTGATTGTGTGAGACATAACAAAACTCCTGTATGATTATTAAGCCAACATACTCTGTTTGGGACAGTGTGATGAAGCTTAAACCTTCCATCAAGGGGAAGGTCAAGGGGGGAATGTGAATATCAGTGATGTGGCAAAAAAAACCGGTTTAACCAGCAAAGCGATTCGATTTTACGAAGAGAAGGGGCTGGTTACGGCACCGCTGCGCAGTGAAAACGGCTATCGGAGCTACACGCAGCTGCACCTGGATGAGCTCACGCTACTGCGACAGGCTCGTCAGGTGGGGTTTAACCTCGAAGAGTGTGGCGAACTGGTGCATCTGTTTAACGACCCTAAACGGCACAGCGCCGATGTGAAAAAACGCACTCTGGAAAAGGTGGCGGAAATCGAGCGTCACATTGTTGAGCTTCAGGCGATGCGTGAACAGCTGCTTACCCTTGCCGAATCCTGTCCGGGGGATGACAGCGCCGAGTGTCCAATTATCGATAATCTCTCCGGCTGCTGCCATCGTAAAGCCAGTGCTTAACTGGCTTTGACCCGCAGGGTAATCCCTTCGACGGCGATGACTTCAACGCGTGTCCCCGCGACGAGGTCATCATCGGCAACTACCGGCCACGAGCTGTCACCGATGCGGACATGCCCACGACCGTTGATTAACGTGGTATCCAGTGTATAACGCTTACCCACTAGCTGTTGGCCGCGCTGATTCAGTGCGGCATCGGCAGGTTTTTGCCTGCGAACCTGACGTGACAACCAGCGATACCACAGCCATGCAGCGACGAGCGTCAGGACGGCGAAGAGCGCGCCTTGCCACTCCCAGCTGAACGGCGCAACCCAGACCAACAGCCCGGTAACCACCGCTGCGACGCCGCTCCAGAGTAGATAGCCATTACCGCCCAGCATCTCAGCCGCCAGCAGCAGCCCGCCAAGGCTGAGCCAGAAAACATGGGGATGTGCTGCGATCATCTCAATCATTTTTTGCGCTCGTTTCCGCTGTCCTTGATAAGTTCTGCAATCCCGGCGATGGAACCCATCAGGCTGCTGGCTTCCAGCGGCATCATCACCACTTTACTGTTATTGGCGGAGCCAATTTTCTGCAGCGCATCGGTGTATTTCTGCGCCACAAAGTAGTTGATCGCCTGGATATCACCTGCGGCGATAGCTTCAGAAACCATCTGCGTCGCGCGGGCTTCTGCCTCGGCGGAACGTTCACGGGCTTCTGCCTGTAAGAATGCCGACTGGCGCTCACCTTCGGCTTTCAGAATTTGAGACTGCTTTTCGCCCTCAGCTTTCAGAATCTCGGCCTGTCTGATCCCTTCGGCTTCGAGAATGTAGGCGCGCTTGGTTCGCTCGGCTTTCATCTGGGCGTTCATCGATGAAATCAGCTCAGCCGGTGGACGCACGTCGCGGATTTCGATACGGGTGATTTTAATCCCCCACGGATTGGTGGCTTCATCAACAATATGCAGCAGGCGGGTATTGATGTTGTCGCGCTGGGAGAGCATTTCGTCCAGCTCCATCGACCCGAGCACGGTACGGATGTTGGTCATCGTCAGGTTGATGATGGCAAGCTCAAGATTACTGACTTCATAGGCCGCTTTTGGCGAGTCGATCACCTGAATAAAACAGACGGCGTCAATGGTGACGTTAGCGTTGTCTCGGGAAATAATCTCCTGAGAAGGAATATCCAGCACCTGTTCCATCATGTTGATTTTACGACCAATACGGTCCATAAACGGAACGATGAGGCTCAGACCCGGCTGGAGGGTATTGGTATAGCGACCAAAGCGTTCGACCGTCCACTGATAGCCCTGCGGTACGATCTTCACGCCTGCGCCGACGATCACCAGCACGACGAAGATAAGAATAGGGATAACGATCAACATGAAAAAACCTCCTGTTTTGTATTCCGTGTAGTCGCAAAAAATCGCTCGTTTGTTGAACTTAAGTATATCGACTATTGCAGGGAAGTTCGCCTCTAATCCATTAACCTGTTTACAATATTGATACGAAGCAGAATGAAAAAATGGGAAATAACATGAAGGATAATTGCGCGCTTCTGGAACTCAGGAACGTTGGTTTTCGCGTGGGCGAAACCCCGATTTTACAGCAGATAAATTTCAGCGTGCGGCCTGGCGAATTCAGGCTTATTACCGGGCCGTCGGGCTGTGGAAAGAGCACGCTTCTAAAGATTATAGCCTCATTGCTCAGCCCGACCGAAGGGCATATTTTCTTTGAAGACAACGATATCACCGCGCTTGCGCCCGAGGAGTATCGTCAGCAGGTTTCCTACTGTGTGCAAACGCCCGCGCTGTTTGGCGAGACGGTTTACGACAATCTGATCTTTCCCTGGCAGATCCGCAATAAAGCACCGGAACCGGAAAAATTCATTGCCGATCTGGCGCGTTTTGGCTTATCTGAGGACACCCTGACTAAGTCCGTAAACGAACTTTCTGGCGGTGAAAAACAGCGCGTCTCGCTGATTCGCAATCTGCAATTCCTGCCAAAAGTGCTGCTACTCGATGAAGTCACCAGCGCTCTTGACGAGAGCAACAAGCGCAATGTGAATGAGATTATTCATCGCTATGCCAAAGAGGAAAATATCGCGGTGCTATGGGTGACGCATGATGCCGGTGAGATTGCCCACGCTGATGAGGTGATAACCCTTCAGCCGCACGGCGGGAAGATGCAGGAGGCAAACCGTGAACGAGCATAATATTACTAACGAATCGCTGGCCCTTTCGATGGTGCTGGTGCTGGTGGCGATCCTGGTCAGCCACCGGGAAAAGCTAGGTCTGGAAAAGGACATCGTGTGGAGCATTTGCCGCGCGGTGATTCAGCTGATTATCGTCGGCTATGTGCTGAAGTACATTTTCAACGTCAACCACGCGGTGCTGACGCTGCTGATGGTGCTGTTTATCTGCTTCAACGCGGCGTGGAATGCGCAAAAGCGCAGTAAATACATCGACAAAGCGTTTATCTCATCGTTCATTGCCATCACCACCGGCACGGCGTTGACGCTGGCGGTGCTGGTGCTTTCCGGCTCCATTGAATTTGCGCCAATGCAGGTGATCCCCATTTCCGGGATGATCGCGGGGAACGCGATGGTGGCGGTGGGGCTGTGTTACAACAATCTCGGACAGCGGTTTAGTAGCGAGCAGCAGCAGATCCAGGAAAAGCTCAGCCTGGGCGCGACGCCAAAAATGGCGTCGGTGCGGTTAATTCGCGAAAGTATTCGATCGTCACTGATCCCAACGGTCGATTCAGCGAAAACGGTCGGGCTGGTGAGTTTGCCGGGGATGATGTCCGGGCTGATTTTTGCCGGTATCGATCCGGTAAAAGCGATTAAGTATCAGATCATGGTGACCTTTATGCTGCTCTCGACCGCCAGCCTGTCGACCATCATTGCCTGCTATTTAACCTATCGGAAGTTCTACAACTCGCGCCACCAGTTGGTGGTGACGCAGTTGAAAAAAACGGGGTGAGGTGCGGGTATTTTGCCGGGCGGCACTGCGTTTTCCCAGCCTACAATTCGGCATGTTGCGAATTTCGTAGGCCCGGTAAGCGTAGCGCCACCGGGCGTTTTGCCGGGTGGCAGCGCGTGGGATTAATACAACAGTGCGTACAGCTGGCGACGATATTTAGACGCCAGCGCATCGCCGGTACCGAGCGCTGCGAGGATCTCCTGGAACATCTTCCGCGCCTGACCATCGGCAGCCGCCAGATCTTTTTTCAGATGGCTAAACAGCAACTCCAGCGCCTCTTCGTTGCGTCCTACCTGATGCAGCTGTAACGCCAGTTGGCTGGCCAGCGCGGCATCGTCCGGGTTCTCTGCAACCTGCTGCTGCAACTGCTGGATTTCTGGAGTGTCCGCCGCCTGTTTCAGTAGTTCAATTTGCGCGACCAGCCCCTGGTAACGGGTGTCCTGATCCTGCAACGGAATGGTTTTCAGTACCGCTTCGGCGTCTTCTGAACGATGCAGTTCGATCTGCGTCTGTGCCAGCAGCAGGCCAATCTGACTGTCCTGATTCGACAGTTGCCACGCGTCTTTCAGCAGCGGCAGCGCTTCGTCGTGTTTGCCTTCCTGAATCAGTTCGAGCGCCTGCTGCGCTTTCAACTCTTCTTCACGCGGCAGCACTTTGTCGAGCAGAGCGCGAACCGCTTCTTCCGGCTGCGGGCCCTGGAATCCGTCGACCGGCTGACCATTCTGGAACAGATACACGGTTGGGATCGCGCGCAGCCCAAACTGGGACGCCACCATCTGCTCAGCGTCGCAGTCCAGTTTTGCCAGCAGGAACTGACCGTTGTACTGCGCCGCGAGGCTCTCCAGTACCGGCGTCAGCTCCAGACAGTGCTGGCTACGTTCGGACCAGAAATAGAACAGCACGGGTTTGGTCATCGACACTTCAAGTGTCTGGTGCAGGTTCGCTTCAGTGATGTTGACAATATTCTGTACGGACATACGGCATTCTCTTTTATCAATTTGACAAATAGATGGGGGATGAGGAGCCAGGCTTCAACTCATCCGCGTAAAATTTTATCCATCATGCGGCCCGGCAGCAGGCGCTTAAGCCAGCCCACGGCGTGGGTCACAAGGGTGACCGGGTAGCGAATTTTTGGCCGTTCGCTTTCAAAAGCATGGCGCACTTTGGCGACCACCGCCTCTGGCCCGAGGGTAAAACGTGCGGCAATGCCGGGGTTTTCGACCGGATGGTCGGACTGGGTCTGGTTGACGTTTTCTGTGAAACGGGTACGAATCGGTCCCGGTTCAATCAGGCTAACCTTAATCCCGCTGTGGCGCAGTTCCATGCGCAGTGCGTCGGACCAGGCTTCGAGCGCATATTTGCTGGCGGCGTACGCCCCGCGACCCGGTGTAGAGATTAATCCCATCACCGAGGAGGTCATCACAATACGGCCTTCGCCGTGCGGGAGCATTGCCGGGAGCAGCGCCATCGTGAGCTGGTGGATGCCAAAAAAGTTGGCCGAAAACTGCTGCTCAAGCTGCTCGCGCGAAATGGTTTGTAGCGGGCCGTAGACACCGAAACCGGCGTTATTAAACAGCCCAAACAGACGATTGTCGGTCAGGGCGATCACCTCGGCGGCGGCGCGTTCAATGCTTTCCGGCGAGTCCAGATCCAGCAACACGCCCTGAAAGCCTTTGCTGTTCATGCGTTCTACATCTTCGGGTTTTCGGCATGCGGCTAATACCCAAAATCCCTGGCGCTTCAGTTCGAGTGCGCTCTCAAGGCCAATTCCGCTGGAACATCCTGTTATTAAGACCGATTTTTGCATAACTTTACCTGTCAGGATCTCCGCTGAATTACGAGTCATGTTTAACTAGAGGTGCCAGTCGTGTCGCCATCCAGTCCGCAATAAACGGCTGGGCGTCGCGATTGGGGTGAATACCGTCATCCTGCATCCATTGCGGTTTCAGATAGACCTCCTCCATGAAAAATGGCAGCAGCGGAATATCGAATTCTTTGGCAAGCTTGGGATAGATGGCGCTAAAGGCCTCATTATAACGGCGTCCGTAGTTCGCAGGCAGACGAATTTGCATTAAAAGCGGCTGGGCGTTGGCGGCCTGAATATCCGTAATAATTTTGCGTAAGGTTTCTTCTGTTTGTTGCGGCTGGAAGCCGCGTAAACCGTCGTTACCGCCCAGTTCGACCAGTACCCAGCGAGGCTGATGTTGCTTGAGCAAAGCAGGCAGGCGTGCAAGCCCCTGCTGGGACGTATCGCCGCTGATGCTGGCATTCAGCACCGGCGTTTGAGTCTGCCACTTATCGTTGAGCAGCGCAGGCCAGGCGGCAGTGGCCGCCATCCGGTAGCCCGCACTCAGGCTGTCACCCAGCACCAGTAACGTGTCCGCCGCAGCGGCGCGAAAGGTCATCAGAATCAGAAACAGGAAGGGCAAATGCCAGCGGAAAACATTGTTGCAGTTCATCATCTTAAGAAGTCCGTCGGTCAGGGTGAGCACGAGTTGTCCATCCTCACCGGAGTTGAACTCGTTGTCAAACGCGCTGAAACCATCGCGCTGATTGGTGAATCCGGGTCCGGCAAGTCCACGCTGCTGGCGATCCTGGCCGGGCTGGACGATGGCAGCAGCGGCGAGGTGAATCTGGTTGGCCAGCCGCTGCACACACTCGATGAAGAGGCACGCGCGGCGCTGCGGGCAAAACATATCGGCTTTGTGTTTCAGTCGTTCATGCTCATCCCGACACTCAATGCGCTGGAGAACGTCGAGCTGCCAGGCCTGCTGCGCGGTGAGAACGCCAGCCAAAGCCGGAGCAGTGCAAAAGCGCTGCTGGAGCAGCTTGGGCTGGGCAAGCGTCTGGACCATCTCCCGGCGCAGCTTTCCGGCGGTGAACAGCAGCGCGTGGCGCTGGCGCGGGCGTTCAACGGTAGTCCGGAGGTGCTGTTTGCCGATGAGCCAACCGGAAATCTGGACCGGCAGACGGGCGATAAAATTGCCGATTTGCTTTTTTCCCTCAACCGCGAGCATGGCACCACGCTGATTCTGGTCACGCACGACCTTGAGCTGGCGGCCCGCTGTGACCGCCGCCTGCGTTTGGTCAACGGGCAATTGCAGGAGGAAGCATGATTGCACGCTGGTTCTGGCGCGAATGGCGCTCGCCCTCGTTGCTGATTGTCTGGCTGGCGCTAAGTCTGGCGGTGGCCTGCGTGCTGGCACTCGGCAGCGTCAGCGATCGCATGGAAAAAGGCTTAAGCCAGCAGAGCCGCGAGTTCATGGCGGGCGACCGCACGCTCAGCAGTTCGCGCGATGTGCCGCAGGCGTGGATCGACGCGGCGCGTAAACAGGGGCTGAAAGTCGGTCAGCAGCTCAGCTTTCAAACCATGACTTTCGCCGCAGACACGCCGCAGCTGGCGAGCGTCAAAGCTGTTGATGACGTCTATCCGATGTACGGCGATTTGCAAACCAATCCGCCTGGCCTCAAACCGACAGCGGGCTCTGTTTTGCTGGCCCCACGCCTGATGGCCCTGCTGAACCTGAAAACCGGCGACAGCATTGACGTCGGTGACGCGACGCTGAAAATTGCCGGGGAAGTGGTGCAGGAGCCGGACTCCGGCTTTAACCCGTTCCAGATGGCGCCGCGCCTGCTGATGAACACCGCGGACGTGGCAAAAACCGGGGCCGTGCAGCCGGGGAGTCGCGTCACCTGGCGCTACAAATTCGGTGGCACGCCCGCGCAGCTCGAAGCCTACGAAAACTGGCTGAAACCGCAGCTTAAGCCCGAGCATCGCTGGATCGGCATGGAGCAGGACGACGGCGCGCTGGGGAAATCTCTCGAGCGTTCGCAGCAGTTTTTACTCCTCTCCGCGCTGCTGACCATGCTGCTGGCGGTCGCTGCCGTGGCGGTGGCGATGGGGCACTATTGTCGCAGCCGCTACGATCTGGTGGCGATCCTCAAAACTCTCGGCGCGGGCCGGGCGCAGCTGCGTAAGCTGATCGTCGGCCAGTGGCTGATGGTGCTGATGCTCTCAGCCATCACCGGCGGGGCGATTGGCTTACTGTTTGAAAAAGTGCTGATGGTATTGCTCAAGCCAGTGCTGCCCGCTGAACTGCCGCCCGCCAGCCTGTGGCCGTGGCTGTGGGCCATTGGCGCGATGGTGGTGATTTCTCTGCTGGTTGGCCTGCGTCCGTATCGTCTGCTGCTGGCGACGCAGCCGCTGCGGGTGTTGCGTCGTGACGTGGTCGCCAGTGTCTGGCCGCTGAAGTTTTATCTTCCGGCTGTGGTCGTCGTAGTAGTGATGTTGCTCGCCTGGCTGATGGGCGGGAGTATGCTGCTGTGGGCCGTGCTGGCCGGTGCGGTGGTGCTGGCGCTGCTGTGCGGCGTGCTGGGATGGATGTTGCTAAACCTGCTGAAAGGGCTGACGGTAAAATCCCTACCGGTACGTCTGGCGATCAATCGCCTGCTGCGCCAGCCGTGGTCGACGCTCAGCCAGCTGTCGGCGTTTTCGCTGTCGTTCATGCTTTTGGCGATGCTGCTGGTGCTGCGCGGCGATCTGCTCGACCGCTGGCAGCAGCAGCTTCCGCCGGAAAGCCCGAACTATTTCCTGATTAACATCGCGCCGGAACAGGTCACGCCGCTGAAGGGCTTCCTCGCGGAACATCAGATTGTGCCTGAGTCGTTCTATCCGATCGTTCGTGCGCGCCTGACACAAATTAACGGCAAGTCGACGGAAGGGAATCAGGACGAATCGCTTAATCGCGAGCTGAATCTGACCTGGCAGGATAAACGCCCGGACCACAACCCGATTACCGCCGGTAACTGGCCGCCAAAAGCGGGCGAAGTGTCGATGGAAGAAGGGCTGGCGGCGCGTCTGAAAGTCGGTTTGGGCGATACGGTAACGTTTACCGGCGACACTCAGGGTTTTAGCGCCAAAGTGACCAGCCTGCGTAAAGTGGACTGGGAAAGCCTGCGCCCGAACTTCTTCTTTATCTTCCCGTCCGGGGCGCTCGACGGGCAGCCGCAAAGCTGGCTGACCAGCTTCCGCTGGGAAAACGGCAACGGCATGTTGACGCAGTTGAACCGTGAATTTCCGACGGTGAGCCTGCTGGATATCGGCGCGATCCTGAAACAGGTCGGCCAGGTTCTGGAGCAGGTGAGCCGCGCGCTTGAGGTGATGGTGGTGTTGGTGACTGCCTGCGGCGTGCTGTTGCTGCTGGCGCAGGTGCAGGTGGGCATGCGTCAGCGCCATCAGGAGCTGGTGGTGTACCGAACGCTCGGAGCGAGTAAATCCCTGCTGCGCACCACGTTGTGGTGTGAGTTTGCGCTGCTCGGCCTGGTCTCCGGTCTGGTGGCGGCGATTGGCGCTGAAACTGCACTGGCCGTACTGCAGACCAAGGTGTTCGACTTCCCGTGGGAACCGGACTGGAGGCTGTGGCTGATCTTGCCGGTGTCGGGTGCGGTGCTGCTTTCCCTGTGCGGCGGTTGGCTGGGGACGCGCCTGTTAAAAGGTAAAGCGCTGTTCCGTCAGTTTGCCAGTTAATTCCCTCTCGTGATGATTACGCGCCGGTTTATATACTGGCGCGTAATCCTTTAGTAGCACAAAACGATAATACCTCCACTTTTAGCAGCACAAATCATTAAAAACCCAACCCCACGGCCTGTTTAATTCCAGATATTATTCATCCGCTAAATAATTAGCAGCGTGTCTATCAAGGAATAATAATGACCATAAAAAAAACAGCGCTGGCGGCAACGATCGGCGTGGCAGTGGCATTGGCGTCTTTCGCAGCACAAGCGGAAATCACCGTACTGAAGCAAGATCCGCAGGCGGGCAACCCGCTGAGCCGTCTTAACTTCACCGTTGGCGGCAGCATCCGTCCCCAGTTCAACATGATGACGGGCGACGGCGACAAAGGTTCTTACAAGCGTAACGGCTTCGATGGCGGCACCCGTTTCCGTTTCGCAGCAGATTACTACCTGTTCGACGACATCAGTTGGGTAAGCTACTACGAGCTGGGTGTGAACATTCCAGCGCTGTTCGACTGGGATAACCACCATGCAGAAGGCGCGAATGATACCTCTCGCCGTATGCTCTACACCGGCCTGAAAAGCGACACCTGGGGTACGCTGACCTTCGGTCAACAGAACAGCGTCTATTACGATGTGGTCGGCGCGAAAACCGATATCTGGGACTACGACATGGTAGGTCAGGCTCCGGGTAACGGTATCAACGGCGACTACGACGGCTCTTATCGTTCACGCAAAATGCTGAAATATAAGAAAACCGTCGGTGATGCAGACATCTATGCTTCTTACCTGTTTGAAGATAACGAATATCTGCCGGGCAATGGCCTGCGTTACAAACGTAAAGGCGGCGGTTCACTGGGTATTGATTACCACCTGACCACCGACCTGACCTGGGGTACGGCGTGGAACTACACCCGTGCGGATATGCGTAACCCGGATAACGGCGACAGCAAATCTTACGACCAGAACATCCTCGGTACGGCGCTGAGCTGGACCCCGGACAACTGGACCTTCTCCGCAGGCGGCGGCTGGTACCAGAACTTCATGACCACCAAAAAAGTGTCTGTTAACGACTACTTTGCCGGTGATGCATGGGGTATTGAGTACTTCGCAGGTTACAAAATCCCGGTTGGCCAGTACGCGCTGAAATCAGTTCAGCCATACGTGATGGGCGATCGCATTGAGTATGTGAATGGCCGCAACTACCAGCGCATCGATAACGGCGTGGGTATCAGCTTCCAGCTGGATTACGGTTTCCGTGTTGATTACGAACACGTGTTCACCTCCAGCACTGACGATCTGGGTGATATGAACCTGGTCCGTCTGCGTTACGACTTCTAAGTCGGAGCCGTTTGTCCCCGGTGGCGCTTTGCTTACCGGGGCTACGGACTGTGCGGTTTGTCCCCGGTGGCGCTGCGCTTACCGGGGCTACGGGCTGTGCGGTTTGTCCCCGGTGGCGCTGCGCTTACCGGGGCTACGGACTGTGCGGTTTGTCCCCGGTGGCGCTGCGCTTACCAGGGCTACAAAACCCGTAGGCCGGGCAAACGCAGTGCCGCCCGGCATAATGCGCGCGCAGTCTATCATTTCCCACAAATTGCCTATCCCAATCTCCTGCACATTCAACGACATATTCCGCAACATCATGAAATAATTTCAAGGACAGCCGCTTGTGATCTGTGTCATGTTAAACAGACTCTGCGCCGCATCGTACGGTGCAACACAACGCCACACCGCTTTAAATGGAGATCTCATGGGATTACGTCACACGCTTCGCACCGCTGCCGGTGCGCTTCTGCTGGTCTGCGGTTTGCAGGCTGCCCACGCTAACAGCGATCCGCACACCATCGTGTTTGGCGTCGCGCCTGGCCCGTACGGCGACATGGTCAAACAAGCCATTGCTCCCTCGCTGAAAGAGAAAGGCTACAAAGTGGTGGTGCGCGAATTCAGCGATTACGTGCAGCCGAATATGGCGCTCTCTAACGGCAGCATAGACGCCAACCTGTTCCAGCACTCGCTCTACTTCACCAAATTTACGGCCGACAAAGGGCTGAAGCTGACCAAATTACTCACCGTGCCGACGGCTGGGATGGGTTTCTATTCCCACAAGATAAAGAGCCTGGATGAGCTGAAAAAGGGCGATATCGTGACCCTTTCGAACGATCCGACCAACCTCGCGCGCGGTCTGCGTTTCCTGCAGTCTCTGAAGCTGATTACCATCAAAGACAATATCGACCCGACCAAAGCCTCCGAGCGTGATATCGCCAGCAACCCGAAAGGGCTGGTGTTCAAACCGCTGGAAGCGGCGCAGCTGCCGCGCACGCTGGATAGTGTCACCGCCTCTCTGGTCAACGGGAACTTCGCCATTGCTGCCGGAATGGATCTTTCCAGCGCGCTGGCGCAGGAGCACCTCGACGAAAACCTGAAAAATATCATCGCCGTACGTACGGAAGATGCTGATAAACCGTTCGCCAAAGATATCGTGGCGGTGGTCGAGTCTCCGGCCTATCGCGCGGTCATCGACGATCCGAAAAACGTGTATACCGCTTTCCAGAAACCCGACTGGATGACGGCGGCAAAACCGTAATTGCGCACAGGTTTGACAGGGCAGCTGAGTCTGCCCTTTTCGCATTTCTGAGGTAGTCATGATTGAGTTAGACAAGGTATGTGTCGACTTCCAGACCGGGCGCGGGCCTTCCACCCGCGCGGTCTCCGACGTCAGCCTGACCATTGCAGCCGGTGAGATTTTTGGCATTGTCGGCACCAGCGGCGCGGGGAAAAGCACCTTGCTGCGCACCCTGAATGTGCTCCAGCGCCCGAGTGCGGGCCGCGTTAACGTCAACGGCGTAGAGATTTCTGCCCTTGATGGCGTGAATCTTCGCAAAGCCCGCCAGCGTATTGGCATGATCTTCCAGCATTTCAATTTGATGCACACCCGCACCGTGGCGCAGAACGTGGCGTTTAGCCTGAAGGCCGCCGGGTGGGAGCGCAGTAAAATCGCCCCGCGCGTGACGGAGATCCTCGCCCTCGTCGGGCTGACGGACAAAGCCAATCGTTATCCGGTGCAGCTGAGCGGCGGGCAAAAACAGCGTGTGGGTATAGCTCGCGCGATTGCCAACCACCCGGACGTTTTGCTGTGTGATGAACCGACGTCTGCTCTGGATCTGGAAACATCGGCGACTATTCTGGCGCTGCTCAAGCAGATCAACCAGCAGATGGGGATCACGATCGTGCTGATCACCCATGAGATGAACGTGATCAAATCCATCTGCGATCGCGTGGCGGTGATGTCCGGTGGCGAAGTGGTGGAGCTGGGCGAGGTATTCGACGTCTTTGCCCATCCGCAGCATCCTTTCACCCAACAATTGGTATCGCATACTCTGAACCTGACCCTGCCGGAGCGTTTGCAGCAGCATCTTCCTGGGCAACTGCTGAAAATCCTGTTTATCGGGGATTCCGCTGAGCAGCCAGTGCTCTCGGACGTGGCAATCAAATTTGGCGTAGCGGTGAATATTCTGCACGGCAAAATTGAGTACATCGGCGAGCGAGCGCTGGGGATTCTGGTGGTGCAGCTGACGGCGGATGATCCTGCCGTTGTGGAAACGGCTGTAGAACATATTCGTCATCGTACTGCGCAGGTGGAGGTGATCCGTGGATGATTTAGTGGCCGATCTGGGCCTGGCGTTTAACGAAACCTTCCAGATGCTGAGCATCTCCACGGTGCTGGCAATTCTCGGCGGACTGCCGCTGGGCTTTTTGATTTTTGTCACCGACCGACATCTGTTCTGGCAGAACCGTTTTGTTTACCTGGTCAGTTCGGTACTGGTGAATATCATCCGCTCGGTACCGTTTGTGATCCTGCTGGTTCTCCTGCTGCCGCTGACGCAATTGCTGCTTGGCAACACCATCGGCCCGATTGCAGCATCGGTTCCACTTTCTGTGGCGGCGATTGCGTTTTACGCTCGTCTGGTGGACAGCGCGTTGCGCGAAGTGGATAAAGGGATTATTGAAGCGGCCGAGGCGTTTGGTGCGAGCCCGATGCGTATCATCTGCACCGTCCTGCTGCCGGAGGCGGGTGCCGGATTACTGCGTGGTCTAACGATCACGCTGGTCAGCCTGATCGGCTATTCCGCAATGGCTGGGATCGTTGGCGGCGGCGGGGTAGGGGATCTGGCGATCCGCTACGGCTATTACCGCTACGAAACCCAGGTGATGGTCGTCACCGTGATCGCGCTGATCGTGCTGGTGCAGATCGTCCAGGTGCTGGGCGACTGGCTGGCGAAACGCGCCGACAAGCGCGATCGCCGCTAGAGAATCAGGCCGCCAGCCAGGCGGCCACCGCGTTAAACGCGCCCCGAAAGACAATCTTATCGGCTTTTTTTTCCAGCTGATAACGGTACATCGGGTCGTAATAGTCATTGAGCAGTGGCGCGAGCCAGGAATAGTGCGCCTCGGTACGTCCTGAGCGCTGCTGCTCGATGAGCGCGGAATCCAGTAACGCGGTGAATTCTGCAAAGCGCTGCAATCCCAGCCGACGGCGGATAGCAAACAGGCCGTGATGCAGATACTCCGCGTACTCCTTCCAGCCTGCCTCTTCCCCGTACGCGGCAGAAAATTCCTGCCACATGTGTGCGAAATACTCCTCGCGCAGGCGTTCAAGGCGAATCTCAAACGGGTCATCGACCACTACGATCGAGGCCTGGATCATGTGCTCGCGCAGGCATTCCGGCAGATGGTTAGAACCAATCATCCGGCCCTCGTCCTCCAGCACCCAGCGCGGAGCATCCTTTTTCAGCAGTTCCACGGCCAGATGATTTTCAAAACTGGCCTGCGACAGTTGAGCCTGTAAAGTGCGGCCAAAGGACGAGCCGCGATGATGCGCCAGCCCTTCGAGATCGATGCCCTGAACGTGCTCTCTGACCAGTATCGTTTTCCCGCTGCCGGTACAGCCGCCAATCAATACCATTGGTTTTTGTACCTGTTCAACGGTGGCTTGAATCGCCGTCTGACGCAGAGCTTTATAGCCGCCTGCGATCAGCGGGTAATCGATCCCGGCTTCTTTTAACCAGGCCTGGGTGATATGCGAGCGCTGCCCGCCGCGCGCGCAGCAAAGATAACCGTTGGGATTTTGCAGACAAGCTTCGCGCCAGGCGTTGATGCGCTGTTCCCGCACATCGCCGTTAACCAGCCGATGGCCCAGGGCCAGTGCGGCGTCAGGCCCTTGTCGTTTGTAGCAGGTGCCCACGGCGGCGCGCTCGTCGTCATTCATCAGCGGTAAATTGCGTGCCGCTGGCATTGCGCCCTGGGCAAATTCGACCGGCGCGCGAACGTCGATTAAGGGTGTAGCGGTGGTGAGAATGGCGCGATAGTCCGTTCCATCGTTCATGTAAAATCCTGAAAAGTGCAAAACAGCAATGGTGTTGGATTTTACGCGCGTCGGGAGAAGCCGGGGAAGGGGAAGATCAACTCCCCGGCATTTAGCACTTATTTGAGTTTACTCTGCGCCCATGCGATACCGCTCGCGTACTCTGGCGGCAGCAGCGGAATGATCGCTTCGAGCGTGGCGCTCAGGCGGCCGGTATCATCATCATTCAGATTGAGATGGCCGACTTTGCGTCCTTCACGCACCGCTTTGTCGTACCAGTGCAGATGCACCAGCGGCAGTTTCAGCCAGTCATAATTTAAATCGGTACCGATGAGATTGATCATCACCGACGGGCTGTTGACCACCGGCTGCGGCAGCGGCAGATCGGTAATGGCGCGAAGGTGCAGCTCAAACTGGCTGATGGACGCGCCGTTTTGCGTCCAGTGACCGCTATTATGCACGCGCGGGGCCAGCTCGTTGATCAGCAGACCGGCTGGCGTGATAAAGCACTCCATTGCCATGACACCCACGTAACCCAGCTCATGCATGATCGCCGAGAGCATATCCTCGGCCTGCGCCTGCTGCGCGGCGTTCGCCTGCGGGAACACCACGCTGGTGCGCAGAATGCCGTCCTGATGAAGATTGTGGGTCAGCGGATAAAACACCGTGCTGCCGTCATGGGCGCGCGCGCCAACCAGCGACACTTCGCCGCTAAAATTGATGCCTTGCTCGACGATACATTCGCCGTAGCAGTCGTCCGGCAACTCGGCGATTTCGTTCTCGCGTAAACGCCACTGACCGCGACCGTCATAGCCACCCGTGCGGCGCTTCACGATCGCCAGCTCGCCGAGGGTTTCAAACACCGCAGGCCACTCGCTTTTATCCGCCAGCAGCTGCCACGGCGCGGTGGCGAGACCCAGCTTGTCGAAAAGCTGCTTTTGCGTCAGGCGATCGGCAATAATCGGGAACACGTCGCGATTGACGAAGGCGTTGTGACGCGCCAGCTCGCGGGTTAATGCCGTTTCTGGCCAGCGTTCGATTTCGGCAGTGATGACGCTTTGCTGAAACGGCACGGCTTCAGGCTCTGCGTCCAACCCGACGGGCCAGACGGTGATGCCCAGCGGTTCACCCGCCTGGCGCAGCATTCGGCCTAACTGACCGTTTCCGAGGACGCAGACTTGCTTCATGCATCACCTCGCGGGTCGGGATTCTCTAGCACCTCGTCGGTCTGCGCTTTGCGCCACTCCACCAGACGCTGATGCAATTCTTTATCGTGTGTCGCCAAAATCTGTGCGGCCAGCAGCGCAGCGTTCGCCGCACCCGCTTTGCCAATCGCCAGCGTACCGACCGGAATCCCGCGCGGCATCTGCACGATGGAATAGAGACTATCAACACCGCTCAAGGCTGCGCTCTGCACCGGCACACCGAGCACCGGCACCAGCGTTTTGGCGGCAATCATGCCTGGCAAATGTGCTGCACCACCCGCACCGGCAATGATCACCTGATAGCCGTTCTCTTCCGCGCCTTCGGCGAAGCTGAACAGTTTATCGGGGGTACGGTGCGCGGAGACCACTTCAATGTGGTGGGGAACATTCAGGATTTCGAAGATTTCGGCGGCAAACTGCATGGTAGCCCAGTCGCTTTTGGACCCCATCACGATGGCGACACGCGCCGGATTATTGCGAGAAGACATGCGTCTTAAAACTCCTGTGGTGCGGAACACACTGCTTTGAGGGCACAGAGAATAGCATTAAATTGTGCCAAGGAAAACGATTGCGTGGCGATGCGTTTGGTGAAAAGGAGAGGGAATTAAAACGGAAACTGAATCAGTTCTACGCCGTCTGGCGTGACTTTCACCATCGAGCCTTCCGTGTGCCAGGCACCCAGCACCACGCGGTGTGCGGGCTCGCCGTTGGCCGTCAGGGAGTGAACGTCCGGGCGATGGGTATGGCCGTGGATCAGCCACTGCACGCGGTGTTTTTCCATCACCTCGATAACCGCCTGCGGATTGACATCCATGATGGTCATCGATTTGCTGCTGTTGGCGGCTTTACTGCCTGCACGCATTTTGGCGGCGATGCGATTGCGGATGAACAGCGGCAGGGCGAGAAACAGCGTTTGTATCCACGGCGTGTGGACTTTGGCGCGAAACGCCAGGTAGCCAGTGTCGTCGGTGCAGAGCGTGTCGCCGTGCATGATCAGTACCTTGCGACCGTAAAGGTTGAGCACTTTTTCTTCCGGCAGCAATGTCATTCCGCTTTCGCGGGCAAAGCGTTTGCCAATCAGAAAATCGCGGTTGCCGTGAATGAAGAAGCAGGGGACACCGGAGTCGACCAGCGCTTTAATGGCGGCGGCCATTTCGCGATGCAGAGGGTTGGGATCGTCGTCGCCAATCCAGGCTTCAAACAGATCGCCCAGAATATAGAGCGCGTCGGCGGTTCGAGCTACGCCTGCTAAAAAACGCAGAAAACCGGCGGTTATCGCCGGTTCTTCTGTTTGCAGATGAAGATCTGCAATAAAGAGTGTCGCCACCAATTACTCGCTAACGGTCACGCTGGTAATGATCACGTCTTCTTTTGGAACGTCCTGGTGCATACCGCTGCGGCCAGTAGAAACGCCTTTGATTTTCTCAACCACGTCCATACCTTCAACCACTTCTGCGAATACGCAGTAGCCCCAGCCTTGCATGCTTTCGCCGGAGAAGTTCAGGAAGTCGTTGTCAGCCACGTTGATGAAGAACTGGGCAGTCGCAGAGTGTGGAGCCTGAGTACGCGCCATCGCCAGCGTACCACGGGTGTTTTTCAGACCGTTGTTGGCTTCATTTTTGATCGCTTCTTTGGTCTCTTTCTGGTTCATGCCAGGTTCAAAACCGCCGCCCTGAATCATAAAACCATTGATCACGCGGTGGAAAATGGTGTTGTTGTAGAAACCTTCGCGGCAATAGTCCAGGAAGTTTTTGACTGTTTCAGGCGCTTTATCATCAAAGGTTTTAATAACGATATCGCCATGATTAGTGTGGAAAGTAACCATTTTTGCATCCTGTTCCGGTATTGTGGGGCGTCGACCCAAGTGAGGGTCACAGATAGACGGGTGTTATAGCATAACCGCCAGACGGGATCATCTTGCATTGTGTGCTGATTCCGGTCTGAATTATGGGTATTATACCGTCTTTATTGTCCACACACGTCTACACGGAATCTTCGATGTTAAAAATCTTTAATACTCTGACGCGCCAAAAAGAGGAATTTAAACCTATCCATGCCGGGGAAGTCGGCATGTACGTGTGTGGTATTACTGTTTACGATCTCTGTCATATCGGTCACGGGCGTACTTTTGTCTCCTTTGACGTGGTCTCGCGTTACTTGCGCTTCCTCGGTTATACGCTCAAGTACGTGCGTAACATCACCGACATTGATGACAAAATCATTAAACGCGCGAATGAAAATGGTGAAAGCTTTGTGGCGCTGGTGGATCGCATGATCGCCGAAATGCACAAAGATTTTGATGCCCTGAATATTCTGCGCCCGGACAGCGAGCCGCGCGCCACGCATCACATCCACGAAATTATCGACATCACCGAGAAGCTGATCGCCCGCGGTCACGCCTATGTGGCGGACAACGGCGATGTGATGTTCTCGGTGCCGACGGATCCAAACTACGGTCAGCTTTCCCGTCAGGATCTGGACCAGCTGCAGGCCGGTGCGCGCGTTGACGTGGTCGACGTAAAACGCAATCCGATGGACTTCGTGCTGTGGAAAATGTCCAAAGAAGGCGAGCCAAGCTGGCCATCTCCGTGGGGCGAAGGGCGTCCGGGCTGGCACATTGAATGTTCAGCGATGAACTGCAAACAGCTGGGCAAGCATTTTGATATTCACGGCGGCGGTTCGGATCTGATGTTCCCGCATCACGAGAACGAAATCGCGCAGTCAACCTGTGCGCACGGCGGCGAGTACGTCAATTACTGGATGCACTCCGGTATGGTCATGGTCGATCGCGAAAAGATGTCCAAATCACTGGGTAACTTCTTTACCGTGCGCGACGTGCTGAAATATTACGACGCCGAAACCGTGCGTTACTTCCTGATGTCGGGCCACTACCGCAGTCAGTTGAACTACAGCGAAGAGAACCTGAAACAGGCACGCTCTGCGCTGGAGCGTCTGTATACCGCGCTGCGCGGGACTGACAAATCGGTGGCACCGGCGGGCGGCGAAGCGTTTGAAGCGCGCTTTATCGAAGTGATGAACGATGACTTCAACACGCCGGAAGCGTACTCGGTGCTGTTTGATATGGCGCGTGAAGTGAACCGTCTGAAAACCGAAGACATGGCGGCGGCGAATGCCCTGGCTTCTCATCTGCGTAAACTCTCCGCGGTGCTGGGCTTGCTGGAGCAAGAGCCTGAAACCTTCCTGCAAAGCAGCGCGCAGGCAGATGACGGTGAAGTGGCGGAGATTGAAGCGTTGATCAAGGCGCGTCTCGAAGCGCGTCAGGCGAAAGACTGGGCGGCAGCGGATGCCGCACGTGCGCGTCTGACCGAAATGGGTATCATCCTGGAAGACGGTGCTCAGGGGACTATCTGGCGTCGTAAGTAAGCCTGTTATGCCCGGCGGTGCAATGCCTGCCGGGCAGCTATAACCCTCCGCACTCATCGATCTCTTCTACGCTGACTCGCGCGCGATCAACTGCCCGGAAAGGGTAATTCTTTGGGTTTGCAATTCTGGCTCTTTCAGTTTGCGAATCATTAACCCTGCAGCCTGACGGCCCGTCTCTTCGCTGGCGGAAGAAACATAGGTGAATGACGGCGAGGTGAGGTTCACGTGCAGCATGTCTTCGAACCCAACCAAGGCGACCTGCTGTGTGAGAAACACATCTTTCCCGACCGTACGCCCAACCTGATGAATGCCGGAGATTGAGCCGATCATCGCATCAGGTGAGTGGCACAGCAGGGCGGTAATGGTGTTGTTTTTTTCCAGCAACTGACGAGTGACAAAGCCCGCCGCCTGGGTATCGTCGCTACAGACTGGAGCGGACTCTTCGCGATTCACCAGACCGTATTGCGTCATCGCGCTGCGAAAGCCGAGCAGTCGCTGTTCGCGGATCAAGCAGCCTTCCCGACCGCCAATATAGGCGATATTACGGTGGCCGCGTTCAATCAGATAACGGGTGGCGAGATTCGCTGCCTGACGATTATCACGCATCACCAGATTGCAAGATTCATTCAGCAAGGACTGGGAAACCACCACCAGCGGAAGTGGGCATTCGCGGATCTGAGCGGGCAGCGCGGGTGTGCGCGTATCGGACGCCAGATAAATCACGCCCGCCACGCCCTGCTGTTTAAACGACAGCAGGCAGCGTTCGAGATGCTCGTGATCGTTCAGTGGTTGCCCGAGAAAAACCATAAAGCCTTGTTTTTCCAGCTCCTGGACAATACTCGCCATCACTTTGATGGAAAAACTGTCACTGAAATCACGCAGGATTAAGCCGATAAGATTGGAGGTGTTGGCGCGAAGGTTTGCGGCAGCGACGTTATGGATGTAGCCGAGCGTATTGATGGCAGCCTGGACTTTCTCAATCGTTGCCTCTGAGATTTTCCCTTTCTGGCGTAACACCAGCGAGACGGTTGAAACCGACACGCCTGTGTGTTTGGCAACATCAATAATGCTGACTTTCTTCAAACTCGCTCCCTGAAATTTCTAAATTATCAGCCAGATAAGATACGTCTCCCAGAGTACAGGAGACGTATCGGTCAGGCATCTTATTATTTACCGATCATGGTGGACATGGTTTGGGCGATAAACTGTGCTCTGGCACCGAAAATCACCTGGATACCGTTATCCCCGACGAAGACGACGCCACGCGCGCCCAGTCCGTTGAGGCCGTCTTTATCCACTACATCGCTTTTTGCCACTTCCAGGCGCAGACGGGTGATACACGAACCTACGGAGTCGATGTTTTTCGCGCCACCCAGCAGGCCGATGATTTCGGTCGCGATTTCGGTGTCGGTTTTGTCGTCTGTGGTGGCTGTGACTTCGGTACGGCCCGGCGTTTTGACATCGAAACGACGAATCACGAAACGGAAGGTGAAGTAGTAAATCAGCGCCATCGGAATACCGATGATCACGGCGTTGAGGAAGTTGGTCTGATAGCCGTTAAACGACGGCAGGATGCCAAACGAAATGTAGTCAATCAGGCCCGCAGAGAACGATTTGGCGATGTGTGCGTGCAGCAGATACATCGTCATGTAGGCCAGACCCGCCATAATGGCGTTAAAGACGTACAGAATCGGCGCGACGAAAATAAAGGTGAACTCTACCGGCTCGGTGATGCCCGTCAGGAAGCAGGTCAGTGCCGCCGAGAACAGGATACCGAAGGCAATTTTTTTGTTCTTGGTGTGGGCTTCGTGGTACATCGCCAGACAGGCCGCAGGCAGTGCGAACAGCATCAGCGGGAACTCGCCCTGCATGAATTTACCGGCGTTCTGGTAGGTGTCGCTGCTGAAGGATTTGGTGCCTTCTTCCAGCATTTTGAACCAGATTGTCTGGTCGCCGTGAATAACCTGGCCTGCCTGAGTGGTGTAATCGCCAAACGAGTACCAGAACGATGGATACCAGATGTGATGCAGGCCGAGCGGAATTAATGCGCGCTCTACCAGGCCAAAGATGAAGGTCGATGCCGCCTGATTATCCCCGTTGACGATAACCGACAGAGCGTCGATCCCCGCCTGAATATGCTGCCAGACGTAGGGCAACAGCAGGCCGAGAACGAACGACAGGAATGCAGTAGCGATAGCCACGAAACGCTTGCCGGAGAAGAAGCCGAGGAATTCCGGTAGCTGCATGGTATGGAAGCGGTTATAGCACCATGCCGCGAGAATACCGCAGATCAGGCCGCCGAAAACGCCCATTTGCAGCGTCGGAATGCCGACCACCATAGCGTATTTTCCGCCCTGGGACGCCATTTCCGGCGTGATGCTCAGAACGGTTCCGATGGTGATATTGGTGACAAATACCGAAACGGCTGCCGACAGGGCGGCGATCCCGGATTCTGACGCCAGACCGACGGCAGAACCGATGGCGAACAGCATCGGCAGGTTATCAAAAATAACCCCGCCCGCGTTCATCATCAGCGGCATGTGGAATTTATCGCCGAAGGCCAACAGCAGACCGGCAGCAGGAAGCAGTGAAATTGGCAGCATTAATGCGCGACCAATCATGGAAAGCTTTGACAACGATTTAACAAACCCTGATATCAGACTCATGCTGATTTCCCCCGAGAAGCGCTTTGAGTGGCGCTGTTATTGTAAGTAGAACGTTTTAGTAGAACGTTCTACTTATCGTGCGAGAAGCCTGAAATTCGCGCAACTTAAATTTCACATTTCAACAGACGAAATAGTGATTCTTTGAAGTTGATCGAGAATTAACCGTTATAGAGGTGAATGCAAAACGGCAACAAAGTTGCCGTTTTTAGTGTTTTCGCCCTCTACCGTGGGAGAGGGTTGGGGTGAGGGCATCAGCGTACTGCGGGATGATGCCGGGTGGCAGCTGCGCCTTACCCGGCCTACAAAAACACTCTACGAATCGTAGGCCCGGCAAGCGAAGCACCGCCGGGCATCAGGGGACTCAGGCGATAACCGTAATGCTCTGGTTCTGGAAATTCACCGTCTGACCGGCGACAATCTTGCAGCGTTTGCGGGTTTCTACCACGCCGTCGACGGTGACCAGGCCGTCAGCGATGAAAATCTTCGCCTGGGCGCCGCTTTCGCTCCAGCCTTCCAGTTTGAGCAGATCGCACAGTTCTACGTGCGGGTGTTTACCTAATGAAAATGTTGCCATCTTTTACGCTTCCTTTACGTCGTGATATTCAACGCATGCCTGCAATGTATTCTGAATCAGGGTTGCCACGGTCATTGGACCCACGCCACCCGGTACCGGTGTTATGTAAGACGCACGTACAGCAGCGTCTTCGTAAACCACGTCACCCACCACTTTGCCGTTTTCCAGACGATTAATGCCCACGTCCACAACAATCGCGCCTTCTTTAATCCATTCGCCAGGAATAAAGCCCGGCTTACCGACCGCGACGATCAGCAGATCGGCATTCTCGACGTGCTGACGCAGGTTTTTGGTAAAACGGTGCGTCACGGTGGTAGTGCAACCCGCCAGCAGCAGCTCCATGCTCATCGGGCGACCGACGATGTTGGACGCGCCAATCACCACGGCGTTCAAACCGTAGGTATCGATGTTGTAGCGCTCAAGCAGCGTCACAATACCGCGCGGCGTGCACGGACGCAGACGCGGTGCACGCTGGCACAGGCGTCCGACGTTATATGGATGGAATCCGTCGACGTCTTTATCCGGCGCAATACGCTCCAGCACCTTCACGTTGTCGATGCCCGCAGGCAGTGGCAACTGCACCAGAATGCCGTCGATCGCGTCGTCGGCATTTAGGGTGTCAATCAGCTCAAGCAGTTCTGCTTCGCTGGTGGTTTCTGGCAGATCGTAGGAACGGGAGACGAAGCCCACCTCTTCACATGCTTTGCGTTTACTGCCGACATAAATTTGCGATGCCGGGTTGCTGCCAACCAGCACAACGGCTAACCCTGGAGCGCGAAGTCCGGCCGCTGTACGCGCCTTCACTTTTTCCGCGACCTCAGAGCGCACCTGCTGCGCAATCGTTTTACCGTCAATAATCTTTGCTGCCATCAGAGAGAGGATTCCGTCTGTAACGTTTGAAAGGGGGATTGCCTATATTTTGTCAGAAGCGAGGCCCGCTGTCAGTCACCCATTGAGAGATTTCCACAATCAGGCACTAAACCTTGCTCTTTAGGTGGTCTTTTCCTAACTGAAATTAGGATGCAGCCTGGATTAATCGCAGCGTTTTGACCTGTTTTATTATTTGCGTGTGGGCTACTTTGTCTCCTCCAAAATAAACATTCAATTGTGCAATTGATTGTGTTTTCTATTCCCGAATAAACGCGGGAAGGGCTTTTTATATTCAAAGGAACAGATATGAAACTTCGCAATATTGCTTCTTCCGTTATTGCTTCTCTGGTATTGGTTGCCGGTGCAGCTCATGCAGAAGATCCTGCTACTCCGGTATCCGTTAATGGTGGCACCGTTCACTTTAAAGGTGAATTAGTGAATGCCGCTTGTGCGGTAAATACTGAATCTGCGGATCAGATTGTTAATCTGGGACAATATCGTACGGCTAAATTCACCAAAGTGGGCGACACCACGTCGAATATTCCGTTCAACATTGAACTGAATGACTGCGATCCAGCCGTTGCTGCAAGCGCTTCAGTTGCGTTTACCGGCCAGATTGACTCCACCGATAAAACCCTGCTGGCTGTCACCTCTGGCAGCAACGACAACACCGCGAAAGGCGTAGGTATCGAGATCCTCGACAGCAAATCCGCCACTCTGACCCCAGACGGCGCGACTTTCTCTGCGGCTAAAGCACTGATTGAAGGCACCAACACCCTGAACTTCACCGCACGTTATAAATCCACTGCGGCGACTGCAGAGCCGGGCCAGGCAAACGCGGATGCTACCTTCGTAATGAAATACGAATAAACCCGCTTTTCAGGGATGATACGGCCTCAGGGAGGAGGCCTGTTTGATGCAAATCGAGGGCTAAGGATGACCAGAAAAGGGCTCCTGTTTCTGCTGATAGTCTGCGCCGCACTGCCGGCGATGGCCCATACGGTGATCGTGGATGGCGGGCGGGTACATATCAAAGGCGAGCTGGTCAACGGCGGTTGCGCCGTGGCGCCTGAAAGCCAAAGCCTGCGAGTAGAAATGGGGCAATATCGCACCAACACTTTCGCCGGTGTCGGCAGCTTTTCGACGGTTGAAGTGCCCTTTACCTTGCGGCTGGTGGATTGCAGCGTCGACGTTTCACGTACGGTAGGGATGATGTTCGAGGGCGTTACGCCCGCAGAAGATCTGCAGGTTTTTCTGGCGACATCCCGGCCCGGCGAAAGTCGCGTGAGCAGCGGATTAGGGCTGGCATTGTTTGATTCGCAGAAGCGCCAAATTATCCCCAACGCCACCGCTATAAATACGCTGCCAATCGACACCCGTGAGCTGAACTTTCATTTCAGCGCACGCTATCGGGCTATTTCAGAACACCTTGTACCGGGCAATATTCAGTCGGATGTCTGGTTTACGTTAATTTATCCATAACGCCGTACACGCCTGCGAACTTAATAATAAAGGTATTGATGTGATGAGCACCTTAATAAAACCAGGACTGATCTTCTCGTTTATTTTAATGATGATTTCTGCGCCCGTCAGTGCGTCCGGTGGGATCGCGCTGGGGGCTACGCGTGTTATTTATCCGGCGGATGCCAAACAGACCTCGCTCGCCATTACCAACAGCAATAAGCAAGAACGCTATTTAGTGAATGCATGGATTGAAAATGATCGCGGGCAAAAAGAAAAAACCTTTGCAGTCACGCCGCCGTTGTTCGTCAGCGAGCCGGATAGCGAGAACACGCTGCGCATTATCTACGCGGGACCACCGCTGCCGTCCGACCGTGAATCCCTGTTCTTCATGAACGTGAAAGCCATTCCTTCCGTGAACAAAGAGAATATGGAAGGGAAAAACGTGCTGCAACTGGCGATCTTGTCGCGCATTAAATTGTTTGTCCGGCCAAAAAATCTGGCGATGCCGCCCGAAGAGGCGCTGTCGCAGCTGCGATTTGAGCGGGCGGGAAACCACCTTAAAGTCAGCAATGCTTCGCCCTATTACGTCACGCTGGTGAACCTGCAATTGGGCGGGCAGAAGCTGGAAAATATCATGATTGCGCCGAAGAACTCAGCGCAGCAAGCCCTTCCGACCGGGGCCAGCGGTGCGCTTTCGTGGCAAAGCGTGAATGATTACGGTGCTATCACTCCCGCGCGCCGCGTCAGTCTTTGAGCAGAGTCAGGGTGATGAATAATCCACGATGGCGTTACCGTCCGTGTGCGCTGGCGCTGATGGCGGCGCTTTGCCCGGTCATCGCCGGGGCAGAGAGCTATTTTAATCCCGCGTTTTTGTCTGATGACACGGCAGGCGTTGCGGATTTGTCACGCTTCGAGCAGGGACATCAGCAGGCTCCCGGCACCTATCGCGTGGATATCTGGCGTAACGATGAGTTTATCGGCACGCAGGATGTCCGCTTTGAAACGGCGGCAGAAAACACCTCGCCTGTTGCGGGCGGGCTGACGCCGTGTATCACGCGTGCAATGCTTGACCGTTTTGGCGTGAATATTAGCGCGTTCCCGGAGCTAACCCACGTTACCGGTGAGACCTGTATTCCGCTGGCGACGGCGATTCCTGGTACTGAAATTGGCTTTAATTTTGCCTCACAGCGCCTGAACATCAGCTTGCCGCAGGTGGCGATGCAGAACAGCGCGCGTGGCTACATTCCACCTGAACAGTGGGATGAAGGGATTCCGGCTCTCTTGCTGAACTACAGCTTTACCGGCAACCGGGGCAATGACGATGACAACAGCTATTACCTGAATCTGCAAAGTGGGCTGAACTACGGCGCATGGCGTCTGCGAAATAATGGTGCATGGCGTTATACCCAAAGTAACGGGGAAAGCCATCGTCAGTGGCAGAACATCAGTACCTCCGCACAGCGCACGGTGATTCCACTGAAAAGCGAGCTGGTATTGGGTGACAGCAATACCGGCAACGACGTTTTCGACAGCCTCGGTTTTCGCGGTGTGCGGCTCTACTCGTCCGATAACATGTACCCGGACAGTATGCAGGGCTACGCCCCGACCGTGCGCGGTATTGCCCGAACGCCCGCGAAAGTCGTTATCCGCCAGAACGGGTACGTTATCTATCAAAGCTATGTTCAGCCCGGGGCTTTTGCTATCAGCGATCTGAACCCGACGTCGTCGAGCGGCGACCTTGAGGTGACGGTAGAAGAGAAAGACGGCAACCCGCAGCGTTATACCGTTCCGTACTCCACCGTGCCGCTACTGCAGCGCGAAGGCCGCCTGAAATACGATCTGGTGGCGGGGGATTACCGCAGCGGCAATAGCGAACAGGATACCCCCTCTTTTGCCCAGGGCACGCTGATTGCGGGCCTGAATAACGGCTACACCCTGTATGGCGGCACACAGCTCGCCGAGAAATACAGCGCACTGGCGATCGGTGCGGGGAAAAACCTCGGTGACTGGGGGGCAATTTCACTCGATTTCACTCAGGCCCGCAGCCAGCTCGCCGATGACAGCCGTCACGAAGGGCAATCTTTGCGTTTCCTGTACGCCAAATCATTGAACGGTTTCGGAACCAACTTCCAGCTGCTCGGCTATCGCTATTCCACTAAAGGGTTTTACACCCTGGACGACGTGGCGTGGAAATCGATGGAAGGCTATCAATACAGCGACACCAAAAACGATGACGGCGTGTCGGATGTGCAGAGCTATCACAACCTGACGTGGAATAAAAAAGGCCGCTTCCAGGTGAATATTTCCCAGTCGCTGGGAGATTACGGCTCGATCTACGTGTCTGGCAGCGAGCAAACCTACTGGGGAACCGATGATTCCAGCGTCTGGTATCAGCTGGGCTATGCCGGTGGCGTTCGCGGCGTGAGTTACTCCGTATCCTGGTCGTGGAACCAGGCGGTAGGCATTGGCGGTACGGACAAGCTGGCTTCGTTCAATGTGTCGGTTCCATTTAGCCTGTTTACCCAACACGGTTATCGCCGGGATAGCGCGTTTGATCGTGCCTACGCTACGGCTTCGGCCAGTCGTAACAGCAATGGTGATAACAGCTGGCAGACCGGGATCAGCGGGACATTGCTGGAAGACAGAAACCTGACCTACAGCGTGAGTCAGGGACACACCAGTAACAACGGCGCGAGCGGCAGTGCCAGCGCCAACTGGCAGGCGGCCTACGGCACCTTTGGCGCAGGATACAACTACGCCCGCGATCAGCACGATCTCAACTGGCAAATGTCAGGCGGCGTGGTGGGCCATTCTGACGGCGTGACGTTCAGCCAGCCGCTGGGCGATACCAACGTGCTGATTAAAGCGCCGGGCGCGTCCGGCGTGAACGTCGAAAACCAGACCGGGGTGAAAACCGACTGGCGCGGTTACGCCGTGATGCCTTACGCCACGGTGTATCGCTATAACCGTGTGGCGCTGGATACCAACACCATGAACAACAATACCGATATCGAAAACAACGTCAGCAGCGTGGTGCCAACCAATGGTGCGCTGGTGCGTGCCAGCTTTGATACGCGCATCGGTGTGCGTGCGCTGCTTACCGTGATGCGTGGCAATCAGCCTGTTCCCTTTGGCGCGGTGGTACGCGAAACCACAAGCGGCGTGACCAGCATGGTGGGCGACGATGGACAGATTTACCTGAGCGGACTGCCGCTGACCGGCGAGCTGCTGGTCCAGTGGGGCAATGGCGCAAACGCGCAGTGTCGTGCGCCATACACTCTGCCTGAAAAGAGCCTGCAACAGGCAATCACGCTGAAGGAGATCCGCTGTGATTAAAACTCGATACCTGGCCGCCGCGTTGCTGGCCAGCTTGCCCGCCGGTCAGGCGTTGGCGACGGTGTGTGCCAACGAAAACGGGGTGGCGACCGATATTTATTACGATCTGACGGATAAATTTAACAGTTCCAATAACCAGATTGGGCAGATTGTGACGCTCGCTGAAAAATCGCAGTGGGTGGGGGTCAACGCGGTGTGTCCGAAAGGCACATCGGGTAACACGACCAAGCGCAGCTACGTCACCGATTTCCCGATTACCAGCACCATTGACGGGTACAAGTACCTTAAGTTGAATGAGTATCTGGATGGGGCGATGAAGATCACTGACAGTTACTCTGGCGTGTTTTATCCGCCGCAGAATTTTATCCAGATGGGGAGCCACCCGAACGTTTCGAAGGGGCAGCCGTTTGGGGTGAAAGACTCGAACCTGGTGTTTCGCCTGAAGGTGACGCGGCGGTTTATCAATATGGTGGAGATCCCGCGTCAGACGATGTTCCGCGTCTATGTCACCACGACCTCATCTGATCCCCTGTCGACGCCGGTTTATACCATCAGCTACAGCGGAACCATTCAGGTGCCGCAAAGCTGCGCCATTAACGCCGGGAAGGTGGTGGAATTCGATTTTGGCGATATCGGGGCCTCGCTGTTTAGCCAGGCCGGGGCGGGCAATCGTCCACAGGGCATCAGCCCTAAAACGCAGACTATTGCGATTAAATGCACCAACGTTGAGGCCAACGCTTACCTCACCATGCGCGTCGAGGCAGATAAGGTGTCCGGTAACGCGATTGTTTCTGATAACGCTGATTTAGGTTTTATCGTCGCCAGTGCCAGCGGTACGCCGCTCACGCCCAACAATCTTGCCAGTAAAATTCCGTTCCGACTGGACGATAATGCGTCGGCGGTGGTCGGCATTAGCGCGTGGCCGGTGAGTATTACCGGCAATAAACCGAGCGAGGGACGTTTCACTTCACGTGGATATCTTCGCGTCGATTACGATTAAGGAGGGGTGATGCGCATACGGATTTTACTCGCCGCGATGGCCGTGGCGTTGACACCGACCAGCGGCGCGCTGGCGGCCAATGCGCTGGGGGAAATCAACATTGTGCTTTACGGCAACATTGTTGATTTTACCTGTGTGGCCGAAGGCAGTGACAGCGACAAGTCGGTCACGTTGGGCACCTGGCCGACAAAGCAGCTCAGCACCACGGGGAGCCGAACTCAGGCGATGCCCTTTACGTTAAAGCTGACTGGCTGTCCACCGGGCGCAGCCTCGGTGACATTTTCAGGCAAAGTGGATCCACGCGATCCTGAGCTGCTGGCGTTAAACGATGCCAGTCAGGCGAGCAATGTGGCGGTAGAGATCCGCGATCGGGACAAAACGCGCCTGCCGCTACAGCAAGCCAGCCAGGACGTGGTGGTGGATGCACAGGGAAATGCGGTTCTGGATTTTTATGCTAATTATATTGCCACAGCTAATAATCCTCAGCCGGGGCGTGCCGATGCCGATGCGACCTTTATGATTAATTATAATTGAGACTAACCGCACTCCCTGATACTCGATTGAGCTGCAGGGAGTGCCTTCAGATTACAGAAGTTCGTGGGCTTTAGCATAATCAATAAGCTCAACGATACTCTGTACCCCTAATTTAGAATAGATATTAGACTTGTGAGCGCTTATTGTTTTGTTGCTAAGTAATAATTGCTGTGCAATTTCCTTGTTCGATAATCCATTCGCCAGAAATCGTAACACAGTCACTTCCCGGTTAGATAACGGCATATCAGATACCGCCCCTCTGTTTGAGCCCTGATGGTTTATAAAACTCAAGGTTTCATAGGGAAAGAACGAATATCCCGCGAGTAACATTTCCACTGCGTTATAGATATCACTCAAATCTTTCCGCTTGCTGACAAAACCGTTCGCCCCGGCACGCATGGCACGACCGGCATAAAATGATTCTGACTTTGAAGATAAAAACAGGATCTTTATGTTTTCATTTAAGTTTTTGATTCTCTTGAGTAAAGAGAAGCCGTCTGTGCCTGGGAGTTCGATGTCGAGGATCACCAGATCGATAGGGTGATTGCGGATGTAGTCCAGAGCCTGGTGGCTATCTCCAGATTTGAGTTTAATCTCAATGTTCTTATTTTTCTGGAGCAGAACTTCAATTGACATTCTTACGATGGGATGTTCGTCAATTATGATAACGGATGCCGGTTTCATTTTTTATGCCTCAGGTTGATAAAGCGCTATTGAGCGTTGTGCAAAAGCGCCTGGTAAGCCGGAAGGATAATTCTGCAGTTCCTTATACGGGGGATTTCCCTGGATAAAGCGAAAGCATCCTTGTTTACGTTGCGATGAAAAATGGCTTCAGTGTGATGGCTGAATTTAAATTTCCCAGATGAGTAAAGGTATTTCTTATTCTCATTTGGAATACGCTTATTATACCTTGTAAGTTTTTTCCGAAAAGCCTGTAAATTATCCAGAGAGTGTTTCTTATTATGATCTTCTGGAGACGGAAAGTGATTATTTTAAATTCGGTCTAAATAACCATGCATTCCTCTTAGTAAAGATTATCCTATTTATGTAATTGCAAAAAATAATAGAATCCCCTCAATGTTAATTTAATGTTGTCATTTTAAGCCGTTTTAGCGGAACTCAGGGTACCTCTCTGGCGGAAGTTTTTTTACCGCCACCCCTGCGATACCTTCATTTGAAAGTGTTGTTCACCTTTCAGCAAAAATCAGTGCAATAGACAGCAGGATCTCCTGCCCACAAGGGTTTGCACTTTCTGCGACTCATTGAATAGTCACGTTTTTACATCCTTATCATCTTCTTAACTGATTTGTCAGGATCTTAACTTCTGGATGAAAATGCTGAGTATCAAAACTTTTTCAGAGATTTACGTTGATAGAAACAGCGGATTAGGAATAGTTGTAATCTTTATAAAAATGTTAATTTAAAACATAATTTTAATATTTTACGTAAGTAATTTCCTAAAGTTCTTTAGGAATTAAGAGGTTATCGGGTAGGGGATAGAGAGATTCGATGCAGAAGATGCAGTAATTCTTGACGATGATGCAGACCCAGCTTACTTAAGATTCGGCCCAGGCGATAGACAATGCGGCTATAGGGACGCTGACGAAAAAGGGCAATATTCCGCAATGATTCCCCCTGCGATAAATATTGCAGGATGGTCCACTCTTCCCTGCTGAAGTAGATGCTACGGTTATTGACGGGAGCGCTGGTGGCGGTTAACGCCTGTTGCAACGCCAGAGCCGGGAGCTGGCGTTCAAGCACGTCGAAAGGGCCGCTGGTTTTACAGAGCAGGCGGGTATCGTAATCATCGGCGCGCACCAGCAGGCTGACGGCAGTAAAAGGGGGATACAGAATAATCCGCCGTAGCATGTCGAGCATCTGTATAAGCGGCATCGTCCTGCTTTCAATATCGACGACTAACCTTGCTGACGGCCAGGTTTCCAGTGCGCTGAACGCGGATTCAAGCGTGTCGTATCCGCAGCAATGGCGCAGGGGGGCGGGACCACGTTGAATTCCGGCGTACAGAAAATGATCGTGAGTTACGAGCACAATAAAGGGAGTGTCGGGTCTGCGTGTCTGATTGATGGATTGACTCAGGTAAACAAGGCGATCAAAAAAAGGGGCGCTGGAATGCGATTGTGAAAATCCCAGCGAATCGCTTCCTTGTCGACGACGCCGGTAACGGCGTACGGTCATGCGCATAGAGTCTCTTTCAGGCTAACGTCCTTTTCTTCTCAGACCAGCCAGTAGATGGCCAGTAATAACCCTGACCGAATCCCGCCCCAGCCTGTAGTGCGCACTCCCGATCCATTTTTGATTCAATACCTTCTATCAGCACATGGCGCGCAACCTGTGTGCAAAGGCCCACCAGTTCGGTAAGTGCCGGCGTTGACCGCTTACGCCAGAACGCCATTTTATCGATCTTGACGCCGCTTAAAGGTAAACGACAGGATAAAAATGGGCGGATTAAGGCCGTGTTTACATCGTCCAGCCAGATGTGGCAACCGCGGTCGGCCAGCATCCCCCAGTGCCGGGCGACGCGCTGGCGTAATTCGGCAGGCAACCGAAAGAAAGTACCCGGCTCGACAATTTCAATATTCTGACCGGGATGCATGAGCGGCAGGATTCGGGCGAAGGATTCCGGCTCAATAAATACGGTTATCGGCAGGTTGATAAAAAGGTCATTAGCGTAACGTGTGTTTTTTAAGGCGGCGAGTTGTATCTCAAGCAACGTAAGGCACTGATTCACAGATTGATGCTGAAAGTATGCTTCACTGTGTTCGGGAGATTTGAGAAGACTGAGCACTTCCATACCGACGATACGGGAAGAGGGGAGAGCGACGATCGGCTCAAGTTTGATACCAATAATCTCTTGCGATACGCAGCGCAGTGTAGAGATATCGTTTTCTGTTGGGGCTGAGAGGGGCACAACACTATCCTGTTATCTTCCGGCTCCCTGGCGCCGGGATACCATAGGCTAGTGTGCTGGGGATTGGAAGCCGAAAACAGGAGGCGTTACTTAAAGAGCATTAAGGCTTTTCGCAGTGTTAGCAGTGACAAAAAAATGAGGGCAGTGTCGAAAAAACAGGCATATTTTCAAGGGGAAGGCAGAAGGAAGATGAGAAGGCAGGCGATCGCGCTAAAAGGCATTGACTCACTGGTCATTGACCGTATAATTCCAGGCGTTTCACACCACAAGTGCACTTGTCAGTGCGCCCTTAGCTCAGTTGGATAGAGCAACGGCCTTCTAAGCCGTAGGTCGTAGGTTCGAATCCTACAGGGCGTACCATTCTGCTGGCAAACCCCTCTGAAAATTCTTTCTATACTGCTTACTCGCTTGTAGGAACTTCCTGTTAATTTTCAATTTTATCTTGATTTGGTACCTCAAGCTTTGGTCTCTCTGATTGTGTCTTCGCCTGAGGAATAAAAGGCTTTCCTGCTTGCGCTACCGACTGAGGCATAACCACCCACCCTTTAGTTGGCATACCATTATCATCCAGGCTTTGCCATTGCAGCTGACATGCTCCCGTTTTCGGACACCAGGACTCGGTACGGCTTCCAAAGGGGGATACCACGCCCTGAGGGGATTGTACTTTCCCATTAACGGATAACTGAAATAACGTCACATAATAGGGCGTTGGGTTTTCAACCTTTACAGACTCACCGCTTTTTTGCCAGTTCAGCATCTGGTAAGCCTGCTCCGGCGAACCTTTAAGGCCGTCTGGCCGGTACAATAATTTATATCGTGAGCGGATGGCGATCTGCAAATCATTGCTTGTGGGTTTCCCAGATGGAATGACGGCGACACTTAGCTGGAACAAACTTTCTCTGTCGTCAGGCAGTTTCCCTTCCGTGCGGATGATACGGATATAATTTTCCTTTTGCTTTTTGAGTGGCAAAAGTGGGGGGGTAGCGACGAAGTGACCTGATGCTGATTGCGGTAACTTCTGCTGTTCATTATTACCTTTTGTATCGTCTGGGAGTATTTTTGTTTGAATTAAAACCGATGAGTCACCTGAATTTCTGACCAGAAAAGGGAGACCGTTTTCATTGTCTTGATGATAAATGAAACGGGTGCCGCCGATCATGACGCCACAATATCCATTTTCAGAAAATAATGCTAATAGCAGTATCCCATAAAGCATTTTATGAGATTTGTTAATAGATAAAGGATTCATAGGGGGCCTCTATGGATAGGAGGTAACAAATGTCGCATTTGAATTCACTGTTCCTGTTTCCAAGGCATCACCATTAGTCACCATTTTAGCGTAAAAAACCAAGGATTTATGTTCCGCGCCACCTGTAATTAAATACGGGTTTGATTCCCCACCAACTGGAATTATTTTTTTTGCATCATCCATAATTTCTACCGCAATGCCGCGCGCTGAATTTTCTGAACCATCGTTTGAGAGTTTAAAATAATCAGGAACAAAGTCGTCCGGCGTCCCTGAAAATGTCACCTGTACCCCACTGCTGACGGCGCCACAATTTTCAAGATTTATTGTAAATTCTACTGGGGCAGAACTCATTGGATATCGAGCAAAGGCTTTAAGGGGAATGTAACCCAGTAAAACAGACTTATCGATAGAGTCCGATGAGACTGTGCAGGTTGCACGGGTTACCTTTCCGGTCAGATTAACCGTCACGTCATGTGCGAGCGCAGGTAGAGTGAGGGCCGCATTTAAGAAGATTATCGCGACCCACCTGATTTTAAGACAAGTTTTCCCATTGCGCTCTTTTAAAGGATTGATACTATTTTTGATCATGATTAATCCTATTGATAAGCCAAATCGAGATACAGCACAGAGTTAGCATTACCTACGGTCACTGGTAATGCTGTCACTTTATAGGCCAGCTTAAATGTGATTTCGTTATCGCCAGCAACCAGTTTCTGCTGTGCCGATTTTCCGTTTACAGGAATGATATTATCCGCTTTATCTTTGAGTTGGATAGCCAGACCCTTTGCTGTCTCATCAGCGTCCGGATTACTCAACGCCAGTAAAGTAGGGTCATTGATATCGGGTGCTCCTGAAAGCGTCACCACAGTACCTATAATTCCGTCATTACAACCTGTCAGCGATATTTTTAAATCTTTTGATGTTAATATTTGCCCGACTGTTTTCAATGAATTATTCGGATAAGAACCAAGGTCGATGCTTTGTGTTTTACTTTTATCTGCGACAGTACAGGAACTGGCCATGATCGCACCTGATATCGTTATAGTCCAACTGCCCAACGTCGCTGCAAATACCGCGCAAGGGAGTATGCAGCTTAGGATGAAAATACCTATGTGCCATTTGTATTTCATAATTCCTCCTGCTAATCAATTGATAACGACATCGTTACCGTCGCATGATAACCAGCTGTAGGTTTTGGCGCAGTTCCGGTTCGTGAAATAAGCTGGAAACTCATCGGATACGAAAATTTCCCCATTTTTTGGTCACCGACAACCTCTTGCTTCGTCAGGACTGTCCCTGCCACTGCTCCATTTACCGGAAGCAGTTTTCCTTCGTTGTCGCTTACGGTTAGCCCAATTTCTGGAACACCTTGAACACCGATCATGTTTGCATTATCACCTGCAAAATTTGAATATAAGGAAATATGCACTAAATCGGCAACGCCCTCATGGCCCCCTCCTGTGCATACCCCCTGAACTTCCAGCTTGGTTGGCGTTCCGACGGGTCCACCAACGCCCGCAGCGGCAAAGTCAGCGGCAAACAAGGTTGGCATTTCTACTGCGAGTGGGCTCGGTGTCAGCGTACAGGTTGGGGGGATATGTATGACTCCTTTTACAAAAACATGGGTCAAGCCATCATTACTCGAAGTGGCTGATGAAATCTTACTCAAATCATTTTCTGAAACGACAATATATCCCAGATCAATTTCATCTTTAATCACAATATCTTGTATGCCGGGACGAGGAGTAGCCGGAGGATAGAGTAAAACCGCAGCGTAAACGGGCTGTGAAATAACGGGTGAACTCCCCCCTTTTATTGCCCACGAATTTGCGGTAGCGAAACCTGGTGTCCTACCCACTTGTAACCGAAAATAATATCCTTCTCCAATGTCTATACCTGCCTGTGAATCTCTTGCCAAATAACCGTTATTTTCGGCATACACGCTGTAAGTCTTTGGCGCTGGGTCTGTCGGCGGACAAGTGATAGCTCCCGGTGCAGCAACCACAACGGGATAGGTATACCCCTGTCCATCCGTCACACCAAGAGGTGGGGCTGTCATGTTAATATCAATATGTATTTCGGGTATAGTGCCATTGCTGGGAGAACACACGCCAGGGTCGGCACTATAAGCTATTTGACTATATGAGCTGATAATGAGCAGTGTAAAGAGTATTACCTGGCGAGCAGGAAATAAAAGTAATCGGTTGCGCATGGTATTCCTTCTTCAAGAAGTCACAATCTGTTTGATGAGATATATTCGGTTAGACACATTTTTTAATGTTATAAGGACTGCACATTATAAAAATACTTACCTATTTACAGATTACATTCGAATAGGTGATTGCCTTTTTAAGGCTGTCCTCTGGTAAAGCATAATCTGCCTGACACTGCTCATTTGCACCCGCACCCCATTGTGATTTCAAGGTGCCTTTTAACGGTAACCCTGACATATAAACCTGGCCTTCATCTCCAACGATCTGGCTGCCAGTAATGTCGGTCCTGCTCACGCTGGTACCAAAGGGTAATGGTTTACCATTGTGAGTGAGCGTTATAAGCGCTCGCACTCCGTTGTGCGCGGTAAATTTAGCCCGGACAATGGCTCCTTGTGTGGGAACCACATTAATAACGGCATCATCGATATCTGTATGGCTATCTAAAGTATTGGTATCGAGCGCTATTCGGTTTTGGCGATAGGTGCTTGCATACGGAACGATGGCATATCCACGCCAGTCAGTTGTCACACCCGTATTATTTTCAATGCCGACATTATCTGCGCCGGGTGCAGCGATGAGCACGTTGGTGTCGCCAAGGGGTTGCCCCAGCGTAATACCATTACGGTGAGCCACTATGCCACCAGACACGCCGTAGTTAATCTGTTTATAGTTAGTGCTGTAGTTATAAGCCAGGTTGGTATTACCATAACCCCCCTGGTAGTTTGCACTCACGCTGCCACTATTACCGACGCCATTATTCCCGTAGCCTTCCATCACACTGTATCCGAGGTTATTATCATCGAGCAGTGTCCCACTGATACCGGCCAGTTGGGTTGCATTTCCCTTATTATCCCTGCTCCCGCTGTAGGTTGCATAGGCATTATGCCCAGGATGCATTGAATCGCTTTGTGCTGGGGATAACCACTGCGACAGAGGGATGGAAATATTAAATGAGAAAATCTGATCCGCTTCTGGCTGGTTTTGCATTTTATTATAGTTGTATGTCACGCCATAATTGACATTCCAGACCATACTGTTAAACCCTACCTGTAATAAGGTGTCGGTTTCATCGGTATGCCAGTAAGTTTGTTGGCTGGCGGTGACAAAAATATTGCTTTCTTTACCAATTTGCTGTGAAAGATTGGCCTGCAGTTTTCCACGTTTGGTATAGGTCAGATTGTAATAATCAAAGTAATCGGGCTGATCATCTTTATCATCTTTGGTTTCAGTATCATTATAACCACTCATTCTTTTATAGGTGGTATCGCTTAATGTATAGAAACCCTCTGTTGAATAACGATAGCCGAGTAGCTGGAAGTTAGTCCCATATTCATTAAGCGTTTTAGCATACAGAAAGCGCATTGATTGCCCTTGATGGGTACTGTCATCAATCAGCGTACTGCTTGCCTGAGTGATATCAATGGATAACGCGCCTAAATCACCGAAGTTTTTACCCATTCCCAGTGCGAAGCTACGGTATTTGCTGGAAAACTGCGTTCCGCCATAGACTGTTATCCCATGAGATAAACCCAAGAGTACAGTCGCCTGGCCAAATTCAGGGTTATCCTGTTGATCGCCACCATTACGATATTCTCCAGCACTCACTGCATATTTGACCCGACCCTCTCGTTGCAAAATGGGTACACCGGAAAAAGGTACTGAGTAAGAATTAACGCTGCCATCTTTTTCTTCAACCAAAACAAGTAAGTCGCCACTGGATGAGGTTGGGAATAAGTCGTTAATCTCAAATGCACCAGGTGCGACATACGTTTGATAAATAACGTAGTTGTTTTGTTTTATCGTCACCTTTGCGTTGCTTTTCGCAATACCGCGAATGGTCGGCGCAAACCCTTTCTGACTGTCGGGGAGCATATTGTCATCAGAGGACAGTTGTATGCCACGAACGGGAACGCTGTCGAAGACATCGCCAGACGTGCTGGTATCTCCGGCAACCAGCTCAGATTTCAGAGGAATGATGGTGCGTTCAACATAGGTACTAATATGCTGAACATCACTGCTGTGACTGTTGCCGGAATCGTTGCTGGTCCACGACGCGCTGTCACGTAAGCGCCAAGGCCCGAGGTTAATCCCACTTTGTAAACTGAGAAATTTATCAGACTGATTGCTGTTGTCAGATTTTGTTTCATCGCCCGTAAAATTATAATTTAAAAGCAGGGCATTGATCCCTTCATCCCACTGATCTGGTGGAATATAACCACGAGCATCATTCTTCATCGCAACCTGTGGAATACTCAAATCAAGACGCTGTTTCTCAAAATCGAAAGTGGATTTACTGCCTGGAATGATTGCCTCCAGATTGACCGCTTTATCCTGAGGATAGTCTTTAAGAGTATCCAGGGTTTTTGTGTTTATACCAAAATCGTCCAGTTCCTTGACGCTGAAAAAGGGAACAAGCGTTTCAGTTGAGCCTGGCAATTTTACTTTTGACGTGGCTCCATCGGTTGCAGCCACAGTGCTGTCTGGTTCTGTCGCGGGTGTTGAATTTTTAAATTCAACATCACGTGTAGATATCAAGGTGTCATTAATATAAAGCTCAACGCGATAACTTCCCGGAGCCTGGCCACCATCAGTGTTGAAGCGAGACAGATCCGCTACTGCAGCGGGATCGCTGGACAGGAATGCTGGGTTAAAATACTGCTCAGCAAATGCTTGCGCGGGTGTAATGATAGCCAACGATGAAAAAACAACAGGGGAGTAACGACCAATGGCCGCTCTCGCCCGCTGAGCTAAAATAAAATAAAGTTGTTTTTTCATCTGACTTTCAATCCTGAAAAATATAGAAATAGATAATGCTAATTCCTGACAGCGTTCTCAGGCATGTTACATGGAGCATGTTTGTTGTTCAGTTCTGGAGCCAAAATCATTCATTGTCTGGAATGTTACTGCCCCCTCCAGGCCGCCTTTTAAGGGCACCTGTGCTTCCGATTTTGGCGGAATCATTGTGTTTGGCAGTTGCTGGTTACCGACGCTGAGGTTAACGAGGGTGATATAATAAGGAGACGGATTATTCACGCTCAGATTGGTGCCACTGAGTTTGCAGTGTAAGGATTTAGGTGCATCAGTGCTTTGCGTCGGAAGGTTATCAGGGCGTACGAATAATTTAATCGTTGTTTCGGTAGCGATCTGCAGCGTATTCTTGCCTTCTTCAGGTTTTCCAGAGGGTATTGCTTTGCTGCTCAGGTAATAAAGAGATTCACGATCTGTTGGAAGTGGTTTTTTACCCACAAACATAATGCGAACCGTGTTTTCTTTATTCGGCTGAATAACGAAAATAGGCGGAGTGATAATAAAATCGGTACTTTTTTTGCCTTCCCTATCTGATACCCAGGATTGAATCAGAAAAACCTTGGCAGGATCGCTGTTCTGGATAGAGAGTGATACCTGTGAACTATTCTGCGGGTAAATCACTCTTGTTGTGCCGAGAGATACACCACCAGCCATTGCTGTTGATACTCCACAGAGTGAAATAGCACTGAATAACAATATGTTTAGCAGTAAGCCGGTTTTCGATTTTTTCATGATCCCATAACCTTTATGTGTATTTGTTAATGGCATTGCGTAATTATATTTTAAGGCAATGATGTTTAATCGATGTTCATTAAAAATAACGAGCATTGATTAACACCATAATGATGCTTTTATATAATTCAAATTAGCGCCATGAGATAAATCCATAGCGCTATTATTAATAATATTATTTATCTAATAATTGATTATTCGTAATGAACGTTAAAGGTGGCCATTGCAGTCACGTAACCACTTTTTACATTAGTTGCATCATCGGTGCCATACAGTGCAGCAGAGAAGCTGGCAACGTTAGTACCCTTGATCAGCTTCATTTTGGCGCCTGCATTGCCGAAAGTGACGACTTTACCATCCATATCTTTCATCTGTACGCCTACACCCTGTGCCCCACCTGCGCCATAGTTGTTTGCCAGAGCGGATGGATCTTTTGTATCAGGCTGACCGTTAAAACTGAAGGAAGCGTTGGTGTAGGTATCAATAGAACAGTCTTGCAAAACAATACTGAAAGGCATGCTTTTACCCGGCTGACCTTTAACCACGTCCTTAACTTGCATAGAACCTAACGGAACGTTCTGGTCAGAAGATGCTTGATCAACAGTACATGCACCGTCAGTTACTACACCATTAAAATGGATTGTACCGCCAGTAACGTCAATCGGAGTAACAACACCCTCTGCCATTGCAGTACCTGCAGCCATCATCAGTGCCAGTGCAGATAAAGTTGATACAGCCATTTTTGAAGCTTTCATACTTATATTTCCTATATTAATATGTTTGTTAAGTAATAACCGTTCTCGTCCAAATAAATTGAACTTAGTTCAAATAACATCTCAGAGAGCGGTTTAAATAAATTGACGTGCGGGTGTTATTCGTCAGGACATCCCAGGACAGGGACATGCTTTTAGAGTCAGACCATCAATTCGACGGAAGAACTTTAACTCAGATGTATTTTTTAGGAAAGTGGGGGGGAATATGGATGGGAGTACAAACTCATTATTATCAGTCAGTTATGATTATTAATGCTTTGTAATTAATATAGTAAGCTTTGCTTAGTATATAAAAAACAAGGAAAAACAAAGGAATGAATAATTTGGCTGGATAAAGCATCCCCTATAATATTTTTAAAGCTACAAAAGCATGTACTATTAGGTTAACTACTCATTTAATCTTAGCTGAGCTGTTTTTTTGGAATGACTATCTTGTTTTTATAGGATATTCCTTCACTGATTATAGAAACTTACCTCTGATTGGGTATCGATGTGTTATCAAATAATAGTAATGAGATTATGCCAATGTTATCAAAAAATCCAGAGTTACTCTTTACGCTTAAAAATGTTTTTTTGATCTCTACGATCTGCCTTCTTCCGTTGATTATTTCCGGCAATACATATGCATCTGGAATGAAGCTTGAGACCTCTGTCGTCGTAGTCAATACCGATGAAGGTGAAGGGGTTATGACACTAAAAAACACTGACCCAACACCAGTATTGCTGTATTCATCGGTAGAGAATCTGCCGGGAGACTGAATCGCCACGGGTTTAACAGACACCTCAGAGTCATTTAAGATGGCTTAAAGAGAGGTGCCCATGAGCGGTAAGCGTTATCCCGAAGAGTTTAAAATTGAAGCAGTCAAACAGGTTG
>RCUM01000129.1_pt1 | contig 62201 bp, 54 predicted proteins | sample 2166141 | NCBI WGS metagenome assembly RCUM01 (sample SAMN09932756, study PRJNA488358) | compost metagenome | isolation source: compost soil in crotonic acid-enriched | place: Germany: Experimental Botanical Garden | reverse complement strand
TCGACCTGAAGAAAAAGTCGATCACCATGGGTAAAGGATGTTAAATAGTGTTCACTATGTCCCCGAACACCTGTCTACCATGTCCCCGGACCGTACACCCCAAAGGGGCGAGGGGGAAAAGACCGCACCGAACAGTCCCCTCTCCCGTTTGGGGAGAGGGTTAGGGTGAGGGGGAAAGACTTATCTAAAAATCCCAGTCCTCATCCTCGGTTTCCACCGCTTTACCCATCACATAGGACGACCCAGAACCTGAGAAGAAATCGTGGTTTTCGTCGGCATTTGGCGAGAGCGCTGCCAGAATCGCTGGGTTCACTGCCGCCATTTCCGGCGGGAACAGAGCCTCGTAACCGAGATTCATCAGCGCCTTATTGGCGTTGTAACAGAGAAACGCTTTTACGTCCTCTTCCCAGCCCGTTCCTGCGTACAGCTCTTCCGTGTAGCTTAGCTCGTTGTCATAGAGATCCATCAGCAAATCCAGCGCAAACCCTTTCAGCTCTTCGCGCTTCTCCTCGCTGATTTTCTCCAGCCCTTTCTGATACTTATACCCAATGTAATACCCATGCACCGCCTCATCGCGGATGATCAGGCGAATCAAATCGGCGGTGTTGGTGAGCTTACCGCGACTCGACCAGTACATCGGCAGCCAGAAGCCGGAATAAAAGAGGAACGATTCCAGAAACACGCTGGCGATTTTCTTCTTCAGTGGCTCATCGGCCTGATAATACTCCAGCACCAGCTGCGCTTTACGCTGCAACGAGGCGCTCTCTTCGCTCCAGGTATAAGCTGCATCCACATCTTTGGTCTGGCACAGCGTCGAGAAAATCGAACTGTACGAGCGAGCGTGAACCGCCTCCATAAAACTGATATTCGACATCACCGCCTCTTCGTGCGGGGTCAGCGAATCGGCCATCAGCGCTGGTGCGCCTACGGTGTTCTGGATAGTATCGAGCAGCGTTAATCCGGTAAATACACGGATTGTCAGCTGTTGTTCAGCGTGGCTGAGCGTGGCCCACGCCGGAATATCGTTCGACAGTGGCACTTTTTCCGGCAGCCAGAAGTTGCTGGTCAGACGGTTCCACACTTCCAGGTCTTTATCGTCCTGAATCTTATTCCAGTTAACGGCACTGACGCGTGACAGTTTCATCCTTTCTCCTTACAGCGCGCAGGACACGCAGCCTTCAATTTCGGTGCCTTCCAGCGCAAGCTGACGCAGGCGAATGTAGTACAGGGTCTTGATGCCTTTTTTCCAGGCGTAAATTTGCGCCTTGTTAATATCACGGGTGGTGGCGGTATCGGGGAAGAACAGCGTCAGCGACAGCCCCTGATCCACATGTCGCGTGGCCTCGGCGTAGGTATCAATAATCTTCTCCGGACCGATTTCATACGCATCCTGATACAGCGCCAGATTTTCGTTGGTCATAAACGGGGCGGGGTAGTACACGCGCCCGGTTTTGCCTTCCTTGCGAATTTCGATTTTTGAAACGATCGGGTGAATGCTCGACGTTGCATGGTTGATATACGAAATTGACCCGGTCGGCGGCACCGCCTGTAGGTTCTGGTTATAGATGCCGTACTGCATCACGTCGGCGCGCAGCTGCTGCCACATCTCGCGCGTCGGCAGGGTTATCCCGGCACGGGCAAACAGCGCCCGCACTTTCTCGGTTTTCGGCTGCCAGTCACTTTCCAGATATTGCTTAAAATAGTCGCCGCTGGCGTAGCGCGACTGCTCAAACCCGGCGAAACGCTGGTTGCGCTCGCGGGCCAGCATCATCGAGGTATGCAGGGCATGCCAGGTGATGGTGTAGAAATAGAGGTTGGTGAAATCCAGTCCTTCCGCGCTACCGTAAAAAATCCCTTCGCGAGCCAGATAACCGTGCAAATTCATCTGCCCCAGCCCGATGGCGTGGGACGCGGTATTCCCGACTTCAATCGACGGCACGCTGCGGATGTGGCTCATGTCCGACACCGCCGTCAGGCCGCGAATGGCGGTTTCAACGGTGCGGCCAAAATTCGGCGAATCCATAGTATGGGCAATATTCAGTGAGCCGAGATTGCAGGAGATATCTTTGCCTGTGTCGGCATAATCCAGATTCTCGTCGTACGTCGACGCGCTGTTGACCTGCAAAATCTCCGAGCACAGGTTGCTCATGTTGATGCGCCCGGCAATCGGATTGGCGCGGTTCACCGTATCTTCATACATGATGTACGGATAGCCGGATTCAAACTGGATTTCAGCCAGGGTCTGGAAGAAATCGCGGGCGTTGATGTACGTTTTTCGAACACGGTCGTCAGCCACCAGTTCATCGTAAAGTTCACTGATCGCCACATCGCCAAAAGGCTTGCCGTAAATCCGCTCAATGTCGTACGGCGAGAAGAGGGCCATCCCGGCATTCTCTTTCGCCAGCTGGAAAGTGATATCGGGGATTACCACGCCAAGCGACAGGGTTTTGATACGGATTTTTTCGTCGGCGTTTTCGCGTTTGGTATCGAGGAAACGCAGAATGTCCGGGTGATGGGCGTGAAGATAGACCGCGCCCGCACCCTGACGCGCTCCCAGCTGATTGGCATACGAGAACGCATCTTCCAGCATTTTCATCACCGGGATCACTCCCGAAGACTGATTCTCGATGCGCTTAATGGGCGCACCGGATTCCCGGAGATTCGACAGTAAAAACGCCACGCCGCCGCCGCGTTTGGAGAGTTGCAGAGCCGAGTTCACCGCGCGTCCAATCGACTCCATATTGTCTTCGATGCGCAGCAGGAAACAGGAGACCAGCTCACCGCGCTGCGCTTTACCGCAGTTGAGGAACGTCGGCGTGGCGGGCTGGAATCGACCGGAAAGGATCTCATCCGTCAGCTGCTGCGCCAGGGCTTCATCACCCTGCGCCAGCGTTAAAGCCACCATGCACACGCGATCTTCAAAACTTTCCAGATAGCGTTTGCCGTCGAAGGTTTTGAGCGTATAGCTGGTGTAATATTTCCAGGCGCCGAGGAAGGTCTGAAAACGAAAACCGCTGGCGTGTGCGCGTTCAAACAGGCTCACTACAAAGGCGCGATCGTAGCGCGTCAGCACCCGCTCTTCGTAATAGCCTTCGTTGACCAGGTAGTCGAGCCGCGCCTGCTGGCTGGCAAATGGCACCATGTTCGGACGGACGTGGGCGGCAAAAAAGGCGTCCACTGCCTCATGATCTTTGCCAAATTGAATATGCCCCTCGCGATCGTAGAGGTTCAGCATGGCGTTCAGGGCGTGGTAATCCGTCGATCCCTGCATTACGCGTTCTGCGGTTGTCGTTGCCAAAATTCGTTCACTCCTTTACGCACGTTCTCTACGTCCTGCTGTGTCCCCATCAGTTCAAAACGATAGAGATACGGCACGCCGCACTTTTGAGAGATAACATCCCCGGCGCGGCAAAATGCATCGCCAAAGTTGCGATTACCTGCCGCGATCACGCCGCGAATCAGCGCTCGGTTATGGGGATCATTAAGAAAGCGGATCGCCTGACGGGGCACCGCGCCCGCCGTCCCACCGCCGCCATAGCTTGGGACCACCAGAATATAAGGTTCGTCTACCTGAATACGCTCGCGCTCGTTGAGCGGAATGCGCACGGCGGGCAGCCCGACGCGCTCGATAAAGCGCAGCGTATTTTCCGAGCTGCTGGAAAAGTAGACGAGCAGACTCATGCGCTGGCGGCCTGAGTTTGCAGGCGGTTAATCATGTCCGGGCGAAAGCCTGACCAGCTGGTTTCCCCGGCGATCACCACCGGAAGCTGACGGAATCCTTGCGCACGCAGGGTATCTGCCGCATCGGGCTGTAAGTCCACATTCACCATCTCAAACTCGACGCCACGGCTTTCCATTGCTCGTTTAGTGGCGTGACACTGAACGCAGTCGTTACGAGTGTAAATAGTAATGCTCATGATTCGTATTTCCATTTAGAATGAAGGAACGGCGCGATTGAACGCGTCGGTTTGTAGGTGTCTGGCTAAAAGGAATACTAGATGTAGTTGATGTAAGTTTCAACCATACAAGATATGGGATTTTTGGCGTGATTTTTCCTCGGTGCGAGTCAAAGTGAGGAGGGGCGGGCCGTGCAAGGGTTTTGGTTGTTTATTGACCAAAAAAATAAAAACCCCCGAACGCCGGAGCGACCGAGGGTCATGCATGATGCGTTTAAGGGTTATTTGTTACGCAGCGTCAGCAGGGCACCGATAAAAATCCCCACCGCAGCGACAGTCCCCACGGCATACAGCGGTTTATCGCGAACGAAACTACTGGCACAGCCAATGGCGTCGCAGGCGGCTTGCGATGTGCGCGAGCGGCCATTCATCCGGGCGCGGGTTTCACGCAGCAGAGACTGAGCCTTACGTCTGGCGACATCCGCCTCATCCTTTGCATCTGAGCCCCAGGATTTCAACACATCTTCCAGTGTGTCCGCTAATTGGCTGACATCGTTACGAATATCCTGAGCGTCGTCATTAATATCGTTTCGGTTCGGTCTGTTAAACATACGATCCTCCATAATTTTGCGTTCATACTCAGTTTAGCCCAGGATTTTAATATCTGAAGCGAGTCACGACATATCGTTGCCTTTATGGATTTATCTGAAAGCGTTGCTAATGCTGAATATTGTAAGGTTGGCCCGCAGGAAAAGATAACGAGGATAAAATATGTATTTACGACCCGATGAGGTGGCACGCGTTCTTGAAAAAGCGGGTTTCATCATGGATGCAGTGACTCAAAAAACATACGGATATCGCCGTGGCGATAATTATGTTTATGTTAACCGCGAAGCCCGAATGGGGCGCACTGCGCTGATTATTCATCCCACGCTAAAAGACCGCAGTTTGTCGTTTGCTGAGCCGGCCACAGATATCAAAACCTGCGATCATTACGAGCAATTCCCGCTGTACTTAGCCGGTGAACGGCACCAGCACTACGGTATTCCGCACGGTTTTAGCTCCCGCATGGCGCTGGAGCGATTTCTGCAAGGTTTGTTTGGCGAACCGCAATAAATCCGCGACTGGCGTCGGCCAGTCGCAGCACGTTACGCCTGAGACCGATGATACTGGCTGACTTTAAACAGGCGGCGGCAGTAATCGAGGAAGTAGCCATAGACGGCGCCCATCAACATCGACACCACAATATTTGAGCTGACAGCTGCAGCAATCTGATGCCAGTCTGCGCCGACCGTCAGTAAAATAGCCACATATACCGGAGACTGGAAGGTGACGTAAGCCAGCACGTCCGCCAGGTTTTTCATCCATCCGGACGGGCTAAAGCGACGCGCCACGCGCATCACCGCATCACGGTAAAATCCATACGGCCATGCAATAAGAATGTTGACTGGAATAGCGACCAGTCTGGAAGAAAGTGACTGTTCAAACGACATTCCGGAGAGGAATATCTCGATCGCCATGTTCACAACGGAACAGTAGACAACCATCGCGAAAGTGTCTGCAACTGCGTGACGCAGGCGAGACTGCGGTGAGAACATGTCCAAACTCCTTGAGAAAACCACAAAACAGAAATTTTACCCGCAGCGAACGGTGCTTTAGGTTGGTTTATTTAACGTGTATAGAGTATATCTCTGCCTTGAAAGTCACAATGAGTGATTTATTTTTATTTAATGACCTTTCGTCGATAAAATGCTCTAAAAGTGTCTGCATTTCACTCAGCCTGATATTTTGTGTCTCTCGGTAGTAATTGACATTTAAAATCAATGCGTTAGTTGTGTTTTGCGCTGCGATACAAGCCGCAAAGACATCCCTCTCAGCAGACGCTGCTCTGAATTGTATAAAAATCAGGCAGTCTGTGATTAATGTTCTATTAAGGCCCATTTAATGGTGAATTATTCTGATATGGGATCTGTTTTACTATGCTTAACACGTGAATGATTATTCATCTATGTAAACGAAACCGTGGTCTTTCCCCCCATACACGCCATTTTGAAAACAAATAGTGTGATAAACAAATGCAATATTGTGGGGAATGCAAATAAAGGTAAGGATAATTAATTAAATATTTTTGAATGTCCTTAATAAAAGTCTGGGAGGAATCTCGCTGGATATTCAAAGTAAAGTGGATTACCATATTGAACTATTGCTCATTGAATCAACTCATAAAAGGTCTTCAGTAATATGTCTTCAATGTTACAAAATCTTAATAATATCCGTACCCTTCGCGCAATGGCGCGTGAATTCTCTATAGATGTGCTTGAAGAAATGCTGGAAAAATTCCGCATCGTTACGGAAGAAAAACGTAATGAGCAAGATGAAATGCAGAGCCAGCAGGCTGAACAGCAGCAGAAAATTAATGCGCTGTTGGAGCTGATGAAAGCAGACGGTATTTCTCCGGAAGATTTGCTGGGTAAAGACGTACTGAAAGGCGCCAGCCAGCCGCAAAAACGTCAGGCACGTGAAGCGAAATATCGTTTTACTGACGTTAACGGTGAAGTAAAAACCTGGACCGGTCAGGGCCGCACCCCTAAGCCTATCGCGAATGCGCTGGCGAACGGTCAATCACTGGATGATTTCCTGATCTAAGTGGTTTACATCAGGGCGGTATTGCACCGCCCTGAGCTTTCAGCAGACGCCGAAATCGCCGTCTTCTTTATACAGCGCCACATCCGCCGCCTTCAGCGTAAATTTCTCGCCTTGCTCATTGCTTGCCTGCACGGCAACAATCTGATCCTCATGGACTTCAACCACTTTCAGTTTTGGGCCGCCCATACGTGGCTGCACAAGATCTCCAACAGTAAACATAGTGACCTCCTCATTTTGGTGTTTCTTACCTTAGCCCACGTCGCCAGCAGGGTACAGGCTTAACGCGCGAATACCTCTTATTCGCCAGTCTGTGCGATTGTAAAGAGGGTAAAGGAGCGTAAAAGCTCGCGAGCGGAATGGCGGGCCACGGTAAACTCACTACGCTTAAAGATAAATTATCTTTTTTAACAATTACCTGTTTAGCTTGTATGGAGAATGTATGGGTTTCTGGCGTATCGTTTTTACTATTCTTATCCCACCGCTGGGCGTATTGCTTGGCAAAGGCTTCGGCTGGGCGTTTATTCTTAATATCGTTCTGACTCTTTTGGGTTACATTCCGGGGCTTATTCATGCTTTCTGGGTGCAGTCCCGCGATTAAACGTCAATCTCGCCACAATAAATCGCTATAAACGCCGGTCAGGACGCCTTGAGGCCCAAACTGCTGTTTGATCCAGCGGGTTACCTGGCCGGTCGCCGCATGTTGTGTTGCCAGCAACATGCGGGAATCCTGACGGGGATTGTTAATCCGCCGCGTTACCAGCAGGCCTTCTTCCACCGCTTCCCGCGCCATATGTTCCGGTAAAAAGCCAATCCCTTCGCCAAGAATCTGACACTGGCATTTGGTGTTAAAGTCCGGCACCAGAATCGCCTCCTGCCCGTGCAGCAACCATCCCACTTTTTTATTGATCGTGTGCGCCGTATCCTCAACCATGATATTCGGGTAAAGGCGCAGCTGGCTCTCGGCAATCGGCTCCGGGGAAAATGCCAGCGGATGCTGGGGAGAAATGGCGAACACCCATCGAATCGCGCCAATCTCCGTGTAATCAATACCACCGCCGTCGAGCAGCGTATCTGGCGCACCAATGGCAATATTCGCCTGGTTATTAATAATCGAATCCCACACGCCGTTATACACCTCGGTGGTGACCGTGATCTGGCAGGTCGGGAACTGTTTTTTTAATACCTGCAACAGTCTCGCAGTATGGCGCGGTGTATATAAAAGCTGGTTAATACAAATGCGTACCCGCGCTTCGATGCCCTGTGAAATGGTATCAATCCCGCGTTTGATGGCGTGAAAATCATTAAGCAAATCCGTCGCTTTACGATAAAAGTAAAATCCGGATTCCGTCAGTTCGATACTGCGGGTATTACGCACGAACAGTACGACGTCCAGCCCGGTCTCCATCCGTTTGATGGTGTAACTTATCGCGGATGTCGTCACGCCCAGTTCGTCTGCCGCTTTACTGAAGCTGCCGAAGCGCGCCGCAGCGGTAAAAGCCAGCAGGTTCTCTTCAGTGAAAATAGAATTCATGGCTCACTCTCTTATGCAAACGGCCTCAGCGGTATTGTTGAATCTATTTGTAATCCACCCAAACGGCAATCAGTTTTGAACAATATTTAACACTGCGGTTACAACTCATTTGAGCGCAATCACACTTCTGTGATTTTGTTTCAGGCCGCGCCAGTAAAGGCGTGTTGAGCCATAAGCAGAAAGCACTTCTGTGCGGAAAAAGTGCTCGAAAGATAAGAAAAACATTGCACCGACGCACGTTTTGACTCAACTGTTGATTTTGATTCAACAATCAATGTGCTTACGATGAATGAAATTTAAGCGGATTCTTTTATCCCTGGGCTGTTGCTATTCTCAGGTCATCAGAAATGAAAAATCGGAGTCTGAATATGTCTGCAAATGAACTCGTTACTGAATTTCTGCTGGCGGCAGAGCAGGGCAATCTGGATGCACTTAAAGCCTGTCTGGAAAAAGGCGTGGATATCAACGCCACCAATCGCCAGAAAAGAACCGCCATTATTACTGCCAGCCTCAAAAAGCATTATCCTTGCGTTGAATTTCTTATTTCCGCCGGTGCGGATATCGATCAACAGGATCAGACCTGTTTCAATCCGTTCTTAATCAGCTGCCTGACGAACGACCTAACTCTGCTGCGCATTATCCTGCCCGCGAATCCGGACTTGGATCGTCTGTCGCGTTTTGGCGGCGTGGGTATTACGCCTGCCAGTGAAAAAGGTCACGTGGAAATTGTCCGCGAACTGTTGACCCACACAGATATCAACGTCAATCACACCAACTTTGTCGGCTGGACGCCGCTGCTGGAAGCGATCGTGCTCAACGATGGCGGCCCGAAACAGCAGGAGATCGTCAAATTACTTCTCGACCACGGCGCCAATCCGCACATGACCGACAAATACGGTAAAACGCCGCTCGAACTGGCGCGCAAAAAAGGCTATCACGCCATTGCCGAGCTGCTGTTAGCCGCCGGCGCGTAATGCATTCGGCAAGCCTTTCCGGGCTTGCCTGACCTGAAAATTTTCACGTTTACCATCATGCCTTAATCATGATGGCGGCCCCCTTTTGCCCGCATTCGGGAGGAAACATGCCCACCAAAATCGTTATTAAAAAGAACACTTATTTTGATTCTGTTTCGCTGATGTCGGTTTCGACCAAAGCCAATAAATTGCCTGGTGTGGAACAGGCGTTTGTGGCGATGGCGACCGAAATGAATAAAGGCGTATTAAAAAATTTAGGCTTATTAACGCCGGAACTGCAGGACGCTAAAAACGGCGACCTGATGATTGTGATTAAAGGTGAGTCTGCCAATGACGAAACCCTGGCAGCCATCGAAGAATTGTTTACCCGCAAAGAGAGCGGCGGTGCACACGAAGCGCGTTTCGCCACGCTCGCCAGCGCCAAAACCTATCGTCCTGACAGCAATCTGGCGGTGATTTCGGTCAACGGCCTGTTTGCCGCCCGCGAAGCGCGCCAGGCGCTGGAAAACGATCTCAACGTGATGCTCTTTTCCGATAACGTCAGCCTCGACGACGAACTGGCGCTCAAGCAGCTGGCGCATGAGAAAGGTCTGCTGATGATGGGCCCGGACTGCGGCACTGCCATTATCAATGGCGCCGCGCTGTGCTTTGGCAACGCGGTCCGTCGCGGACCGATCGGCATTGTGGGCGCGTCGGGCACCGGCAGCCAGGAACTGAGCGCGCGCATTCATGAATTCGGCGGCGGCATATCGCAATTGATCGGCACCGGTGGCCGTGATTTGAGTGAAAAAATCGGCGGCCTGATGATGCTCGACGCCATTGAAATGCTCGAAGCCGACGAGGCCACCCAGGTGATCGCCTTAATCTCTAAACCACCTGCGCCTAAAGTGGCTGAAAAAGTGCTGGCCCGCGCCCGCGCCTGTCGCAAACCGGTGGTGGTCTGTTTCCTCGGGCGCAACGAACCGCCCGCCGATGAAGACGGCCTGCAGTTCGCGCGCGGCACCAAAGAGGCAGCCCTGAAAGCGGTCCTCCTCACCGGTATCAAAAAAGAGTCGCTGGATTTGCATCCGCTCAACTGGCCGCTTATTGAAGAAGTCCGTACGCGTCTGACACCGCAGCAAAAATACATTCGCGGCCTGTTCTGCGGCGGCACTTTATGCGACGAAGCGATGTTCGCGGCGCTGGAAAAATTCGACGACGTTTACAGCAACATCCAGCCAGACCCGACCAAACGGCTGGCCGATCTCAACGTCAGCCAAGCCCATACCTTCCTTGATTTCGGCGACGATGATTTCACCAACGGCAAACCGCATCCGATGATCGACCCGACCAACCGCATCAGTCGTCTGTTGCAGGAGGCGCGCGACCCGGAAGTCGGCGTGATCGTGATGGATTTCGTGCTCGGCTTTGGCTCCCACGAGGACCCGGTCGGGGTGATGATCGACGCCATTAAAGAGGCGCAGGCCATCGCAAAAGCGGACAACCGCCCGCTGGAGATCCTTGGCTACGTGCTCGGCACCGATCTGGATACCCCGTCCCTGTCGCAGCAGTGCCAGTTGCTCACGGATGCAGGTGTGATCTGGGCCAGCAGTAGCACCAATACCGGATTACTGGCGCGTGAATTTGTCTGCAAAGGAGAAAAAGCCTGATGAAAACCTTATTTAACCAGCCGCTGAACGTCATTAATGTCGGTATCGCCATGTTCAGCGACGATCTCAAAAAACAACACGTGCCGGTCACGCAGCTCGACTGGACGCCGCCGGGGCAGGGCAATATGCAGGTGGTGGAGGCGCTGGATCAGCTGGCACAGTCCACGCTTGCCGAAAAAATCGCCGCCGCCAACAAACAGGCGCTGGAGCGCATTATTCAGTCCCATCCGGTGCTGGTGGGCTTTGATCAGGCCATCAACGTGGTGCCAGGCATGACTCGCACCACCATTCTGCATGCCGGCCCACCGGTGGCGTGGCAAAACATGTGCGGCGCAATGCGCGGCGCAGTGACGGGCGCACTGGTGTTTGAAGGGTTGGCAAGCGATCTGGACGACGCCGAGCGCCTCGCGGCATCCGGAGAAATCACCTTCTCGCCGTGCCACGAACACGACTGCGTCGGCTCGATGGCGGGTGTCACCTCGGCGTCGATGTTCATGCACATCGTCGAGAACAAAACCTACGGCAACCGTGCGTTCACCAATCTCAGCGAGCAGATGGCGAAAATCCTGCGCATGGGCGCTAACGATCAAAGCGTGATTGATCGCCTGAACTGGATGCGCGATGTGCTCGGCCCGATGCTGCGTGATGCGATGAAAATCATCGGCGAAATCGATCTGCGCTTAATGCTGGCTCAGGCGCTGCACATGGGCGATGAGTGCCACAATCGCAACAACGCAGGCACCACGCTGTTGATCCAGGCGCTAACGCCGGGGCTGATTCAGGCCGGTTATCCGGTAGAGCAGCAGCGTCAGGTGTTCGAGTTCGTGGCGAGCAGCGACTACTTCTCCGGCCCGACGTGGATGGCGATGTGCAAAGCCGCGCTCGATGCCGCGCACGGCATCGAGTACAGCACCGTGGTCACGACGATGGCGCGTAACGGGTACGAATTTGGCCTGCGCATTTCTGGCCTGCCGGGGCAGTGGTTTACCGGCCCGGCGCAGCAGGTGATTGGCCCGATGTTTGCCGGTTACAAACCGGAGGATTCCGGTCTGGATATCGGCGACAGCGCCATCACCGAAACCTACGGCATCGGCGGATTTGCGATGGCGACAGCGCCGGCGATTGTCGCGCTGGTGGGCGGCACGGTGGACGAAGCCATCGACTTCTCGCGCCAGATGCGCGAAATCACCCTCGGCGAAAACCCAAACGTCACCATTCCGCTGCTCTCGTTTATGGGCATCCCAACGGCGATTGATATCACCCGCGTTGCCGCCAGCGGCATTCTGCCGGTGATCAACACCGCCATCGCCCACAAAGACGCCGGGATCGGCATGATTGGGGCGGGCATCGTTCACCCGCCATTTAGCTGTTTTGAAAAGGCGCTGTTGACCTTCCGCGATCGCTACTTTTTATAAGGTAAGCATTCATGAAAAGCATGAAACTGGAGTGGAAAAGAGGTGACTGGGCGGCCTATTTCGGGCTCATGACCAATAACCTGACTAACCTGTTGACCATGATGGGGCTGCTCATTTTTGTCGTCGGCATCCCGAAAGAGATTGTTTATGGGCGTATCGCGCCAGCCTTCGGGCTGGCGGTGCTGGTCGCCAGCATCTGTTACACGTGGTTTGGCCTGCAAATGCAGCGCCAGACCGGGCGCAACGATGTGACGGCGCTGCCGTCTGGCCCGAGCGCGCCGTCCATTTTCACCGTGACGTTCCTGGTGCTGATGCCGGTTTATCAGCAGACCGGTGATGCGGATTTTGCCATCCAGATAGGTCTGGTGTGGTGCTTTGTTGAAGCGATGATCCTGGCGGGCGGTTCGTTCCTGGGTGAAACCATTCGCAAGATGATCCCGCGTACCGTGCTGCTGTCGTGCCTCTCCGGTTTAGGTCTGCTGTTGCTGGCGATGAACCCAATGCTGCAGGCATTCGAAGCGCCGACGGTCTCCTTCATCGTGCTGCTGCTGATCTTTATCAACTGGTTCGGCAAGAAGCCGATCTTCGCCCGTATTCCGACCGGCCTGTTGTTACTGGTTGCCGGTACTGCGCTGGCGTGGATCTCCGGCCTGCAAAGCCCGGAAGCGATCAAAGCGTCCATGTCCTCGTTCGGCTTTAACCCGCCGTCAGTCCACGTAGACAGTTTCATGCAAGGTTTACCGCACGCCCTGCCGTATCTGGCGTCGGCGGTCCCGCTGGGGCTGGCGAACTATATCTTTGACCTCGAAAATATCGAAAGCGCCCACGCGGCAGGGGATGAATACCCGACCCGCAAAGTGATGCTGGCCAACGGCCTGGCCTCCATGCTTGGCTGTCTGATGGGCAATCCGTTCCCGGTGACAGTCTACGTCGGCCACGCGGGATGGAAAGCGATGGGCGCGAGCATCGGCTACACCCTGGCGTCGGGCGTCACCATGTTCATCGTGCCGCTGTTCGGGCTGGGGGCCTTTATGCTCGCCATCATTCCGATGACCGCCATCGTGCCGATTCTGGTGTTTATCGGCGTGGTCACCGCCAACCAGGTGGTGAGGGAAACGCCCAAAGTGGAGGTGCCCGTCATCTTTATCTGCCTGTTCCCGTGGATCGCCAACTGGGCGCTGACCATGATGAACAGCGTGATGGGTGCGGCGGGAACCAACGCCGCGAAGATTGGCACCGACGTGCTGCACAGCAAAGGTATCTACTACGAAGGGCTGATGCATCTGGGCAACGGCGCACCGCTCGCCAGTATGCTGTGGGGTTGTATCGCCATCTTCGCCATCCTCAATAAACCGTTGCGCGGGGCGATCGCCGCAGCCGTCGGTGCACTGCTGGCGCTATTTGGTGTAATCCACGCCCCGGTGGTCGGTTTTGCCGAAGGCAGTTCGCTGATGTTCGTCACCGCGTACCTGATGATGAGCGGGATGTTCGTGGTGAAACACATCATGGATAGCCGCGAAGTAGCGCAGGCGGCAGCGCCGGTTTCAGAGTCCTGATAATGCCTGATGCCCTCACCCTAACCCTCTCCCACAGGGAGAGGGAACTGGTTTATTCCTCCCCCCTGGATAGAGGGGGGACTGGTTTTCTCCCCCCCCCTGGATAGAGGGGGGACTGGTTTTCTCCCTCACCCCAGGATAGAGGGGGGACTGGTTTTCTCCCTCACCCCAGGATAGAGGGGGGCTGGTTTTCTCCCTCTCCCTGTGGGAGAGGGCCGGGGTGAGGGCACCAGACCGCACAATTCCTAAGGAAAACACATGAAAGAACTCATGGTCGTCGCCATCGGTGGCAACAGCATTATCAAAGATAACGCCAGCCAGTCGATTGAACATCAGGCGCAGGCAGTCAAAGCGGTGGCGGAATCGGTGTTAGAGATGCTCGCCTCCGACTATGACATCGTCCTCACCCACGGCAACGGTCCGCAGGTGGGCCTCGATTTACGTCGCGCGGAGATCGCCCACGAGCGCGAAGGTCTCCCCCTGACACCGCTCGCCAACTGCGTCGCCGACACTCAGGGCGGGATCGGCTATCTGATCCAGCAGGCGCTAAACAACCGTCTCGCCGCGCGCGGTGAGCAAAAGGCGGTGACGGTAGTCACGCAGGTGGAGGTGGATCAAAACGATCCCGGTTTTACCCATCCCACCAAGCCTATCGGTGCCTTTTTCAGCGAAGCTCAACGCGATGAGCTACAGCTCGCTCATCCCGACTGGCACTTTGTCGAAGATTCCGGGCGCGGATACCGTCGCGTGGTCGCCTCGCCGCAGCCGGTGCGCATTGTCGAAGCCGATGCCATCAAAACCCTGACGCAAAAAGGCTTTGTGGTGATCGGCGCGGGCGGCGGCGGAATTCCGGTGATCCGCACCGCTGAAGGGGATTATCAAAGCGTCGACGCGGTGATTGATAAAGATCTCTCCACCGCGCTGCTGGCACGTGAAATTTCTGCCGACGTGCTGGTGATCACCACCGGCGTCGAGAAAGTGTGCGTGAATTTTGGCAAGCCGAACCAGCAGGCTCTCGACACCGTCAACGTGGCGCAAATGACGCGCTACATGGACGAGGGCCATTTCCCGGCGGGCAGCATGCTGCCGAAAATTGTTGCCAGCCTGGCGTTCCTGCAACAGGGCGGCAAACGGGTCATCATCACCTCGCCAGATTGCCTACCTGCGGCGCTGCGCGGAGAGACCGGCACCCACATCGTGAACGCGTAAGAAAGTCAGAAAAGGAAGATAAGATGAAAGAGAATAAAAGCCGCCGGGAGTTTATCAGCCAGAGCGGCAAAATGGTCACTGCCTGCGCGTTGTTTGGCGCGACCGGTTCCGTCGCGTATGCTGCTGACACAGCAAAAGAGACCTGCGAGACGGGCAAACCGATGAACATCACTGCGAAACATTACTACCTCGACAACGTGCTGCTGGAGGCCGGGTTTAATTTTGACGGCGACGTAGCCACCAGCACGCGCACCGAGCTGAAAACGCTGGAAATTAAAGACGGTAAAATCGTCGCTCTGCGCGACAATAAAAGCCACGCCGACAGCACGCTTTCGCACTACAACGCGGGCGGCAAGCTGATGCTCCCGGCGATGCGCGACATGCACATCCATCTGGACAAAACCTTCTACGGCGGCCCGTGGCGATCGCTCAATCGCCCGGCGGGAACGACGATTCAGGACATGATCCGCCTTGAGCAAAAATTGCTGCCGGAGCTGCAGCCTTACACGCAGGAGCGCGCGGAAAAGCTGATCGATCTGATCCAGTCCAAAGGCTCGACCATCGCCCGCAGCCACTGCAATATCGAGCCGACCTCTGGCCTGAAAAATCTGGAAAATCTGCAGGCGGTGCTGGCGCGGCGTAAACCCGGTTTTGACTGTGAAATCGTGGCCTTCCCGCAGCACGGATTACTGCTGTCTAAATGCGAGCCGCTGATGCGCGAAGCGATGCAGGCCGGGGCGCACTACGTCGGCGGGCTGGACCCGACTAATGTCGACGGCGCGATGGAAAAATCCCTCGATGCCATGTTCCAGATAGCGCTGGATTACGACAAGGGCGTGGACATCCATCTGCACGAAACCAGCCCGGCAGGCGTGGCGGCGGTGAATTATATGGTCGAGACGGTCGAGAAAACACCGGAACTGAAGGGCAAACTGACCATCAGCCACGGCTTTGCGCTGGCGACGCTCAACGAGCAGCAGGTAGACGCCATCGCCACGCGCATGGCGGCACAGCAAATCACCCTCGCCTCGACCGTGCCGATTGGCACGCTGCACATGCCGCTCAAACAGCTGCGCGATAAAGGCGTGTTTGTGATGACGGGTACCGACAGCGTGATCGACCACTGGTCGCCGTATGGTCTGGGCGACATGCTGGAAAAAGCGAACCTTTACGCGCAGCTCTATATCCGCCCGAACGAACAAACCCTGTCGCGCGCGCTGGGGATTGCCACTGGCGACGTGTTGCCGCTGAACGATAAAGGCGAGCGCGTGTGGCCGAAAGCGCAGGATGACGCCAGCTTTGTGCTGGTGGACGCCTCCTGTTCCGCCGAAGCCGTGGCGCGCATCTCTCCGCGTACCGCCACGTTCCATAACGGCAATCTGGTATGGGGTATCGTGAGCTAATGTTGCGCCGGGTGGCGGCTACGCCTTACCCGGCCTACAAAACCAACAGCAGGACTAACCGTAGGCCCGGTAAGCGCAGCGCCACCGGGCATTTTAGTCCGCACAGCCGCTTGCTGCCGGGTGGCGGCTACGCCTTACCCGGCCTACAAAACCAACAGCGGCACGAACCGTAGGCCCGGTAAGCGCAGCGCCACCGGGCATTTTTTGGCCGCACAGCCGCGTGCTGCCGGGTGGCGGCTATGCCTTACCCGGCCTACAAAACCAATACCATGCGATATACTGCTACGCATATTCACAAAGAGGGATCTGCGATGGCACAAAATATCTACGACAATCCGGCGTTTTTCGAGGGCTACGCCCAGCTTCCGCGCTCGGTGCAGGGGCTGGACGGCGCACCGGAATGGCCTGCACTCAAAAAAATGCTCCCCGATCTGTCGGGCAAATCGGTCATCGATCTGGGCTGCGGTTACGGCTGGTTCTGCCGTAGCGCGCGCGAAATGGGTGCAGCGCAGGTGATGGGCGTTGATATCTCGGAAAAAATGCTCGCCCGCGCTTCAGAGTTAACTCACGATCCGGCGATCACTTATCAACGCAGCGATCTGGAATCTTTAACGCTTGCAGACAACAGTCTCGACCTGGTTTACAGCTCGCTGGCGCTGCACTATTTGCCGGAACTCGATACATTGTTTAGCCATGTTCAGCGCGCGTTAAAGCCTGGCGGCAGCCTGGTCTTTTCGATGGAACATCCGATCTACACCTGCGCCTCGCGCCAGGGTTGGTTGATGGATGATAACGGGGATCGTTTCTGGGGCGTGAATCAGTATCAGCAGGAAGGACAGCGCGTCAGCAACTGGCTGGCAGATGGGGTGATCAAATATCACCGCACGCTCGGCACCACGCTGAATGCGCTGATAAAAGCAGGCTTAACGCTTCGTGAAGTCAACGAATGGGGCCCAACGCAGGCGCAGATTGACGCCTGGCCCGCGCTGGCGGAAGAGGCGGAGCGACCGATGCTGGTGCTGATCGCCGCCGTTAAACCTCAGTAACCGACTTTGTACACCTGGCCGCTTTGCACGCCTTCTACGCTGCGGCGGTAGGCCAGCGCGACGCGAGCAGCGGGCACGCTTTCGAAGCCGGGGAAGAATCCGTCGTACGCTTCGGCGGATTCGGTTAGCACCGTCGGGCTAATCAGGTTGATACGAATTCCGCGCGGCAGTTCGCAGGCGGCAGCGCGGACGAATCCGGCCAACGCGGCGTTCACCGTGGTGGCGTTGACACCCTGCGCAATCGGCTCATCGGCCACGATCCCGCTAATCAAGGTAATCGACCCGCCTTCATTCAGGTAATGTTGCCCGATGAGTGCCAGGCGCACCTGCCCCAACAGTTTGTCCTGCAAGCCCTGGTTGAAATCGCTGTCTTTCATGGTTGCCAGCGGGCCAAAATGCAGGCCGCCGCTGGCAGACACGATGGCATCCACCGGGCCGATTTTTTCGAACAGTGCCTGTACGCTCTCCTGCGACGTGATATCCACCTGCTCATCGCCCTGCGTGCGACCGACGCGGATCACCTCATGTTTACGGCTCAACTCTTCTGTCACGGCGCGACCGACCGTACCGCTGGCACCAATAATGACGATTTTCATAGCAGACTCCTTCAGGTTGTGAGTCTCCATTCTTTAATAAATCAGAATTCGGATAAACTGGGCTAAAGTTAGAAGATTACTAATCAGAGGTTTGCAATATGGATAAGCTTCGCGGCATGGAAACCTTTATTACCGTGGTCGAAAGCGGCAGTTTTACCGGTGCAGCGGCCCGGCTGGAGATGTCGGCGGTGATGGTCGGGAAATACATCCAGCTTCTTGAAACGCAGCTTGGCACGCGTTTGCTGGAGCGCAATACCCGTCGTCAGAGTTTAACCGACGCCGGTCGCGTATTTTATGATGAAGCGAAACGGGTGCTGGAGCAGGTATCAATTGCCGAAAGTTCGGTCGAGCGTTTGCGTGCCGCTCCAGCCGGGACGCTGCGCATCAGTGCGCCGACCTCATTCGGGGGTTGTGTGATCGCTCCGCTCACGGCGACGTTTTTACAAGCCTGGCCCGAAGTGCGCGTTGAACTCGATCTAACCAACCGGATGGTCGATATGGTCAATGAAGGATTCGATCTGGCGATCCGCATTGGCGATATCCGTAACGACGATCTGGTCGCGAAGTACCTGTGTCCGTACCGGATGGTGATCTGCGCGGCACCCGACTATCTGGCGCGGCACGGAACGCCGCAAACGCCTGCCGATCTGGTCGATCATTTGTGCCTTTCGCACACGGTCTGGACCGCGCGCAATGAATGGCGACTGCCGGGTGTAGAAGGGGATGTGCGCTGGAAACGTGATGCCATTTTGCGCTGTAACGACGGGTATGGATTACGCACGGCGGCGGTTGCCGGAGCGGGTTTGCTGTTACAGCCGGAGGTGCTGGTGGCGGAAGAGCTGGCGAATGGCCGGTTGATCCGCGTGCTGGAAAAGTACACGCCAGAACCGAGGCCGGTGCATATGCTGTGGCGTCAGGATTTACGCCCGTTGCCGAAATTGACGCATTACATTGAGCATATTTTGCTGGGCATTCGTGCGGTTTAATGCCCGGCAAAATACCGCACTGACCTCGTAGGCCGGGTAAAGCGTCGCCGCCACCCGGCACAAACGCCGCTTAGAACCGGTAACCCACACCTACGTTCCAGCCGTTAATGGAATGGCTGCCATCGATATCGGCATTGGTGCCTTCATAACCGACATTAATCGCCAGGTCGGCGGTTGGGTTGAATTGCACGCCCGCGCCATAGGCGAAAGAGGTCGATTTTTCAGAAAGGCTGTCTTTCTGCGTATAACCATCGCCTGCGTTCACCCATTTGGTATCCACATCCGCTTTGGTATGTGCGACGCCGCCCAGGGCATATAACGAAACATATTCGTTAATACGATAAGCCGGACCGGCCATCAGCGAGTAATATTTCACGTCGATGTTATTTTTCACCGAATCAGAGTCGACATAATATTTCTGATCGTCACTGCCGCTCATATAGGTGAAAGAGCCGATCACGCTCAGTGGGGAATCCCATTCGTAGCGATATTGTGCGTTGACGCCGCGAATATTTTTAAAGTTCTCAACTTTGCTCTGCGCATAGCCAACAGAGACAGTTTGGTTATCCGCCAGAGCAGCGCCGCTGGCCAGACTTGCCGCCACCAATACCGCCAGAGATATTGTTTTCATTTTCCGTAATCCTTGTGCCGTTGTTATTGTGATCATGCCGGATAAACCGACAAAGACGTCATGGATATTCCATGACAAATGGAGCGGTGAAATTGTTGTTTTTTTTGGCAAGGGAAGAAATGGGGATTAATCTTAAAGACCGGAATATTCCTGGTGTATCCCTCCCCTATATTGGTAGGGGCGGAGGATAATTTTAATTAGGGCATAATCCGGTCGGTTTTTTTAGCGGCCCACATTCATCGAAACCATAAACCTTATAGCCTTTTTGCGTCATGCAATTTAGCGTGTTATCCATTCGGTCACGATGTTCTTTTGGCGTTTCATTTTCATACGCGCTATTCAGCCCCCAGCTTTTATCATCGAGATTATCTTCCCGACGAACACCGCAGGCGTAGAGATCCTCTTTGCGCTGCGAGACGTTGGTTCGCCCGGAGGCATCCGGTTTCTGGAAGACCTGAACCCACGGAACGTAGGCATAATTGGACGAATCCATATCCGCCACCACGCAGCCAGAGAGCAACAAAATCGCCCCAGACAGCCCGTATCGTGTGGCGGTAAGAGATAATTTCATGCTGAACTCCCTAATCTGCAGATCTGGCTTAATATTAAGTCTGATTACCGGTCATTTCTAGAGTCATCAGGATGAGGTGATAGATGGCGAGTCTGAAAGACGAACATAAGGTATTACCTGGCGTAAACGAAAATCGTGCTGCGCTCACCTTCGAGGAACGATTTCGCCAGTTCGGGTTTGCTGTCTTATTATTCATATTAGCGCTGGCACTGGGAGGTTTTTTTTCGACGGGGTATTTCAGCACCGCGCAGAAAGAAAATAACAATCATACGCTACGACTTTATTATGAACGCTTTGGCCGCCTGCAAACGGAAGGTAAACTCAAGATGACTGCCCCTTTTTCAAATTCCGGGGAATATGCCTTTCGCCTTGACGGTGATTTTAGCGATAATTTCCAGCCCGGCAATATCTCCCCTCAACCTGACCGCATGTTCAGTCAGGGAAAGGCGATTATCCTGGTCTATAACGCAATAAAAAATCACAGTGATTTCTCTGTGACAATGTACGTCACGCCAACGACGCCGGGAAAAGCGGTGAGCCGGGTCTCATTCAATAATGGGCCGGAAATCCGCTTCTGGCAGTTTATTTATCCCTAGGAGCGCAATATGGAGATGGTCTTTCGGGCACTGGCGATTTACCTGATCCTGCTGGTGGTATTCAAAGTCGCCGGGCGTCGGGCATTATTGCAGATGACCAGCTTTGATCTGATCTTACTGCTGATCATTAGCGAGGCGACGCAGCAGGCGTTGCTGGGGAATGACTTTTCGGTCACCGGCGCGATGCTGACGATTGTCACGCTGGTTGCGGTGGATATTCTATTCGGCCTGATGAAGAAGTATGTCTCTGGCGCAGAAACGATTTTGGATGGTTCCCCGGTCATTTTGGTCGAAAATGGGATGCCTCTGACGGATAAACTCAAAAAAGTGGATGTTTCCTGCGATGATATTTTGGTCGCCGCGCGACAAAACCAGGGCATTACGGAATTCAGTAAAATAAAGTATGCAATTCTGGAGCGTACCGGGCATATCTCAATCATTCCCAAAGATGATCAGTAAACTCCAGCAAAAAGCGGCAAAGGGGATTATCAAAGCCCCGTACATGTGTTACTAACACTGTGAACATCATAAAAAAATCAGAAAAACAGGGTCCGACAGTATGTCAAAGAACAAACTCGCCAGCAGCGTGCAAAGCCTGCAATCTTCCGCCATCCGCGAATTGTTAAAACACAGCAAAATGCCGGGTGTGATTTCCCTCGGCGGCGGCATTCCAAATCCCGATCTATTCGATCACGAAGGCTTACAAATTGCGGCCGATGCCGTCTTATCCCGACAGTTTGGCGAAGCCTTCCAGTATGGTTTGACCGAAGGCTACCCTTTACTTCGCGAAGCGATTGGGCAGATCTGTACTGGCCGAGGAATTGCCTGCCAGGCTGATGACGTGGTCATCACTTCCGGCTCGCAGCAGTCGCTGGATATTCTGGCCCGCGCGTTGATCAACCCCGGCGAGACGGTGGTGGTGGAAAGCCCGACCTATCTCGCCGCGTTGCAGGTCTTTAGCCTCGCCCAGGCGAATCTTGAATCCGTCGGGACAGACGGCGAAGGAATGAAGGTCGATGAACTGGAAGCGCTGGTCAGCCGCAAAACCATTAAAGCCGTTTATATCGTGCCGACCTTCGGTAATCCTGGCGGCGTGACGCTTTCTGAAAGCCGCCGCAAGCAGCTGGTGGCGTTATCAAAACGCTACGATTTCGTGATTATCGAAGACGACCCGTACAGCGAAATTAACTACACCTCAGACGTGTTCCGCCCGCTGATGGCCCACGCCAAAGCCATCGGCAACGAACACAACGTGGTCTATACCTCGACCTTTTCTAAAATTCTGGCACCAGGCACCCGCGTCGGCTGGCTGGTGGTTCCGGAATGGCTGAAAAGGGCGGTAGTGAATCTCAAACAAACCACCGATTTGCATACCAGCACGTTGTCGCAGCTGATGACGTATGAATATCTGCAAACCGGGCGCCTGGCAGGGCAAATAAAGCTTATTCGTGAAGCCTATCGCCAGAAATATCAGACTTTTGCTGATGAACTGGAAAAAGAGTTGGGCGATGTGCTGACGTTCCACAAGCCGAAGGGCGGGATGTTCCTGTGGGCGAAATTCAACAACGGCCTCAATACCACCGAGTGGCTGGCGAAGACGCTGGCGAACGGCGTGGTGTTTGTGCCGGGCGAGTTCTTCTATTGCAGCAATCCCGATCGTTCGACGCTTCGCATGTCGTTCGTCACTCCCACCGATGAACAGCTGATAGAGGCCGTTCGACGCCTGAAAATTTCGCTCTGAACAGTCTTACGCATGATGGCGCCGCCGCCATTGTGCGTAATAATGAGCCGGTGAGAAAATCTTACTGAGGGTAAAACCCATGACAGAATTCATCACCGGTGTTATCACTCACACGCCCGTCTGGGTGTGGGTGCTGTTTATTTTTCTCATTTCTCGCGGCATAAAAGCCCGCAAACCCGCCATCGTCACGCTGGAAAAGCTCGCGATTATTCCCGCCATTTTTCTGATCTGGGATATCTACGATCTGGTGGTGTTTCGCAAACTCACCGTCGCGACCTGCACGCTGTGGGGAGCTGGACTGCTGGCGGGCGCGGCGCTGGGCTATCTGCTGATTAAGCAAGTGAACACCGCCCGCGCGGCACAGCCCCGCAGCATTTATCGACAGGCAGACTACTCGGCGTTGCCGTTTATGATGCTGGCGTTCGGTGTGAAATATGTCTTAGGCGTAATGACCGCCGTCTCGCCCGAAACGCTGCAACAGCCAGGGATGAGTGCCTTTGCGATTATCACCGGTGGGATATTCGCGGGCGTCTTTGTCGGTAAATTCACCCGCTATGTGCGCGTTTATCTCTCTGCCGCACCGCAGCAAGCCAGTTAAGACGTTGCGCTGGCAAGGGATTTGTCGGCATGGTCGCCTTTGATCACGCGTGTCACTTCGTCGATTCGCCAAATCTTCCCGTCACGCAGGCGGGCAAACATGTACACCTCAATGTCTGACGTTTGTCCGTTGGTTTTGGTGACCGTGACAGTATGTCGGTCTGCCAGCATGTGTGGCGTGCAGCATGCCTGCTCGACTTTGAAGACGATACGGCTAACCTGGGCGCGGACATGATTCAGATGCTGAATAAATCCCTCGTAATCAAGCGTATTGCCATCCGTATGCTGCTGATAATCTGCAGAGAAAATTTCCGCCGGAGCCAGTTTTCCCGCGAAGAGATCGTTTAAGAACTGCTGCATAAATGTGCAACACGCCAGTTCATTAGCGGCTGATGGCAAGTGAATGAGTGGATTCATGGTTGTGCTCCTTTTACGTGGTGAAGCACATTATCCTTGACAGAATCTGGCGTGGTTTCTGTAATCAGGCAATTAATCACGATTTTCGGTCAAATGATGCTAACGTCTGAACCCCTTCGTCATCCCACGGGCTATCGTACCGACTGGCACGTTCATTCTACCGGTCAATTGTGTCGTATTACCTCGGGCCTGCTGATTATCGAAAGCGATAAAGGGCGCTGGGTGGTGCCGCGAGAACACATCGGCTGGATCCCGGCGGAATTGCGTCACGCTGCGCTGTCGGAAAGCGCCATTGAGGGCCAGTCTCTTTATCTCGATTCGTCGCTGTGCACTGCGCTGCCCGATCAGCCGTCGGTCTTCGAACCGGAAATGCTGTCCGAGGCGCTGTTTATGCGGCTTTGTCAGGCGAGTGGAAAAGCTGATATGCGCTGGGTATCGATGCTTATCGATGAGTTGGCTCATGCGAAACAGGATCTCTACGGCCTGCCAATGCCTGCCCATCCACGGTTGCTGAAAATTGCCCGTACGTTGTTGAACGCCGTGGATGATGTGCAGTCCGTGGAAGCGTATGCACGCCAGTGCGGGATGAGCGTGAGGACCTTTAACCGCCAGTTCAAAGCCGGGACGGGAATGAATTTTGTGAACTGGCGCCAACTGGCCCGTGTCATCAGGGCGATGGAGTGGCTTGAAGAGGGCAAACCGGTGGGGTGGATTGCCCTGTCGTGCGGATATAACAGTGTTAGCGCCTTTATCGAGGTATTTCGCACCTATACCGGTAAAACGCCGGGGCAGTGGGGCGTTACAACAACCCCTTCTGCGCAAACGTCACGCGCGTTGCCTCGTTGAGATCCAGATCTTTCAAAGACTCCGGCTGCACCCACGCGATCTCCTGAAACTCTTCGTTAAAGGTCACGTCGCGGTTAGCGCTGATGCAATCGAAGATCAGGTAGATCATATAGATTTCTTCGGTGGTGCCGTCGGCGTAGGTTTTTACCCGGATATCGTCGCGAAAGGCGAAAGGTTTGACCTCGGTTATCTCAAGACGATCCCCCAGCTCCTCGCTGATTTCGCGGCGCAGCGCCTGTTCCATCGTTTCACCCGGCTCCATACCGCCACCCGACAGCGCCCACTGACCGGGAAACACCCCGCGATCCGCCGCCATTTTGCACAGCAGATACGCCCCGTCATTCTGGATAATCGGACACACAATCGTACGTTGGCGCATGTTCATTCCCTGATTTTTATGTTGGCGGTACTGTAGCAGAGTTCAGGGGAAAAAAATGTCGGGTGGAGCTCACGCTTACCCGACCTACAAAACCCGTAGGCCCGGTAAGCGCAGCGCCACCGGGCATGTTTGTTAAACCCTTACCGTTCGCGCAGCGCCTCTTTCGCCCGGTTAAACGGTTTAATCATGTAATCCATCACCGATTTCTCGCCGGTTTTGATGTCCACCGTCGCGATCATCCCCGGCACAATCGAGAATTTCCGCCCCGCTTTGTTGACCAAATAATCCTGGCTGGTGCGGATAAATACCCGGTAATAGAACACTTCTGGCTTGGCTTCATCCTGAATAGTGTCCGGTGAAATGGTTTCGACCACGCCATTCAACCCGCCGTAGATGGCGTAATCGTAAGCGGTGATCTTCACCAGTGCTTTTTGCTCGGGGTGGATGAAGGCGATATCGCGCGGTGACAGGCGGGTTTCGATCAGCAGGTGATCGTCCACCGGCACGATCTCCATCAGCTCGCCGTTAGGCGGGATCACGCCGCCAATAGTGGTCACTTTGATGTTTTTCACGATCCCACGCACCGGCGATCGCACAGTCAGACGGGTCACGGAATCCTCGCGGCCTTTCAGCACCGCCGAGACCATATCTACCTCGGCGTTGGCTTTTGACAGCGCCTCGCGAGCCTGGACGTAATACTGCGATCGCACGTCAGTGAGTTTCAGCTCCAGATCGCTTTTTTGCCGCTGCAAGCGTAACTCTTCCACGCGACTGGCGGCGCCGGTTTTGATCAGCCGCTGGGTGATCGCCAGTTCTTTGTTCGCCAGATCGAGCGCCGCTCTCAGCTCGCGCTGGGTGTCATCGAGCTGCGCGCGGCGAGAGGTGTAGAGCCGGGTTTCAGCGGCGATCAGGTCCGGCCATTTTTTCAGGGAAGGGGGGAACACCAACGGCAGATCGTTCACTTCCGCCGTCAGACGCACGCTGGAGGCCAGCGATGCCCGATAGCGCGCTGCACTTTCCCCGACGTTAGATTCCGAGCGCGTAGGGTCGAGTTTCGCCAGTACTTGTCCCGCCTGCACCAGATTGCCTTCTCGCACATTCAGCTCGGTTAAAATCCCGCCGTCGAGGGACTGTAAAACCTGTTCGCGCGAGCTGGGGATTACTTTCCCGGTCCCGGTTGAGACTTCGTCGAGAATGCCGAACCATGCCCACACCCCGACAATAACGAACAGCAGCAGGGAGAGGATCACGATGCGTCGCGCGCCGGAGTAGCCGCTTTCGGAGTCGAGAGCGTTATCGAGATCGTCCATTGCCGCCACGTCACGCTGACTGATTTTCATTTTTCCACTCCCGTCCGTTTGCCTGCTGCTGCATGCGGCTGTTGCTCAGGGCCTGCGCTTTCGGCGCGTCCATCACCAGCATGCCCTCTTTCAGCACCACCACGCGCTCCACCAGTTCCAGCACCGGGACGCGGTGAGTGGCGACGATCAGCGTCCGGTTCCCGAGCCACTGGCTGAGATGCTGGAGAAACTCACGTTCCGTGTGTTCATCAAGCGAAGCGGTCGGCTCATCCAGCAGCACGATATTGGGATCGCGCAGGAACATACGCGCCAGCAAGATTGACTGGCGCTGCCCGCCGGAGAGCCCCACGCCGTTCTCCATGATTGGGTAATCCAGCCCTTTTGGCAGCTTCTGCACAAAGCTCGCCGCGCCGCACATTTCCAGCACCGCGAAGATCTCTTCATCTGTCGCACGCGGCATCCCGAGGGTGATGTTTTCCCGCAGTGTGCCGTAGAACAGCCGCGCATTTTGCGTCATAAACCCGACGTTGCGCCGCAGATCCGCCACGTCCAGATGCGGCAGGCTGAGGTTGTCGAGGCGCAGCTCGCCGCCCGCCAGATCCATTCCGCCCGACATCGCCTGTAACAGCGTGGATTTGCCCGCCCCGTTACGCCCGAGGATCGCCACTTTCTCGCCGGGTTTGATCTCCAGGCGGTTGATGCGTAAAGCCATGCGCGGATCTTCCGGGTGATAGCGAAACTGCGCCTGATCGAACAGGTAATGTCCGCGCAGCACGTCCTGGCGGATCGGCGTCTCTTCACGCTGATTTTCCGTCGGCAACTGCATGATGCTGTCCAGCCCCTCTTTGGCGGCTTTCACCTGCTGCCAGCGGGCCAGCACGCCGCACAGGGTCGCCATCGGGGCGATCATCCGCGAGGCCAGCATCGAGGCGGCGACTACCGAACCGGTGGTTAACGTGCCGTCGATCACCATCGGCGCGCCGACCACGATCACTCCGGCGTAGACCAGGCTTTGAATGGTCATTCCCCAGCTGATCAGGTTTTGCGTCAGCTCGCGGGTGCGCAGACCGGACTCGGCGGTTATCTGGATATAGCTGTTCCACTGTTGCAAAAAGCGGTTTTCCGCCTGCATCAGTTTGATGTCTTCCAGTCCCTGCACGCTCTCGACCAGCACCGCATTGCGCAGGGTCGATTCATGGGCGGATTGTTTCGCCAGCGCCGCAAGTTTCTTTTGCAGCAGCAGGCCAGGCAGGACCATCAGCACGGCGGCGACGGGGGCGATCCACGCCAGTTGCGGGGCGATGATCGCCAGCACCACCACGAACAGGAAGAAGAACGGCAAATCGACGATCGTTGAAATGGTGGATGAGGTGACCATCTCGCGGATCTGCTCCAGCTCGCGCAGCTGGGAAATAAAGCTCCCGGTCGAGCGCGGGATCGCGCTGTTACGCAGGCGCAGGGCGTGACCAAATACCCGATCCGAGACGCGCAGATCCGCGCGTTTGCCGAGTAGATCCATAATGTGCCCGCGCGCAATGCGCAGCACAAAGCCAAATAAGGTGGCGATCAGCACCCCGATGGTCAGGACGTACAGCGTCGGGTAGGACTGCGCGGGGATCACCCGGTCATAGACCTGCATCGAAAAGACAATCCCTGAGAGCGACAGCACGTTGATAAACAGCGCGGCCAGCATCACCCAGGTGTACGGACGCATGTCGCGCATCACCAGCCGGTAGAGCCAGTCCGGACGGTACTTGGAAATATAGGCATCGACGCGGCTGTCTTTCAGCGCCGCCAGCGGGCGCAGGGCGACTACGTGGCGAATCGCTGGCAGCAGGGCGGTCATCGACACGCGGTTGTTGTGCGGCGAGGTGTCGATGAAGTTGATATCGAGGGTATCGTCGCCGTCGAAGTGCTCGATGACGCCGATTTTGCCTTCGTTTAGCTCAACCACCACCGGCAGTTTCCAGCTGCTGATTGACTGCTCCGTGGCGGTCAACAGCTGAAAGGAAAGCCCCGCCTCACGCGCCAGCTGAGTCAGCGCCGGGATCATCGGTTTGCCCTTCAGCCACGGCGCGCTGGCGACCAGGGCGCCGGGAGAACAGGCCACGCGATAGCGGCTGGCAACATAGCCAAACGCCTGCGCCCAGTGTTCCAGCGTCTCTTCCGCAATACTTTCGTCCAGCGGGATATCGGTGTGCTTCATGGCTGGATCTCCACAGTCTGAATGGTGCGGTTTTCAAGATCGAACGAATGACGCAGAAGGCCCGTGTTGTACAGGCAGCTCAGCTGTAGCTGGTGGATTTGCCCGGCGGTTTGCTGTTGCGTGAAACGCGCCTGATAGACCTCCTGTTCGGCGTTCAGCACGTCGAGTAGCGGGCGCGAGCCAAGATCGAGATATTGCTGTTGATACAGTTCGCGGGTGCGGACGCTGAGCGCTTCCTGTCGGCCCTGAATTTGCAAAGTGCTCATCAGGCTCATTATCTGACTGCGGGATTCCAGCAACTTCTGGCGTACGTCGAGGCGGGTACGCTGAATGGTGGATTGCGCGGCTTCGACGGCGTGTCCGGCGGCGTTGCGCCGGGCGGTGAGGCCGCCGCCCTGGTAGAGCGGCATCTGTACTTTGACCCACGCGGAATACTGGGTGCGATCCAATGAGTCGTGGCCCGCGTAACGGTCGTTGAGATAGTGGCGCACTTCCGGTTCGAGCGACACGGTCGGCGTCATTTGCGCATTGGCATAATCGAGATTGGCCTGCGCGACGTTGGCCTGTGCCCATGCCGAAAGCACCGCTGGCACCAGACGATCGTCCGGCTCAGCGACATCGCAACTGCGCGTCAGGTTGGCTGGGAAGTCGTTGCTGATGGTGTTCAGGTTGTTCCAGCCGAGAAAGCTCATCAGCGTGGCGCGGGAGCTGTCGAGGCTCGCCTGATACTGCATCAGCTGAGCGCGAGCGCCTTCGATGCGGGCGTCGGTCTGCACCACGTCGGAGAGCGAACTCGCTCCTTCGTCGTTACGCTGGCGGGCGAGATTGCCGATGGACGACAGCGCGTCGAGCTGCTCTTTGGCGGTTTCCACCATCTGCTGCCAGGTTTGCACCTGCACCATCGCCAGCGCCGTGTCGTGCCCGATGGTATCAATACTCACCAGCACGTTAGCCTGCTGCTGGGCTACGCCTGCATTTTCGGCGCGGACCTGGCTGGCCACTTTGCCAAAGTCGTAGAGCATTTGTGAAAGAGAAAGCACTAATGAAGGGGTAAAACCGTTGTTGCTGCCGTCGTGGCTATAGCCGCCATCCATTCCGGCGTTGACCTGCGGATAGTATTTCGATTTGGCGACGTCGACTTGTTCCGATTGTTCGTAGAGTTTGCCGACGGCTTCGCTAATGGTGGGATGCCAGCTGACGGCGCGGTTAACGGCATCGCCTAATTTGAGCGTGCCGGGCGCGGCGTTACCGGCAACAGGCGCGACGCGGCCATTCAGCGACGGCAACTCCTGTTCTTCACTCAGGAAACCGGTGTTGATCACCCCCGCAGGATTTGCAGCGAGCGCGGGCACAGATATCAGGCAGCATGAAAGCCACCAGTAAGGCATCTTCATTCCCATGTCATATCCCTAATAAAAGAGTACCGCTTTATGCCCGGGCGCTGAACGCCCGGGTCAATTGTGTTGTGCTATCAGGTGATGATGTTGTGGTGCTGATTAACCAGTTCGTCGTAGCTGCTCTGCACGCCGTCCAACGTGACCAACGTGGTATTAGTGTAGGTGGTCCCTGTACCATCACGGTCGATGGAGATCACAGTGTTGTTACCGCTGGTAGTGACATGCACGTAATTCCCCAGCGTCGAGGCCTGCCCGTTCCAGCCCACCAGCAGATCGCCGATGTCAATTTTATCCCCCTGGCTGATAGAGAAGTTGGTCCAGTGATCCCCGGTGTTGTTGCCCGCCGTGGCGTTACCCACGGTGTTATTCAGCACCTGATAAATCAGGGTATCGCCGTACGCTGTTCCGTTGATCACGTCGTTATGCTCAGAGCTGATGAACTGCGGCGCCATGTTGATGGTCAGCGAGGCGCTGTCCGTTTTGCCAGCCGCATCGGTCAGGGTGTAGTTGAAGACCTCCTTCGAGGTGATGCTGGAGAGCGATACCCCGGTGTTCATGGTGTAGGTGTAATGCCCGTCCGCACCGATAGAGAGCGTGCCGTAATGTCCCTGAATAGTGACGTTAGCGGCGCTGGTGGTGTACGGATCAAGGGTGGTGACCACGCCGTTGAAGCCGGTGATGCTCAGACGGGTGTCGACCGAGTGCAGCTGATCCATCGCCCCCTGCGAATCCGTCCCGTCGAAGATGTTGCCGTTGACGGTGTGACCGCTGGTGGAATCGAACTGGGTGAGGGAGTAAGTGGTCCCCACCACGTCCGGGGTGATGGTGATTTGCCCCACCGCCAGCGCGCCCATTTTCCCGGTGTAGGAGAGGGTGTAGGTGCCCGCATCCAGATCCAGCCCGCTGAGGTTAATCGTGGCGGTACCGCCCAGCAGTAATCCCCCGTTGAACGAACCGCTGCGGATAGTGGTCGAGCCGTTCGACAGCACCCAGTCCACCGTCAGCCCGCCGAGAGAGAGCAACGACGCGACGTTAAAGTGCAGAACCACGTTATGCAGCGCCGTGTTCGGGTCGACCACAAAGGTGCCGCTGCCGCTGCCCTGAGTGGAGGCCAGCAGCGCTGCCTGCCAGCTGGCACTGCCGACGGTGGTGTCCGAGTAAGCCGCCGTATGGTGAACGGAGGTCACGTCCATCACCGCACTGACGTCGTTGACCGCATCCATCGCCCGCGCCGTTGGGGTGATATTCAGCGACGCCGTGTCTTTATCGCCGTTTGGCGCGGTCACGGTGTAGACGAAGGTATCCGGCGTTTTGATGTGATCGGCCCCGACACCGCTGTTCAGGGTGTAGGTGTATTTCCCGTCCGCATTAATGGTCAGGGTGCCATATTCCCCCTGAATGGTGGTGACGCCCGTCCCGTTGACCGCCACGCCGTTCACCGAGGTGACGTGGGTGCCCGCCGGGATAATGTCATCCGCCAGCACATCGCCGGTGGTGCTGCCGCCGACGCTTGAGACGGTGTAGACATGGTCTTCCAGCACGTTGAGGGTGTAGGCCGTCAGGGCCGTGATCCCCGCCGCGGTATTCAGCAGGAACAGGTATTCACCTGCCGGCAGGTTGAGCGTCAGGGTGGCTGACGTTCCGCCCAGCAGCGGTGCGCGCAGCCAGCCAGGCTGGACGCGCATCTGCTCGAAGGTCTGCGTCGCCTCGTTGAATTTATAGACGTACAGGTCGAACACAGAGGCCAGCGCCACGCCGCCCACGGAGGCCTGGATGGTCATGGTGCGGGTGGTACCTTCCGCCACGTTATAGATGATCGGATTGCTCAGATCGTCGAGCAGGTTCAGCCCCAGCGTGTTGCCAAGGTTCACGCCGACAACGGTAAAGCCGCCCTGGGACGAGGTGCCGTTGTTGATGGCGTGCACGCTGGTATCGAAGGTGAAACTCGCCGTATCGTCCACCGCCGTGACACTGTTGGTGACGGTGTTCGCCCCGAGCGAAATTACCAGCTGCGCCGAGGCGCTGGCCCCGTTATGGCCGATGGTGTAGGTGAAGCTTTCGGTCCGCCCCAGAACGGCGGCGCTGGTGTTGGTTAGGGTGTAGGTGTAGCTCCCGTTCAGGTTGATGGTCAGCGTACCGTACTGGCCCTGGATAACCGTGCCATCCGCCGTAACGTTGATGGTATGGCCCTGCGCATCAGTCACTGCCGTGATACGTGTACCCGCCGGGGCGTTGTCGCTGCCGGTGGTCGGGTCAACGTCATAAATCACGTTCCCGGACTGAGTGGTCACGCCCGTCACCGTCCCGGCGCTGGTCTGGGTGACATCCACGTCAAGGCTGGTGTACGACCCGGTCGCCAGCAGGTTGGTGTTGTAGCTGAGAACGCGATATTGCCCATCTGCCAGCCCGGTCATGTTAAGCGTGGCGCCGCTCGCCCCAAGGGTCAGCAGGTTGGCAAACTGCGGCAGACCCGTATCCACTACCGTGGTCCAGGTGCCGTTAACCGCATCCCAGCGCTGCACCACCACTTCCAGAGTATTGAGCAGAGAAAGCACCACGCCCGTGGCGTTGGCATTGATCGAGATATCCGCACTTCCGCCCGCACTGACCGTAAAGCCGACCTGCGCCGTGTCGTTGCCGAGCAGCGTCAGCACGTTGCCAAGCGCGCCGACCAGCAGGGAGCCGTAGTCGCTGTACTGGGCGGTCGTTACCGTCGCTGTGGTGCTGAGTTCCAGCTCCTCGACGTTCGAACTCGCGGAAAGTGGCACAACAGGAGCCAGCGCCGAGCCTGGGGTAGAGGTGTTGCCCGCCGCATCGGTGGCGGTGATTTGCAGCGTCTGACCTTCCGTCTGTTTATTGAGGAAGCTGTAGCTGTAGGTGCCTCCGGCGTTCGCCGTGGTGGTGACCGTAGAACCATCCGCCAGACGAATGGTGACGGTGCTGCCTGCTTCGGCGGTGCCTGTCAGCACGCTGCCATCGGCGTTGAAGGTGCCGTTCGGCGCGTTCGGGGCGATGGTGTCGACGATGACCGTCGTCGGTAGCGAGACCGGCCCGGTGCCGCCGATAACGTTGGTGGCGGTGGCGGTAAAGGCGTGGGAACCTTCGCCCAATGCTGGCGTGGTGAAGGTCCAGTTACCGTTGACATCCGTGGTCGCCGTGCCCATCGCCACGCCGTTGTTGTACAGCGTGATGGTGGAGTTCGGCTGCGCCGTCCCGCTCAGGGTTGGCGTGGTGTCATCGGTGGTTTTGCCGTTGGTCAGATTCCCGGTGATGGTGCCGACGTTGTCGTTCACGGTGGTAATCAGCGGTGCATTCGGCAGGTTGGTGAACGGCGCGACCACGCTAAGTGTGCCACCGGCGTTCCCGGCCTTATCGGTCGCAAAGGCCAGCAGGGTTTCGCCGTTGGTTTGTGCAGGTGAAATGGTGACGTTGAACGCACCACTGCCGTCCGCCGTCGCCGTACCAAGCACGGTCCCGGTGCTGCTGGTGATGGTGACAGTGCTGCCTGCTTCGGCCAGACCGGTGACGTGTGTCCCGTTGCTGATCACGGCCAGGGTGCCTGGAACACCTGGTGCGACGGTATCCAGCACGATCGAGGTGATGGATGACGGCGCGCTGGTGTTGCCCGCCGCGTCGGTCGCGGTGGCGGTGAAGTTATGCTGTCCGTTGGTCAACGAGATCGTGGCCTGCGGCAGCGTCCAGTTACCGTTGCCATCGGCGGTGACGGTGCCGATCAGCACGCCGCCGTCGTAAATGCGTACCGTCGCATTGGCCTCGGCGGTGCCGTTCAGCGTCGGCGTTGTATCGTTGGTCGGATTGCCGTTAATCACCGGCCCGGTGACGGAACCGACATCATCGACGACCGACGAGATCACCGGGGCCGTTGGCGCGGTGGCGTCCACGTTAACCACAAAGGCTGCTGTCGGGCCGCTGGTGTTCCCGGCGGCGTCGGTGGCGGTGATGGTCAGCGGATGCAGCCCGTCGCTCAGCGCTGGTGTCGGGGTGAAGGACCACGCGCCGCCAGTGGCGGTGACGGTGCCAATCAGCACGCCATTGTCGAAGATTTTCACCGTCGAACCCGCTTCCGCCGTGCCTGAGAGAGTCGGTTGCGCGTCGTTGGTCAGCTGACCGCTGGCCAGGTTGGTCACGGTGCCGACGTCATCGACCACCGTCAGCAGCACAGGGAGCGTCGGGGCGGTGAGGTCAATGGTCAGGACAAACGGTGTGGATGGATCGCTGTTGTTCCCTGCCGCATCGGTGGCCTGGGCGACCAGATTATGCGTGCCTTCGCCAAGCGGAGTGGTCAGGGTCACCGACCAGTTCCCGCTGGCGTCCGCCGTGGTGGTGCCGCGCAGTGTACTGCCTTCATAGATATTGATGGTTGCGTTCGGCTCACTGGTCCCACTCAGACGCGGCAAGGTGTCATCCGTTGTCTGCCCGCTGCTCAGTGGACCGGTCACGGTGCCGACATCGTCCAGGGCCTGGGTGATAACCGGGGCGAGCGGAGCGACGGTATCCACAATCACCGTGAAGCCCGGCGATGCCACGCTGACGTTGCCCGCCGCATCGGTCGCGGTGGCCGTCCAGGTATGGCTGCCATTGCTCAGGGCGGTTGGCGGGGTGAAGCTCCATGCTCCCGATCCGTTGGCCGTTACCGTGCCAACCTGCACGCCGTTTTCATAGATGATGATGGTGGCATTGGCCGCCGCCGATCCGTTCAGCTGTGGCCGCGTGTCGTCGGTCGTTTTGCCGTTTAACACCGGGTCAAGAACGGTGCCGACGTCGTCCGTGGCGTTAATAATCAGCGGCGCGGCTGGCGGCTGAGTATCGACCGTCAGCGTGAAGGTGGTATTGGTGGTAGAGGTATTGCCCGCCACATCGGTGGTGCTGATGGTGATGGTGTGCGGGCCGTCGGCGAGCGCTGCCGTTGGGGTGAAGGTCCAGTTCCCCTGCGAGTTGACCACCGCAGTGCCGAACGGTTGTCCGTCGCTGAGCAGGGTGATTGTCGCCCCGATTTCGCCAGTGCCGTTAAAGGTTGGCCGGCTGTCGTTGGTGCTACCGCCGTCGTTAATATTCCCTGTAACCGGGCCGACGTCGTCCTGCACCGAGGTGAGCGCCGGTGCCGCAGGCGCGGTGGTGTCCACGGTGAAGGAGAAGACCGGGGAGTTCGCTGAAACGTTACCCGCCGCATCGGTGGCATTGATCCTGATGTTGTACACGCCGTCCGCAAGACCGGTTGATGGGATAAAGGTCCAGGTGCCGCCGACGACAACCGCAGTGCCGATTTCGGCACCGTTATTCAGGATGTGAATGGTGCTGCCGTCAACGCCGGTGCCGGTCAGGGTTGGCGTGGCGTCGTTTGTGAGCTGGCCCGAAGTCAGATTGCCGACCGCGCCGCCCTGCACGTCATCGGCAACGGAGGTCAGAACCGGAACCGCTGGTGGGGTGAGGTCGACGATCACCGTGTAGCTGTTAGAGCTGGTGCTGACGTTACCCTGAGGATCGGTCGCGATTACCGTAAAGGTGTGGCTGCCTTCGCCCAGCGGCGTGGTCGGGGTAAAGCTCCAGCCGCCCGAACCGTTGGCAGTGGCGGTGCCAATTTGGGTGTTGCCTTCGAAAATAGCGATGCTGCTGTTGGCTTCCGCCGTGCCTGAAAGGGTCGGCGTGCTGTCGTTGGTCGTACCGCCGGTTGGGACATTCCCGACAACGGTGCCGACGTTATCATCCGCGCCGACGATCACCGGGGTGGTGGAGACCGTATCGACCACGATATTGAACGGCGGAGATTGCGGGCTTTCATTCCCCGCCGGATCGGTGGCGGAAATGGTCAGGGCGTGGCTGCCTTCCCCCAGCGCGCCCCCTGGGGTAAAGCTCCAGGTGCCGGTGGAACCGACCACCACGGTGCCAATGGCGGTGCCATTGTTGTAGATGGTAATGGTATCGCCCGCCGTCGCGGTGCCGCTCAGGGTTGGACGGTTATCGTTGGTGGTTTGTCCGTTAGTGAGTGGCCCGGTGCCAGGGCCGACGTCATCGGTGACCGCGCCGAGGGTAGGTGCGTTCGGTGCTGTCAGATCGATGGTGACGGTGGCGGCCGGAGAGAGCCCGCTCGTGGCACCATCAAGGGTTGCCGTGACCGTGTAATTGTACTGGCCGTTGGTTAACGGGCCCGGCACGGTATAGCTCCAGGTCGTTTCAGTGGCCCCGAGTACAATGGTGGTTAACAGCACTCCATTCTGATAGAGCGACACCGTAGTGCCCGCCTGCGCAGTACCGCTAACTGTTGGCGAAGTATCATCAGAAGTTTTACCCAGAACGTTACCCGTCACTGTGCCGATATCATCGGTAATCGCTGTGATAACGGGCACGTCCGGCAGAGTTTCAGGTGCATCGGTCACAGTCAGAGGGACAGAGGCGCTGTTATTGCCCGCTTCATCCGTGGCCGTCACGCTCAGGGTGGTGGCACTTGTTTGAGCAGGACTCAGGGCGATAGAGAAGCTCCCGCCCGCCCCGGCGACGCCGGTACCGATCACATTGCCACTGCCGTCACGAACGACAACGGTCGCGCCTTCAGTGGTCACCCCAGTGAGCGGAGTGCCCTGAGCGGTAATCGCCAGGTCCGAAGGATTGTCCGGCGCAATAGTATCAACGGTCACGGTCACAGGCGCGCTCGGCGTGGCGTTTCCGGCGGCGTCGGTGGCGGTAACGATAATGGTATGCGGGTTATCGCTCAGCGCCGAACCGTTCGGCAGGGTCAATGTCCAGTTGCCGTTGGCATCCACCGTGGCCTGCTGCGGTGCGCCACCGTCGATAGATACGGTGATTGTGCTGCCGATCTCGGTTTTCCCGCTGATGGTCGGCGTGCTGTCATTGGTGTACAGCGTACCGTTTACCAGAGTGCTGCTGGAGATGCTGTCAATCTGCGGCGTGGTTGGCGCAACGGTATCCACGGTGATGGTGTAAACCGGGCTGGTGCCGCTGACGTTACCCGCCGCATCGACGGAGGAGGCGGTCAGTTTCAGCGTGCCGTCTGACGCTTCCGGGCTGGTCCAGGTCCAGGTGCCGCCTGTGACAGGAACGCGAGCCACTTCGACGCCGTTGTTATAGATAATCACCGTGTCACCGGTGGTGCCGGTGCCGCTGATGGTTGGGGTGGTGTCTGTCGTTGACCCCCCGTTCGCTACGGTCCCGGAGGTGATTGCTGGGGTATCAGGAGCCTCGGTATCAACGGTCACCGTAATAACTGGCGATGTGCCTGACACGTTCCCCGCTTCGTCCGTGGCGGTAGTGGTGAAGGCGTGTGTCGTTTGAGTCAGGGCTGTATCTGGCCGCCAGCTCCAGTTGCCGTCGGCACCGACGGTGACGCGACCCACTTCCTGCTTAGGTGCACCGCCCACGCTGTCGTAAATAATGATCACATCGTTGGCTACGCCCGTGCCGCTCAGCACCGGACGCGAATCGTTGGTGCTGCCATTGTTATCGACCGGTCCGGTGATTTGGGTGACGTTATCGGTGACAACCGGTGCCGTCGGCGTCGCTGGCGGATCGGTGTCAATGATGATAGTCACCGGCTGGGATGGCGCACTCTCGTTGCCCGCGCCGTCTTTGTTGGTGACCGTCAGGGCGACATCGTAAGAGCCGTTTGGCAACGCCTGAGTTGGCGTCCAGGTCCAGGTTCCGTTCGGCTGAACGGTGACCACATCGGGCTGTTTGACGCCGTCAATGTAGATAGTCACCGTGTCGCCCGGCGTACCGGAGCCGCTTAAGGTCGGGGTGGTATCACGCGTCGCTTCGCCTGGATTGAGCGCAGCAGGCTGGCCGTCAGGATTAACGGTGACATCCGGGGTATCCGGCGTGGCGGGCGCAATGGTGTCCACCACCAGGCTAAACGGCGGCGAGGCGGTTGAGTTGCCTGCGGAATCCGTGGCGACCACCGTCAGCGAGTGCGTGCCGTTGGTGAGCGGGGTGGTTGGGGTAAAGCTCCAGGTTCCGCCGGTGACAGTGGCGGTTCCCAGCAGGGTGGTGCCATCGTAAACGGTGATAATCGTATTCGGCGGAGCGTTGCCTGAAAGCACTGGACGGGTTTCATCCGTCGGTGTGCCGCTGGTGACCGGGCCAGTGACGCTGCCGGTGTTGTCGGTGACTGTCGCGATAGACGGGGCCGGTGGCGGCGCGGTATCGACGATGATCTCAAACCCGTTCGAAGGGGAGCCGACGTTCCCGGCCTTATCAATGGCTACGGCGGTGAGTGTGTGCGGGCCGCCTTCCGGGAGCGCCAGCGTCGGAGTAAAGGTCCAGGAACCGCCATCGCTGACCACGGCGGTGCCGATCTGCACGCCGTCAAGACGCACGCTGATTGTCGCTCCTGGCTCGCCCGTGCCGTTGAGCGTCGGACGAGAGTCGTTGGTGGTTTCTCCCGTATCGAGCGGGCCGGTTCTGCCTGGAACATCGTCAACCACTGAGGTAATGACCGGTGCGGCAGGGACTACGCTGTCGACAGTAATGCTCCAGCTGTTCGAGGTGCCGCTGGCATTCCCGGCAGCGTCAATGGCGGTGGCAGTCAGAACATGCCCGCCCTCGCGCAGGTGCACCGACGGCGTGTATTCCCAGATGCCGTTTTGAGGAATGATCAGCGTACCGATTTGGTCTGACCCGCTGTAAATATAGAGCCGGGTGCCAGCCTCGCCTGTCCCATGAATAGTCGGGTTAGAGTCGTTAGTCAGGCCGTTATTCGCGATGTCACCGATTCCGTTGGCCACGTCGTCATACACCGACGTGATCACCGGCGCTTGCGGTGGGGTGATATCAGGGGCATCGACCGACGCCGTTGGCCCGGTATTGCCCGCGTGATCCGTCGCATCGGCGGTCAGCTTCTCGCCGTTAAGCTGCAGCGGGGAGATAGTGACGGTAAAGTCGCCGTTATCGCCCGCCGTGGCGTGACCAATCTCCACGCCATCCGGACCTTTAATGCTGACGGTGCTGCCCGGTTCGGCGGTGCCGGTAACGGTGGTCCCGTCATCCGAGACATCCAGGTTATCCGGTGCCAGCGGTTTGGTGGTGTCAGGCGCATCAGCGTGACCTGGCTGGCTGTCATTCCCCGTTGGATCGCTGGCGATCACCTGCAACACTTCGCCGTTGGTTTGTGGCGGATCGATAGGTACGGTGAAATGGCCGTTAGCATCTGTGGTGCCGGAACCGATCACGCCGCCAGCAGGATCTTTAACGGTGACGGTGCTGTTTGGCTCGGCGCTACCGCTGACGCTGGCTCCGTCTCCGGCGACGGTCAATCCGGTTGGCGGGTTCGGAGCGATGTTGTCAAGGGCGATAGCTGTAGCAGGAATACTGGCGTTCCCGGCGGCGTCCGAGGCGATGACCGAAATGGTTTGGCCGTTGGTCTGCGCAGGGCTGAGCGCAATGGTGAAGTTGCCGCTGCCATCTGCCGTGCCTGTCCAGCTCTGACCCGTGCCGTTGGTAATGGTAATGGTGCTGTTCGGTTCAGCAGTACCGGTTATCTGGGTGCCTGCCGGGTTGAGGGTGATCGCAGGCTGGCCTGGTGCTACGGTATCGACAATAAAGTTGATGGCCTGCGACAAGCCGCTCGGATTCCCGGCAGCGTCGATTTCACGCACCGTGACCGAGTGCGGGCCTTCGGAAAGTGGGCCATTCGGAGCCACACTCCACAAGCCGTTCGTGCCGACGGTCACTCTGCCGACTTCCACGCCGTTATCGTAAATAATAATCGTGCTGCCCGGATCGCCCCGACCGGTCAGACGCGGCTGGCTGGCATCGGTGGTCTGGCCCGCGGAAACCGCACCGCGGATCGAGCCGACTTCATCATTGACCACAAAAGCGGACGGCGCAGCGGGCGCGGTGATATCAACGGTAATGTTAAAGCCCGGCGAGGCAGCGCTGGTATTGCCCGCCACGTCTGTGGCGCGCACCGTAATCTGGTGGCTGCCTTCACTCAAATTGACTGACGGGGTAAAGCTCCAGCTGCCGTTTCCCGCGGCAGTTACCGTGCCGATTGCGATGCCGTTATCGTAAATCGTAACCGTTGAACCCGCTTCAGCGGTGCCAGTAAACTGTGGGCGCTGATCGTTGGTGCTGCCGCCGTTGTTGAGCGGCCCGGTGACCGGGTCGACGTCATCGGTGACACTGGAAATCACCGGTGCCGTAGGCGCAACCGTATCGACCACAATGGTGATCCCGGCTGACGGCGCGCTGGTGTGGCCTGCCGCATCAGTGGCGGTAGAGGTCAGGGTATGGCTGCCGTTGGACAGCGCATTCGGCGGGGTAAAGCTCCAGTTGCCCTTGGCATCCACGGTTGTGGTGCCGATTTTGGTGCCGTTATCGAAGATGGTGATGGTGGTTCCCGCTTCGCCAATGCCGCTCAGCGTCGGACGGGCATCATCGGTGCGCTGGCCATTTTCCAGTGGACCGGTTTCGCCCCCGACATCGTCGTTAACAATCAAAATGTCCGGCGCATCAGGTGTGGTCAGGTCGGGCGCGGTGACGTGGCCCTCTTTGCTGACGTTACCGGATGAGTCGGTGGCGGTTGCAGTAAGCTGCTCGCCGTTGGTTAACGGCGTACCCAGTTCGATGGTGAATTTCCCGTCGCTGCCGGTTTTCCCGGTGCCGACCAGATTCCCGTTGGCATCTTTTAAGGTGATGGTGCTGTTCGGTTCTGCGGTCCCGGTTACGATGTTACCGTCTGGCGAGAATTGCAGATTGGTCGGTGCGTTAGGCGGTGTGGTATCAGGGTCCGACGGGTTGCCTGGATTGCCGGGATTACCCGAGTTATTGTCATCACCGCCATCACCGCCACCACCGCCGCCACCACCGCCACCTGCGGCAAGGGCTATCCCGCCTGCGACGGCGACGCCACCCAGCACCCACGGCCAGATGGCTGCGCCGCCGTTATCGCCAGAGGCCCCCATCAGTACATCCGTCGAGGCAATCGCTTCGTAATGCTCGGCGGCGGTCGGGTCTTCAATCCACCATAGCGCGCCGTTGCCTTCCTGCAACACCAGTTGGCTCTCGCCCTGCGCATCGCCGTGGTAAAAGTTTTTCAGGGTAATGACTTCGCCTGAGTGCAGGCTCACGATCAGATCGTTGCCGCTGCGCGTGTAGTGGGAAATGTCGGCCCGGCCGACGTGAAGCTTCACGATTGAGGAGTGATCCAGAGTAACCTGAGTGCCTTCGGTGGTGGTTTCCACGCCAGTAAGTTTCGAGATAACAGAGATTTGGCTCATATAGATGACTCCCAACAGATTTTTATTGAAATGGCGTGCAAGATGAGGCCATATAATTTCTGTGGGTAAAGAGCGCCCCCGGCGGAGTCGCTATTTATTTAAAATAGTGCTCACCGTCCTTTTCTTCAGAGCGATCGATGCCCGCCAACAAATAGGGTGGCAACATCAGATGAATCAATTTATTTGATTGTGTTTTGCTTGTATTCGACGTTTTTTGTGTTATATAAAGCCCTGTGATTTATAGAGATATTAATTAAATGGTCTAAAAATGATATAGCTATAAATAGCGTAATATGCAAATGAAGCGCCAGTAACCACCCGTTAACCCCTTCTGAATTGAATAATCTCACACAGGTTTATATATAGATGAAATGCCTTCAAGGCCGCGCTGTGCATGGCTTCTGCGGTTTTTTCTTCTTTGCGGGTTAGACAGGGTTATTAAGAAAGAGGATGAATATATTTGAGTTTTTATAATGTAAATAAATAGTCAGTTAAGAAGTGCTAAAGCGTTATTTCAGGATGGGTAAATCATTACTTATAAGATATATTATGTTTGTGACCGAATTAAAAATAAAACTGGCGTGGGCTAAATAATGTGCTAGTTGGGGCGGTAATTAATGCGGAATTAATTCTTGATTGAATCTATCGCTTTCCATTATCCGATGGCATACGCCTTAAGTATGATTTTCGGTATCGATAAATGATGCACAGACTTCGAATAGAACAGGGGGCTCAGGCGTTTACTCTTCGTTCACCTGACCATCACTGACCCAGGAGTAGAAAATGAACGCTAATGCATCTTTCCCGCTTTCCCGCACCCTTGCGATTCCGGTGTTGTTATTTTGTTTGCAGGCCCCGCAGGCTTTCGCGATGGGCAATAATAATACTGAAAGCAAGACGCCAGACTGTCCGTCAGGGCAAGTCTATGACAGCGTGAGCAAGAAATGTGTGCCGGAGAAAACCAGCAGCCTCAGCGATGAGGACAAAACCAACTATGCGTATCATCTCGCGAAAAAAGGCGAGTATCAGGCGGCGCTGAACCTGCTGGATTCGCTGAAAAATGCCAATACGGCAGAGGCGTGGAATTATCGCGGCTATGCGACGCGAAAACTGGGGCGCACGGATGAAGGCATCGGCTATTATCAGCGCTCGCTTGCCCTGCAGCCTAACTATGCCAAAGCCCGTGAGTACTTGGGTGAAGCATGGATGGTGAAAGGTCGCCCGGATCTGGCGAAAGAACAACTGAAAGTGATTGCCGGTATTTGCGGTCAGAATTGCGAGGAGTATCGCGATTTGCAGGCCGCGATTGACGGGCATCCGGAATCCTGACATCAGCGAGAGGGCAAAAAAATCGCAACCAGTGACGTTCGCCAGCAGCTGGCGGCACATCTGACGCGCCTCTGGCGCTACGGGCTGGTGCTGTCGCGAAGTAGAGATATGGCTGAAGAGCTGGTCCAGTCGACCTGTGTTCGCGCGCTTGAAAGGAGCGCGCAATACACGCCTGGCACCCGAATTGACAGATGGCTGTTCTCGATTCTGCATTCGATCTGGATTTCCGATCTGCGCGCCCGCCAGGTTCGTCAGGGGCAGGGTTTTGTGCCGGGCGAAGAGCTTATTGCGCCTGATACACATACGCGGGATGAGGAACGCATTCATTTTCAGCAAATCATGCAGCGGGTGAATAATCTTCCTGAAGCCCAGCGCAACACGCTGTTTTTAGTTTATGTCGAAGGATTTACCTATCAGGAAGCGGCGGACACGCTAGCGGTCCCCATCGGCACCATTATGAGCCGACTGGCCACGGCGAGGGCAACGCTTGCAAAAACAGTGGATGCCCGCCCTGCGGCAAAGGAGAAACGCTCTTGAAATCGTTACGATTTACTCCCCCTTATCACGATGATGCGATAGTCGCCTGGTTGGACGGTGAGATGGACAGTGCCGACGCCCGCGCTTTCGAAGAGCAACTTAACGTTGACGCGTTTCTGAGCGCACGAACGGCCGAGCTGAAAAATAGCCATCAGGATTATCAACGCGCCTTTGCCCCGTTGCTGGCTGACGCGCCTTCGGCTCGCATGCAGCAATGCCTGGACAAATATCTGGCAGAAAGCCCCGCATCCCGTCCCGGCGTGAGTCGCCGCGCGCTTATCGCTGCCTCAGTGAGTTTTCTGGTTATCGGCTCGGGTCTGGGCTATCTGGTGAGGCCATCGGGCGAAGCACGCGATGAAAACGCGCATATCCGCGATCTTGAGGCCCAGTATATGTCGCTCTACAGCGCTGAAACCTTGCTGGATGTCGACAGTTCTCAGCCCGTCATTGCCCGAGGGATCGCGCGTACCGCCGAGGATATCGGTCTGAAAGTGAGTGAGCAGCAGCTGATGCTGCACAATGCCGAGCTGAAGATGATCCGAATGCTGCGCTATGACAGCACCTCTATCGCCCAGATTGTCTGGATGCACGCGGATTTTGGGCCGATGGCGCTGTGTATTTCGCCGCTTGAGCAGAGCAATGATGCAGAGATTCAGAATGAGCAACGGCACAGTATGAATATTGCCTGGTGGAAAAGTCGGAGCTATCAGTATGTGCTGATTGGCCGCAATCCGACGGCGCAGCTGGAAGCCAGTGCGCGTCAATTGCAGTCTGTGTTGTCATGACGCGGAGCGGGCAATGGCCTGGATCTCAATTTTAATGGCGATACGGTCATCCACCACCAGGGCGAATTTGTCCATATGATACGCGGATCGTGAGATGGCTGTGGTGGCGTGAAGCGATATGGATTCATCCATTTTGTGTTCTTCCAGCGTCGCTTCCAGAATCACCGGGCGCTGGATATCTTTGACTTTCAGTGTGCCGAATACCCGAAAGCGCCCGCCACTCAGCGCCACCACGCGGGTGCTGCTGAACTGAATATTGGGATAGCGGCTGGCATCGAAAAACATGTCGCTCTTCAGCTGCCAGGTGAGCAAGCTGTTGGATGCGACCAGCGTAGAGACAGGGATGGTGACGTTGATACGATCGCTAAATTCATTCTCTGGATCTAAGGTCACATCCCCCGTGACACCATCGAGGTTCGCCCAGGACAGAATGCCGCCGAACGCATGCCATGAAAGGGTAATCGGAGTTCTATCGGTATTGATGGCGTAACTCACCGGCTGCGCGTAAAGGGCAGGGGAGAGCAGGGCGAGCGCAAATATCAAAGGACGAATCATCGGGCAGATCTCCAGTATGCGGGCAAGGGGTAAACGCGCGGGGAGGGAGATTTATTCGGGAGGAAGGGGGAAATGATCAGCCGGTGTAGTCAGGCTGCACAGCCGTTTTCCGCCGGATGGCGGCTGCGCCTTATCCGGCCTACGGTTCGAGTCGTTGTCGTTGTAGGCCCGGTAAGCGCAGCGCCACCGGGCAATTCAGGCCGCAGCGGCCTTTTCGGGGGGAGATAACTTACTCAGTGACTTTCTTTTCCAGCGACGCTGCGCCTTCTTTGGTCTTGTTCCAGCCTTTCTCCGTCCCTTCTTTGGTGGCATCCCAACCTTTCTCGGTACCTTCTTTGGTTTTATGCCAGGCCTTCTGCGAGTCTTCACTCACTTTGCTGCCTACACTGTCGCTTTTGCCTTCAGCGGCGTGTTTGGATTTCAGTTTCAGCTCTTCGCCTTTATTCTGCTCCTGATGCAGCTTTTGTTTCGCGTCGTTGGCATTCGCTTTCGCGGCGGCAACAGTATCGTCGGTTGCGTGTGTGGTTGCGGCAAAAACAGGAGAAGCCAGCAGAAGTGCAGATAATGCGATGATTGTCTTTTTCATAATATCCTCAATTAACGTTATTCATGTTATGAGCGTGATTCAGCATGGCACGAGCGAAGCGGCATGGCTCTAGGAAAAAACTGTATTAGATCAATGGTCGATTTCTATCCATCGTGTGAATACCTTCTGCAAGACCGGAGTTTCACAATTACAGACGTCCGTCACGACATCAGTGATATTGGCTACGTTGGGGTAGTCGTTATGCGCTAAAGTGAGAAAAGTTGAGGGTAAGCGTGGGTAAGAAACATTTATGGCAGCGAGCATCGATTATCAGATAGAAAAATACCAATTTATCGAAGTCAATGAACCTGATCACCTCTCCCGTCAGTGGGCGGAAGTGCTTGAACAGTGTCGGCAGGCAAAAGCGGGAAGTGAGGCTCGATTGTACCTTGCTTTGCAACATGTGGACTATGTGACGAGCTTTGAGCTTCCCTTCCGCCTTCAGCTGATCCGCGCTCCGCAGATCATCGATCTTTTGCGCAGCGAACTTACGCTCAATCGTAAACCAGTCACAATCAGTGATAATCGTTATGGCTGTGTTTATACCCTGAAATCCGACCTCAGCAGCATACCGGATGCGTTCCGCTATCAATTTTCAAATCGTATACGCCGAATCGCGTCAGAAGGGCTCACAACAGGGCCGTTCCAGCAGATCGCGAAACAGGTCAAAGCCCCGCGCCAACGTCTGAAACTCGCGCTGGAAGCCGGTTTGCAAGTCACGGCGCTTGATGGTCTATTCTGGTTCGGGATGCAGCGTATTGCCGCCGACGTCTCGACGCTGAGAAAATCCGGTATGCGAATTTCCACCACGGAAGTAGAGGCTAGCGACACGCTGACGGGGACGACTCGACGCGTTCCAGCATACAAGCGAGTGGAATAGCAGCCACAAAAAAGCCCGCAGGGCTTGCGCCGTGCGGGCTTTCAGGACTTCGTATCAGGCTCTGGTGACCATCTACAAAGAATTTTGGTGCTGGGGGAGTCTGAATTGGTTGTGTAACTCATTGTTTAATGGCTGATAACATTCAGTTCAATTTTCATTTTGGTCCCATTGTTGGTCCTAAAAGAAAATGTCAGGTTTTTTGCAGGGGAGGGGAGGTTACAGTAGAAGTCTCTTCGCCTGTGAGATTAACATTTTGCTTTCCTTTGGTCTGCTCTGTATGTAAGCGTTCATTTCACGTTAGTTTTTAGCAAGCCGGTAGAGCGCCTTGCTCGCAGAATATCCACTACGGAAAGATACGGGGTCTGCTCTTGCCACGAAAATCCTTTCCGATCGATACGGACAAGCCCGTATTTTTCTACCAGAAAATTAACGGCATCAGCCAACGTGATACCGGCATCAATGTGTTCCTGAATTACAGTTTCATCACTGAACGGCGTGTCGTTTAGCGTCAGGCCATAGTGTTGTTCCAGCAGGCGTGTCAGTAACATTTGCCAGACAGCCACGGGCGACAGACAGGGCTTCGCCGCCTGCGAAATTGTAGCAGGTAGATTTTTCATGTTTGCTCTCGTGAAATTTGTTAGCGTTTTGTGGGATAGACGGCGATGTATACATAGCCGCAACTGCCAAGAGTGTCGGCTTCGCAGGTGAAACCGTTGTGATACAGGATGACGCAGTGGGCATGGCGGGGATTCATTTCACCAGTGGTCAGCATCGATTCCATCCGGCTGATAAAGTGCGGGAATGTTTCATCCAGCTTCCGGCATTCGGCGTCACTGAATTTACCGGTGATACTGGACCGGTCAGCCAGATAGTGCAGCCGGTTGCCCTCATGCACCAGACGTGCTCCCAGGCGCGGCGTGATATCCCTCTGCAGGCCCCATGTGGTGTTGCTCATTTATACCTCTTTATTGTCAGTTCAGGGTGATACTCATCAGGCAGGCATAGGGCCCGTTGCGGTCCTGGCGGCGTTCGGCGTATACCGCCAGCACGCCGGGAATGTCAGGAACTACCTTACCGGTGTAATGACAGACACTGCCGTGCCACTGGTATCTGCCGGTGCAGTATCGGAAAATGCGGGAGGCCGGATGCTGACGGTAAATCGTCATCGCCCGGCGTTTACTGATAATTTTCATGTAATACTTCAAAGCAGACCATGCTCAGCGAACGACAATATCTGCGTACCACCGACGATAAGGTGGTCAGGCACACGGATATCAACGAGCTGAAGCGCCTGCACCAGACGCTGCGTTATGGTCTTATCTGCCTGGCTGGGAGTGGTATCGCCGGAGGGGTGGTTATGCGCCAGTATCACTGCTGCTGCATTGAAATACAGGGCGCGTTTGACCACCTCACGGGGATGTACCTCGGTGCTGCTAATGGAACCGGCAAACAGTGTTTCATGGGCAATCAATTGGTTCTGCTGATTCAGGTACAGCACCATAAACTCTTCGCGCTCCAGCCCCGCCATTTTAATTTTCAGCCAGTCACGGGCAGCCTGAGTGGAGGTAAATGCCACGCCTGTTTCGCGCAGGTGTCGGTCAAGCAGGGTTAAGGCGCGTTTTACCGTACGCTGTGCGGTCAGTGGAAGTGCCGGAGCCTGTGGGATAAGTGACTGTTCTATCATGAATATCCTTAATCAATAATGCGCAGAATGGCGTGGGATTCAGGGTGCTGCAGGGCGTAATCCCGCAGGCGGTAATAGTGCTCCGTCATGGCATCGCATTCGGTGCGACAGGCGTGATGGCTGTATTCAATCAGGCAGATAGCAATACCTGCGGCTTCTGCGCTCATTTGCGCACCATTACCGTTCATGCTGTTGAAAAGATGCCATTTATCGTCACTGTCAGCATCAGGAGCCATAAACGCGCCGCCATTGCTGAGCGTGTAAAAGGACCAGATACCACCGCTGTAATCCGCACAGAAGCGCTCCATCCAGGAGAAAATATGGGGTTCCAGCGTTATCCACTGCGGGATAACGCCAAAGTATAGCGGCCAGAAATCGAGACGCTGCTCGTCAGGTACGGGTGTTGCAGTGAGGTCAAATTGAGGTTCATTAGCGGACATCAATTCGTATTGCGTTTGTGTCGTCATGGATATTCTCCGTCATTAAAAACGCCAGCGACGATGGCTGGCGTATGGGAAATAAAGGACATGCAGGGATGATGAATGGGTGTGGTCAACAGGAGGATGCTCTGAGGATGCCGTATTGCCGGATATAGCGGTTAAGTCCTTCACCGGCATCCGTTTCAAAGCTCCACGCCCGCCAGACCATTCGACCTTCAGAGTCACGAACCACCAGGCGGAAGTGGCTACCCTGGTCGTCTTCAATAGCGATATTTTGATACCGGTGGGTAACCGCTTCGGCCTGCTGTCGGGTGAACTGTCCCGATGGCAACATATGAGATTCAGACATTGGGTGTACCTTAAAAGCAAAAGCCCCTGACGCAGAAGCGTCAGGGGCTGTGGGTGTATGCAGGTGTGGGATGATTATCAGTAACCGGTTTGTACCTTATACAGCTGCAGGGTTTTACTGCCCCGGACAATTTTCACATACAAGGCATTATCTTTTGTGCCGCGCACAAACCCGGCCTGTACATCGCCCTTACAGTCACCACCGTCGTAAGGAATGTTGACACCGGTCTGGCGCACGAGGTCGATAACCCCGAAGCTTAAGTCTTCACAGGCCGGGCCCGGCAGGTCGTGAATCAGGGCAAATTTATGGTCGTCGCTGATACCGGTCAGTGAGCACATGGAGGTGTTGATGTCGTTTCCCTGGCACCAGTACTCCTGGCCGGGATTGTCCTTATCCATCAGGCTTGCCGGAAGCTGAGCGGCACCGGCACTGAAGGCGGCAAGTGACAGAATGAGGGCGGGTACAGCAGAGGTCAGTATTTTCAGCATGGTCTTCTTCCTGAATTAATCCAGCCCGCTGTCGGGCAAAATAAGAGAGGTTGATATCGGGTGTTATCAGAAGCGCCGGTAGCGAAACAGCTCTTTGCCCTGGTAAAGTGCCACCAGGTCGTCATATTCCGGCTTTTTCTGGTTAGGCTTAAAGGTCACTACCGTGCCCGGACGGCACAGGTCTTTTACGGTGAGACCGAATTTCTTGTCCGGAGTAATGGTGAATCCCTTCGACACATCGTTGTGCATGATAGTTATCCAGCCCCACAGGCCGCCTTCGCAGTCTTTAAAAGGTGCTGAACGCACCGTGACCATCCCGCCCTGACGGTCAACAGACATGGCTTCGCATTTTCCGGTAACCTGACGATGCGCATCGCACCAGAAAATGTTCCCGTTATTGTCATTAACTACCGCAGGTAGAGTCCGGTTATAAGGCTGAGCCTGAGCGCCCGCACAGAGCAGAAGGCTGCCGGTAATACCCAGTATTTTAATTAGTGTTTTCATTACGTTGGTCCTTAACAGAGAAAGAATCAGGTAGCGGTCATTCAGGCCCAGACGGTCAGGCCCAGCATCACAAGCCATACCCAGAAGTAAGTCGGTTTCTGACCGAGAGTTTTCGCCCGCCGCCACAGATAGAACGGCACCAGCCAGGCCAGTTTGCCGAACGTGGTGGTGTCCACTCCGGCCTTACGAAGGCGTCGTTCATCGAGATACCCCAGAGCGATATTGAGCAGCAGCGTGATAAACCAGTACTGCCCACCCGAGACGGCATCATATGCCTCGTCAAATGACATCCCGCTCAATCCTGCAGTCCACAACTCCAGCGCGTAGCCAATGAAGGGAGCAAATGCCAGCGTCCACACAACGCCACCCGGAATGCGGTTCCCCGGCAGCGCTGGCGGTTTGGTGCTGTGGAGCAGCGCCGAAGCAAGCGGAGTAGCGGAGATCGGCTGCCACTCTGCCATTCCCTGTCGCCACACCAAAGTGGATGCAGTCAGTTCACCGCGTATAATCAGGCTGGTGATGTCGTCTTCGGTCACATTGTCGTGACGTATGCCATTTTTCTCGTAATGCCAGATCATTGTTTTTCCTTCTTAACAGAGGTAATTAAATCAGTGTGTTGCCCGGCTCCTCCTCAGAGGGCCCAGGAGACAGGACTTCACGGATACAGCTGAAGTGCGGAAGGGCCCGGATAAAGCCCGCCTGTGTGGTTAACTGGCTGAGACGTTTTAGCGGAGTGAACGTTGTGTTGAGGACTGTCACCGCATGGATGGTCGCCAGAGGATGCACGGTGATATATCCGTTAAGTTCACCAGTGAGGTACCAGCAGCCGTCGAGTGATATCAGGCGGTACGGGGCCAGCCCGTCACAGCGCTCTCCCTCGGCCAGCAGCAGTACCCGCTGGCAGGCGGTAATGGCACTGACAAGACGGTAGAACACCAGTGAGCTGGCCGGTGACACAGACTGTGGCGGCTGCCATACCAGACATGGCATCCCTCCTGCAGTGAGCAGCATGCCCGCCAGACGCCGGTCCAGCCCCGGAAAAATATCGGCCAGTCCGGCCCGGTGCGCGAAGGTCAGCGCATCCAGTTCGCCCTGTACGCCCCCACCGGTGCTGCGCAGGCGACATTGTCCCCGTCGATACTCAAGGTCGAGGTACATCAGCCGTTCGCGAAAATCCCGTCGCAGGGTACGGACTGACACACCAAACTCTGCAGCCAGCTGCGCCATGTTCAGCGTTTCACCTGCAACCAGGCGGCTGATTATCAGTGACAACCTGACAGCCAGCCGGTCATGACGGCGCTCTGCCTGTGTCATCTTAAATCTCCGTAATAGTTAACTGACTGAATATGAATTGATTCTAAAGAGGGGGGCGGACAGGGTATGGACACTGAATGAACTATTTTTTATCAGCAACCGGAAGCAGGTCCAACGCGGCGCTCCGTGAAATGCGGTGATAAAACACTCAATCCAATGGAGGTAAAACGGACAGGGAGTGTCCCTTCCCAACATGTTGATAACAAGCTCAGGACTGAAACCCACTCAGCATCGCTTCCGCCATCACCCAGAGAGCCCGGTTGAGCTTCACATCACCGTCAATACCGCGCACCGCACGGGTATGCGTTTGTCCGCCTTTCGCACTCCGTCCACTGAGCCCGCCCTTAATCAGGTTCTCCTGAATACGCTGGTATGTGGTCCACAGATCATTGCTCTCATCCTGCCAGCGGCGTGGGGAGAGTATCTGAGGTGCTGTCACCGGCTGGTGGTCCTCACCGAAACGGTACGTCAGTGCAGCCTGTGCCAGAGCCCGTTGTGCAGGTGGCGGCAACATCAGCGACTGCATGGCATCCCGTTTCTCTTCCACACGGTCAAAAATCCCCAGCACTTCATACGCCCCCTCAATCACCTGACTCACCACATCTCCTTTGTGCGGCACCCTCACCTCGCCAAACGACTCACCGCAGACGAGTCCGTTCTGGCATACCGCACGGAATAATCCCGGCAGCATCTGATACGAGCTGGTGCCGTCATGAGAGTTGAGCAGAATGATTTCGGGGACTTGCTTGCCGGTAATTTGCCCCTCCCGACGCAAGCGCAGCATGTGCTTTGTGTGCTCGCGGCGACCTGGATCACGCACTCTGGTCTGACAGGCAAAGAAGGGCTGAAAGCCTTCGCGCTGCAGACGGTCCAGCAGGGATATGGTGGGTATATACGTGTACCGCTCACTGCGGGATGCGTGTTTGTCCTCGCTGAATACGCTGGGTACCACAAGAAACAGTTCTTCGCGGGTTAACGGACGGTCACGACGGATAAGATTTACTGCGCCAAAGCGCGAAGCCAGACGGGTCATAAGCAGACTCCTCATGATGGAAAATAAATACAAAAAGTCCTGCCGCAAGGTCGCGGCAGGGCTCAGGAAACTACGGGTTAGAAGGGTTAATTTTCAGAAGAAGAAATTCCAGACTGCACGAGCGACTGATACCACGATGTCTCGTACAGACTGGATGACTGTCTGAACCGGGGCCGGTATCAGGGGCATGGAACTTATGGTGTCCAGTACCGAGCCGACCGTTTCACCAAAATCGTCACGGGCTTTTTTATTAACGGCATCGGTACGAAGTGGAGCACTAAGCTGTACCGCCACCGGACTGCTGGCCTCGCGTGGCAGGCAACGAATCATACGCTCCGCCATTACCCGCAGTCCCCATTGCAGACGAACCGACACCGCACAGATCGGATTTACTGGTTGGAACAACTCATGTAGCAGACAGATTTTACGGCTGATATTTTGTTTCTGCTCTGTAGACAGCTTTTCACCACCGCAGGTGGGCTCAACCTTGTCGGACTGACTGATAACAAACAACACCTTATGCCGATATGCTTCACCAATCACCTGCCGGTAAAAATGTTCATCCACCGCCAGAGCCCGATCATCGGCTTTGATTAACCACAGCACCAGGTCGAGCCGGGGAAGTTGTTCACGGTAGAGTGCGGCATATTCAGCGTCCCGTAGTTCGGACTCTCCAACACCGGGTAGGTCCATAATTGTCATAAAGCGTTTGCCGAGCTGCAGGCGAAACTGCAGTGGTTGTCTAGTACATGCCGCCACATCACTGACCGGTGATATATCCCCAGCAAACAGGGTATTGCACAGTCTGCTCTTTCCCGTCCCAGTTTTGCCCATAATGCCAATCACCGGTTCATAGTGAGTAAGCTGGTTTATTTGCTTGAGAATACGTTCTGATGCCCACTGTGGTAGGCCAGAAAGCGACCGCTGCAGCGACTGCAAACCTTCAGATTTTTTCATCACTACTCCTCTGAAATGAAAACAAAAAAGGCAGAACCGTGAGGTTCTGCCTTTAATGGGGTATGTTCAGTTGAATTATATATATCTGAATATTTTTATAATGCTGATAGGCCACTCTGTGCTGTGAGTTCAATGGGTCGATGCAACGCTGTCCCTAATCAAGGGGGACGTTGCCATGAAACGAAGAACTCGACCACTACAGATCCGACATTGGGGTTTTCGGATCTGCGGAAGCGGAAGCAGGCCCAGAGGATGTTCGTTACCGAGATGCGGCAGCAAACGTCCGCAAGTTATTGCAACTGGAGCCGGATGCCATCAAGCGTCTCCGGGAAAACAGTCAGCGACAGTGGCAACGTTTGCTGACACCGGTCTGATCCCGATCCCTGAGCCTCTGATTACAGAATTACTGCGGTCCTTTTAACGTGTATAACAGCGCTGGTCCTCCGGGCACTGACCAGCAGTTGTCTGCGCTTACGTCTTGCTTGCTATCGGTGGGTGCCCAAGATACATCAGGTCAGTGAGTGCGCCTCATGAGTATCCGGTATTGATACCTTCAGGAAATAGCAATCTCCGGTGCATGCTCCCTTATTTCTTTTAAAATAGCATTACTTAGCTCATAAATTTCACTGAAAAACGGAATATCTTTTTTTAAGACTGAGTACTGTTCTATGATCACGGTACGGTCATACAGCGCCTGCAATAGGCCTTTGTATATAGAAAATTCGACTTTAAAATACTCCAGATCCCATACAAGATTATGTTTGCCATTTATGTATGACTGCAGGCGGGGAATAAGGACCTGAGCTTCTTTGTTGATCTCCCCCCAAAGCCTCTCAGAAATTTCATTATCGTCAGCATCCTGGCCAATCCGGGCACTGAACAGGTCAAAATCGTAGCGAAAGGGATTCTGTTGCCTGTCCATTTCAATATGGTCCAGGTAGCCCGATGCTTGCATGGCCTCCGTCATTTCCCCGTCAAGCCCGGGAGTAGTTCTGTTTTCGAATACGGCCTGAGTAATGTCGTTTAACGTCGTGACAGTCACTTCTCCGTCTGAGTCCCCCACGGTTTTGATACCGTGATTTTTTAAAATACCGAGTGCCGCTTCCACAAAACGAACCGTGTTTTTAGCATGACTGGCGTGCGGCGAAACCTCAAGCGCGAATGCGGCCTCTTGTTCGGAAGCACGGCGGACCATATCAGGGACTGTCACCAGAAGCCCGCACCGTTCAAGATCAGCCGGCGAGCAGAAGTTCGCATCACTAACAAGATTTATACCTGCTTTTTTAAAGCATTGCGCCACTAAGCGTGAACAAAACTGTTTTCTGCTGTTTTCACGGAATTGCCTCGTAAATTCAGGGCCTTTCACTAAAATGGCTTCAGCAACTGAATACTGGCTGCCCACAAGGTAACGGGCCTGATTGCACGCAATTGTTGTTAATTCTTGTCCCGGATCTTTGGCCAGCCTAAGGACTTTGAAATCAGATATGGCCCTTACCGCCGATCGGTTTGGAATACGACTGAATACGCCTCCGTCCCTTGTGGCTTCAATAATCGTCCCGCCAACATATATCATTGCATGAGAGTAGTGGCTGCCGGTCTGCTGGCAGATTATATCTGAGTGCATTTCATACCCCCGCTCCAGAATAATATCTCCGGGACGGAGACTGTCATGACGCAGTATGAAATACGGACCAGCATAATCATTCAAGCTTGTAAATTTTCCCATCTTTTAATCTCCATGTTGTATTTGTGTGTTTGATCTGCTCGGGCTGCCGGAACTCGAATTTAACAATGGTCTCCCTTGATACTGATTTCCCGTTACGATCTATACTGACAGTTGCCAGACTGCCCGGCGGGAGGCCTCGGACAGATGCATATGGCAGGGCCGTTTCAAATTCACCTTTCATATTCAATTTCAATGGAAGAATGTAAAACCTTCCAGTAACAGACCGCAAGAGCTCGGGTTCTGGGCGTTTTCAGATCTCAGATTACGACTGGAAGAAACTGCGTTCTTCGATAGCCAGTCTTTCAGCCTGACGATGGCATGCGGCATGTGGATGCCGGGTGATGAAGGTTCGCTCTGTGCCAGGAGCGGACTGTTCAGTAATATATTTCTTAAAGAATCTAACATGTATAGAGACGAATCTAAGTTCGTTAACAGATTAAAAAAACAGGCAGAGACCTGCCGGTCCCGGCCTGTAAAGGATAAATCGCTAATATTCATCCTCCAGATCGGGTTCGATAAAGACGGAGATTTTCCCACCCTTACGCTCCTGAAAACCTCTGACGATGCGTACTGCTTGCAGATGTTCAAGAATTGATATCACGCGTTCCCTGTTTGCAACAGCAATTGTTGCCTGGGTTCGATTGATGAATACATTCCTCAATTCATCTTCGCCCAGTTGATGACATAGCCCGGCCAGTTGATGTTTATTCAGGCCTGTCACAATAAATCGTGTAAACAGCATGACCTTGAATTCTTCATTACTGGTACTGTTAAAAACCTGCAGCAGGACATCATGAGGGTAATTAAGGTCAGCGATATCAGACGCAATGAAATAATCAATGAATAGCGACACCAGATCCGCTCTCTCTTGCACGGTAAAGTGCGCGTAGGTTATGACTTTTGTGAGCATGACGTTAAAGAAGCGCGCGTCTTTTTCTTTTCTTAGATAGAACTCGGGCTGCGTCAAAAACTCACTTTTGTACTGGCTGAACCAATAGACGAAGGCATCACTGATATTTTCATCTTGAACCGAATATTGAGCCGCAATTTTTTCATACACATCCGCGTCGAGAGGCAGCTTCTGCATGGCTACCAGGGTGCAGAAATGACGCGCGCTAAGCTGCTCATCAATTTCCCGCATGTTAATCTCAATCTGTGCAACTAGGTTCTGATAAACCTGTTCTTCCAGGTCATCGTTGCAGATAATTTTCATATACAGCAGGTCATAGCGGTCGCCATCATAAACTTCCGGGGATGATTGCCCCAATACAGGCGCATGCTTTGTCACATAATCCGTCAGTATCCCCATGTCGCAATCTTCGCAGATATAGTCTATCAGCGCCCCCCATCCCGGTGCGACGCGGTCATATCGGTAAAACAGGTCGTGATAGGAAATCGTTAGCTGGTCTTCGGTAAATTCTGCTTTAGCTGATATCCCGGACAGGTCGGCAAACGAGAAGGTCATGTTTCTGACGATATCGCCTTTGGAATCGTCACTTAGAGAGGTGCGGGTCAGAACGTAGCGGGTACAGTCGGCATCCTCAGCGGAGTAGATAAACACATCCCTGACGAATATATCGATATTTTGACTGAAGTAGTCAGAAACCTCACTGAGTTTATGCTCATAGGCGAGCGTCCAGGGTTTCCTTACCGCCTCTTCAGGCGTTATGTTGTCAATAAGACACGAAATGGCAATGCTAACATTGTGTCGGGTTAACTGATAAAGACTGTTTTGCGCAATAAACTGCAGACAATACCGCTCCGTTGGCGTTATTGGTTCGAACAGCTCGTCATAGCATGCATCCGCCTGTTGTACATGACGCATGAACGCTTCCTGATTCTCCTCGGTGAGCTGAGAGATGATGCGACAGCTCAGCGAATGAATAAGCTGGCGGTATTGCGGTTTATCTAGCGCATGTTCAGGCGATACGCAGGCTATCACGCTGATAGTAATATCATTGGTGAATTTTTCACCCGGATGTCCCGCGAGAACGGCAACCATTCTGTCAAGATAATCATTTTTTTGCAGTGCAGTAACGATTAACTTATCGAAGGTCTCGGGTTTGCCAAATCGGCTATAAAGTTCAGTAAAAACAGTAAGGATGTGTTCATCGGACTTGCTGAATAGCGAAGCGAACATGCCCACCAGATGTTCATCTTCGTTATCAATCAGATGAGTCACCAGTTGATGATGAAGCGCGCCATCGGCATAAATACGGTTATGTTCAACCAGTTCACTGATAACTCTGTTCTCGTCATCGATAAAATATTCACCGTTTGAGGTTGTGCAGCTCAGATCCTGACCGACGGCTTTCAGAAAGTCGTTATCATTTACGGTCATCGATCCTTCATGGAAAATAGAGCGGTAGGCCATGAAGTCTTGCATCACCAGACCATCGGACAGCAGCAGATACAAAGCGTCTAAGCCGCCATTGCGCATATCGGCACACAAGGCATGAAGCTGCGGTTCAGAGACGAAGTCATGACCCTCCATCGCCTCAAGATACCCCTGCGCAATCTCTGCAAATTTTTCACGCCCGATGATTAGCGTAAGTTCTCGCAGCGAAAGGGCATTTTTTAATTTTATTGACTCTTTAAGTTCCTTTATTTTTATTTGCAGTTCACTAAAAGCCGAGTTTTTATCTTTACCCATTTTGGTTTTTCGTTTCAGGTATTCTTCTTTTAATTGTTCTCTTAATGCTCTATCAAAAAGTGAGAGTGATTTTATTTGATAATTAAAGAAGTAACCTATATATAAATTTTCCTTTCTCGATAAAAATTCTAAAAAACTATTCTCATCATCAATTAAAACTAAGGTGGGCAGATGATAAAAATCATTGTATCCATTTCCCGTACCAAAATAAACGCCATCCCAGAGCATTTTGGGAATATATCGGCACACTATATCCTCTCTGATTCCCTTGTGGTCATACATAGGTTCATGATTAAGATATTCTATTTCAGTCTGTAAAAGTTCTAGCTTTTTTTCCAGAGAGTCGAAATGATTACGATGAAGTTTTCGGGTTCGATAGTCGCGAATAAATGAATATAAAACTCCTGTTTTCTTATCGGTAAGGAAATAGTCTAAGGCGTAGATGTTTTTATAAAACACTAGCGATAACAGTTTGATCTTATCTTTGCCGTTATCAACGATTTTGCTGAACACATGGTACTCATTGACTAAATTCTGCAGGCTGCGCATGTCATTTATATATGACGAAATGTCTCTCAGATAGCTATCGTTATGCGTGTCGATCGACATTTTTCTCTTTAATAACGTAAACGCGTTTCTGCTGTCCATAAATGGAATGACGGGAAGAATGAAATCAAAGAATTTAGTTCTAGCATCAGCACCTAGAAATAAGTCGTCTCTTACCGCATAAACAAACCTAACCGGATTACCATCCACAATATTGTTATTAACTATTTTGTTAATTTCACGCAGCTTAACGAAAATCTCAGGCGTTCCTAGCCTGTCAAGATCTTCAAAGATAACCACCTTATATTCCAGCTTGGTGAAAAAATACACGATCTCGTCAAGGCAGTTATTCAGTAAGGATGGCGTCTCTTGGTCGCTTGCCTCTACATCTCCGCTTAAAAGGGCGATCTTGCTCAGCTTAAGTTTCTTATCAAAAATACCGATTCTAGATGCGCTGGCAGTTATAAAGTACAGCGCGGTAAAAGCCAGCAAAACTAATATAATGCCTTTTATGATGTAGTGTGCATTAAATACCTCGATCCAGGATGGCGGAAGGCTTAGAAACTCTGAAATTGTTTTGAAATAGATAATAAATGCGGCTACCGCAATGGGTGCAATGACTTTAAGTAAGGCCCGATAAGTTCCTCTGACATAGTGAGGGCCCCTGTCGATTATTCTGTCTATCCTTGAGTCGGGAAGCTTCTCTCTATTCTCTTTATAAAGAATTTGTTGCAGGATACTGAGTTCAACCTCTTGGTGAGTTGGGCTGACGGTTGCTTCATTTTCCGTCATATCGAATCCCGCAAGAGATACATTGATGTATTTATCACCGCAATGATATTTCATAAATGATGAAATAACTGTACTTTTCCCTGCGCCATAGCTCCCTGTAATGGCAATGTTTCTTACGTCTTTCTGAGACAAGGCGTATTTCAGGGCAATGAAATACTCTCGCATACTGGCATCATTGATGGTTTTCGGCGCTAAGGTGTCATAGCGATCACCTAATTCTTCTTCCATCAGACTCAACCCCTGCTCTGCGCTCTGTAGTTGATCTTTTGCCTGGAGCTTAACCAGCCACGCTTCCATTTTCCCGCACAGGTCTATTGCCCAACTCAACACTCTCATTCAGCGACTCCATTTTGCCAATATCCTATTACGATAAGTGGAAATTCCAACTGTGTTTCGTAACGTTCAGAATAATCTTGATGCTTTTGTCGTAATGTTTCAACACGATGAAAACATGTTCTTTTTTGAATTACTCGTGCGAATTTCACATTTGGCATGTATGCGAAGGCACCTCTGGGGATCATGATATGGCCTTAACCACATACTTTCTAGCAAACATAGCTGGAACAGCAACAAGTTATCCTTTGCATCTTCTAGTTCAGATAAAGAACACACCGCTGTGCTACGCCTGACTTAGCTCCTTCATTGTGAACTTCAACTGGTGCCAAGCAATACAGCATGGTAACGCGCTCCTAAGTCGAAACGCTTGTACATGCTGTTGGCAATATGCTGTAGCTTCTCCACAATTTTCCGCTGCCCGGTCCAGCATTAATGCTTCGCTACGGTCAGAATGAAACTGTAAGTATTTTAGAAAACGAGCTATTCATTTTAAGAGAAGATCAGCAAGCATGACTTCCGCTCTTCGCTCATAGTTGCCCTTTAAGCCCTGCGTTAGGGCAGTTTTGTGCCAGTAGCAGACGCTGCTGACATCAACTTTTTTGATTAACTGTGAGCAGGCGCGCTGAAGCTTGTCTTTATCTATTGCTATGGTGGTACCCGCTGTGGCAGGCCCTGAGGACGATGGAGTCTTAAACGACAGTGCTGAAGTTCCCATTACTCAGAGCACCAGATCTGACAGTTCATGGATATTCTTAAAGTCAATCTAGCGTAATCTGAGTTGTCAGATTATAGTGTTACGCAATGTGAAAGTGCAGCCAGCATCTGACGTTGTTACATACTGAGGTCAAAATGGGACGTTCGGCCGATTACACCATCCAAGGGTTTCTGTATCAGTTCAATATGACGCTCTCTGAACTGCTTAAAGCGGCAGACGAGGCGGAAATTACAATTGAAGGAATTGTGGAAGATATTGAGGTGGCTACATTTTCAGGTACTAAAGCCATACAATGTAAATACCATGAGGCGCAGTCTAAGTATTCCATAAGCATACTTTATGATCCTTTGCTTCAGATGATGAAACACTTTAAGTCAAATCCAACTGCAAAAATAAAATATCATCTCTTCGCGCACTTCCCAAACAACCCCACTGTGACTATAACCAATGTTGAGCTTAAAAGTGCTCTGAATTCAAGTAATCAAAACTTAAAAACACTTATAGCTGATGCAAAAGGTGTTGATATTAAAAAGTTTCTTGACGTATTCTCCATCACGATTACACCAAAGTATGACGATTTGATGGAAGAGAACACAAAACTCCTTGTTGGTCTGGGATTCAGTGAGAGCGAGGTCGAAACGTTATTTTATCCGAATGCTATTCAGATAATCGGTGACAGAAGCATCAAACATGACGAAAAGTCTAGGAAAATCACTCGAAAGTTGTTTCTTGAAGAATTGCGTCGTATTAGATCTACAGCTGTTTCACAATGGACACTTGCATTAAAAACGCGAAAAAAAGTTTTGGATTCCCGACGAAAGCAATTGAAAGAAAATCTAAGTTTAAACGCCCGCTTACGTTTCTTATTAGTTTTCCCGTGTATCCTTGAAGAGTTCGACAAACAGATAGTCCTATTTATAAAATCATTTATTGATAAGTATCATTTTAAACAAGCTCATACACACACTCCCATTTTTATATTGGATGTCTCTCAGTCCCACTTTGATGACATTGCAGAGCGTTTATACGAAAAGGATGTAATCCCGAACATCGGTCGTCATGTAAAAGCCTTCTCCGAGAAAAAATTTTTTAGTGAGCCTATTGTTACCCGAGATAAAAAAGAATTTGTTCTTCGCTTTATTCGCTGGGATGATTACAAAAACCTTCATCCCAAAGTTAAGGCGGATGATTTTTTTGTAATCGGAGATGGAGATGTGACAGAGCTGGATCTTCGGGATGTAAATCTTGAAGCTTTGGGTGCCGAAAAATTTGATGAAATTAAATATATGATGGGGATCAGCAATGGCTACTAAAATTGGAGCTGTACTGTCGTGCTCGCCAGAGGCTGTAATCGTTGCAGTAGATTGTCTTGAGACATTTGAAACAAATAAAGAAAACCTTCAGGTTGGGCGCTTTCTGAAAATTGCCCAAGGTAATCACGATTTTACAATTGCCACCATCCGTAATATCAAAGGTACTAACGCCACTGATCCAGAAGGCAAGCCAGCCTGGAGCTTCCAGATTGAGTGCCAGGCTATCGGAACGCTGCTGGATGATAGAAATTTTGACCGCAGTAGTCTGCTGCTGCCGGTCCCAACTGAGCATGCATTCATTGCTGAAAATGACACCTTAGACAAAATCTTTTCAGCTGATAGTGAGCACGACTTCCCTCTCGGCAAGCTTTCCATGAATAAAGATACCGACCTCATGATCAGCGGTAACAGATTCTTCAGTAAACACATTGCTATCGTAGGTTCCACGGGCTCTGGTAAGTCATGCACAGTTGCGAGCGTTTTGCAGAGGATTGTTGGAATTGCTGAGTGTAAAAACGGCAATAAAGATCGGCAGAATAACTCGCATGTGGTGATTTTCGATATTCATGATGAATATTCTGCCGCATTCAGTTTGCCAGAACAGGAATCGTTCACTCTCACCCGGCTGGATATTGATACCTTACAACTGCCCTACTGGCTAATGAACTCTGAAGAACTTGAAAGCATGTTCATCGAAAGTAATGAGAACAACTCTCATAATCAGGTTAGCCAGTTCAAGCATGCCGTTGTATTGAACAAAGAAAAGCATAATCCGACCATTACGGAAGTTACGTATGACACGCCTGTATATTTCTCGATTAAGGAGGTCTACAACTATATAGAAAACCTGAATCGAGAAGTGATTGGTCGGCTGGTGGGGGAAGATAAACCAAAGCTGGCTAGTGGAGAACTAGTCACTGATAGAACGATTTATTTTGAAAAAATTCAAGACTTTATCGCTACCTCGTCTGCGGGAGCAACTAAGGCAACCGTCGGTCCTTTCAGTGGTGAGTTCAACAGGTTTGCTTCGCGGCTGGAGTCGAAACTTACAGATAAACGGCTGCGGTTTCTGTTGAATGCCAAGAAAGTTGACGGAAATGCACATGTTACAGACGACTTTGAGACGTTGATGAAACAATTCATTGGCTATCTGGATAAATCAAACGTCACTGTTATCGATTTAAGCGGGGTGCCATTTGAAGTTCTCAGCGTTACAGTCAGTCTTATCTCTCGCCTGATTTTCGACTTTTGCTTCCATTATTCAAAGCTGCAGCATGCCATCGGCAAGCTTAATGACATCCCGGTGATGTTAGTTTGTGAAGAGGCACACAACTATGTACCTAGGGACGGACACGCATCTTATCGGGCATCAAGGAAATCTATTGAACGTATAGCAAAAGAAGGCAGAAAATATGGCTTGAGCCTGATGGTAGTAAGCCAGCGTCCCTCAGAGGTCTCAGAAACCATTTTTGCTCAATGCAACAACTTCATCTCTCTACGTCTGACAAATGATGCCGATCAGTCCTATGTGCGACGACTATTTCCTGACAATTCCAATGGTATCACCGAGATTTTACCAAACTTGGCTCCCGGTGAGTGCGTGGTAGTGGGTGATGCGGTATTACTGCCAGCAGTTATCAAAATGCCACTGCCGGTGCCAGAACCTCACTCCCAAAGCGTTAAAGTTCATAATGAGTGGCAATCGCTATGGCGCGATGTGGCTTTCGAAAAGGTCATCGAACGGTGGAGGAAGTGAATATCATGCCAGAATTCTGTTTCTTAATGGTGAAGTGGTTTACTGAATTTGGCCACCTGAACAGAGGTGATATGCTCACCTCAGA
>RCUM01000128.1_pt1 | contig 62809 bp, 62 predicted proteins | sample 2166141 | NCBI WGS metagenome assembly RCUM01 (sample SAMN09932756, study PRJNA488358) | compost metagenome | isolation source: compost soil in crotonic acid-enriched | place: Germany: Experimental Botanical Garden | reverse complement strand
GATAGTGCGTATTTTTCTAATTACTTGTTCACGTTACTTTTATTTCATTGATGTGGGGAATGATAGAACACTAATCTACACAAGGAGAACGCTATGAAAGGGACATCAAGTGGAAGGATCGTGCAGGCCAAAGCGTATTTTTACGCATTAGGCGGCATTACTACACGCTCGCAATTTGGCGGTTATGGGCTGCTGGCCGATGGCGTCATGTTCGCTGTGATTGCAGAAGGGGAGCTGTATCTTCGTGCGACGGATAGCCTGGAGCCTACTTTTCGGTCTCGCGGAATGGTTAATATGGTGTACTCCAAACGAGGGGTACCTATTACCATGCGTTATTACTGGGTTGATGAAACGCTGTGGCGCGACAGGAGGGAACTTGTGGGGTTAGCCTGGCAGGCTATTCGGGAAGCGCGCCGGGAACTCAAGGTTAAAACGGATAACCAGGGACGGCTGAAAACCTTGCCGAACATCGACATCAATATGGAACGGTTACTTTGGCGGGCGGGCATTCATAATGTTTATGATTTGCGCCTGAACGGTGCCAAACGCAGTTATCTTCGAATGTTGCAACAGCAACGCAATTTAGGATTGCGGGTACTGCTTTCTCTGGGAGGGGCTATCGCCGGCTATCATCATGCCGCTTTACCCTCGGAAATGCGCAGTGAGCTGACGAATTGGTTTGAACGTACCATGTCGTTACTTAGTCACGGACATAATCCGGGAGTCCGGGGCCTGATAAAAGGCCCCGGGTGATCAAGCCGATTTGCCGATTTGCACATTCAGCATAGTAAGCTCCGGCAGCAACTCGATGACCAGCCCAATTTGCTGCAACACCAATTGATCTTTGCTTTCCGGCTCCGGCGCAGTGTGCACAATTCGTTCAGCCAGGCTTTCCAACGCCTGAGTGATGCGCCGGTCGTCGAGTTCTTCCTGGTGCAGGGCACCATCGACATAACAAACTGCATCATTTAACAGGTCCAGCGTAGCGGGGTTATTCAGACGCTCACGATGTGCACCCAACGCAGAGATATAACTTAATAAGGTGTGGTTTAAACACAACAGGCGGAAGGCGGCTTCCTGAACTTCTTTATTTGCTTTTGGATCGGCAGACATATTTGATATCACCGAAGCCAGCTCCGCATCACTGTTGTGTGCATCCCGGCGAGCGATACGATAAGGAAGGCCGTTGTCTTTACCCTGATGATATTGCACCAAAATGGCATCCAGATAACGGCAGTTGGCATTCAGCGTTTTACTGACAACTGCCGGTAATTGGCGGAATTTCCAGTCTGGCCAGATAAAACTGACTGCCGCCCAGGCGATGGCACATCCCAGAATCGTGTCATAAACCCTAGGCGCGGCCACTTCAAAACCCTCACCCAGCAAGTTAAAGCACAGCAATACCAGCAGGGTGATAAACATGGTGGCATGTGCGTATTGCACGGTTCGAAAGGCGAAGAACAGAACGCCGCTGATGACGATCAGCACCATCTGGCCTTCCAGAGAGGGCACAAAATAGAGGATCGGCAGGCCAACAAGAATGCCGGCCAGCGTGCCGATGATTCGAAGCGCCAGCCTGCGACGCGTGGCATTATAATTGGGTTGGCAGACAAACAGGCTGGTTAACAGGATCCAATAACCGTGCTGCATGCCGGTAAACTGAATAAAGGCGTAGCCCACGCACAGTACCACTGACATACGGATGGCATGACGGAACAAGGCAGACTGAGGTGTCAGATGGCGGCTGATACGCAGGCGGATATCGCTCCAGCCGGTGAGCCGGTCATCCGACAGACTATTCTCTTCCGCCAGGCCACTGGCCAGTGCCTGCTCGGACTCAATATTTGCCAGTTGGGCGTCAATCGCGCGCAAATTTTTCAACAGGTGCGAGAGTGCTTTGGTCAGCTCACGGTTTTCCGGTGTGATGGCAATGCGAGTCAGTGCTTCTTCAATACGGCCAAAGGCCGGTTCGAAACGAAGATTGTGCTGATACTTTTGCCGCAGCAAAATCGACTGCGCCAACTGCTGACAGGCGCGAGCCTGCATGCTGAGCAAGCGTTGGAAACGAAACAGAATATCACTGTGACGAAACTGTCGACTCAGTGCCTGATATTGAACGTGGGAGGAACTGGCGCGCTCATGGATATCCTGGGCGACGAAATAATAATGCAGCGTGCGGCGGGTACCGCGTTGCCCCCGATCGCCTTTTAGCCGCGTCAGCAATGAAACTTTGGTCTGGTTAAGAATGGTCACCAGAGCGCTATTGGCCATGGCAACGTCCATCCACGGCAGGTCGGCATCATGCTCGACGTCGGGGTCAAACAGGTTGGCTTTGGCATCCAGATAACTTGCCAATTGATTGTAACAACGCGCCAGATTTTCCTGCAGAGGTCGGATAGGAAAGATCAGGTGGCCAATCAGCGTCAGCAGGTTGTACCACAGGGCACCAAGGATCAGCAGCGTCGGCTGTTGATACCAGGCGTCATACATTGAGGTGCCGAGCATGGTATAGACCGCGATCAGCAAGGCACCAAATGCAATGGTGGCGTAACGTTGCCCCAGGGCACCCAGCAAAATAAAACCGCAGGTGGAGGCGGTGAGGCCAAGAGCGAACAGCCACGGATAAGGAAACAGCAGCTCAATGGAGGCGGAAGCAACAAAAAAACACACCAGTGTGATCAACAGATTGCGTAGCCTGCCAGCCAGGCGATCATCCAGATCGGTCAACGCCGCTGCCACCACCCCCAGAGTCAGGGGAATGGTGAGCTTGGGAATGGCTAACCACCAGGGTACGGCGGCCGCACCAGCCAGTGCAATGAAGATGCGCAGATCATAAAGCAGATTGCTGTTGTAGGCATAACGGCGTATTGCTGGTGCAAAAGAGAGCACGAAAAACTCCTCAGGCGGAGAAAAAATTAACGCTGCTGATACTGACGTCGGGCATTTTCAGTTCTGGCCTGTTGCGCCATTTCAACGGATACCACTCGTCGCCCGACCGGCCACAGGGCAATGGCGGCGATTTTGAAATTGGCTATACCCACCGGGATGCCAATAATCGTTACACACTGCACAATCCCGGCGGCAATATGCGACAGGCACAGCCACCAGCCGAACAGGATCAGCCAGATAATGTTCAGCAGTGAACCACTGGCGGAAAGCAGTGCATTGCTTTTTTCCGGGTACAATTCATTAACGTGAATGGCTTCGTTACCGAATGGCAGTAACGACAGCTTGGTGATTTCCCAGCAGGAGCGGGTTAGCGGCAGGGTGATGATCAGCACCACGCTAAACACCGTTGCGACCAGCCAGCCAAGGGTGGTGAAAAAACCGCCTAACACAAAATTAAGAATATTCAGTACAGTACGCATAGTCGTCATTCTGCTCTAATGATGGCCAAACCGCGAAGCGGTTGCGTTTGGTATCAAAACGCAAAATCTATTCTACCCTTTTTTTAGCGCTAGAGTGCCACTGCTTATCACAGGTAAACTGGCAGATATCCGTTATTTAATCTCAACATAGTCATGGCGCGCCGATATGGAACTTAAAGCGACATCGCTGGGGAAACACCTGGCTCAGCATCCTTACAACCGTGTGCGGTTGCTGCACGCCGGTGTCGAGGTGAGCGGTGAGAAGCATGAATATCTTATTCCTTTCAATCAGTTGATTCATGTCCGGTGTAAGCGGGGCATCGTCTGGGGCGAGCTGGAGTTTGAGCTGCCGGAGGAGAAAGTGGTGCGCCTGCATGGTACCGAATGGCAGGAAACCCAGCGCTTCTATCACTATCTCCAGCAGGCCTGGCAACAGTGGAGCGCCGAAATGAGCGAAGTTAGCGCCGGCGTGTTGCAGCAACAGGTTGAACATATCCAGCGTATTGAACAGCAGGATAAGTGGTTTAAAAAATCCGAACTGGGCAAGCTGCAGCAACAAATTCGCGAGTCTTTCGGTGCCTTACCTATGCCGGTGGCGCGACTGGAGCAATTTGACAATTGTCGGGATGATTATCTCCTTTGTCAGCAATGGCTGCAGCATGGGTTGCAAAGTGTCGGGCAGCGTAATCAGCAGTGGACCGAACGAATGCTGGAGAGCTACCACGACTTCTTCCAGAACATCGAAACTTCCCCCCTGAACGACTCACAAAGCCGCGCAGTAGTTAATGGCGAAGATTCAGTGTTGGTGCTGGCCGGGGCCGGCAGTGGGAAAACCTCGGTGTTGGTGGCGCGAGCCGGTTGGCTGCTGCGTCGCCAGGAGGCTGAACCGGGGCAAATACTGTTGTTGGCGTTTGGCCGTCAGGCGGCGGAAGAGATGAACGAGCGCATTCAGGAGCGCCTGGGCAGCGTGGCGATTCAGGCCAAAACCTTCCACGCATTGGCACTGCAGATTATTCAGCAGGGCAACCGCAAGGTACCGGCGATCAGTCAGCTGGAAACCGACAGTAAGGCTCGAAGAGCTTTGTTGATAACCCATTGGCAGCAGCAATGTGCAGAAAAAAAAGCACAGGCTAAAGGTTGGCGCCAGTGGTTGCTCGAAGAACTGGAATGGGAAGTGCCGGAAGGTGATTTTTGGCAGGATAAACGCCTGGCAGAACGGCTGGCTGGCCGACTGGAACGTTGGCTGGGGTTGATGCGGATGCACGGCGGTAGCCAGGCGGAAATGATCGAACAGGCAGATGAAGAGGTCCGTGACCTGTTTTCAAAACGTATCCGGCTGATGGCACCGTTGCTCAAGGCATGGAAAGGTGCGCTGAAAGATGAGGGGGCAGTAGACTTCTCTGGCCTGATCCATCAGGCGGTCAATATTCTGGAGAAAGGGCGTTTTGTCAGCCCGTGGAAACATATTCTGGTTGATGAATTTCAGGATATCTCACCGCAACGAGCGCAACTGCTGGCGGCGCTACGTAAACAAAACAAACAGACTTGCCTGTTTGCCGTGGGTGATGACTGGCAGGCCATATACCGTTTCAGCGGGGCCGAACTGACGCTGACCACAGCATTTGCCGAGAACTTTGGCGAAGGGGCACAATGTGCGCTCGACACCACTTACCGTTTCAATGAACGCATTGGTGAGGTGGCAAACCGCTTTGTACAGCAGAACCCGCACCAGTTGAAGAAACCGCTGAACAGCCTGAGCAAAGGCAACAAGAAATCGGTGGTTCTGTTGCCGCATGAACAACTCGAAAATTTGTTGGATAAGCTCAGTGGCTATGCCAAGCCCGAAGAGCGGATTCTGGTGTTGGCACGTTACCATCATCTGAAGCCGCAGGCGTTGTCAAAAGCGTCAACCCGCTGGCCTAAACTGACCATCGAGTTTATGACCATCCACGCCAGCAAAGGGCAGCAGGCCGAGTACGTGATTATCGCCGGTTTGCACCAGGGAAACGACGGTTTTCCTGCGGTCGCGCGTGAGTCGATATTAGAAGACGTTCTGTTGCCGCAGCCGGAAGACTTCCCGGATGCCGAGGAGCGGCGACTGCTGTATGTGGCGTTAACTCGCGCCAAGCATCAGGTGTGGTTATTGCAGGGTCGCGAGCGCCCGTCGGTGTTCGTTGAACAACTGCAGGATCTCGGCGTACCCTCGCAGAAGAAACCCTAAACCCAATGCCTGGCGGAAACCAGGCCGTGATGGTTACTTCAGACGGTCCTGCAAGTAGCGCTGGTAATCAGGGATGGCGATTTCTACTTCGCTTTTGAACAGCGAAGAGTCAATCAGGAAGTCTGCGGTGGAGCGGTTGGTGGCGACGGGAATATTCCATACCGTCGCCAGGCGCAGCAGGGCTTTCACATCCGGATCGTGGGGAACCGCGTTCAATGGATCCCAGAAGAAGATCAACATATCGATTTTGCCCTCGGCGATCAGCGCCCCCACCTGTTGGTCGCCCCCCATAGGTCCGCTCAGCATGCTGTTTACCGGAATACCGCTGGCTTGCTGGATCAGGTTGCCGGTGGTTCCGGTGGCATAAAGTTGGTGTTGTTCCAGCACGGACTTATTGTCTTCAACCCATGCCAGCAGGGCTTGTTTACGGTGATCGTGCGCCACCAGCGCAATGTGTTTGCGCGCGGCGATAGTGCGGGTAGTAAATTCCATCTGGAGTTCCTTCGCTAATCGGGTGATATGCGACAGATTACTGAAACTGTTTTTCACTGCCTAGCGTTTACACCTGAAAATGCGAAGAAAACGCGCCTTTAAATAAAAGGCGTCATCATTCTTGCTTAACGCACTGCCTGTTTATTTGCCCAATGAAGAAAACGCTTCTGCGTTTCTTTGTCTGCCTGCTGGAACCAGTATTGCAGCATTTGCTCGGAAACGTTTTCACCTTTCAGTGTCACCGTGGGGGAGTTTAACGCGGCATTCGCCAGCGGTGAGCCGGGTGTGGTGGTGCGAACATGGGTGAACGCCGGTACGGAAGCCGGGTGTTTCTGACTGTTGTAATCCGCCATCAGCTTTTCCAGATCGATGTTAAGCGTGATGTCGTCGGGGCGTAATACATCGTGTTTCATGGCCAACGCATTGCCGTTCTTATCAATCACCTGATAATTGAAAGTCTTATCAAATCGCTGACCATCCCGGACATTTTCAATACGCGGCAGCTCAATGGCTACGGAACTGACATTTTGCGTATTGAAGGTGGCGATCAGCGGAGGTGAAGTATAGACAGTTTGTTCGTTTTGCCCTGAGCGTACAGACTTGGCCACTTTAAATAGTAATTGATGTTGTCCGCCATCCAGTTCCAGGCTGTCAGCGCCTTTTAACAACGAACCTGTCATTTTCTTGCCGTCGACCACCAACAGGTCGATGTCAGGAGAGAGTTTCAGGGTCGTAGCCACGGCAGGCATGCTGATACCGATGCTGAGCAGCGCCGTAACCATCAGACCAAATTTCATTGTTATCTCCTTATAAGCGCATCGCTATTAGTGTTGAATACGCCATAGATTGTGTCAAAGTTTTTCAGCATTACGTTTTTTGGTTACAAATATACACATTTATATTTATTTTGACACTATTTAACCCGGCAGAGGCTGGCAGTGACAGCATCAGACCGCAAAAGTCGCCGGGAGTTTCCGTGACTCTGGGTTTAGCCGATTTAAGGTCCGTGGGTTACACTCGAAACAGGGAAATCCCCCGTCGATAATTGGGAGCGGAAAATGCAAGACATCGATATTGCCGGCCTGCTGCAGCAGGTGAAAACCATTGCGCTGGTGGGCGCCAGTGATAATCCGGCGCGGCCGAGTTTTGGCGTGATGGCCTATCTGCTTGCTCAGGGATATCAGGTTACGCCGGTCAGCCCAAAACTGGCGGGGCAAACCTTGCTGGGCCAGCAGGCCTATGCCACGTTGAAGGATATCCCGCACCCGGTGGACATGGTTGACGTGTTCCGTAATTCAGAAGCGGCATATGCGGTAGCGCAAGAGGCCATTGCGATTGGTGCCAAAGTATTGTGGCTGCAAATCGGCGTCATTAATGAGCAGGCCGCGGCATTGGCAAACGAGGCGGGGCTGAAGGTAGTGATGGATCGCTGCCCTAAAATCGAAATTCCGCGTTTGGGGCTGGAGCGCTGAGTAAAAAGCCTGGCATGGTGCCAGGCTTTTATCAGGTGTTTCTCAGGCCTGGCGCATCAGTTGCGCAGGCGTGGAGCTTGTAGCTGGTGGCGAATAGACTCCGCCAACTCGTCCAGCGAAGGTTGTTCAGGATGAGCTTCCTGGGCTTCCCCATCTAACTGCGCTTCTGCAAGATAGGTATGCACCGGCTGGCCCTCTTCGTCTTCCATCACCACGTGGTACCAAGGGGCGAAACGTAAATCGGTATTTGCCGCTATTTCATCAGCCTTAGGCTGTTCCATAGAGTATTCAGGGTCGATATCAATCACCACCCCCAAGTACCCCAGCAGCTTATGCCGAACCTGTTGTCCGATACCGAATTTGCTGGCAATCATGATGACCTCCTGAGAAACAGTGCTTTACTCTTTATATGAGGGCAAAGCAGCGTATTTCAAGTTACATCACCCGGCACGCAAAGCCTTTCAAGTACAACCCTTCAGGATAAGTTGCGATAACCGGGTGATCGGCAGCCTGACGGTACTGCTCTATAAATTGTACATCACGCCCGGCATCTACAGCGGCATCGGCCAAAATTTTCTGGAATAAATCGGTTGGCATCAGACCGGAACAGGAGAAGCTGAGCAAAATGCCGCCTGGGTTCAGCAGCTGCAGCGCCAACATATTGATATCTTTGTAACCGCGGCAAGCACCGGCCAGTTGGTTCTTGTTTTCGACGAACTTCGGCGGATCCATAATGATCAGGTCGAATTTTTCACCCTGAGTGCGGTAAGCGCGCAGCAGTTGGAACACGTCGTCACGGACAAATTCTGCTTTGCTCAGGTCTAACTGGTTTAGCTCGACGTTCTGTTTGGCGATATCCAATGCGGCTTGCGACGTATCAACGCTGATCACCTGAGTACAACCGCCCATCAGGGCCGACACGGCGAAGGCACCGGTATAGGAGAAGCAGTTAAGCACGCGGCGGCCGGCGGAATAGTTACGTGCGGCCAGACGGCTGTCGCGCTGGTCGAGGTAAAAACCGGTCTTATGGCCTTGCTGAATATCCACCAGCAGCTTCATGCCATGTTCGGTGATAGGCAGCAGAGCAGGGGGCAGATCGCCCACGACCTGACCCTGAGCCAAGGGTAAACCTTCTTTTTTACGTACCGCGACGTCTGAACGATCGTAGATGGCACATTCCGGGTAACAATGCTGCAAAGCGGTAATCAACGCGGCACGCTGATATTCTGCGCCGGCGGACAGCAACTGCAACACCAGGAAGTTCTGGAAGCGATCGATAGTAATGCCTGGCATACCGTCGGATTCGCCGGCGATAAGGCGGTAACCGTCCAGCCCATCACGTTTGGCAACCCAATCACGCCAGTTTTGCGCCTGTTGTAAACGGCGGATGAAGAATTCGATGTTAATCTCTTCGTCCGGCAAAAAGGTCCAGACGCGGGCGCGGATTTGCGACTCTGGTGAGTAGGCTCCGCGCGCCAGCCATTTACCCTGGGCGTCGTGAATATCGATGGTTTCGCCAGAAAGGGCTTTACCTTCAACACGTTGAACAGCGCCGGAAAACACCCATGGGTGGCGACGGAGTAAGGACTTTTCACGTCCTTTGGCGAGAAATAAGCGCATTTTTAAACTTCTTTATAATCAAGGTGTTAAATGACTAAGGTCATTTTTAGTCAAAAATAAGTTCATAATCATATCTGAATCTCGTCCCGTTCACTACCGTGCGGGATTTTACTCGCTGCACTTAGAGGTGTGGGGGAGTCAGCTTTCTGGATGCCACAAATGTTGATGATTATATGGATCGCCGAACAAGGACCCGTGATGTCATAGGTTCGGTGACGAATGCGAAATCCTGGTCGCACTCATCACCGATCCATTCACAAAGTTAATTGAACCTGTCACTTAACCAAATTTTGAACTGGCATTTCTTCCTTCTTCAGCCATAAAGCAATGTTGGCTCCGACACGCATCATTGGCTTTTCAACCAGATAATAGGTAATGAAACCAACAAATATTACACAAATAAACGACGCAATGTATCCATAGCTTATGGAGACACCTGATTTTTTTGCTATAAATATAACTGGTATGGCGACGATTGGGTGCATTAAATAAATTGAATAAGATATTTCACCAAGTTTCCCTAATGCATTGGTTAAGAAATTATCGTAGCTAGGATTAATTTTATAAAGAGAGAATGAAAACAATACGCAGAGAACCGAAATTAAAATCCTATTAATGCCAGAAACCAAGTTTATTTTATCTCCATGCACGGGGTATAAAATAAAAGACAAGGAAGATAAGAATATGATGAATAGCAATGTCGATTTACTTACGTTAATTTTTGGCGCGTACTTTCCTATCGCTGCACCGCACATGAAAAGGAAAAGTTGATTGAATGGATTAATATAAGTTGACCACTGCTCTGAAAGCGGTAGTGATGAGTCCATCCCATAAAATGAGAAATAGACTCCTGTAGCAATACTTAAGACGACCACGGTAGGGAATACTAACTTATAGATTGAAGAGATAAAATAGGTAAGGCATAGTATTGAGTAGAAAACCAACTCATTCCCTATAGACCAGGCACCGGTAGATAAATAAGCTGTTGGGTCAATAAATCCAAATAAAAGCGAGTAGTTTAAAAATGCTTTATAGTACGGGAAGTCAAAATCCTGACTGTTAACAGTTGCCAAAAGCCAACTAAAAATAATCATTCCGGTAACGGCAATCCAGAATAAAGGAAATATTCTAAATGCTCGTTTTACGGCAAAAGCGGCAACGTGTCGAGTCGATGTTATTTTTCCGTCATAGATATAAGCCAGGCTAATGCCGCTCAGTATGTAAAAAATAGAAACAGCATAGATGCCAAGCTTACCCAATAAGTACTGACTACCTATGACATCAACAGATGACCCGGATGACAAGGACCATGAAGTGTAGTGATAAATAACTACCGAAAGCGCCATCAGTCCACGTAAGTAATCTAACGACTCTACACGATTATTGTTCATTCCAAAACTCGTTTAAATGGCGTTCAGCCAATATTGAAATGACATGGGAATATTGTGAATTAAGTTAATAATTCACCATGAATTTTTCTTTTGAATAAAATTTAAAGAATTAAATAATCGACCTGATTTACACTTCACCATCAAATGTTAATGTCTTTACACCTTTACTATTGAGTGAGGTCGATAGCTTCTCAGATAAAACACAAACGTTTCTACCGGACTGTTCGACTTGACGTTTCATATTGGTTTTAGAGAAATCATAAGTGTAAATATTTGATGCTCCAAACGTGAAGAATAGACTTCGTTTTGGCTTTCCAGTTTTAAAACCACAATAAATATCACGTACCTTCCTACCTATATTTGACTTTCCAGTATGATCGCCAAACATACGTCCGAGTTTTAATAATCCGCGTTCAACAACATCATACTCTTTTCCTGCATGAGTAATTCTCACGTCAAAAATGACTACGTCACCAGGTTTTGTTGCCAGTGAAATGGCCTCTCCATCGGTTAGATTATTCTTAAGGTGAGAGCCTACTCTAACAGACATGCCATTGCCGTCGGTTGAATGGTCATTCATATAAACACCCATTTTGTAAACCCTGCACTCAGGTGTAAAATAAGGCTCCGTGAAATAAGATCCTTTACCATCATCCTTATGCCATCCAAAACCCATATTATGATGAATGTCAGCGTGGGATGTAAAAACGAACTCCTCTTGTCCAAATGCAGATCTATAGGCCTCCAAAACTTTCGGGTGATCAAAAACCCAAGAAAACTCTGGCTCTTCGACCGCAATATTGGGTTGGGTAAGCCCATATCGGTATGTCACACCTTTACTTTTGAAAAAATTGTCAATTGATTGATTCATTTGATTCATTTCTTCAGGCGTAAAAAGACCTCTGATGACGACAAAGCCGTCACGTTCTATAGAATCCTTAATTGTGCTCATTATTCACCTTGCTAATAAATTTACATTTGTACATTTTTGTAAACATAATACTTACATAAAATCACATTTTGTAAACATCAGCGGGCGCGGATAGTTTGCTTCTGAATGACAGCGGTAAGTTGACGGGAAAATCTGATTTTGAGCTGGTGATGACGGTACGGGAGGCGAAGAAAAATGGGAAAGAGGGAGGGGTAACTATCAGTATCGATAAGAAAAAGTTTGGTTGCGTCACTTGACTAAATAGTTGTTTAACTTCGTTAGGTGATGTCAGTATCTATGGTTTTCTTAAAATTTCTCCCGTAGCACATGAAATCAATAATTCATTGATTAATATAGTTATTATTTGATTTGTTTTTTTTGTGAGAAACACTTCAATGCGCTAAAAATTAAGAATTATGCCATACAGGTTAAATGGGACCGCTTGGGTTTCATTGCACAAGACGATGCTAAATCGCCTGTCAACCCGGATTGATGTGACGGATTAATCTGATTTTTGTAATGGCATTGTAAGTTTTTTGTAATCTTTAGGCTTTTTCGCATTGACAAAAATGGGGTAATCTCCTGTTATTAAGCACTTTGCTGGCTTTTAGAATTTGCTTAGGATGTAGGTTACATGTCGAAAAAAAGAGACTTATCATTCGATTTATTGAAAGGAACTCTTATATTACTCGTGATCATTGGGCATGTACTGCCTGGCAGTGCTAGTTCGGGCCTACGTGGGGCGATCTACTTTTTCCATATGCCGCTTTTTTTGGGGGTGACGGGTTACTTTATCCGCCGTTATTTTCTTGATTCCGGAGTGGTGAGCATATTAAAAAAATACAGATGGCGGATGATTATTCCTTATCTGTTAGCTTTTGTTGTTTACAGTGCGTACGATTTATATATGTCTGCTGAGACTGGTGGAATCAGTGTGAAAACATTGATTGGTTTGGGACTCTACCCTTATTATCACCTGTGGTATATCCCGGCGGTTATTATCTTTGTTTTTTATACGTTAGTCATCTACCGTAATAATATTTTACTGGGTTTATTTTTGTTATTATCTGCCGCACTATCCATTTGGTGGTATTGTTACGCAGATGTTATGGAAGATAAATATACGCTGTTGAAATTTATTGGGGATAAAAGGTTCTATTATTATTATTCTTTCTTCCTGTTGGGTTTTTGCATTTCTGATTGGAGTGTCAAGATTAACTGTTTGTTTTTAATGCCAATGGTTTTAGTTTCTGGCGTGCTGAGCTACTACGTGGCCAATGAAACTTTGGTTGATGCAATATTGTGGTATACATTTAACGCATCACTGCTGTGCATGTTGCTAGGAATATGTAAAAGTCTTGACCTACAGAAAGAAAATTTATTGGTGAAAATGGGGCAAGTTTCACTGCCTATATATCTCTGGCATGTTCTCCCAATTATAATTGTAGGTAAGGTATTAGACATAAATTCACCAGCATTTTATGTCGGCGTAGTTGTTGTTATTTCTATCCTTACATTTTCTTTCATCGCGCTGCGTGGAAAAAGTCGCTTCCTTGATTCATATTTTTATGGGGAGCGTTCTAAGTGGTACCCTGAAAAATAATTTTTTGGAATATTAACTAAATGGCTGAATGGACTCAGCCAAAAGTAACTCGCCTCGAACCTTCCACCTTGTGTTTTTCCTATCGACTATAATTATTAATTGAATAAATTTATTAGGGGCCGATTATGACACAAGTTTGCATTGCTGCGTATGTCTATGGCGTGGTGCAAGGGGTGGGGTTTCGTTACAACACTCAGCATCAGGCGACGGCGTTGGGGTTAAGCGGCTACGCGCGTAATCTTGATGACGGTAGCGTTGAAGTACTGGCCTGCGGCGAACAACCGCAGGTGGACAAGCTGGTGGAATGGCTGAAAAATGGCGGCCCGCGCAGTGCACGGGTCGATCGCGTGCTGGTGGAGCCGCGAGGCGCGGCCGATTTTCAAGGCTTCAGCATTCGCTATTAGCGTTTCAGATACATTTTACCGGTTTCGGCAGCCCGGCTATCTTGGTTGCCTGTTTGGCCGGGCCTTTGGGGAATAAACGGTAGAGATAGCGGCTGTTGCCTTTCTCTTCGCCGTACTTCTGTGCCATGGCCTTGACCAGCATGCGGATCGCCGGTGAAGTATTAAATTCCAGGTAAAAGCCGCGTACGAAACGCACCACTTCCCAATGTGCTTCGGTCAGCGTTATCTCTTCCTGTGCGGCTAGCAGTGGTGCCAGGGCTTCATGCCAATCGGCGCTGTTTTTCAGGTAACCTTGTGCGTCAGTTTCAATAACCTGACCTTGATACTCCAACATACTGCCTCGGTAATGGATAATTCAGAACGGCCGTCAGTTTAGCAAACTTTTGTCGCTGCAAAAAATAAAGCCCCGCCGGAGCGGGGCCTTGGGTCTTTCTCAGGCGTTAAATCAGTTGCTGCGCGCGAAGCCCAGAATGCTCAACAGGCTGATGAACATGTTGTACAGCGATACATACAGGCTAACGGTAGCGCGGATGTAGTTGGTTTCGCCGCCGTGGATAATATTGCTGGTTTCCCACAGGATGGCACCGGCGGAGAACAGGATAAACAGCGCGCTAATGGCCAGATGCAGGGCAGGGATCTGCAGGAACAGGTTGGCGATGACCGCAACCAGCAGCACCACAAAACCGGCCATCATCATTCCGGACAGGAACGACATATCCTTGCGGGTAGTCAGCACGTAGGCTGAACAGCAGAAGAACACCACCGCGGTGCCACCCAGCGCCAGCATGATCAGGTCACCGGCTCCGGTATTAATGAACGAACTGAGGATCGGCCCCAGGGCATAGCCCATAAAACCGGTCAGTGCGAAGGCCGCCAGAATACCGGCCGGGCTGTTTGCCAGCTTGTGGGTCAGGAACATCAGCCCATAGAAACCGACCAACATCAGCAACAGGCCCGGTGCCGGCAGCCCCAGCATGGTGCTGGCGGTAGCGGTCAGTGCCGAGAATGCCAGCGTCAGTGAAAGCAGAAAGTAGGTGTTACGCAGAACCTTATGCGTGCTCAGTAACGAGTCGCGTGAGGAGGATGAGACGACAATGCGGTCCATAATGATCTCTCTTATCAGGTCATCACAAAATTAGTGACGATGATAGGCAGCGCAAGCGTTTGATTAAAGTTTGTTTACCAATCTTTACCCTTAGTTATCATTGCTGTCACTCTGAGCTGTCGTTGGTGGTTTCTTCAACGCTCGCACGCCGGATGCTGTTTTTTCGTTCGGTTGAGCGGTAATGGGCTTTACAAGCCGATTGGCTCTGTTTATAGTTCGGCTCGTTGCGGAGGGGTGGCCGAGTGGCTGAAGGCAACGGTCTTGAAAACCGTCGACGGGAAACCGTTCCAGAGTTCGAATCTCTGCTCCTCCGCCATAAATTATGACCCCGTGCTCTCTGAGCGCGGGGTTTTTTATTTTGTTTTTCCCTCGGCATGCCATTCAGCATGCCAATCCCTCTGGCTCGCGCTGCCAGCCCTGAAAATACATCGGACAGGTTACGCAGCTTCCCCCCTGGTAACGCGCACGTTGCCTACCCCAGCCCACGAGAGCACATCATTGAAGGCGATCGGTTCACTGCCATCAACTGAAACAGAAAACGTCCTCCGGGTTGTACAACCAATGATTTCTTCTCGAACTCCACTCTGCGAAAATAAGTAAACATCATTTAAGTGAAAGGCAAAGGTCTTGCTAGCGAGGCGGGCCGTTATCTTTTTGCTTGTTCAGTCATGCGCGGCCTCGCATTTTTTTAAAAAATTATAAAATCAGACTTTTCTCGCAAGGCGGTTGAAATTCACCCAATGCTGATCTTAAGTCTAATTGATCATTTGCCGCACACCCTTACCCCATGCGGTTTGTGGTATCTTTATGCGAAAGTTCTTATAAATCAATTTGATGATCTTTTATTGTTAAATCCCCTGGCTGTAATTATTTGTTACAAAATTCAATTTCCAATCATACCGTTAACATTTTTAAACTCCAATCAATAGGTAATATTCTGAAATTATCACTTTTCAGATAAAGACCTGAAAGTACTGTGTCATGCTCGCTAGTGAATGGAATGCGCTCGCTTTTGACCCCAGTTTTGATTTGTGCCGGATGGCACGAGCAGGGATGTTGTTTTGGCAAGATAAGCATTTCTTATTAATTACTCAGTGGCATTGACCATTTCTATCATTCCATAGAACAGGGACAGCCATGTCTAACTCCTATCAGTCCGAGATCCCCAAAGCTCGCGTCAACATAAAACTCGATCTGCACACCGGTGGTGCTCAGAAGAAAACCGAATTGCCCCTTAAGCTGATGGTGGTGGGGGATTACAGCAATGGTGCCGAGCAACGCCCGCTATCTGAGCGTGAAAAGGTCAACGTTAATAAAAACAATTTTGACAGCGTGTTGGCCGAATTCTCTCCCTCCGTAAATATTTCCGTTGAAAACACCCTGGCCGGTGACGGCAGCGAAGAGAACGTCAGCCTGACTTTCCGTGAGATGAACGATTTCACGCCGGAGCAGGTAGCCCGCCAGATCCCCCAGCTTAAAGCCATGCTTGCCATGCGCAATCTCCTCCGCGACCTCAAGGCCAACCTGTTGGATAACCAGGCTTTCCGCAAAGAGCTGGAAAAAATCCTGCTCGACCCGGCGCTCAGCGCTGAACTGCGCAGTGAGCTGTCTGCTCTGGCACCGAAGCAAGCATAACGGTCGCGATGTTTAACGGATTAACGAAGAGAAAATGCCGATGTCTGTAAAAAATGAGAATACCGCTGGCGGTGAGAACGTGGTGCTGGAGCGTCCGGAAGCGAGCAGCGTGTATGCTTCCCTGTTTGAAAAAATCAATCTGAGTCCGGTCTCTGAGCTGAGTGCGCTGGATATCTGGCAGGATAACCAGGCAATGTCCGATGCCACGGCAGACGAGCGTCTGACTGCCGGGATGCAGGTCTTTCTGGAGTGCCTGAGCAAGGCGGGCTCCAGGGTCGAAAAGCTGGACAGAACCCTGATTGACCACCACATCGCGGAGCTGGATTATCAGATTAGCCGCCAACTGGATGCGGTCATGCACCATGAGGCATTCCAGTCGGTAGAATCCCTGTGGCGCGGAGTGAAGTCGCTGGTCGACAAAACCGACTTCCGTCAGAACGTCAAAATCGAGCTGCTTGATCTGTCGAAAGACGATTTGCGTCAGGATTTTGAAGACGCGCCGGAGATTATTCAGAGCGGATTATACCAGCACACATATACCGCAGAATACGATTCTCCGGGTGGAGAGCCGATTGCCGCGCTGATTTCTGCCTACGAGTTCGATGCGTCTGCGCAGGACGTGGCGTTGCTGCGCAATATCTCCAAAGTCTCCGCTGCCGCCCATATGCCGTTTATCGGCTCTGCTGGCCCGAAATTCTTCCTCAAAGACAATATGGAAGACGTGGCGGCGATTAAAGATATCGGCAACTACTTCGACAGGGCCGAGTACATCAAATGGAAATCCTTCCGCGAGACGGATGACTCCCGCTATATCGGTCTGGTGATGCCGCGCGTGCTGGGCCGCCTGCCGTACGGTCCGGACACCGTGCCGGTGCGCAGCTTCAACTACGTCGAAGAAGTGAAAGGCCCGGATCACGACAAATATCTGTGGACCAACGCCTCGTTTGCGTTTGCCGCCAACATGGTGCGCAGCTTTATCAACAACGGCTGGTGCGTACAAATCCGTGGCCCGCAGGCCGGTGGTGCCGTTCAGGACCTGCCTATCCATTTGTACGATCTGGGTACCGGCAATCAGGTGAAGATCCCGAGTGAGGTGATGATCCCGGAAACTCGCGAATTTGAATTCGCCAACCTCGGCTTCATTCCGCTGTCCTACTACAAAAATCGCGACTACAGCTGCTTCTTCTCGGCGAACTCTACCCAGAAACCGGCACTGTATGACACCGCCGATGCCACCGCCAACAGCCGCATCAACGCGCGTCTGCCGTACATCTTCCTGCTGTCGCGTATTGCGCATTACCTGAAGCTTATTCAGCGTGAAAACATCGGCACCACCAAGGATCGCCGCTTGCTGGAACTGGAACTCAATACCTGGGTGCGCAGCCTGGTGACGGAAATGACCGATCCGGGCGACGACCTGCAGGCGTCCCACCCGCTGCGCGATGCGAAAGTGACGGTGGAAGATATCGAAGATAACCCAGGCTTCTTCCGCGTGAAGCTGTATGCCGTGCCGCACTTCCAGGTGGAAGGCATGGACGTGAATCTGTCGCTGGTTTCCCAGATGCCGAAAGCGAAAGCCTAAAAAGGCAGGAAGCCGATGAAAACGGAACAACCGTTATGGGGCAGGGGCATCATGGTCTCTCCCCAGCATTTCCAGCAACAGGCCACGTATGCGGCCTGGTCTGCGGAATGCATTGCCCGAATGGGACTCAATCACCCCTGGGGAATGATTGAGTCTGCCTTTGAACCGGACGCACTGAAACTCGGTCGTCTGCAGGCCCGTAAGCTGCATGTCCGTTTCCCGGATGGGACACTTATCGATACAGATAATGCCGATGCGTTGCCGCCGGTTCTGTCACTGGACAGCGAATCGCATGATGTGGTGGTGCTACTGGCGCTGCCCCTGCTGCGGGCGAATGGCGGCAACTGCCTGCAACCTGATGAGGTGGCTGATCGTCCGGTGCGTTTCCGTCAGCGTTGGCGGGACGTGCGTAACCAGTTTGGTGAGGACACCCGCCAGATAGCGGTGATGCAGCCGGAACTGACGCTGCGCTTTGCCCATCAGAATAACGGTGATTATCTGACCTGCCCGGTGGCCCGTCTGCAGCAGGATTTGCAGGGCGTCTGGCGGCTTGATGACAGTTTTCTCCCGCCGCTGCTGCCCGCAACACTCACGCCCGAGCAGTTGGATATGTTGCGTCAGCAATCTCCGTTGCCACAAACTGGAATCGCGCAAACACAGCAGCAGCTTGCCCGGCTGGATAAATTGCCTCCTGACTGGAATATTGCCTACAGTCGGCAGCTCGTAGAACAGGCTCAGGCGCTTTGGCCGGAGCAGGCTAAACCTCTGGTACAACAGTGGCAACGGCAGTTGAACGCTGCCGGCATACCGACAGAAAACCTGAATGGCTGGCATCAAGGGATGACGAAGCTACAGCAACTGAGTGACCGGCTGAGCGGGCTGGATGAGCAGAAGGGTAAATACATGACGGTCAGTGAGCTGAAATCAGTGGTATTTTCAACCATGCAGTCATTTAACCAATCCATACCGGCAGAAGAGCAACTGCGAGCATTGTCAGCAAACCCTGCGGGAGAACCTTTACCTGTTGCTGGCAGGGCCCAACTGGAAGTGCATCTGAAGCAGCTGACCGCCCGTTATGCTGAAATAAAACTGAAAGCATCAAAATAAAAACGGTGCTAAAAATTGCAATAAATTCCGTTTATTATCGTAATTATAGCCTCTGAAAGTGGCTGCGGGGCATCAAACCCGATAACAGTGAACAACATGTCAGGGATTTACTGGAAGCAAAAACCGCCCCGGATGGGGCGGTTCAGACTGATGACAAACTCATTCCTGAATAGAGCGAGTAGAGGTCGATAAATAAAAAATAAGGAAAATCAATTCATTGATTTTCGGCTGATCACCACAAAGCAGGAAAAACCACGCTTTTTCCTGCTTTGTCAGCAACCTAAACCGCCCCGGATGGGGCGGCTGAATAGAATAGTAGCGCAGGCTACTAGCGTACCAGGTGCAGGAAGTGAAGGTGTTTCTCGTACTGGTCGAGAATATCGTGAATGATCTGTTCTTGCGTCCAGCCCATCACATCGTAATCCTGGCCCCCTTCCTTCAGGTGGACTTCACCCCGATAGTACTTATGTTCCTCATCACGCTCTTCGTCTTTCAAGCCCGCCAGCGCAAAGGCCGGTTGAATGTAGGCCCGCAGGCGAACCTCATAGACAAAGTTCAGGTCTTCACCCAAATCGACTTCGAAACGGATGCGATCGTCCTGTGAATCGTCAATCGAGGAGGTGGTGTTCTGTTTGGCCAATTCGGCTTCCACCAGCGCCATCGCCGGCTGAACCACTTCACCGACAAAGCGTTTTACCTGTGAGCGTTTAGGGAAATAGGCAATATTGCGTAAACGCCGTTGCCAAGAGATCGGATTGCGTGCGGCAGTCGGTGCAATCGTGGTCGTCGTCTGGCTGTCGCGTTTGTGGGCGTCGATACGCAAGGCTTTTAACAGCCCGTAGATTGACACCAGCAAGATCATCGAGAACGGTAGGGCACTGGCGATGGTCACGGTTTGCAGCGCGCTCAGCCCACCGGCGAGCAGCAAGGCAATGGCGACCAGGCCCATCATGCCGGCCCAGAAAATCCGCTGCCAGACCGGAGTTTGGTCGGTACCCCCGGAAGCCAGGGTATCTACCACCATCGCCCCCGAATCCGCGGAAGTGACGAAGAACACTACCACCATGGCCATCGCGATAAACGACAAGATATTAGAGAACGGGAAGTGTTCCAGGAAGTTGAACAGTGCCAGTGCTACGTCATTTTGCACCGTGTTAGCCAGATCGCGCGCACCTTCGGCCATGATCAGATTAATGGCGCTATTACCGAACACGGTCATCCACAGTAGCGTAAAGCCGGCAGGGACAAACAGCACGCCGGTAACGAATTCACGGATGGTACGTCCGCGTGAAACGCGGGCAATAAACATGCCGACGAAAGGCGACCATGACAACCACCAGCCCCAATACAGCAGTGTCCAACCGCCCAGCCAGTTACTGGACTTCGGCTCATAGGCATACAGGTTAAAGGTCTTGCTGACGATGTCAGAGAGGTAACCGCCGGTATTTTCGACAAAGGATTTTAACAGCAGCACGGTCGGGCCGAGCGCAGCTACCAGCACCAGCAGCAACACCGCCAGGCCGAGGTTCAATTCGGACAGAATGCGGATGCCTTTATCCAGCCCGGAAACCACTGACAGCGTAGCCAACCCGGTGATCACCACGATCAGAATCACCTGCACCGTTGCGTTGATCGGCAAGCCAAACAGGTGGTTAAGACCGGCGTTAACCTGCAACACACCGTAGCCCAGCGAGGTTGCGACACCGAACACGGTACCTATCACCGCAAAAATGTCTACCGCGTGGCCAATTGGCCCATAGATACGATCGCCGATAATCGGATACAGCGCGGAACGCAGCGTCAGCGGCAGACCGTGGCGATAGCTGAAGAAGGCCAGAATCAACGCCACGATGGCGTAGATTGCCCAGGCGTGCAGGCCCCAGTGGAAGAAGGTTAGGCGCATGGCCTGTTTAGCCGCTTCCACTGTTTCCGGCGTTCCGACTGGGGGAGAAAGGTAATGCATTACGGGTTCGGCTACGCCAAAGAACATCAGGCCAATGCCCATCCCGGCGGAAAACAGCATGGCGAACCAGGATACATAGCTAAAGTCTGGCTGGGCGTGATCCGGGCCGAGCTTGATATTGCCGTAACGCGACAAACCCAGATAGGTCACGCTCATCAGGATCAATGCCACCGCCAGAATATAAAACCAGCTGGCGTTAGTGAAAATACCCAGTTGCAACGCTTTGAATTTGCGATCGGCCAACTCGGGGTACAGGGCGGCAAAGGCCACCAGGACGATGATTAAAGCGGCAGAAATAAAAAATACCGGAGGATTGATATGGCTACGACGTGCCACAATTTCAGTGTCGTTTTGGCTCATAGAATACCTTCTAGCTAGTCCGTTAGGGAATGGGGGTTAATCCTTTAAAACAGCTCCATAAAAAGTGGGCGAACGGCTGCCCGAGAAATTTAACTCGGCGAGTATAGCGAAAAAACGAGCTAATTAACATTTTTTGGTTAAAACGGCTATTTTAAGTTGTTTTATTAGATGTTTTCGCTATATGAAAAGAGGGCGCTCAGAAAAGACAATTCACTCTTTTCGAAGAGAAAAGACAGCTTGGCCGAGTAATGCCTGTATGTACTTCAATACCACCGCAAACTGCGGCTGCCGGGCGTCAGTGGTAGGAAAGAGCCTTTTAGCGGCTGGGTAGAGCAGATCATGAGAGAAACCCCTATAACAGCGGCTTGAACCAGAGGGATGTGCCGTTGGCGCTTGATCAGAGTCATACAGAGGGTAAAATAGCGCGACGCGATCGCGTTTAACTCTTTCATGGAGATAGAGATGACCTGGTATCAAATAGCATTGTGGACCATGATCTTTCTGAAGTCCGGTGCGTTTCTGGTGTTCGTTTGGTGGTGGATGTTCAAACGTGCCACCAAACCTTATGTTCGTCCGCAAGATGTTGTCATTGACGAAACGCCGGATGATGAAAATCTGACCATGGAAGAAGTGATGAAAAAACACGGTATCACCCGTGTGGAAAATCAAACTCAGTAAAAGCGCCCCATGCCGAATTCCTCAGGATGAAGGCAAAAACTATCCCTGCGTGGCTTGCGGCCAAACCTGCAAGCCGGGGATAGCTCCCCAGCCTGCAGTCACAGCATTTAACGCCGTTTTCTCCCCACCAGCCAGACCAGGATGAGCAAGGCCAGTACCGCCAAGCCGATTGCCGGAGCCATATAAGGCTGCAACCGGGCCAGCAGCGGGATCGGGCCACCTTGCCGCAATACGGCGACGTCCGTGGCGCTGACCTTAACCGCAGGATTGCCATACTGCTGCAGGACATAATTGCTGATAGCGGCGATCTGCTGGTCGTTTAGAGGATTAACATACGACTGGGGGCCAAAGTTCGGCATCAGCACGTGTTCACCGCCGACCCTTCGTTCAACGCCGAACAGAATCGCCGAGATCAGGTTGGCCGGGTTACCTGAACCGGTGGCCGTGTTATTGAACAGCGAAGGGTAAGCCTGATTTTTACTGCCGCTACCGTCCGGCTGGTGGCAACTGGCGCAGTTGCCGCTAAACAGCGCGGCGCCATCGGTCAGAGTGTTATTGGCCGTGGCAGGGTGTAGCCCGCGCAACTGAGGCTCAACGTTTGCCGGCTTGCCATAGCTGTCGGCCGCCTGGCTGTCATGGCGGTCCCTGATCGGGGCAGTGCTTTTCAGGTAAACGGCGATGGCCGATAAATCCTCATCGGAAAAGTACTGCAGGCTGTTTTCGATCGCTTCCGCCATGCCGCCGGCGGCCTGGTTCTTACCGGCCACCTGGCCGGTTTTCAAGTACTGCACCAATTGCTGCTGGCTCCAGCCACCAATACCGCTGATTGGGTCGGAGGTGATGTTGGGCGCATACCAACTGCCGACCATACCGCCCGCCAAGGGCTGACTATCGTCTTCAGCCATCAGCAGGTTGCGCGGGGTGTGGCAGGTATCGCAGTGTCCAGGACCATTGACCAGATAAGCGCCCCGATTCCATTGTTCGCTTTTGCCGGCGTCTGGCGCAAAGCGCCCCTCTTTCAGAAACAGCAGATTCCAGGCCGCCATGCTAAAGCGCAGATTGAACGGAAACGGCAGATCGGTCAGCGTATTTTTCTGATCGACCGGTTTCACAGCGTGGATAAAGTAGGCATACAGCGCTTTGATGTCCGCGTCGCTCAAGCGGGTGTAAGAGGTATAGGGCATGGCGGGGTAGAGGTGGGTGCCGTCGGCACGGATACCGTCCCTGACCGCGCGGGCAAACTGCTCTTCGCTGTAACTGCCGATACCCTCGACGTTGGACGGGGTGATGTTGGTGGCGTAAATCATTCCCATGGGGGAACTGATGCCATAACCGCCGGCAAACGGCGCACCGCCCTCCGGTTTGGTATGGCATGCCTGACAGTCGGAGGCGATGGCAACCTGCTCGCCTTTTTTAATCAACGCCGCACCGCTTAAATCACCGTCGTCTGTCGCCTGTGCGGCGCTACTGCCGAGTAACAGCAGGGACAAAAGCGTCAGCTTTAGCTGTTTTTTCATGATTTCACCGCCAGCTGGCGCGCAATATCATCGGCGGCCTTGATGCCCAATGCGGCCATGGTCAGGGTGCTGTTCACCACGCTCGCGGAAGGAATGGCACCGCCGCCCGGCAACCAAAGGTTGGCATGGTCATGAGTACGGCAATTGCCGTCTACCACCGAGTCTTCGGGGCTGTGGCCCATGATGGTGCCACCCATAATATGGTTATTGGCGTTCAGGCTGGTGGTGATGTTGAATTCATCGGCATCAAACAGTTGGCCGATGTGCTCCAACTGTTTATGCGCGGCCTCTGCGCCCTTACGCACATAGTCGCCGACGTCGTAGTGGATGTCCGGGCAAGGCAGGCCATGAGCATCTTTCCGGGTTTTACTCAGGGTCAGGCGGTTGTTGGGGTCTGGTAACGGTTCCAGGCTGATGGATAAATCGACGCCATAGGCGGCGCGTCGGCGGATTTCGGCGTCCAACTCTTTGCCGACCAGGCCTTTTTCCAACGCTTGCTGGGTAGCCGGTACCACCCGGTTGATATTGTTGAGGATCATTTTGTTGGCCGAGTAGTCTTTGCGAAACTCACCGTCACGCGGGCCAACCAGACAACTGCTTTGTGCCGGGCCACGCCCCAGCCACAGCGGTTCTTTCGCCAGGAAGGTACAGTGAAAGCCCGAATGGTCCATCATATTGCGGCCCACCTGATCGGAAGCGTTGGCGATACCGTTGGGATTGCGCTCATTAGCCGCCATCAGCAGCAGGCGCGGAGTTTCTATGCCGTTACAGGCTAACGCAAAAGCTTTGGCCGTGGCCCGGTGGGATTGTTTTTTGTTGTCCAGCCAATGGACTGCCGTCACCTGATTTTGCTCATCGGTGTCGATCTTGTAGACCACCGCTTCGGCCAGCACCACCGCACCTTTCATTTCAGCACGTTCAATATGATGAATGCCGTTGTACATGGCGCCTATCGGGCAAATGGGTTGGCAGTTGTTGTTACCGCAGCAGGTCGGACGGCCTTTCCACGGATGGATACTGCGCCCCTGTGGGATGGGAACGGAGCGGTAACCATGCGGGTTTACCACCTCGGCAAAGCGGATGTCGCCGTGAGCCCAGGGCACCATATCCATCGGGTAAGGTTTGCTGCGCTCAACCGGGGACTGCTGTTGCGGATCGTTGGGGCCGGCGACGCCAATTTCTTCTTCGGCCCGGCAATAGTAGGGTTCCAGCTCGTCGTAGGAAATCGGCCAGTCGCGACCAACGCCATACAGCGTTTTCATCTGGAAATCACTGGGCAGGTGGCGCCAGCAGGAGGCGGCCCAGTGCCAGGTGGTGCCGCCGACGGTGCGCAGATAACCCTGCTTGAAACTGCCGGCGCTCGGGCCGCTCAGCGCAACATAGTTGTTTTCCGGGAAATAGAGCGGCGCGGTGGCGAATTCAGATTGTGGATACAGCCCCTGGTAATCTGAGCCGGCGCGGTTGTCAAAAGGCATATTGCGCCAGTTCTCTACCGCCTGGCCGCGTTCGATGCGCAAGCCCGCTTCCAGCACCAGCACAGAATAACCCTGGCTGACCAATTGATCGGCCATCATGCCGCCGACGATGCCGGAGCCCACGATCACAATATCGGCCGAGGCGTTGCCATCGGCGGTAAATACAGGTTTTTTCATCAGAAGGCTCTTAGATCACAAGGAAACATTGACGGCAGGTGGGGCTGCGGTCCACCACAGCGGTCCATTGCCGCAGTAAGTGGGAACGATTAACGCGTCGCTGGCGGGGTGATACATCAACGCATCTTTGTAGGCAATCAGCTGCGCCGTTTGGCCATGGCCGACGGTGCCGGTATACCAGGCGGTGATAATCGCGGTGACCACATCCTGCAAGCCGGCCTGAACGGCCTGCTGTTGCAGCTGTTGGGCGCTCTGGCCCGGTTGCAGCAGGCCGCCGAGTTGCTCAACCTGTGCAGTGAACTGGGGATTCTGGTTATGCAGCGCAGTAAAAATACGCGCCGACATCCCCTGATCGATATCGTTATGTTCGGTCAACGTCTGGGATATTTTGAAGAAGCGGGCAAACTGCAAGGGGTTGGCTGAGGCAGTTTGTTGTTCAGCCAGGCTGAGGAAAGGATAACTGAGCAGCGAGCTTGCCAGCAGGGTTGAGGCCAGCCCCAGCAGCACTTCACGTCGACTGAAACCGGTTCCATTTTTGGCTGGTAGGCCATCATCATCTGATAACAAATTTTCCATGTGTTTTTCTCACAACAGGTGTTAGTGCCGAATAAGGCAAAAGGGAGCAGGTAAAGAGGGATAAAAAATAATCAACAATGGAATAACTCCATTGCTTATGGTTTTATTTCTAATAATTTGGCGGGATATTAACTTGGCGATAACTTTCCGGCAATAAACTTGCTTAGGTATTCTGACAAAACAGCACGTAAAGAATAAAAAACCCGCCGCAGCGGGTTTCCTGTTTATGCGTTAGCTCTTGCAACCCATCAGTTCTGGCAGCACGCCCGGTTTGGCCTTCAGCGACGCCTGCACGTCTTCTGGCAGACCGGCCCAGATAATCAGCCCGGTGCGCTTCTCAATTTCGTTAACCGTTACGCGGTACTGACAGAAATCGGCGTTTTTCGGGGTGTTTTGATCAAACAGAAACGCCGCATAGTGGTTCACTTCCGGGCTGTTATTGATAAAAATCACCTTCCAGTAAGCGCTGGGGATGGTATGTGCTTTTTGGGTGCCCGGCAGTTTACCCATATTGCGCTCGTACAGCGGGCCGGTCACGGTATACACCGAACTGATGTCTGCCCGGTCAATCAGCTTGCGTTCCTGATCTTCCAACCGTGCCCAGGAACCCTGGTTCAGGTCGGCCATCTGCGGCGTGATGTTGGAAAGATAGTTCAGCGACTCCCAGTCAGAGACCCCCGCCAAAGAGGCCAACGGCGCCTGATGCCCACGGTCGACCTTCAGTGCCGCGTTGGCACCGGTGTAATCCGCCGGGATCAGCGTATCCGCCGGGTTCAGCGCCGGATCGGTCTTCCAGTTGCGCGTTTTGCCACTGGCTGGCGTGTCCTTGGTGATGTGATAAGCCACCCAGTTGGCGAACTTGGTGGTGCTGTTGTTGTTCAGCGTATAGGCGTGGCGAACGATTGACACATTGCTGCTGCCGCCGGTTGGGCAACCGACGGCACAGTTGTCGATCGATTCCAGCGCCTCGGCGGAAGCCTGAGCGGTAAACAGCAGGGCGGCCAGAGCTAACATCTTGTTAAAACGCATATTCATATCCTCAATAAGTTAAAATGATACTGTATGTATTTACAGTTAAATTAACTTATCGCAATGAAACGAATACAACAATGCAACACATTCACGTTATGAATGTGTCAGCGTTGATACAGCAAAGTTGATGAAAACAGGCAGTGCGGCGACAGGGCCGAGGTATCAAAAACGCCAAAAGGCGCGTGAGCACAAAATCAACATAGGGTAAATCTCAAGGCGGCCAAGCAGCATCGCCGAGCACATCAGCCATTTGGCCGCATCGCTGAGCGTACCAAACCCGGCGGCGGTTTCACCAAAGCCTAATCCCATATTATTGATACAGGCGGCGACGGTGGCGAAGGAAGTGACTAGGTCATAGCCCATCAGGTTCAGCAGCCAAACGAAGAAACAGCTGAAAAAGACATACAGAAAGAAGAAGCTCCAGACCGAACGCAACACGCGATCCTGAATAGGCGCATTGCCAACCTTGATGGTGAAAATGGCGTTGGGATGAACCAGTTGGTTAATCTCATGCCGGCTCTGCTTGTACATGATCAGAAAACGCAGTGCCTTGATACCGCCACAGGTAGAACCGACACAACCGCCGAAAAAGCTTGCCGCCAACAGCAACATAATGGTGTGAGAGGGCATTTTGGCATAGTCGGCGGTGGCCAGCCCGTTATCGGTCATCATCGAACTGGTGAGGAAAAAACCGTGTACGAAGGAGTCTTTGGCGCCGTACATGCCAGAGCGGTACAGCTCGAAGCAGACAATCGCCACGATAATTGACAGCACCAGCAGGAAAAAGCGCAGTTCCGGGTTTCTGTAGAGTGGCTTCAGGCTGCGGCGCCCTACGGCGACGAAATACAGGGTGAAGTTCACCGCCGCCAGGATAGAGAAAATCCCGCCGACCATTTCCACCGCCGAGCTATCGTAAAAGCCCAGGCTCTCATTGCGGGTGGAAAACCCCCCGAGTGAAACGGTGGAAATTCCGTGGCAGAGGGCATCAAACCACTGCATGCCGGCAATGCGGAACGCCACCGTGCAGGCCAATCCCAGACCGAGATAAATCAGCCACAGGTTTTTTGAAGTGTCGGCCAGTCGCGGGGTCAGGCGTTCTTCCTTGAACGGGCCGGGCATTTCCGACTGATAAAGCTTGGCGCCACCAATGCCGAGCAACGGCAGTACCGCCACGGCCAACACAATGACGCCGAGGCCGCCGATAAAATTGAGCTGGGAGCGGTAGTAGAGGAAAGATTTAGGCAGGCCGGAAACATCATTGAGCACCGAAGCGCCGGTGGTGGTAATACCGGAAACGCCTTCGAACATGGCATCGGTCAGGCTGATGTTTAGCGTGTCGTCCATCCATAACGGCAGGGCGCTGACCATGGAAAACAGCAGCCAGAACAGCACAATGATTAAAAAACCGTCCTGCGTGCGCAGCTGTACCCTGGACTGACGGGTGCTAAACCAGCCCAAACCGCCGAGCGAACCGGCAATCACCAGCGTATAGAAGAAAGAAAAAACGCTTTTTTCTTTATACAACAATGCCACCAACAAGGGGGGAATCATTGACAGGCTGTAAAGGAAAACTAAAAAACTGCAAAGATGAATAACGACCAGAATCTGCTTATTCTTGACCATACTTGCGCCCGAGTTGCCTGTCGGCAATGAGTCAATTTATTCTTTAAGTATATAAAGAATAAGGCAGACGATATAAAAAAGGCGTAAAAATTCATATCGTCTGCGAAGGTTGGCACGTTTTTTAACCCAGGTGGTGTTTATTCCAACAGGTTGTTGACGGTGCGGCGCACGTATTGTGTCATCTGAGCCAGATCTTCGGGCGATACCGGCCCGCCACCGGCGCGGACTACCTGCTGTTCTATCTGGGCAATTTCCTGCTCGACCTTATTGGCAATCTGTACCTTGACGATTTTATCCACCGACGAAAGCAGAACCTTCAGCACCACTTTCAGCGCCACATTCTCGCAGAACGAATCGTAGTGATGAACCGCAGGCGGTGCTGCGGGGGGCTCGGGTGCGCGCGGGGCCATAGCCTTGAAACTGTCTACATTTTCAATAATAAGATCCATGTCTCTTATTAGTTCATCAAAATCTTTAGACACTGACTTATTTCCCTTCGCTATGCGCAAAAACAGAACGCCCACCATCAGGGCCAATGCCGGTGATAGACGGGCAGAACGAATTTCGACCGTGACGTTCAGGTAGTGAATGGCAGGCTGAGCGGCATTTTAACCTTGCTGCGGGTTGGCAACAAGATGGGGCCGAAGGAATCAACGGCCCCGCAGTGCAGGTAACAGAAGGTTATTGCTTAACTTTTCAGCTTGGCGGTGATTTTCGCCACGTGTTCGCCCTGGTAGCGGGCAATGGTCAGCTCTTCCTGGCTCGGCTGGCGTGAGCCGTCCCCCCCGGCGATGGTGGTTGCGCCATAAGGCGTACCGCCGCGCACATGCGAGACGTCAAACAGTTCCGGGGTGGCGTAACCGATCGGCACAATAATAAAGCCATGGTGCGCCAGGGTGGTCCAGGTGGAGGTAATGGTATGTTCCTGCCCACCGCCGGTACCGGTGGAGGAGAAGACGCTGCCCACTTTGCCGTACAGCGCACCCGAGGCCCACAGGCCGCCGGTTTGATCGAGGAAGGTGCGCATTTGCCCGGCCATGTTGCCAAAGCGGGTGGGCGTGCCGAAGATAATGCCATCGTAATCGGCCAACTCCTGTGGGCTGGCCACCGGTGCTTTTTGGTCTTGTTTACCGCCGGCTTTGGCAAAGGCCTCTGCCGGTATGGTTTCCGGCACCCGTTTCAGGGTCACTTCAACGCCACTGACCCGGCGAGCGCCTTCCGCTACCGCCTCCGCCAGGGTTTCAATATGTCCGTACATTGAGTAATAAAGAACCAATATTTTCGCCATGTTCCACTCTCCGTTTTGGTGATTGAACGATATGCCCCCCTAAGCATAGAAGTGAATACTGAACTTATCCTCACGGCTTTATTTTATCCCGGCGATGGCCAGCAGCGCCCCGAAGGTGATCAATAAGCCACCAAACGCTCTGTCGATGCCTTTACGCAGCCGCAGCAGACGTGCATTGATGCCCGGTGCCGAAAACAGCAGTGCGACGGTGCTGAACCAGAGGATATGGGCAAGTGCAATGAATAACCCGTAACCGATTTGCACGCCGAGCGGTGTCTGCGGGTTAACCACTTGCATAAACAGGCTAACGATAAAAATGGTGGTTTTGGGGTTCAATACGTTAGTTAAAAATCCGGTTTTCAGGGCAGCGAAATCGCTAACGGCGGCCGGTGTGGTCGAAGAGGCGGCTGCACTTGCACCGGCGTTACGCAGCATGCTGACGCCGAGGTAAATCAGGTAGGCGGCACCGATCGCTTTCAACATTGTGAACAACCACAGCGATTGCTGGATCAATACGCCGACCCCGATCAGGGTGTAGCTGACGTGGATAAGAACACCGCCGCCAATACCGCAGGCGGTTAGCACTCCGGCACGACGAGAAAGCAGCAGGCTGTTGCGTGACACCATGGCAAAATCTGGCCCCGGACTGATGACAGCGAGTAAGGTAATGGTGACGACGGCGATGAGTTCGGTCATAGTAATCCTATAAAAAATCAGAAGAGAGTGTCTGATTTATAAAAGGAATGATCGACGGTGACAAACGATGAAAACTGACGATATCGGTGAGAAAAACTCACGCAAGATAAACCGACCTCTGTCATTAGGGGGCTTGCGTTGTTTTGAGGCTGCGGCACGGTTGGAAAGCTTTACCCAGGCGGCAAACAGCCTGAGCCTGACGCACGGCGCGGTCAGCCGAGCGGTCAGGGCGCTGGAAGATGAACTTGGCGTTGCGTTGTTCGAACGTCGCCATCGGCGGGTATATCTGACCACCGCCGGGAGAGTGCTGCTGCAAGCTTCACAACAGGCGTTTGGCATTCTGGAGCATACGGCACAAACGCTGCGACAGCAGGCACAGGATGCACCGCTGGTATTATCTTGCGAGCCGACGCTGTTAATGCGTTGGCTGATACCGCGTTTACCGGCTTTTCAACTGGCACATCCTGACATCAACCTGCAGCTGGTTGCGGGTGGTGGGCCGTTTTCGTTTAAAGACGGTATTAGCGCCGCTATCCGTCGTAACGATTTTGATTGGGGCGATAAGCTGCATAGCGTGACGCTGTTCGATGAGCGGGTTGGGCCGGTGTGCAAATCTGAAATGGTGCCGCGTTTTATTGCCGTTAATGATGGCCAGCCCTCCTTGAACCATGACGCCGTATTGCTGCACTCAGCGACCCGGCCTGACGCTTGGCGGCAGTGGGCACAGCAGCAGGGTTTGGCACTCAAGGGGCAACCGGAGCAGCGTTTCGATCACTTTTACTTCAGCTTGCAGGCGGCGGTGGCGGGGGTAGGTGTCGCTATCGGTCCGTGGCAGCAGGTGCGTGATGACGTTGCCTCGGGGCTATTGAGCGCCCCTTTTGGCTTCATGCCAGACGGCAGCGGTTACTGTTTGCTGACGCCGCAGGAAATCCGGCCGGGCGGTGCTCTGGCCCGGCTGGCCGATTGGCTGAAACTCAGTGCCGATGGCTAGAAAGTAACGTTGCGGATAAAACGCAAGGGTTGTTCGCTGCGGTTGGCGTAGGCATAGTGCTGATCGCTGTTGAACACCTGGGTTTGTCCGGCCTCCAGCGTCAGGGTTTGCTGTTCCAGTAGCAGCGTCAGGCTACCGGCGATCACGTAGATAATTTCGCTCCAGCCTTCGGCATCCGGTACCGAGTCGTAGTGCTCGCCCGGCATCAGCGTCCATTCCCACAGTTCAACCCGTTGGCGTGCGGGTACGCTGGCGGCGAACAGCGCCTGGCTTGCCGGTTGTACTCCCTGCCAGGCCAGTTCACCCACCAGATGGCTGCCGCGCGTTTCGGGCGCCTGGATCAGATCGGTGAAGGAAATATTGAGTGCGTCGGCCAGCTTATCCAGCACCGCCAAACTAACGTTACGGTCACCGGCCTCAATGCCGGCCAGCATGCGGCGGCTGACGTCGGATTTTTCTGCCAACGCCACCTGGCTAAGCCCCGCCTGCTGGCGATAACCGCGCAGGTTGCTGCTCAGGTATTGCAGTACCTTGGGCGCTTCATGTTTACCGTTGTTCACTGTATTGCCCATCCGCAGGCTTTACCTCATACTGGCAGGATCTGTGCATTATATTGCACCCAGCAGGAAGGGCAAGCCGGTGTCCGCAGTAAAAAAATCCTTTATTTCAACCTATATTCCCAAGATAAAGCGGCAGGAAGCGGTGCTGATTTTCATCACCATGATCTGGGGCGGCACCTTTTTGGCGGTGCATCTTGCCATGCAGGTCAGCGGGCCGTTCTTTTTCGTTGGCTTACGCTTCGCCGCGGCCACGTTGGTGTTGATGCTGTTCTCCCTGCGCAGTTTGCGCGGGTTGACCTGGTATGAGCTGAAAGCGGGCGTGTTTATTGGCGTTGCCATTATGTTCGGCTACGGTCTGCAAACCGTGGGGTTACAAACCATCAGCAGCAGCCAGTCGGCGTTCATTACCGCCATGTATGTGCCTATGGTGCCGCTGTTGCAGTGGTTGGTATTGGGACGTTTTCCCGGGGTGATGGCCTGGGTCGGCGTGTTACTGGCATTCAGCGGCCTGATGCTGCTGGCAGCGCCGAGCAGCAGCGATATGACGCTCAGCGTGGGTGAGATACTGACGCTGATTGGCACGTTGGGCATGGCCGCCGAGATCATTTTGATTGGTGCCTATGCGGGCAAGGTCAATGTCAAGCGGGTGACGGTGGTGCAATTGGCTACCGCCTCAGTGGCCTCGTTCCTGATGATGGTGCCTACCGGTGAGTCGGTACCGCCGTATAGCAGCTACTTGTTGTACAGCGCGATTGGCCTGGGGCTCGCCAGTGCCATCATTCAGGTAACGATGAACTGGGCGCAACGCAGCGTTTCGCCAACGCGTGCCACGGTCATCTATGCCGGGGAGCCGGTCTGGGCCGGGTTGGTCGGGCGTATCGCCGGCGAGCGTTTGCCCGCTGTCGCCCTGTTGGGGGGCGCACTGATCGTGTTGGGGGTGCTGGTTAGCGAACTGCGTATTCGCCGCAAAGGGAAAGCGGCGGCGCTGGCCGAATAAGGCCCGTTTAGCGGGCCATAGTCATTTATTAACGTACGGCACTGTCTGCCAGCGGCAGCGCTTTACGCCTGCGCAGCAGGGCATTAAGGATAATGGCCCCGAAAGTGGCCGTGCCTATCCCGCCCATGGTGAAGTTGCCGATAGTCAGTGCAAAATCGCCTGCACCCAGCACCAGCGTGACCGCAACCATAATCAGGTTGCCGTTATCGCCCAGGTCTACTTTGTTTTGCACCCAGATGCGCGCACCGGCGACGGCGATCAGACCGAATACCACCACCGAGGCACCGCCCAAAACCGGGCCGGGAATGGTGTGGATCAGAGCGCCGAATTTTGGTGAAAACCCCAGCACAATCGCTACTAACGCCGCCGCGACAAACACCAACGTAGAGTAAATTTTGGTTACTGACATTACGCCGATATTCTCGGCATAGGTCGTCACCCCGGTACCGCCCACCGAACCGGAGAGCATGGTCGCCAGCCCATCGCCGACGAAGGCGCGGCCGATATAAGGGTCAAGATCGCGGCCGGTCATGCCCGCCACCGCTTTGACATGCCCAAGGTTTTCCGCCACCAGAATGATCGCCACCGGGGCAATCAGCAACATGGCGTGCAGGTTAAACACCGGCGTGGTGAACTGTGGCAGGCCGAACCAAGCTGCCTGGCTTAGTGCGCTGTAATCCACCGGTTTGCCAAGCCCAAAGCCGTTGGTGGCTAACACGTAAATTAAATAGGCGGCGATCAACCCCACCAGGATCAACAGCCGCTGCATCAGCCCGCGGGTGAATACCGCGACCGAGCCAATACACAAAATAGTGGTCACCGCCATCCAACTGTCAAAGTTGGAGGCTGAAACGCTGCGCACCGCGATAGGCGCCAGGTTAAGGCCGATCGCCATCACCACGGCACCGGTCACCACCGGCGGCATCAGGCGTTCGATCCAACGGGTACCCACGCTCATCACCACCAGGCCGATCAGCAGATACACCAGGCCACAGGCGATAATGCCGCCGAGCGCCAGCGCAATATTCGGGTTAGCGCCCTGGCCGCTGTAACCGGTCAGAGCGATCACCAGCCCGACAAACGCCGCGCTGGAACCGAGGTAGCTTGGTACCCGGCCGCCCACCACCAGGAAAAACAGCAGCGTGCCGATGCCGGACATCAGAATGGCCAGATTGGCGTCAAAGCCCATCAGCAGTGGCATCAGTACCGTGGCACCAAACATCGCCACCGCATGTTGCAAACCCATCACCAGCGTTTGCGCCAGCGAAAGCCGTTCATCGGGCGCGACAATCGAACCGTCCAGACTGCCTTGTTTCATGCGCCATTGGGGAAACCAGGTATTCGCCATCGTTATCTCCAAAATTTCAGGGTGCAGGTGAATGTGTTTGAGCGGTTATGCGCCGATCATTGTTTCAACAGCGAGTGGTAGCGCCGGTCGAAATAGGCCAGACCGTGGCTGTCGTCATTACGCGTCAGCGCCAGCGCCTGGCAGAAAAAAATGTCGTGGGTGCCGACGCTGACAATCTGGCCGATTTGGCAGTCGAACGAGACCACCGCACCGTGCAGAATGGGGGATCCGGTTGCCAGCGTAGACCAGCGTGCCGCGGAGAATCGCAGCTCCATCGGGGTTTTACCGCCGAACAGATTCGACAACGACTCGTGCTCCGCGGCCAGCGTATTGACGCACAGCGTCTGGTTTTGTTTGAACACCGAATAGACCGACGCGGAACGGTTCAGGCACACCAACAAGGTTGGTGGCGTGTCGGTGACGCTGCAGACAGCCGAAGCGGTAAAACCGGCCCGGCCGGCAGGGCCATCGGTGGTGATGATATTGACTGCCGATCCCAGGCGCGCCATGGCGTCGCGGAAGTCCTGTTTTTCTACATACGGCGACTGTAGTGGCGTATCGGCAAGCAGCGTTTGGCTTTGCATTTTGTGTCTCCGGGCTAGGGTTGCAGGCGGGTTTGGGCGTTTTGCGTTTTCAACAGCCAACCCAGCAGGATGCGGTTAAAGTGCTCGGTGTCGGTCACGCTCATCGCATGGCCGCCGTAGGCCATCTCGGCCAGTTCGCCGTTCGGCAGGCTGGCCGCCAACTGATGCGAGCAGTGATAGGGCACCAGCAAATCGTCGCGGGAGCACAGCGCCAGGGTTGGCGTGGTAATGTCCGCCAGGTGCGGGCGAAAATCGGTATTCATCAGCGCAGTCAGACGGCGCAGCAGGTTTTCGGTGCCCTGAAAATGTGCGGTCTGGTGCTGCAACTCTTCATCCAGCAAGGCGGAGTGCTGCGACAACCAGTCGGCGGGGAACAGGAACAGCGGCTGGGCGCGCACATAGGCTTCCACGCCGCTGTTGAGCAACAGATCCTGACGTACTTTGAAGCAGCGGCGGGTCTGGCTGTCCAGCGTCGGCCAGCCGTTGACCACCACCAGTTTTTCGACCAGTTGCGGATGAGTGAGCGCCAATTGCAGGCCAATCATGCCGCCCAGTGCATGGCCGACGAAGTAACAGCAGTCGACGTTGAGTGAACGCAGCAACTGCGCCACTTCATCGGCCATATCGGCCATGCTGTAGCCGTCCGGCACGCTCCCTTTGCTGCGAGCGGTACCGAAGTGATCGTAAACCACTACCCGGAAGTGCTCGCCTAGCACGTTAATCTGCGGTTGCCAAAAACTGCCTGCGCCACCCAGCCCGGCAGACAGCACCAGCGTGGGTGCCAACGGCGTGTCTTTTCCCAAAATCTCAAAATACATGCTCAGTCCTCTGCGGATAATGACTCAGCGGCCGATATGGGCCACGGTGGCAATTTCAATCAGGGCGTCCGGCTTTACCAGGCCGCACTGAATGCAGTAACGCGCCGGTTTGTCGCCGGGGAAATACTCTGCATACACCTGATTGATGGCGGCATAGTTTTGCCAGTCGGTGAGGAATATCGAGTTAAAGGTCACGTCGTCCATGCCGCCACCGGCGGTTTCAATCACGCTTTTGATGGTCTCCAGCACGTGACGGGTTTGCGCTGCCGCGTCACCGACGTGCACCACGTTATTGTTTTTATCGAATGCCAGCGTGCCCGAGACGTAAACCACGCCGTCGGCCAGGGTGCCGGGCACGAAAGGGGCCAGCGGTTTGCCGGTGCCCGGCGGAGTAATAATGGTTTTTGGCATAGTGGCGCTCCTGGTGAAAATTTAATATTGGTTAAAGGCGAGCAAAACTCATGCCGTCTGGCTGAGCGGGGCGGCGAGCGTATTACAGAAACTGTCGACGTCCGACACCCAGCCAAAGAAGGTTTCGATGTTGTACAGCGCCGCCTGCTGGGCAAACTGTGGCCCGGCCTGGTGCGTGGCGTCGGCCAGCACGATGCCGAAATACTCGAGGAAAAAACCGTCGCGCAGCGTGGACTCGACACAGACGTTGGTAGCGATGCCGGTAAACACCAGATGATGAATGCCATACGAGCGCAGCAGGCTGTCGAGTTGGGTGTTGAAGAAGCCGCTGTAGCGCGGTTTCGGCAGCACGATATCGCCGGGCTGCGGTTGCAGCTCGTCCACCAGATCGTAATCCCAGTCGCCCCTGGCCAGCAGCTTGCCCATCAGTTCCGGGCGTTTACGCATGGTTTTCAGCGCGTTGGATTTATGCCAGTTGGGGGAACCCTGCCCACCGGCCTCGACGTACTGGTTGTCCCAGCCATTTTGGAAAAAGATCACCTTGATACCAGCGGCACGGGCTGCGCTGATAGCGCGTTTGATGTTGGCGATCACCGGGGCGGTGGCCGAGATGTCAAAACCGGCCAGATCCAGATAGCCGCCCTGCGACGCGTAGGCATTTTGCATATCCACCACAATCAGCGCGGTTTCCTGCGGCGCAAAGGCGATAGCCTCCGGACGGGCGGGCAGGGTGACCGTAACCTCGGCCTGCGGCGACTGACGGCGTACTACCGGTTGGTTTTCAACAATTTTCATTATGCCACCTCGCGGCTTGCAGCAGTCTGTGGGCAAACGTCGGCGCGGCTTTTCATTAGCGGCTGGATGCGCTCGCCAAAGTTTTCCACCCCAGTGACGAAGTCATCGAAGGTCAGCAGCACACCTTCGGTGCCGGGCACGGTGGCGATTTCATCCATCATGCGCGCCACGTTGGCGTAGGAACCGACCAGCGTGCCCATATTGATATTGACGGCGGAGGTGGGGTCCGCCATCTGGCGTACGTTGGTGTCGGCACCGGATTTAGTGTCCTTGCCGCTTTGCTCGGTCAGCCAGGCCAGGGCTTCGGTATCGGCCCCTGCTTTATAGCTTTCCCACTTGGCGCGGGCGGCCTCGTCGGTTTCATCGGCAATAATCATAAACAGCACGTAGCAGGCCACGCTGCGGCCTTCGCTATCCGCCGCAATTTTTAAGCGTGCTGCGGTTGGTGCAAAGGCGGTCGGCGTGTTGACCCCCTTGCCAAAGCAGAAGTTGTAATCAGCATATTTGGCCGAGAAGGCCATGCCCGCGTCGCTTTGTCCGGCGCAGATCACCTTGATGTCTGCCTGCGGCTGTGGGCTGACGCGACAGTCGTCCATCTGGAAAAACTCGCCTTTGAAATCGGATTTACCGGTACCCCACAGATCGCGCAGCACATTGACGTACTCCGCCAGATAGTCGTAGCGACGGCCGAAGTAATCGTCGCCCGGCCACATGCCCATCTGCTCGTATTCCGGCTTCTGCCAGCCCGTCACTACGTTCAGGCCAAAGCGACCGTTGGAAATCGAGTCAATGGTGGAGGCCATGCGGGCGACGATCGCCGGTGGCATGGTCAGAGTGGCGGCAGTGGCGTAGATCTTGATGCGTGAGGTGACGGCGGCCAGCCCGGCCATCAGGGTGAAGGACTCCAGGTTGTGATCCCAAAATTCGGTTTTGCCGCCGAAGCCGCGCAGTTTGATCATCGACAGGGCGAAATCGAAATTGTAATGCTCGGCCTTCTGCACGATGGTTTTGTTGAGTTCAAACGTCGGTTTGTATTGCGGAGCATTGCTGGAAATCAGCCAGCCGTTGTTGCCGATCGGGATAAATACGCCAATTTTCATTTGAACACCTCGGGTCTGCGAATGGGACGGTTCACGCGCTGCTTGAATGCTTCCTGCGGGTTCCAAATTGCGCGGCGCTTGTCAGGGTATTGCAAACGGGGTGCCAGTTTTTAAAAAGGTATATTTATCAATTAATTGATGTTTTCATGTGATCGGGTTGTTGAGTGAATGGTCCAAAATAGACCATTTGGTAAAAAATATGTGCACAAAAATCAGGCGCAGTTGCCCGTAAAAGGTGCAAAAAATCCCCCGAAAGGAGTAGGTAAATGCGTGGGTTTCACTCAGTGGCTTTGTTATGCTGATGACCGAATCAGGTGACGCCAAGGAGCTGCAGTGAAGCAACAACCCGTTAAACCGCCTACGCGCCGCTCGCGCGCGGTGGCCGCAAAACGCAGCACTATCATGGATGCGGCACTGGAGTTTTTCTCGCTGTACGGTATTCACGGCACCAGTCTGGATCAGGTGGCGGAGCGCGCCGACGTGTCCAAAACCAATCTGCTGTATTATTTCCCTTCGAAAGAAGAGCTGTACGTTGCGGTGCTGAAAGGCATCCTCGACGTGTGGCTGGCGCCGCTAAAAGCGTTGCGTGCCGATCAGGAACCCTTGCAGGCCATTCGCGAATATATCCGCCTTAAATTGGACGTGTCCCGCCATCACCCGCAGGCTTCGCGGCTGTTTTGTCTGGAGATGATCCAGGGTGCGCCGTTGCTGAAACTGGAGTTGCAGGGCGGGTTGAAGGCGCTGGTGGACGAGAAGTCCGCGATGATTGAGCGCTGGATTGCCGAAGGCCATATCGCGGCGGTGGAGCCGCATCATCTGATCTTTATGCTGTGGGCCACCACCCAGCACTATGCCGATTTTTGGGTGCAGGTAGAGGCGGTGACCGGCAAAACGCTCGATGATGAGGCATTCTTTCAGCAGACGGTGGAAAACGTGCAGCGGGTGATTATCGACGGGATACGCCCGCGTTAATCGTCTAAAGAAGGGAAATGCAGGGGGATAAGCGATTATCCCCCTGTTGTTTTTAGGCGGTTTTTTTCTTGCGCAGGAACACGTAAGACAAACCGAGCACCACAAACCACAGCGGCGTGACGATCAGCGCCTGGCGGGTGTCATCGCGCAGCGACAGCAGCACCAGCACAAACACGAAGAACGCCATGCACACCCAGCACATCAGCTTGCCGGCCGGCATCTTGTAGATCGATTTCTGGTGCAGCGCCGGGCGCTGTTTACGGTAAACCAGGTAAGAACACAGGATAATGGTCCAGACAAACATAAACAGAATGGCGGATACGGTAGTCACCAGCGTAAACACCGTCATTACGTTCGGGATCAGATAAATCAGCACCACTCCGCCCAGCAGGCAGATGCAGGAGAAGGTCAGGCCGTTAGCCGGCACCGCGCGCTTGGACAGATTGGCGAACGACTTCGGCGCATCGCCTTCCTGCGCCAGGCCGAACAGCATGCGGCTGGTGGAAAACACCCCGCTGTTGGCGGAAGAGGCGGCGGAGGTCAGCACCACAAAGTTGATCACGCTGGCCGCCGCCGGCAGGCCGATCAGCACGAACAGCTCGACGAACGGGCTTTTATCGGCAACCACAGAACTCCACGGCGTGACCGACATAATCACGATCAGTGCGAACACGTAGAACATGATGATGCGGATCGGAATGGAGTTGATGGCGCGCGGCAGCACTTTTTCCGGATCTTTGGTTTCAGCCGCGGTGGTGCCCACCAGTTCGATGCCGACAAAGGCGAACACCGCGATCTGGAAGCCGGCGAAGAAGCCGCTGATGCCTTTCGGGAACATGCCGCCGTCATTCCACAGGTGTGAGAACGACGCTACGGTGCCGGTAGGGGACTGGAACTGCATGGCGATCATCACCAGCCCGGCGACGATCAACCCGACAATGGCGACGATTTTAATCATCGCAAACCAGAATTCCATCTCGCCAAACATCTTTACCGTCGCCAGGTTCAGGCCCAGCAGCAGCAATACGCACAGCAGCGAGGCGATCCACTGCGACAGCCCGGGGAACCAGAACTGGGCGTAGGCGGTGATCGCCACCACGTCGGCGATGCCGGTGACAACCCAGCAGAACCAGTAGGTCCAGCCGGTAAAGAAACCGGCCCAGGGGCCGAGCAGATCGGCGGCGAAATCGCTGAAGGATTTATATTCCAGGTTGGAGAGCAGCAGCTCGCCCATGGCGCGCATCACGAAAAACAGCATAAAGCCGATGATCATGTACACGAAGATGATGGAAGGACCGGCCAGGCTGATGGTTTTGCCGGACCCCATAAACAAACCCGTGCCGATAGCGCCGCCGATGGCGATCAGTTGAATATGTCGGTTAGTTAGGTTTCGCCGTAGATGATCTTCTGACGCAGGCGCGGCGTCTGTGGCTATTTTAGAGTGATCTACCATCTGATGATGTCCTGTTTTACCTGTCATGAGTGAAATAGCGAGCTCTGAAGTGGCTCTTTTTTATACGATTATCCGGTTGGCCCGGCTTTAGTAAGGTAGTGCAATAACGCCACCTTTGTGCAACATGTTTACAACATTTATGCGAGGGATAAAAGTCGATTGTTCTTTACACTGCGGAGGCAAATCGGACGTCTCGGGGGCGGAAGATTACTCTGGGTCTGGCCAGATTAACAGCCCTGATGCGACTTATCTTGTTGATAAAACAGAGGGTTAAAAACATCGCATGAGAAAAACTAATGGGTGTAAGCGTTTGACATTCGGGGGTAGCAGTGAAGAGGTCGACGAGTAAGGTCGTAAGCTCGGCGGGAAGTGCTCTGGGGGGGTAATCAATTGATTACAAGGCTGGCTTGCGTATTACTTATCAACCAAATCAATTTGTTAGCGGTTTTTTTTCTTCAGCGTTTTTTAAGAATAATACTTAATTGAGACTCGTCCCACAAAAATGGCATCCTTCCGGCGTGAATATTCAGTTAAGTGATCTGACGCAGGCTGGGCCTATTACTACTCCATTTATCGCGATGACCAAGAGCCGATTCCCTGCAAAATTGATAATGGGATCCCGTTGCTTCTTCAGAGCTGCTATAGGCGCGCGGGCTACCCGGAGTTCGAAAGCCAGAGGCCAGGCGGTTCAAAACACCCGGCTAACCAACATCAACCCCACCGCCCAAATTCCGGCGGACAGCGCGCTGGCGCAATAAACCTGCCTGAGCGGCAGAGCAATGATGCCGGCGACCAGCGGTACGGTGTAGCGCATTACCGCCAAAAAGCGCGACATAAACAACAGCACCCACCCTTTATGCTGCAATGCAGATTTTGTTTTGAGCAGTGCCTGCCGGTATCGGGTCGGCAGCCACTTTCCGGGTTCGCGTTGGCAGAACAGCGAGCCACAATGGAAGGACAAAACGGAACCGAGCAGGGCGCCCAGGGTAATCGCCGCCCAGACATGGACGTCGGGGAGCATGCTTTTACCGGCGACGATACCCAGCATCAGCGTGACCGAAGCCGGTGGCAGCAGCGAAGAAATAAAAATCACTGACTTTCCCAGCGAAAATAAAAAGATAATCAACAACAGGAATTCAGGTTCCGGGCTGTATTTGGCGATAATTTGTGTGAGTTGTTCCATCGGCCACCTGTGAAAATGTATTCTCTGGTGACCAGTGTCCCATTCGTAACTTCAATAAATGGTCAATTAGGTTTTGTTAACTGAATAGGTTCATCCTGATGAGATTGGGTGGTTACCCATGGTGATGCGTCTGAGATAAAAACAAGGAAGGTAACAATGTTAAAAGTGATTGCTGAAGATTTTATCAAGCTCGATTGTGTTGAAACGGTGATGCCGCTGTATCAGGAACTGGTGGAGAAAACCCGGCAGGAGCCACTTTGTCTCTCCTATGAACTGTTTATTGATCATCAGGATGCGGGGCATTTTATTTTTGTCGAGGAGTGGCCCGATCGCGCCGCGCTGGACGCCCATTGCCAAACGGAACACTTCAGGCGTTTGGTGCCCTTGATCAATCAGCACCAGAGTAAACCCTGTACCTTCCTGTTTATGCAGCCTTTTTCCGCCGTAAAATCCTAATCAGCAAAAAAAAGCCCCGCAGAGCGGGGTTAATGGCTTCTCAAACACTGTCTTGTAGTGATTAAAAATTAGACTGCGAATGATTGCCATTCACTAAGAATGTTCTTAAAAGGATTTGGCCGCGGCCTGGCGCACCCTCTCCACCCAGCCTTGCTGATAGTCAAAGGAAGCGGCTTCATGCCGGTTCAAACCTTGGCGGACGATGGCCTTCACCGCCTGACTCGCCAGCGGATTTTTTTGTGCAATCTGCCGGGCGAGAGTCAGTGCCTCCTCGTGTGCGCTACCCTCACTGATGCGGGAAATGGCTCCCTGTTGCCAGGCTTCCAGCGCGCTGATGATTCGGCCGGTCAGTAACCACTCGAGAGCGATATAGGGTGAGATGCGCGCCGGCAGCCGTGAACAGCCCCCTTGCGCAGCAATCAATCCCAGCCCGGTTTCCGGGAAACTGAACTGTGCGCTGTGGCTGGCGACGATCAGGTCGCAGGCCAGCGCTATCTCGAAACCGCCGCCGAAGGCGATGCCATCTACTGCGGCAATAATCACCTTGGTGAGCTGGGCATGCACCAGACCGCCAAATCCTTCCGGTTCGACCACCGGCAGCTCTCCTTGCTGGAAGGCCCGGACGTCCATTCCGGCGGAAAACACTTGCGGCAAGCCGGTCAGCACGATCACCCGAACGGCATCATCCTGTTCGGCCCGTTGCAGATAGCCCTGGATCAGTTGCGCCATCGCCAGATTGATGGCGTTCTTTTTTTCCGGCCGGTTCAGGGTAATCACGGCAATGCCGTCATTCTGCTCATACCGCACCGGGAGGGGCAGATCACTCATTGGTTTTTTCCCCCTGGAAGAACAACAGCGTCAGCAGCAGGGCGATAGCCCCCAGCGGCAGCGAGAACAAGGGGAGATAAAAGGCCGGCAGCGCATACAGCGTCAGGCCACCCAGCATGCCACCCGCTGCGATGCCGGCATACAGCACCGAGCTGTTGAGTGAAACGGTCAGTGCGCCAAAGCGTTTGGACAGCGACAACAAGTGGTGCTGGATCGGCACCAGATACATCCAGCCGGTAATGCCCCAGACCAGAAAGATCGCCAGTACCCACCAGGGGGAACTGACGTAAAAGGCCAGCAGGAACAGCGAAACGGTTTGCACCGATACCGAAAACAGCAGCACAAACTTGCTGCCGAAGGTATCGGTTAACAGGCCGGAAACGAAGTTACCGATAACGGCGCCGATACCGAACACCAGCAGCGCAATCGGCAAAATGGCCTCCGGGCCAAACTGGGTGTTTTTCAGCAATACGCTCACATAGCTGTAAACGATATGCTCGGAACAGACGGCGAAAAAGGTAATCAGCAGGGTGGTCAGCACCGCTTTTTGTCGCAGCGGAGCAAGCCGCTCTTTTAGCGTGTGTTTACCCGGTGCCGCGATGGTGCTCAGCGCCAGCGACAGCCCCAGCAGTGAGACCGCGCCCAACAGGGCGATCAGCAAAAAGATTTCCCGCCAACCGATCAACTTTGCCAGGAAGGTGCCGAAGGGAATGCCAAGGGCGATGGCCAGCGTCATGCCGCCGTAAACGATAGATATCGCCAACCCGCGGCGCTTTTCCGCCACCAGCCCAACCGCCGCCGCAGCGGCCTGTGGCGTATAACAAGCCGCGCCCAGCGCCGCCAGCACCCGCCCGGCAGACATTTGCAAAAAACTGTCGGCATAGGCACAGACCAGATTACCGGCGATAAATAACACCAGGGCCAACTGCAAAATATGTTTGCGATTGAGGTTCCCCAGCAGCCAGGCGGTCAGCGGGGCAAACAGCATATAAGCCAGGGCAAATACCGAGATTAACTGCCCCGCTTGCGCGGGGCTGACGGCAAAGGTGCCGGATATCTCGTCGAGGATACCGGCGACAATAAACGCGTCGGTCCCGATGGCAAAGGTACCGGTCGCCATCAGACACAGCGTAAGAAAATGGCCGTTATAGTCCGTCAACTTCATCCTGCTCTCCGTAACTGATTGGCAGCCCAGACTTTGCTTAACGCCGCCAGGAAATATTCCACGTCCTCATGAGTATGGGCAGAGGTCGGCGTAACGCGCAAACGCTCGCTACCGGCCGGAACCGTTGGCGCGTTCACCGGCTGCACGTAAATATCGTACTCGTCGAGCAGTTGCTTGCTGATGTGTTTGTTGCGGTGTGGATCGCCGACCAGCACCGGCAGAATGTGGCTGTCCTCCGAAACCAGCGGAATGCCGGCGTCGCGCAGGCCGGACTTCAAGTGGTCGATGATCGCCAGCAGATGCTTGCGCTGATTGTCATGCTCCAGGTTGTATTTGAAGCTGGCCAGCGCGGCCGCCACCACCGGAGCCGGGGACGAGGTGCTGAAGACAAACGCCGGCGACCAGCTACGCACCGCTTCAACCACCACGCGCGGGGCGGCGATGTAGCCACCGGCAGCGCCGTAAGATTTGCCAAAGCCGCCCTGGATAATGGTGATCTTGTCCAACAGGCCAAGTTGTTCGGCATAGCCCAGCCCGCGATGACCGTAAACGCCGGCGGAGTGGATCTCGTCCAGATAGGTCAGCGCCTGATATTTCTCAGCCAGTTCCACAATTTGTGCCAGTGGGGCAAAGTCGCCGTCCATTGAATAAAGCGACTCGAAGGCGATTAGCTTGGGCCGATGCGGATCGGCGGCCTGCAGCAGCTCGGCCAGATGGGCCACGTCATTGTGGCGGAAGATCTTTTTCTCCGCCTTGCTGTAACGGATGCCGTAAATCATCGAGGCGTGGTTCAGCTCATCGGAAAACACAATCAGATCGGGAATGGCATCACACAGGGTGGACAAGGTGGCGTCATTGGCTCCGAAGCCGGTGGTAAACAGCAGCGCCGACTCTTTGCCATAGGCGCTGGCCAACAGGGTTTCCAATTCACTGTGATAGACAGAAGTGCCGGAAATGCTGCGTGCGCCGCAGGTGCCCAGCCCGACGCGGTTCACCGCTTCGGTAGTGGCCAGAATGACTTTAGGGTGATGGCTCATCGCCAGATAGTCATTGGAGCACCAGACGTTCAGACGGCGCTCACCGTTCTGACCGTGGCTGGTGGCCCAGGGTTTGTCCAGCACGCTGCGTTCCAGATTGAGGAACTCACGGAAGCGGCCCTGTCTTTTGGTTTCGGCCAGTTTTTCTTCAAGAATGTTTAATACGCTCATACGGAATTCCTTGCATTAGAGGGCTTTAATGACCAATGAAACACCCTGGCCGACACCGACACACATTGTCACCAGCGCATGGTTTAATTGCCGGGTATGCAGCTCCAGCGCGCTGGAAAGCACCAGTCGCGCGCCGGACATGCCCAGCGGATGCCCAAGGGCGATGGCTCCGCCGTTGGGATTGACCCGCGTATCCTTGAAGTCGATACGCCAGCTTTGCAGCGTCGCCAGCACCTGGGCGGCAAACGCCTCATTAATTTCAATCACGTCAAAATCGTTCAGGGTAAACCCGGACCTCGCCAACAGCCGATCGGTGGCGGCGATCGGGCCAATCCCCATCAGCGAAGGGGCGACGCCGGCGCTGGCGCTGTCACCTATCTCCGCCAGCGGCTGCAGCGACTTGCGTTTCACATAGCGGCCGCTGGCCAGCAACAGCACCGCAGCACCGTCATTGATGCCGGAGGCGTTGCCGGCAGTGACCGAGCCGTCGGGGGTAAAGGCCGGTTTCAGCGCCTGCAATTTTTGCAGCGTGGTCTGACGCGGGAACTCATCCTGTTCGAAGGTTTTACGGGTTTTACGGTCGGCCTGGACCTCAAGCGGCGTTATTTCCCTGGCCAGGCGACCATTTTCGATCGCCCGCCAGGCCTTCTGCTGCGAGGCCAGGGCAAAAGCATCCTGATCGTCGCGGGATATCCGGTACTGCTGCGCGACGTTCTCCGCCGTTATGCCCAGCGGATCGCTGCCATAGCGCTGTGCCAACTGCGGATTGATAAAACGCCAGCCCAGGGTGGTGTCGTAGAGTTTTACCCCCTTGTCGAAAGGCGTTTCACTTTTGCCCATCACGTAAGGCGCGCGGCTCATGCTTTCCACACCCCCGGCCAATACCAGATCGCTGAGGCCGCTTTTTATTTTTGCGCTGGCGTAGATCACCGCATCCAGCCCGGAAGCACACAAACGGTTAAGGGTAATCGCCGGCACCCCCTGATCCAGACCGGAGAGCAGCGCTGCCATCCGGGCCACGTTACGGTTGTCTTCTCCGGCCTGATTGGCGCAGCCGAGGATCACCTCATCAATATCCGCTTCGGTTTCAGGATGTCGTTGCAGCAGCGCCCGGATAATCGAGGCCGCCATATCGTCCGGACGAGTTAACGCCAGGCTACCGCCATAGGCGCCAATAGCCGTGCGCGTGCCGTCGATCAGATAGACTCCATCGTCTTTAATCGTCATCATTTTTCCTTAGGGCGCGACGGCCAGTTCTGGCCGGGGGGTATTGAGCAAAGAGTAATGCGGGTAATAGCGGGCGGAATGCAGCAGTTGCGCCATATTGTCCAGCGTCGACTTCACGTTTTTTTGCCCAAGCTGCGCCAGCCAGCTAAAGATGCCATCGGCATAGTTAACGCCGGCCACCGCGGCGATATCGATATCCGCCCGGCTGCAAACCCCGCTCTCCACCATAATCACCGACTCATTGATCAGGCTGCTCAGGACGCGGGCGACAATCAGGCCCGGGGAGTCTTTAATAAACTCCACCTGCGGGATCAACGTTTGCAGCAGCGTCAGAAACAGCGCTTTATTGGCCGCGCTGGCATCCTGGCTGTGGGCAGCCGCCAGATAGGCGGTATCGGCGTAGTTGAGCGCGGCGTCGATCACGAAGGTATCGAGTTCGGTCAATTCAGCCAGCAGATTGGCGGTGCGGCCATCGGTGATTTTGATGGCCATTGCGTCATTCACCCGGATAAAGCGGCCCAGCGTTGGCTGTTCCGATTGGCGATTAATCTGCACCCTTGGCCAGAGCGCCAAAGCGCGCTGTTGCAACAGGTCGAACAGAGGATGTTCACCATAAAAATTCAGTGAGGTCGGCGTACCGCTACCTGCATCGGCGGAGCTGGGTTCGGCGGAAGAGGGGGTAAAAAAGGATCGGCCGTTTTTCTTCCCCAGCAGCCCGGCATCCACCAGCGAACGTTGCAAATGGCCGGGGGTATAGCGGGGATCGTACTGCATGTCCTGCCAAATCTGGCTGCTGACCTGATAGTTAATATCTTGGCCGATAAAATCGGTCAGCTCTAAAGGTCCCATGCGGAAGTGGCCACCGGCCTTGAGTGCGCGGTCGATCTGCGGCGCCAGCGCCACGTTCTCTTCCAACAGCCGAAACCCTTCCAGATAGAAAGGTCGAGCCATCCGGTTGACGATAAAGCCCGGCGTGGCTTTGCAGACCACAAACTGTTTGCCTATCGCCGTCACCAACTGCTGGCAACGCAGGCTGGTGGTCCGGCTGGTAAAGTAAGACGGAATAATTTCGATCAGTTTCATCAGCGGGGCCGGATTGAAGAAGTGCAGGCCGATAAACCGGGCGTTATTTTCGACGCCTGCGGCCAGCTTATTCAATGACAGCGAGGAGGTATTGGTGGCGATAATCGCCTCTTTTTTCACCGTGGCCGTAATCGCCGCGAGGATCTCATGCTTGGTTGCCTCATGTTCCGCGATGGTTTCAATCACCAGGTCGCTGTCGGCAATAGCCTCGAAAATAGGAGAGAAAACCAGATTGGCCAATATCTCGCCTTTTTTCTGCGGGCTTATTTTTCCGCCATCTATTTTCTTATCCAGGTCACGAATAATATAGTCCCTGGCCTGATTCAGATTATTACCGCTACGATTATAAAGCAGGGTTCGTATGCCGTTTTGCGCCAGAAGATAGGCAATACCTCTGCCCATGGTCCCGGCACCAATAACAGCGACCGAATGGATTGCCGAATTATTCTCTGCCATAAAAATCCCCGTGAGTATTTTTCTGCCTTGCGAAATTCGCAAATGCTTATAATTTATTTGGATTTAAAAAGCACCAGGTGCCTATGGCGAAGGTAATGGGCAGAGCTGCCAGTGTCTAACGGTAGAAGTGACAGGTTTACAATAAATCGGCTTTATGTTATTCGCGTAATTTCCGCTATTAATGCCATTTAAAGGCGTTATTTATTAATATCCGAGCAGGCATAGCTGTTTTTGATATAGGCATGGTACTTTTTATACTATGAAACGGCTGTTGCCGCTCCGGGCCCTCCACTATAGTTAACCTTACTTATCGATAACCCGGTGTGGCCTTCTGGAGAACCTGTTTTATGGACACCCACCTTCAGCCTTTGATGGATGCCTTACTGACCAGTCAGCCAGACCGCGAGGTTTTTTTAAGCCAGCTGGCACCCTGTGCCCAGGCTTTGGGTTTTGAATACTTTTCTTACACGGTCTTTTCCTGCTACCCGGCCAGCCGACCCAAAATGCTGATAGAGGGCAATTTCCCCGAGTGCTACCTGGAGGACTATCGCAAGCTGCGGGTCTACCTGCAGGATCCGGTGATTGAGCAGGCCCACCACTCCACGCTGCAATTTTATTGGGACGAACATTTCTACCAGGACAAGCCAGAGCTGTGGTGGCGTATGGCCCAGTTTGGTATTCGCGAAGGCTGGTCGCAGTCGGTCAAGGATTGCTATGGCCGGTTGGGTATTCTCACCTTTGCCGGAAAAAGCATTCCCGTTCAGTCGCCGCAGGCCAGCGCACGTAACGAAACCTTTTTCCTGTGGTTGGCGCAGATGGTTCATAAAACGCTGCGTGAAGCATTAATCTCGGTAAACGACGAGGCAATCAAAGATGTGCTGACGCTGCGCGAAAAGGATATTTTGCGCTGGTGCAGTGAAGGTAAAACCTCGGAAGAGACCGCTCTGCTAATGGGGCTGAGTGAGCGGACGGTGAATTTCCACATTGGCAATTCGATTAAGAAGCTGTCGGTAGCCAATAAAACCGCCGCCACGGCGAAGGCGGTGTATTTACAGCTTATTTAACCCGGTTTGAAATAGTTAATCGGCTAGCCGTTAGAAATGTGATGTTTATATTTTGTTAATTAAAGAATTATCCTAACCAGTATTCACCGCCGATCACAAAAGCGCGAGAAAGCGTTTCACCCTTATCCTTCCCGGCAGTACCCTGTAGCTACCAAGGTTACATAGAAGGGATGTGATATGTACAAGACCATATTAGTGCCGATAGATATTGAAGAAGATCTGTTGACCGAGCATGCGTTGGAGCATGTTGAGTACCTGGCGAAAATATCCGGTGCCAAAGTGCATTTCTTCCATGCGCTGCCGGATGCTTCGGCATTCGTTACCGCTTATTCATTCGGTATCAAGGAATTTGAGAATCAGGCGGAAGTCAAAGCGGTAGATAAGCTCAAGAAGATCATGTCGGAAATCGACATTCCCCTGGATCGTCTGGATTACACCATCAGCTTTGGTTCACCTCGCGATGAGGTACTGCAGCTGGCGGATGAGATTGGAGCCGATCTGATCATCATCGGCTCGCGTCGCCCGAGTGTAAAAACCTACCTGCTGGGTTCCAACGCGGCGGCCATTGTGCGCCACGCCAATATCTCGGTGATGGTGGTCAGATAATCTTTTCAAATCAGGCCCGCAGTATTGAACTGCGGGCCTGTCTCATTCAGCGGCAGAGCGCCACAATCTCGTCATACAGCGTCTGCGGCAAGCTAATGCCGTGCTGCTCACTGTACTGTCGACGCTCAAAACGCCGTTCCCCCGGAATACGCGCCCCTTGCTCTTTCATATCCGCGAATAAGGTTTCTGCCCTGGCCAAATGCGCCGCCTTGTCCGCCCCCAGAAAACGATCGGGATCCATCGCGATGATCAGCTCGCCGCCGTAAGGGGAGGAGCCGGTCTGCCGATCGTAGGCCAGCGACTCCTTACTGGTCATATCGCCAATCAACGGCCCGGCGAGCAGCTCGACCATTGCCGCCAGCGCGGATCCCTTATGGCCGCCAAAGGTCAGCATCGCACCCTGCAACACGCTGGCCGGATCGGTCGAAGGCTGCCCTTGCTCATCAAGGCCCCATCCTTCGGGCAACTGTGTGCCGGCGCGGCGGTGCAACTCGATTTCGCCGCGTGCCGCGGCGCTGGTGGCCATATCAAAGATAAAGGGTGGGCGTTGCGGGCGCGGCCAGCCAAAGGCGATAGGGTTGGTGCCGAACAACGGACGGGTTCCCCCGGCGGGGGTGACCCAGGCATGGCTGGGGGTGCATGCCAGCGCCACCAGTCCTTGCTCGGTTAAGGGTTCGATATCGGCCCACAGGGCGGAAAAATGCACACAGTGGTTAATGGCCAACGCCGCTATGCCGTTAGCGCGGACCTTGTCGACAAAAGCAGGCAGTGCGCTGCGGTAAGCCAGCAGTGAAAAACCATCGTTGGCGTCCACCCGCAGGATCGCCGGAGCGCTGTCGGAAAGCACAGGAACGGCGCTGGCGGACACCTTGCCGGCCAGTAGCGTTCGCACGCAACCGAGCACCCGGTATAGGCCGTGCGAGGCGCAGCCATCACGTTCACCGGCAGTCACATTTTGCGCGACGGCATCGGCATGTTCAGCGCTGAAACCGTTGCTGCGCAGTGCGCGCAGCGCGAGATGATAGGCCTCGCTCAGTGACAGAGTCTGGGTTTGCGTCATTAGATTTCTCCTTTGCGGCTACTCTTCTTCATCACCGTCGAAATTCGCCTTGGGTAAACAGGTATAGGCGCCCCAGTAGTAAATCACCAGCGCAATGACCGCCACCATGAGGGTATCCCACGGGTGGCCGATGGCATTGATACCGCCAAAGCTACCGAGATAAGACGCCACAATAATCAGCGCATAGAAGCCGATCAGCCACAGTGAGGACCAGATCTGCTGCCGCAGGCTGACGGCATGGGTGGGCACCTTGTTTTTGAACAGGATATAGACCACGAACATCAGGATCTGCAGGCCAAGCAGCCAGGAAACGGTGTTCCATCCGGACCAGTAAACGATAAGTGCCGAGATGATGAATGATACCGGGCCGAGCACGCAAAACCCACGAACGAAGAACGGGCGAGGCAGGTCCGGTGCATTACGCCGCAGGCCGGCGGCGGTGACGGGCGCAATGGCGTAACTCAGTACCAGCGCGGCGGATACTACGCCGATCAGCTTCTCCCAAGAGGGGAAGGGCAGCGTCCAGAAGATCGACAGACCAAAGGTTAGCCACAGCGCGGGGCGCGGAATGCCGGACGCCCCGTCGACGCGGGTAAAAATTTTAAAGAAGGTCCCGGCGCGCGCCCAACCGTAGATCACCCGTGGCGTGGCATTCATATAGATATTGCCGGTGCCGCTCGGCGAGATAATCGCATCGCTCACCACCAGGAACGCCAGCCAACCCATGCCCAGCGTGATGGCGATATCGCGATAAGGCAGTGAGAATTGCTGGCTGATACCGGCCCAACCCCCGCTAAGCATCTCGCTGGGAATGCTGCCGAGGAAAGCCACCTGCAACAGCACGTAGATGATGGTGGACAGTACCACAGACAGGATCAGCGCGATGGGAATCGTACGTTGAGGGTTTTGCACCTCGCTGGCGACCGAGATAATCGGCGTCAGGCCGAGATACGCGAAGATAATCCCGCCCGCCGAAATGGCTGCTTCCACCCCGGCGGAACCAAAGGGGGCAAAGCCTTGACTGTACAAATTTTCGGGTTTGAAGAAGTTGAACAGCACCACGATCACCAACAGCGGCACCATGAATTTAATCACGCTGATCAGGTTATTGGATTTGGCAAAGGTTTTGACGCTGTAGTAGTTAAGGGCGAAGAAGAAGCACAGCAGCACTAGCTGTATCCCCCAGCCGAATAGCGTCGGGTCGCCGGAGCCGGGTTGGCTCAAAAAGGGAAACCAGGCGGCGGCGTATTGGCGGGCGGCGACGATCTCAATCGATATCAGGCTGGAGAAGGCGATCAGGGTGATAAACCCCAACAGATAGCCCATCAGCTCGCCGTGGGAAAATACCGGATAACGGATGATGCCGCCGGCGCGCGGCAGTGCCGCACCCAGTTCACAATAGACGATACCGAGCAGTAAAACGGCCAGGCCGCCGATAAGCCAGGAGTAGATGCCCGCCGGGCCGGCAATGGAAGAGACGTGGCTGGCGGCGAACAGCCAGCCGGAACCAAAGATTGCGCCCAGGCCGATAAACGTCAAATCGGTGAGCGTAAGCTGCTTCTTGAATTTGCCTTGGGTTGTCATGGGTTTACCCTTTTGTTATTAGGTGGCATGCAGATGCGGCCGGGCTAGTTGTTGACAGGCGAGTGGATCGGATCTCGGGTGTAAATACCGTTCACCAGCCGTAGCAGGCCCAGTGGATTACTGTCTTGTAACGCTGGCGGCAACAATGCTGCCGGGTAATTTTGCAAACAAACCGGGCGCAGGAAGCGTTCAATGGCCAGGGTACCGACCGAACTGCCGCGTGCATCGCTGGTGGCCGGATAAGGGCCGCCGTGTATCATGGCATCGCACACTTCGACCCCGGTTGGGTAGCCATTGAACAGCACCCGACCGGCCTTGCGGGTCAGCAACTGCGCCAGCGGTTCGGCGTCGGCCAGATCCTCTGGGTCGGTCAGCAGCGTGGCGGTCAGTTGGCCTTGCAAGCTTTCCAGTGCGGCGGTCAGTTGGTGCTGGTTTTCCACCGTCACCAGAATGGCTACCGGGCCAAACACTTCCTCCTGCAGCAAGGGATTGCCGCTGAGCAGTAAGCCGATATCGGCCTGATACAGTTGCGGTGCGGCTAAAAAAGGGTGTTCCTCGCGGCTACCGGCCAGATGGCGAATGCCGTCGTGCTGATCCAGTGCTGCCAATCCGCTGCGGTAATGTGCCAGCGTGCCGGTATTGAGCATCGGTTGCGGGGCTGCGGCGTTAACCAGCTCGGTTAATTCACCGATAAACTGGCTGAATGCTACACCGCGTTGGCCGATGATCAGCCCCGGCTTGGTACAGAACTGGCCGCAACCCAGAGTGAATGAGGCCACCAGCTCGCGTGCGATCTGCTGCCCACGTTGGGCTAAGGCCTGCGGCATGATGATCAGCGGGTTGATGCTCGACATCTCGGCAAAGACCGGGATCGGCTGCGGACGGCGCATGGCCAGATCGAACAAGGCTCTGCCGCCGCGCAGCGAACCGGTAAAGCCCACCGCCTGAATGGCCGGGTGCTGTACCAGTTCCGCGCCAATGCGGTCGCCGTAAATCATGTTGAATACCCCGGCCGGGATCAGTTGCTGCTCTCTGGCCCGTTCAATCGCCTGTGCGGTCAGCTCGGCGGTGATCATGTGGCCGCTGTGCGCCTTGAATACCACCGGGCAGCCTGCGGCCAGGGCAGCGGCGGTATCACCGCCTGCGGTAGAGAAGGCCAACGGGAAATTGCTGGCACCAAACACTGCCACCGGCCCGAGCGCCGTGCGGTATTGGCGCAGATCCGGACGCGGCAGCGGTGTGCGCTGCGGCAAGGCGCAGTCTATGCGTACGCCGTGCACTTCACCACGGCGCAACAGGCTGGCAAATAACCGCATCTGGCCACTGGTTCTGGCGCGTTCACCGCTCAGACGAGCTAATGGCAGAGCGGTCTCCTGCATGGCGTAGTTAAAAAATTCCTCATCCAGTGCATCCAACTGCCCGGCAATCGCCTCAAGGAAGTCAGCCCGCCGTTCGGCACTGAGTTGTGAATAGGCGGTGAACGCCTGTGCGGCGGCATCGGCGGCGGCGGCGGTTTCTGCGATGCTGGCCGAGAAAAAACGGTGGCCGGTTGGATGGCCGTTATCGGCACGCAGGCTGACCAGTTCGGCCTCACCGCTGGAGCGGCGTTGACCGCCGATAAACTGTTGACCACGGATGGTATAAGCGTTGGACATGGGTTCCCCCGGTTGGCTGGTATTCAGGCCCGGCAGGCGGCCGGGCGAGAGTGGCAATTACAGGCCGACGTCCGGCAATTCAGGGCGATTTGCCAGCGCTTTATTAACCACGGCGGTGACTTCTGCCAGGGTATCGCCCTGTAATGCCAGGCGTGGCGGACGGGTAATGGCGCTGCCGCGGCCGACCAACTCTTCACACAGCTTGATGCATTGCACCAGGTCCGGACGAGCGTCCAGATGCAGCAACGGCATAAACCAGCTATATAGCGCCAGGGCTTCCTCAAAGCGTTTTTGCTTCGCCAGACGGAACAGCGTTTCCCCTTCACGCGGGAAGGCGTTGGACATGCCGGAGATCCAGCCTTCGGCACCGACGGCGATACTTTCCAGCACAACGTCATCAAGCCCGGCGAACAGCACAAAGCGATCGCCCACTTCGTTACGCAGATCGATAAAGCGGCGGGTGTCGCCGGAAGAGTCTTTGAAGCACACGATATTTTCGCAATCAACCAAGGACGTCAGGATGTCGGGCGTCACATCGTTTTTGTAAATTGGCGGGTTGTTGTAGACCATGATCGGCAGATCGGTGGCACCGGCAACGCTGCGAAAGTGGGCGGCGGTTTCATGGGGTTTGGCGGAGTAGACCAGCGCAGGCATGACCATGATGCCGTCGACGCCGACCTTTTGCGCTTCTTGCGCCATGTTGCGAGCAAAGGCCGTAGTGAATTCGGCAATTCCGGCAATCACCGGTACTTTGCCTTGTGCGGCATCGCGTGCCACTTCAATCACCGACAATTTTTCCTGAACGGTCATCGAGGTGTTTTCGCCCACGGTGCCACACACCACCAGGCCAGAAACGCCGTCTTTGACCAGGTTTTTTATCACCGTATGGGTGGCATCGAGATCCAGAGAGAAATCGCTACGAAACTGAGTGCTGACCGCCGGGAACACGCCGCTCCAGCTAATGGCTTTATGGCTCATAGTGTTTATCCTGTCGTCCAAGTTTGTTAATCAATGGTGAATTATTGGTAAAATCCAATCACAGATTGACCTGTATTGACCGCAGGGGCTTGACGGTTTTCTCCGAATGCCATGACGAAATTGGCACAGTGGCGCAGAGTGTCAGGCAAGCAAAAATCTGGCCGTCAAAGTGCCGGAATAAATTTTTTTATAAAATAAATCAGTTTGTTATGAGGTGATGCTAATGCGGAAGTCACGTGGCGTAGAGCCGGTCATGGCTTTGAATTGGCGGCTGAATGCGCTGTGATCGGTGTAACCGCACTGCAGGGCGATGTCGGTTATGGGTAAATCGCCGGCCAGCAGTTCGGTGGCTTTTTCCAGCCGCACCTTGTGGATCATCTGGCGTGGGGTGAGGTGGAATATACGTTTGCAGTAGCGCTCTATCTGCGCCACGGAAAGGGCGGTGAGGGCGGTTAATTCCTCGAGGGCAATAGGTCGGGCGTAGTGCTGACGGATATAGACGTCGATCGCCGCCAGTCGCTGATAGGCAGGATGGTTCGCTTTGGCCTCCTGCAGATCGTGCGAGATACCCGCCATACCGATGATCTTGCCCTGAACGTCATAGAGCGCCAGTTTTTGTGTCAGGCACCAGCCGGTCTCTCGCCCACTGTACAGGTGCATTTCCAGTTGGTCCTGAATCAATGCTCCCTGCTGCAGTACACGCAGATCCTGTTCGGTATAACCCGAGCCAAGCTGGGCCGGAAACACCTCCGCCGAGGTTTTTCCCAGCAGCGGCGTGACGGTTTTAAAGCCGCAGCGCTTGGCCAACGTCAGGTTGGCCAGCAGGTAACGCGCTTGCAGATCCTTGATAAAAAACACCACGTTGGGAATAGCATTGAGCAGCGGGGCGATCAGAGCCAGAGAGTTGAGCAGATCGTGCAGGGTGTTCGGGCGCTGTTGTGCCAGGCCATCGCACCAGCGTGACAGTTGTTCAACGGCAAAAATGTCCTGTTCCGGCTCCTCGATAACCGGCCGGGAGGCCGTAACAAGCTGATGATCCTGGGCTAATCGCATGGCAATACCTTTTCCCACTGGGTGGCACTGAATCTGAGGTGGCCGGACCGGCCGTTTGGCAAGCGCCTCATCAATATTAACTTTCTTATAACTTTTCAAGCGTAGCTGCCAATTATGCGGATCACCGCATACTTTTGCTCGCCGGGTTGTCTCGAACCGGCTAAAGCCTGCCCAGGGGATTGTGCTGATTTCGGCATTTGCCACGCCGAAATGCATCAAGCCGCCGTCAGCAGATTCGGTCAGTCTAGCCCCATCGGTAACATTTCATTAACCCAAGAGACTCCGATGGCACTTTCTTCGCACTTCACCGCGCTGCGGGCGATCGATTCCCATACCGCCGGGGAACCCACCCGACTGATTGTCGAAGGATTCCCCGATTTGGGCACTGGCAGTATGGCGGAACGCAAGGCGCTGTTTGCTCAACAATATGACGACTGGCGTAGCGCCATCATTCTGGAGCCTCGTGGCAACGACGTGCTGGTGGGAGCCTTACTGTGCCAGCCCTGCTCACCACAGGCCGCCGCCGGGGTGATTTTTTTCAACAACAGTGGCTATTTGGGCATGTGTGGCCATGGCACCATAGGTCTGGTGGCCTCACTGGCCTATCTGGGGAAAATCGGCGTCGGCGAGCACCTGATCGAAACTCCGGTGGGCACGGTGAATGCCACCTTGCATCAGGATGGCAGCGTGACGGTGGAAAACGTACCGGCCTATCGTTATCGCCGGCAGGTCAGGGTTGAGGTCAACGGCTACGGGCCGGTGGTGGGCGATATTGCCTGGGGCGGTAACTGGTTTTTTCTGATCGGCGAACATCATCTGGCGATTAATACGCAAAATCTGGATGCGCTGACCGCCTTTAGCTGGGCGGTGCGTCAGGCGCTTGAGGGCGCAGGGATATATGGCGAAGACGGCGGCGTTATCGACCATATCGAGCTGTTTGCCGCCGACCCGCAGGCCGACAGCCGCAACTTTGTGCTGTGCCCCGGCAAGGCTTACGATCGCTCGCCCTGCGGCACCGGGACCAGCGCCAAGCTGGCCTGTCTGGCGGCCGACGGCAAACTGCAGCCGGGTGAGATTTGGCACCAGGCGAGCGTGATTGGCAGTCAGTTCAGCGGCTATTACCAGCGAAGTGGCGATCGCGTGACGCCGTTTATTCGTGGGCAAGCTTACGTTTGCGCCGACAGCCAACTGCTGCTGGATGAGCGCGATCCCTTCGTTTGGGGGATCCGCTGATGATTGCCGGCAGGCGGGCGGATGCGATTGTGGTGGGGGCCGGCATTATCGGCGCTGCCTGCGCCTGGCGGCTGGCGCAGCAAGGATTACAAGTTTTGCTGGTGGACAACCAGCGTGCTGGGGCGACGGCGGCCGGTATGGGCCACCTGGTGTGCATGGACGATAATCCTGCCGAACTGGCTTTAAGCGCCTATTCATTGCAACTGTGGCGCAGTCTGGTGGATCGTATGCCGGAAGGCTGCGCCTGGCGTGGCTGCGGTACGCTGTGGCTGGCGGAGCGGGACGACGAAATGGCGATTGCCGAAGCGAAGCGGCAACGCATGGCAGAGTACGGTGTGACGAGCGAAGCATTGAGCGCCGCGCAGGTCGCTGTTCTTGAACCCATGCTGCGGCCCGGTCTGGCCGGTGGTTTACGCGTGCCGGGGGATGGCATTGTTTATGCGCCCAACGTTGCCCGCTGGTTAGTGGCTGACGCCGGGCCCTCGGTCAGGGTCATTGTGGGTGAAGCCGTCGCGCTGGAACATCAGGCGCTGGTGCTGACGAGCGGCGAACGTTTAACCGCACCGGTAGTGGTACTGGCCTGTGGACTGCAAGCCGATAGCTTACTGGGGCAACCCTTGTTACGCGCCAAAAAAGGGCATTTGGCGATCACCGATCGCTACCCGCAACGGGTGCACCACCAATTGGTTGAGTTGGGTTATGGTGCCAGCGCACACGCCAGCGATGGCACTTCGGTGGCGTTTAACGTTCAGGCGCGGCCGACCGGTCAGCTGTTGATTGGCTCCTCCCGCCAGTTTGACACCCCAGACAGCACTATCGACATGCCGTTACTGGCCGCCATGCTGACACGCGCCACCACCTTTCTTCCTGCCCTGGCACAGATGAACATTATCCGCTGCTGGACCGGCCTGCGCGCCGCCTCCGCCGACGGTCTGCCGCTACTCGGGCCACATCCCCAGCATCGCTGGTTATGGCTGGCATTGGGGCATGAGGGGCTGGGGGTTACTACCGCGCTGGGCAGCGCCGCGTTGATTGCCGCGCAGATCCATAATCATCGACCGGCGATTGACGATACCCCTTACCTGGCTGCACGAATGTTCCCTAAGGAGGCGTTGCCGGTATGAAACAAAACCTGCTGACGTTGACCCTCAACGGTGAAAGTCTCTGCGTACCCGAAGGACTTAGCGTCGCCGCAGTGCTCAGCCTGAGCGGGCTGGATAGTTGCCGCATCTCGGTCACGGGGCAACCCCGCGCCGCGTTTTGCGGTATGGGCATTTGCCAGGAGTGCCGGGTGACGGTGAATGGCCTGCGGCGGCTGGCGTGTCAGACTCTGTGCCAGCCTGGAATGCGTATTGAGAGGACAGAAAATGAGTGATCTCGCGTGCGATGTGCTGATTATTGGTGCGGGTCCGGCAGGGTTGGCGGCAGCCCGTGCGGCGGCGCAGAGTGGCCAGTCCGTGTTGGTGCTTGACGATAACCTGCGTCCCGGCGGGCAGATCTGGCGTGACGGGCCGAACGTGGCGTTGCCGAGCCTGGCACAGCAATTCCGACAGGCGGTAGGGGCGCTGAATAATGTGGCGCTGCTTAACGGCGTGAAGATTATAGCCCAGTGCGGGCCGCAGAAAATTCTCTATGAAGATGCGGCGGGCTGCGGGATTGTGGATTATCAAGCGTTGATCCTGTGCTGTGGTGCCCGTGAACTTTTGTTGCCGTTTCCCGGCTGGACCCTGCCCGGAGTCACCGGTGCCGGTGGGCTGCAGGCGCAGATTAAGCAGGGGGTGTCTATTAAAGGGGAGCGGGTGGCGATTGCCGGGAGTGGGCCATTGCTGCTGGCCGTTGCTGCCAGCGTGGTTAAAGCCGGTGGTGAAGTGGTGATGCTGGCGGAACAGGCACCCGCTGCTCGGCTGGCGGCTTTTGCCGGCGGATTGTGGCGTTGGCCGGTGAAGTTACGTCAATCCTTTAGCCTGTTCAACCGGCATTATCGTCCTGACAGCTACGTGTTGGAGGCGTCAGGTGGCCCGCGGCTGACGGCGATCAGGATGCAAAAAGGGAGGCGTGAAGTAACCTTAGAGTGCGATCGTCTGGCCTGTGGGTTTGGGCTGGTGGCGAATATCGAACTGGCGATGTTGCTGGGGTGCCGTATCCAAAATGATGCGGTTGACGTAGATCCTTACCAGCAAACCAGTCAGCCGCAGGTTTATGCTGCCGGTGAATGTACCGGGATCGGCGGCAGCGAGTTGGCGCTGGCTGAGGGGGCGATTGCCGGTTATGCCGCCACCGGCAACCTGATGCAGGTACAGGCATTAACGGCGCAACGTGACAAGTGGCGGCAATTTGCCGGCGCGGTAGCGCGAACCTTTGTGCTTAACCCGGTGCTGAAAACGCTGGCGACACCGGAAACGCTATTGTGTCGTTGTGAGGATGTGCCGTTGCATCAGTTAAGTGGATCAGCTGATTGGACGGCGGCCAAGTTGAGCAGCCGCTGTGGTATGGGGGCTTGCCAGGGCAAGATTTGTGCGGCGGCAGCGCGCCATTTGTTCGACTGGTCACTGCCCGCCCCACGGATCCCTTTAACGCCAGCCAGGGCGGCCACCCTGGCCCGGTTGGGAGGTGGCGAGAGCGAGGGATAAGCCCGTAACACTCAGACATGCCGCACGGTGATGATGAATAATCCCCGGCGGCAAACTGCGTCAGTTGAGCCAAGTGTCAATCTTGCTGCCGCTGAGACTACTGTGGCCAGTAATAGGTTTTCTCATGCCAGCCTTTGCCATACATACAAGATTCGATAGTCGCCGTTCGTGCCCCTTCATTGCGATCGTTTTGCACCGTTTTAAACGACGGTTGTTTATCGTAACGGTAGCCTTTCGGGCAGTCTTTTTTGTCTTTCTCGCAGCTGTGGTATTGGTTCTCGTAGCTGAACTCAAAGTCGCGGACGACATCGGGTGGAAAACGCTCGTATCCCCGTCCCTTGCATTCTGCATACTCCGCCTCGCGGGTGGCGTTACCGGCGCCGGCTCGTTCCCATTGGGTACAGGCGGTCAATGTTACTAATGGTAATAAAATCAAAACTCTATACTTCTTCATGGTATCCCTGACTCTTCCTTTCGTCCTATATGCACACACTAAGAATCTTCTTAGGTGGAGCCTGAGTGTAATAAACTGCTGTTAAAATTGGAAATGATAATGGTTATTGTTTAGATGAGGTTGAGGTGAGGCTGGCGGTCATGTGTGAGGAAGAGGCCTTGCTGATAAGTAGAATAATACTTATTGGTTATAATATTCATGCTAAGGTTTTTCTGTGTTTGTTTTTTGTTTATTTATTAAGATATTTACCTAAGGATTTATTCTTATTATTGGCTATATAAGGATATTTATACTCTGTGGAATTAAACCAGGTGTCTTTATATTGCTTTTTATAAATACTCACAATTAAAACCATTATTGAATTTGCCGGGAATGCGATTGCAATTCAGGTGTAAATTTTTTAGATTCAGGATCGATGAATGACAGTCATGATGATGAAGACATTAAAGGGAGTTATATTTTGGCGAATAAACCTGAAACACCTGAAGATAATGGCGATTTACCTTCATTATCAGAGGATTGTGATCGGCTGAGAAATCTTTCTGATGTCGGTGATACATTTGGTTATGGCCGTACTCGCTTCTATCAATGGTGCCGTGGCCGCGGTTTTCTTACCCTGATGAATGCACCCTCTACGGAGATGATTAACGCCGGTTATATGGTGACTACGCTGTCAGAAAACGGTTACTCGCGGGTCTATGTGACGCAAGATGGCTTTAACTATGTGGGTAACGCCTTTCGCGATGACATACAAAAACGCATGGTCAAAATTTAAGGGAAACCATAAAAATCTCATTCTTTTCAATATACTAACTACAGAATATTCTTATTGCTGCGGGCTGTCCTGCCCTGCAGCAATAGCGTCGGCAGAGATAGGAATTTTCCTGACCTGATTTTCCTCAGCCCACTGGAAGTTATCTTATTTTTCTATTGGTGATGTCCCGGCGCTACAGCCAGCGGCTATTCTCTTGCTAGTATGAAGGTTGGTTTATTTCAGGAGCTCAGGATGAAGCATTACGCCGCGTTACTTGTTACCACCGTGCTGTTGTCTGGTTGTGCTACTCAGGCCGTTCCGTTGCAGCAGGCTGAATCAGCGCCGCCCAGCCGGTTGATGCTTTATCAGAATGTGCCACAAACGCCATTTGCCACCATAGTGGTGGTCCGCGACAGCGGGATGCTGGCGGGAAGTTGCCGGACTGGGGTATATATCAACGGCGAGTTCGCCGCCTCGCTGGCATCCAAAGAGAAGGCCGAGTTTCGGGTGCCGGTAGGCAATAACGAAATCAGTATTGGGCAGGATATGATCGAAAACAGCCTGTGCATCTGGCGTGATACCAGCGGGCGACTGCCAATGACGCTACGCGCCGGTGAGAGCCGCTATTTCCGCGTTGCCGGCGATATGCAGCGTGGGTTTGTATTGCAGGCCGGTAAGCCTTAAGCCTGGCGGGGGGCTATCAGCGACGCTGGCCACCATTCTCCTGGAGGGAATGGTGGCCGGCGATAAGGGCAGCAGACTATTGACGGTAAGCGTGCTTAATCTGTTGGATGCTGTTTTTAAAAATCTCGGCCTGGCTCGGGTCTTCAATCTGCGCGATAAAGCGCTCCATGTTGATAATGACTTTCCCGGCATCGGCCTGACCGATCGATTTCAGGATCAGCGTCAGCGTGGCTTTAAGGCAGGCAACTTCTGTTGCCAGCGTTTCCGGGTTTGCAGACGTAGTGAAATCAACGTTGCTCATTTTCTCTCCTGATTTTTGAGGCCGAAGCCTGAAACAAAGTGCATTTTGATGCGCACCCACACCGATTTCATTCACTCGAATCTGCAGATGCGTATTTAACTGGGCGCGGAGTATAGCATAGCATGCAGGTATCCATCTTCACTGATAGCGCTGTCGCAGTGTCCGTACCATTAGCTGAGGTCAGTTCCAGGGTTTAAGCAACTTCACATTATAGTGCATACTCACTATTGATGAATTAATCGGCTTGCTGAACAATACCGCCAAGTTATTTTTTTTGAGTTAATAAGTATTTGTCTGGCAGGTTATTGTTAACTTGTTCCTGTTATTTAAATGATCAACATTAGTCTCTTGCCTGACGTTGGCTTGGCATGGATTGAATAATTTCTTTTGCAATGAATTTCACCATGTGAGATAAAGACAATCTTGCCATTTTGTTTGGTTTCAATGAATTACAAGCTGATCATGCTGGTGTTGATATTATTTGTGTTGCGATTGCTTACACTGATTTTACCTGCGGTTTAGGTTAGACGCACTATCATGAGGGCAGAGGTCTGCATTGTAATATTCACATCGTCGGTTTTTATCGACAAACAACGGTTTTATCGGGCAGCGTTGGGTGACTAAAATTCAAAAATCTGGCCCATTGCGCAAAGTTAATCGGGAGTAAGTATTAATCTGTGTTCATTCTTGGCTGAAAAACAAGTAATATCTCTGCCTATAACAGAGGCTGATTGCGTTACTCCCTTCTTTTTGGAGATTTTTCCTTGATTAGCGTTCTTCTTGTTGATGACCACGAACTGGT
>RCUM01000125.1_pt1 | contig 63303 bp, 64 predicted proteins | sample 2166141 | NCBI WGS metagenome assembly RCUM01 (sample SAMN09932756, study PRJNA488358) | compost metagenome | isolation source: compost soil in crotonic acid-enriched | place: Germany: Experimental Botanical Garden | reverse complement strand
TGAAGTCCGGCCTCAGCGATGCGATGGAGCGCTTCGAGGAGGATGAAATGATCGGTATCATCCGCTTTGATAAACAAGACTGCGTCCGCTCCGCCTTGTGCCAGCGCACGCTCAACGCCTACAGTTAACCTGCCTGCTACTACTACAAGGCCGCTTCGGCGGCCTTTTTCTTGCCTTGAATATCAGTGCTATCTATATAAAACAGGTGGTTAAGTTGCACCACAGACAACTACAACCACCAGAAAACTATCTATGTGTGGACGCTATGTGGACGCTAAACATAGATTTTCCCTCCCAGCGGATTATAGGAAATTGCATCCTGAAGAAAATCAGGTGCAAAGTGAGCGTAGTTCATTGTCTGCTCAATCCGCGCATGGCCAAGTATTCGCTGGAGCGTGATGATATTGCCCCCGTTCATCATGAAATGAGTGGCGAATGTATGTCGTAACGAATGGGATGCTTGCCCGTGGGGTAGGTTGGGTTTGGTTGCCTTAAGAATCTCTCGGAAATTGCTGTAAGAGGCTTGTGGAAACAATAACCCAGATTTTTGGGATACGATCTCGTCAGAGACTTCCTGAGAAATGGGGACGCTGCGCCGTTTCCCGTTTTTCGTCTGCACAAAGGTCACACGGTTGTGAATGACATGCTCAGCTTTGAGTTTGATGGCCTCTCCCCAACGTGCGCCAGTGCTAAGACACAAAACAGCCACCCGGCGGTTATCGCCATCTAACGCCAGTAGCAATGCGCTTATCTCATCGCGGGCAAGATAAGTCATTTCCGTATTGGCTTCTTTGAGCTTGCCGCTGCCGCGAATCGGATGCTCACCACAGTAAAGCCCCGAGTCGACAAGGTCGGTAAACATCCCGCTTATCGCTGTCATCTCGCGATTAATGCTGGATGCTTTAATGCCTTCGGCTAACCGCGCCGATCGATAAGCTGTAATGCGAGATTTATCAATCTGAAATGCAGCTGGGTTGTCCATCATTCGCGTAATGCGCTCCAGTTTTCTTAGGTAGGACTGCCCGTGGTCATTATTCTTGCCATGGTAGTTCCACCACAATTTAACCAGCTCAGATAATGACCTTTTATCCGTAGGCTTTGAGAGCCATTCTTTGTCGTGATAGCTGACAGTTATGTACTTCTCAAAAGCTTGTGCTTCATGTTTCCTATCAAATTTCCGACGGATACGCTTTCCGTTGCGCCCGTTCGGCCTAATGTCCACTTCATATCGACCATCTTCGAGCTTCTTAATCGCCATCGCGAAGCCCTCCAAGGAAGATTCTACTTTCAGGTATGCAGCAAGCCCTTACACTAAAAGTGTTAAATAAATAACTTAGGTGAATGCTTAACCAATCTTTTGGTCTGAGTGCTGCGAGGTTGTTGCATCTTGCCCAAAGTGTGCGAGTGCCGGTGCTATTTGCCCGGATTCTGGGGATATTCGATCACTCATAAACCACAATGTGTATTTTTCGAACCGTGGGTGACTTAGAATTTTCATCGCGGCATCTAATCCCATCCCTTTAGATCTTGTTTCATAACTAGATAGTGAACTGTATGGAACGCCAGTTAAATCACTGAATTCCTTCCTGTTCAGTCTTTCTGACTCTCTAATCAACTTTAACTTCTCTGCTATGTCTATTGACATGGGACTCCCTTTGCGTGATTATTTGCAAATCGTAGTAACAAGACGTTTATCGTAGCAATAAAGGCTCTGTAAGTGACTATAAGTCCCTATAAGCAACTGATTACTACAATCGGAGAGATTACCAGATGGAAAAGCAAGTAGTAAGGCTTTCTGATGCATTGCCGTATCAAGAATTTGCCAAAGTGATCGGCAAAACCCCGGAAGCCGTGAAAGGGATGATTGATAAGGGCAAGTTGCCAACGGTTGAGATGCGTAATCCTGAGACGCCAACGGCGCGCGCAGAGCATTGGATTTACCTTCCTGCGTGGAATGCGGGAATGAAATTAGCCTATGAGCGTAGACCGAAAGAGATTCGTGACGGGTGGCTTCTGTGGCTAGGACTCGGTGAGCCATTGTCTTGATTCCAGTAGAACAGGAGTAAGAACATGCAACAACCTATCTCAATCGCCCCGTTGCTCTGGAACCACCAGACCGGGCGCAAGCTTGATATCACAATCACCCATGGCAAAGGTCGGAAAGGTATTGTCATTCGTACTCGCCGGGCCAGTCGTTGGATCTCCTCCATCAAATCAGCAATGCGGAGTTTTTCGCAATGACAGCTATCACCGCCGGTATTGTTCGTAATCAGCCCGCCGGGCTGCGTGCTTTGGTTGGGGAACGCCTCGCCGCCCCTCGCTGGAAAAGCACCTGCGATTTCTACAACCAGATGATGGAACGCGAACGCCAGACCATCTGTTTCCATGCACAGTTGAAGCAGCGCCATATAGTGTTGAAGCTGGAAGAAATGAATGACAGCGAACGTGAGCGACTTGTTTGCGCCATTGATGAGCTTCGCAGCGCCTTCGCTACCTACCGCAAACATGGTATTAGCAAATCTGGTTTTATTGGTCGTTTGACAATAAGTCAGCGGCGCACTTTATTTCTGCATGCCGGGTTAACTGATGCTGAGTTTAATCAGCCCTATTGGCGTATTGATGATGAAGTTTGCGCATGGCGCGAGGCTTTATTTAGAGCATTACGCGAGCTGTTTAATTTATTCGAATATGCACCCACTATATTAACCTCGGTTAAACCCGAAGCGTATTTCCATTAATTAACTTGCTTTAAATTTAAAGGCGCTTGATTGCGTCGAGCATTCTTTTATCTGGAGTTCTCTATGCACATGTATAAAACCGTCGACCAAGATATGCGAAATAAGGCAGATGCGGCATCGCGTAACTTAATGTTGAACAACGCGCGCAATGAAGCAAAGGCCGACGCGGCTGTTAGCTTTTCATCTCGCCTTGACCGCATTGCGACGCATGTCGCCGTCAATCACCTGTCCAGCGTTAAGATTATCGAACTACTGCGACAGGAATCAGAGAAGTTTGACCATGAAGGCCGGGCGCATAAGCAGGGTTTGAGCCATGGCTGAGCGTCAATATGTAGAAATTAATAACGTATTCGCCATCGTCAAAATGGATGAGGGCGATTTCATTTTGGCAGAAGTGAAAATAGATAAAGAGACAAAAGAAAAATATTACCCGACCCGAGCTATCTACTCGAATGAGTTAAAGCTGGTTGCTGACCTTATTAATCTGTCGGTAAAGCGCGGTGTTTTTCTTAAAACAATCACCAGTATTAGCGAGCTGATGAAGGAGTCGCATCGCATCGCGGAATTAGCTCAGCATGTGCTCAATCAACTAAACAGCAAGTCGGAGCAATAACGATGCCGGATTTAATGGATTTGGTGCAGCAGCGCCAGCAGGAAACACTCGCCGACCAAATTAATGCGGCGCGTATTAAGGGCGGAGTGTCGGCGTCAATTTGTGAGGAATGTGACCAAGCTATCCCGGCCGCGCGTCGTGCAGCTTTTCCCGGTGTGACCCGTTGCGTGTCCTGCCAGACCATCCACGAACAACAAACCAAGCATTTCAGGGGGTAATCATGCTGCGCATTCCTGTCGGTAAGGACTGGGTTATCACCAGTGACGCCCATCAGTTCATTTTGAACCAAAAGAAGCTAGTTAAAACCGGCGGCAAGGCGGGTGAGGTATGGCTCGACGCTGTTGGTTATTACCCGACTGTCTCGCAGTTGGTTTCCGGGCTGGCGCATCACCACGTTCGCGACTCAACCGTCACCAGCATCGCTGGTTTGGCCGCTGAGATTGAGCGCATCGGCAAGCTTTGCCAAGGGGCATTTTCCGCAATAAACAAAGAGGGCAAATAATGAAATTCAATCCGTTAAATTTTTTCACCTGTGTATTGGCGCTAATTTTCATCACGTTGAAGTTGACGGGGTTTCTTGCTGCGTGGTCTTGGTGGGCGGTAACCGCACCATTATGGGCTGTGCCTGCTGCCATCCTTTTAATCGGTGCCGCGTTATTCGTGATTGCGGTGATAGTGCAGGTCGTAGCGAAACTGGTTAAATGACTGCATTAGTCCGGGGGCGTGTAGCCCCCTCACCACCCCCGCCATTCTCTACCGATTCCCGTGAACCGTTCGTCGGTGTTTATGCATGGAACGCTCCAAAGTCTGCCATTGGCAAAGAAAGACCGCTTACCCGTGAACAACATGCTCAGGGGCAAGCTGTTTTACGTCAAATTCGATCTTTACCGCATTTCCTCAGCCTTATTTTTCTGGGCCGCCATACTTATCTTCTGAAAGAAGAGGGGGTCCATGCCGCCAACAAATGGCTGGTGCTCCAGTTCCAGCGTCGCATCTGGCCGCGTATCGAAATCGTTAACGCCAAAAATGCAATGAACCGCAACGATACGCTGCGGTTCTACGCTGAGTCTGACAATTATGCTCGCCTGCCGGGCATGGAAGATAAAGAGCTGCGCCGACTTTCAGACCGAGTTTCCGGGCAGTTGATGCAAAACTATGACCGCTATTGCGAGGAATTTATTGCAGCTAACAATGGCGATAAATCAGGGCTAATTAGCGATAGCGTGCAGGCTGAGTTTTATGGTCGCATTGCAGGAATGGCGCGCGAGTTTAAAGTCAATCCGCTCCACTGGCGCAAATACCGAAAAGGCAATCTGGACGCGGCATCAGCGATGCGCAGTCTGCTGCGGCTGGTTGACTCCGAGTGGTGGGAGCGACAATTGAAGGCGCAGCGTACCCGCTGGCGTGAAGCGTTGTTGATTGCGGCCGGTGAAGTGAACCTGAAAAAACACCCCTATGCGAGTAAACAGGCTATCCGTGAAGTGCAGGCCCGACGGCTTGCCAATATGGATTACCTGCAAGGGTGTGAACTGGAGAACGTTGCCACCGGCGAACGCGTCGACCTGATTGATAAAGTGATGGCGAGCATTTCTAACCCGGAAATCCGCCGCATGGAGCTTATGAGCACCATCGCGGGGATAGAGAAATATGCCGCCAGCGAGAAGCACGTCGGCATGTTTATCACCATCACTACCCCGTCGAAATACCACCCGACCCGTGTTGTTGGCAAAGAAGGGGCCGAAAAAGTCCAGTTTAACCATAACTGGGATTTAGAGTCTTTTTCACCGAAAGACGGTCAGCGTTATCTCGTACACATCTGGAGCAAGATGCGCACCGCGTTTAAAGACAACGATTTGAGCGTTTACGGTATGCGTGTCGTTGAGCCGCATCATGACGGTACGCCGCACTGGCATATGATGCTTTTTTGCCAGCGTAAGCAGCGTCAGAACGTCATCGATATCATGCGCCGCTATGCCTTGAAAGAGGACGGCGACGAGCGAGGCGCGGCAAAAAACCGGTTTGAAGCCAAGCACATGAACAAGGGCGGTGCGGCGGGGTATATCGCAAAATACATCGCCAAGAATATCGACGGTTATGCGCTCGATGGCCAGATTGACCACGACACCGGCAAGCCGCTGCGCGATATGGCTGCGGCGGTGACCTCGTGGGCGTCAACATGGCGCATCCCTCAGTTTAAACCTATCGGAATTCCCACCATGGGCGCTTACCGTGAATGCCGCGCCGCCTGCCTTCGTCACATTAGTCTGGCTGATTCCTTTGATGAACGAGTCGAGGCTGTACGCGAAGCGGCCAGCGCCGGAAACTTTGCCGCCTACATGGTCGGGCAGGGTGGTGCAAATGTCCCGCGTGATGTGCAGACCGTTCGTGTAGCCCGAAAGGTGGCTGATGAGCCGAACGCTTATGACGAAGAGGTGCAAAAGGTTGTCGGCATTTTTGCGCCGCACCTTGGCGCGGGCCATATCCACGAAACCCGGTCAACAGAATGGCGCATCGTCCGCAAGGCCGTTGACGTTGACGTTAATCCTTTGACTTTAAAAAGCGCCTCTGGCGCGCCTCGGAGTCCTGTCAATAACTGTGGGGAGGTTCAGCGAGAACCTGATCCAGATATGCAGGTAGCAACGCCTGAGTATGTCACGGCGGTGATAAATTTGATTGAGTGCGGGGATGTTAGCTGGAATGACGCTGACGTTGCCAAGACGCTAAGAGACGCGATAAGGGGGCGGTCACCGAAGGCCAATCACCAAGAAATCGCCCAGAATCGGAAACAATCCCGAAATGATGCGCCATCGGCACGCCTGACCCCGGCGGAACGGGCAAGGATTCCGCAAATACGGCTTGAGCTGGCACAGCAGGGCATTACTGCTGAGCTTTGGGAGCTAAACGTCCTAACGCGAGGGGCGACAATAATATTTGGTGAACAGCAGTTCTCATACCCTCCACTCGATGAGTGGCCGGGCTTTAGCCAATAATCATCACCAGCTAATGAATGATTTGTTATCATGCACATGATTGCTACACGCTGTATGTACATGATAATTAATTCATTATGGGGATTATTTTGGAGCTAATACTTTCATTCATTTCTTTTATCGCCCTTATGGCATTCGTGCTGGGCTTAATCAAACCTCAATGGGTAAGAATGCCGAGCCGAAAGCGCTCAAGTGCTATATATGGGTTTGCTTTTCTGTTTGTCGGAATGTTAAGCGCAATGTTTTTTCCATCACCAAGGCAAGAGGCGGCAACAAAATCCGAAGTGGCGGAGGAAAAACCGGCAGTGTTTGAACACGCGGATTTAAAACTTGTTGAGTACCGTCGGAAGCCGCAGGCAGACCGTCACCAAATCGTTAGCGATTACGTTAAATTTAAAGGGGTACCGGCGAGTGATAGTGATGGGTTCTACGCCTGCTTAAGCCAGTACAGCATCACCAAGTCTGAGGAGCTACCGCTCGGTGAAGTTCTTAGCTGGTGTGATGCTGGCTATCAAAAAGACCCGAAATCGATGGTGGAATATACCAATCTTGACGCGTTTCAGGGAAATTTCAGCGGCTGGGATGGCTCGTATCGCCCGCTTGAGAAGCTGATTAAGAAAAGCATGAACGATGATTCATCGTATAAGCATGTTGAAACAGTGTCGCATCTTGTCCTTGGGAAAGACCCTCACGCAGTGGTTAAAACTACATTCAAAGGGACAAATGCCTATGGTGGTGTTGTTACCCAGACTGTGAGCGCTCGTGTGGATATAAATACAGGTGAAGTAGTTAAAGTTATAGAGGACTGAGTAAATTAATCACGCTCCGTCGAGATGTTTCTCGATGGAGCGAGTAATATATATGATTTTTGTGGTGTGTTTCGTAAGTGTGCAGTTAAATATGCAGAGAGTTGGACTGGTGACCTTAAGTTGTAACCCTAGTTTTTTAATGTTTAAGGTGAGATATGAATGCTAAGGTTTTTGATTCAGAGCTGAATGAGTACTGCAGGAGGTTTCTAGTAAAAAATGCTGGGGGTGTAGACCCATCCCCTATGGATTTTATATTACGGACAAAGGCAATCGATGCCGCACTTTTTGAGTATTTCCTTTTGTTTGATACGGTTTCCTTTAAGGTTTTTGGTGAGAATATACCATTGATCATTTTGTTAAACCGATTTGGGGTGAAAGGGACGGAGGCATTAATTGAACAAGGTGCAATAAATTTTGTTTTGTGGAACCCGCTGATTACATATTTTGTTGACGATATACCGGGAGTTGACCCGCTACAGTCGGGGGTTCATAACTCACCTGCTCACTCAGATCCAGAAGAGTCGATTAAGCTTGGGTTTGGCTGGATGCGAAAGCAGCCTCGTATGTCAGAACAAAGAAATTTAATCAGAAAGGTAAGGGATTTGTATACACTGCCGGACGATAATCTTCCGGGGAGTGCTGTGTCTATTGCAAAATCATCTTATGAGAGTGGCAAACTCGAAGTGTACGGATTGACACCTGATAAATCGAGTTTTAGAGACTTGGATTTAAAAGGCCGAAAAAAAATCTGTCATTGTGCTGATGATATTTTACAATACTCTCATTTGATTAGTAATAACATGACTTCATTCTATAACTTTGAGTTCTATAAAATATTTAACGACTCAGTTAGGAAAATTTATACTGCTGCTAATTTGCAGGGTAATTTCAACGAAATATGTATGTTAGAGGGTATTCCAGACTTAAGGAGTATGTATCCGGGAATTGATAAACCATTTTCAAAAGTGGTAAAGTTAAGGGGGAGTGGGTCTTCGAAAAAATTCAGAAAGTGGCTTTCTGATTGTACTGACTCTGAAAATAGTTTGAGTGTTACTAAGGAATATATTGAGGCTATAAGTAATGCGAAGGGTTTTTTCGAAACAAAAGTGGGAAGGTTTACGAAAAACGTGGCAATGTCAGCAGTTGGGGCTGGGATGGGGATGTTAATATCAAACAACGTCAGTGGTGCTGTCGCTGGGGTTGCTACTGCAAAAATACTTGAGCCTGCGGCGGATTTCGGTCTTGATATGTTAGATGAGTTTGTTTTATCAGGGTTAACTAAAGGATGGACTCCTAAGATATTCTTGGGTGATATTGAAAAATTAACAAAGAAACCTTAATAGAGGCGAATGGTATAAATAAATCTGTTTAACCTTGCATTATGTTGCATGTATTTGCATGAGTTATTTTATATTTTTTTTTCGTGGTTAAGTCTATGGTGACGTGCTTTGCGGCTGAAAATGCAGTGCATTAAAACCGACCCATGAAGCGGGCAGGCGTGGCGGGGATAGCATTGCGCGCAGGCACGTATTTAATTATCAGAATTGACGGCGTCAGCGCGTCGTGATGGCGTTGCGGGTCTTTGGTTCGATTCGCGGGTGTGTGTGGTGGTGCGTGCCGTGGTGGGTGTCTGAGGGAGTTTACGGATGGGTATGAAAAGGCCGCCAATCAGGCGGCCGAATTATCATTCATCATCGTTTTCGAGGCTGTACTTTTTAAACCTGATGACCTCCACGCCGACCCAATCATTAACCTCTTTGATACGCTGCTGTAGCGGTGTCAGTTCATTGCGAACAAATACCCGCGCGGCCTTCTCCACGTCGCCCACAGACCCGACATTCTCCGGCTTTCCCCCCATCAGTTGATAGGGGATTCGGTGGGCGTCCAGCAGGTCGGCGGCGCTGACCTTTTTGATGTTAAAGAAATCATCCTTCGTTGCCACTTCGCTGAGCGGCACAATCTTGATACCGTCGGGCTTTCCGTTCGGCGCGTAGAAGAACAGATTTTTAAAATTCCCCATGCCTTTCGAGTCGCTCATCGCATCGCGCAGCGCTTCAACATCGGTATTGTTCTGCGCGGCGTCGGTCACATACATGATGTAGCCTGCGTGTGCGCCGTTCTGGTAATACTTGCGGCGGAACAGCGTGGCGGACTCATTCAGCCAGGCTGAATTAAGCGCCGACAGATATTCTGGCATCCCATACAGCTCTTGATTGATATCCGGCTCCAGCAGATGAAACACGCTGTCAGGCGCGAACGGGTGCGGCTCCACGAACGATTGCACAAACCAGTAGACGCCGGGTTCAACGCCGCGCCGGGTGTATTTTGCCGGGGAGGTTTCCAGCTTCAACAGCTTGCCGGTAACGCTAAAACGCTTTTCTAAAAAGGCGTTACCGAACACCAGATAATCCAACACAAACCGGCTGAAATCCTGCTGTGATAACAGCAGGTGCGGGATGTAGGTGCTTGCCAAAATGTTGCGCTTCACATAAATCGGCGAGCTGTGGTGTACGGCGGCGCGCAGGCTTTTTGCCAGCCCGGAGAAGCTGATAGGCGGCTCAATCCATTTGCCGTTACCGACGCATTCCGTGTAATCCAGAATATCGCGGCGATCGAGTACGGCCGATGGTTCGCCAAATGTGAACGCCTGCATTTTCTGGTCTGGCTCAGTGACGGCCAGATTCTCTTTTGCCTTGCGGCGGTTGCGTTTACTCATCGGTTGATATCCAGAATAGATTTAGACGGCTGGCCGTTGGCGGCGGTCAGGGGTTCATTTAACAGCGCGTGCATGGTGGCCCACGCGACGTCGGCGTGACTGGCTTCCTCGCTGCGGCTCGCCTCGTAGGTCATTCCTCTGCCGCTGGCGGTCATGGTTTTGCGAATGGCCATAAACGATTTTGTGATATCGGTGTACGCGGTGTCGTATTCCAGCCGGCCGCTGCCGATAGTGTCTTTTGCCTTCAGCACCAAGGCGGTTTTTACCTCGGCGCTGTAGCGGATTTCGCGGGCGGCGGGGTAGAAGGCTCGCACTAACTGGAAAACGCCTTGCCCGATGCCGGTGGCGTCGATACCGATGTATTCAACGTTGTATTTGCCGGTCAACTTGCGGATGGATTCGGCCTGCGTGGCAAAGTCCATGCCTTTCCACTGGTGGCGTTCCAGTATGCGGAATTTGCCACCCGTCACCATTGGCGGAGCAAGCACCACGCACCCGGCGCTGTCGCCGGAGTGCGCGGGGTCATAGCCGACCCAAACCGGACGGTCACCGAAAGGCCGGTCAGCGTAGGGGTTAACGTCAGTCCATTCGACCAGACTGTCGACCATGCAGCCTTGCAACTCCTCAAACGGGAATACTGACGAGCTATCGTCGACAAATTCACACATGAACAGGTTGCGGAAGTCCTCGGCGCTGTTCTCACGCTTTAGCACGTCGAGGTCAAACAGGTTGCAGCCGCCGCGCAGGGCGTCCTCAATGGTGACGATTTGCCGCCATTGACCGTCGTCGCACAGCTTACCGGCGGCTAGTGCGCTGTGGCTGATATCGATCTCGACGTGTTCGCTGGCGTTTTTGCGACCTTTGTTAAACAGCTCGCCAGACCAGAACGGAAATGCTCCATGCCCCAGCGTTGACGGGGTAGAGAAATAGGTCGACCGGAGGTGCTTTTGCGAGGCCATGCCGGATGCGACTTTGCGCAGCTTCTGGAAGTTGGGGATCCAAAAAATCTCATCGACGAGCAGGTCGCCGTTATGGCTCTGTGCGGTGTTGGAATTAGTGCCGAGAAAAATCAGCTTTGCACCGTTGTTGCCGAGCACAATCGGGTCACCGGTCAGCTCAACGTCAACAAGCCGTGCGAACTGAATAATGTACTCGCGGAAGACATACGCCTGCGTTTTGCTCGCGGATAAAAATATCTGGTTGTGGCCGGTTTTCAGTGCGTGCAGCAGTGACTCGCGGGAAAAATAGAACGTTGCCCCAATCTGGCGCGATTTCAGAATATCGCGGATGCGGTGCGCCAGACCGGCTTTGTGCCAGCCGAGCTGATATTCAAAGGATTCGTCGTAGAAAATCTCTTCCAGCTTCGCGATAGCCTCATCGCTGAAATAGTTCTTTGTCGGTTTTTTTCGTTCGCCTTTATTGCGGTTGGCGACGTTGGGATTGAGGTCGGCTTCGTTACCGGAATTCATGTAGCGGCTGACGCGCGCAAGGCGCTCAATCTGGCGTCCCAACAGGTCAATTTCTTTGTAGTCGCTGCCCTCTTTTTTTGTCTTGAGAACGAGCTGTACCATTCGTGCCTCGATGCTGGATTCAACACGCGAAATCGGCGCGATATCGTCCCATTTTTCCCGCTGTTTCCAACTCTGCACCGTGGGTGCTTTCTGCTTCAACATTTCCGCGATTTGCTTCACGGAGAAACCTTGCCAGTACAGCAACGCAGCCTGTCGGCGTGGGTCGCTGAGTAGCGAGGTGTCGGTCTGAATTTGCATGATATGCCCTCATGTGGATGACGAGGGCAAGGCTACGCAAGCCACGACGGCCGCGCGCTAAGGTGCTGTTGTCTGGGGGATAGTCCGTCGGCAGTCGCTGGCCGTGAAGGTGGTCAGTCGGGAAACTAGCCCCGACCTTAACCACTCAGGACAATGGCTCATGGCAAAGAAAGTATCTAAATGGTTTCGCATTGGTGTCGAGGGTGACACTTGTGACGGCCGCGTGATTGACGGTAACGATATTCAGGAAATGGCGGGTGGTTTTGACCCGCGTGTCTACGGTTGCCGTATCAATCTGGAACACATCAAAGGGCTGTTCCCTAACGGCGACTTTAAGCGCCTTGGCGACGTGGTCGAGCTGAAGGCCGAGAAGATTGATGATGATTCCATCCTAAACGGCAAGTGGGCGTTGTTTGCAAAAATGACGCCGACTGACGAACTGGTCGTCATGGTGGCGGCGAGCCAGAAGGTTTACACCTCCATGGAAGTCCGCCCGAACTTTGCCAACACCGGCAAATGCTACTTAGTCGGTCTGGCGGTCACTGATGACCCGGCCAGCCTCGGCACCGAATACCTCGAATTCTGCGCACGCGCCAAGACGAACCCGCTGGCCGGTAAAAAAGCCGAGCCGGGCGATTTGTTCTCGGTGGCGACTGAGGTGCTGCTGGAGTTTGAGGAGCTGCCAGACAGCCTGCTAACCAATCTGACCGACCGTGTAAAAGGCATGTTCAGCCGCAAACAGGTCAGCGATGACGCACGATTCAGCGATGTGCATGACGCGGTCACTGTTATTGCCGAGCAGGTACAAACCAACGGCGCCAGCGCCGAAACCCGCTTTGCCCAGCTTGAGCAGGAAATTGCCGGGTTGAAAGGTGAAGTAACGGCAGGTCAGGAGCAGTTTTCCGCGCTTCAGACCACGCTCGATACCACCGAGAACCTGAGCCAGCAGCGCCGCCCGAAAGCGCCCGGCGGCAACGGTGAAGACAGCCTGTTGACCAACTGCTGATAGCAGCTCTAGCGGGGCGCGTTGCGCGCCGCTGTGAAGTAACCCGAATTAATAGAATCAGGATAATGTAATGAAGACAAAGACCCGCTTTCAATTTAATGCCTATTTGCAACAGGTTGCCAAGCTAAACGGCATCACGGACGTTAGCGATATCTCTAAAAAATTCAGCGTAGAGCCGTCAGTGACGCAATCGCTGATGAACGTCGTGCAGGAGTCCTCCGAGTTCCTGACCCGCATCAACATGACCCCGGTTGTCGAGCTGAAGGGTGAAAAGGTGGGCGTGGGCGTCAACGGCTCGATTGCCAGCACCGCTGACACTGACGGCGGCAAAGAGCGCCAGACCGCCGACTTCACCTCGCTGGAGTCCAATAAATACGAATGCCAGCAGGTGAACTTTGATTTTCATCTGCGCTATAACCAGCTCGACCTGTGGGCGCGTTATCAGGATTTCCAGTTGCGTATCCGCAACGCCATCGCCAAGCGTCAGGCGCTGGATTTCATCATGGCCGGGTTCAATGGCACCCATCGCGCGGCGACTTCTGACCGTGCCAAAAACCCGATGTTGCAGGATGTCGCCGAGGGCTGGCTGGAAAAATACCGTAAAGAAGCCGCATCACGCGTGATGAGCAACATCACGGGCGAGGATGGCGCAGTGATTTCGCCGGTGATTCGCATTGGGAAGGACGGCGATTATGCCAACCTCGACGCGGTGGTGATGGACGCGACCAACAACCTGATTGCGCCATGGCATCAGGAATCGCCTGACCTTGTGGTGATTTGCGGCCGTAAGCTGCTGGCCGATAAATATTTCCCGCTGGTCAACCAAGTGCAGCCCAATACCGAGGCACTGGCCGCCGACGTGATTGTCAGCCAGAAGCGCATCGGTAATCTGCCTGCGGTGCGCGTGCCATTCTTCCCGGCGAACGCCATCTTTATCACCACGCTCGCCAATCTGTCGATCTACATCATGGATGACAGCCACCGTCGGCACATTGAAGAGAACGCCAAGCGTGACCGAGTCGAGAACTACGAGTCGATGAAAATTGACTATGTGGTCGAAGACTATGCGGCCGGTTGCCTGATTGAGAACATCGAGCTGCTGCCAGCGTCGACAGAAAAATCGGCTGCTCTGGTATCCAACGTGATCCAGCAGTCATCCGGTGCCGACATTGGCGCACTGGCTGACGCGATTGTGCTGGCTGTTAAAGGCGCAGTGGCTCAACCGGCAGCAACCCCGGAAACCACGACAGAAACCCAGACAGAAGGCGGCGAGTAAACCATGACGAGTCCCGCACAGCGTCACATGATGCGGGTCTCGGCCGTGGAGGCTGCGCAGCGGGTGGATAATCCGCTGCGTCATGCCACCGCCTACGAGCAAATGCTCGTCAAGCTGGCCGCAGACCGCACCAAGCTAAAACTTATCCATTCCGTTGAGAGAAAGGCTGAGCACAAACGCGCCATGCTGCCGTTATACGCGCCATGGGTAGCGGGTGTCTTAGCAGAAGGCCGGGGCGCACAGGATGACATTCTGATGACGGTCATGCAGTGGAAGCTCGACGCCGATGACATTCCCGGCGCACTGGAAATTGCACCCTATGCCCTGAAATACCGCCTCAAAGTGCCGAATAACAAGCGCCCGGTCGCGTATTTGTTTGCCGAAGAGTTGGCGTTGTCGGCAGAACGCAGCCGCAAGGCAGGCAACCCGGCCAGCATTGATGACCTGCGCACCGCCATTGAAATGACCGCCGCCGAGGATATGCCCGACATGGTCAAGGCCAAGCTCTACAAGGTTGCCGGTCTCATGTTGAGTGACAGCGGTGACCCTGCGCAGGCGCTGGAGTACCTCGCGCGCGCGACGCAGCTCGACAGCAATGCCGGGGTGAGAAAAGAGATCCAAAAATGCGAGAGCGCACTCAAGCCGAAGCCCGCGCCCGCCGCCAAAAGAACAACCACGCGCACGCGTAAGGCCGCCGCTACTCCGGCCAAACGCGGGCGACCACGCAAGGCGGTAAAAACCGCCGGTTAACAGAACGCACCCCCGTGCCGGGCGGCACGATGGCCGCGAGTGTCTTTTGACTTATCAACGCCATCGTCCACCGCCCACCTATTTTGAGGTTGTCATGACGACAGTGATTATGCGTAACCCGGTTGAGCCGAAGGACGAGCCGACGGCCATTATCCCGCAGCCGGATGAGCCGGAGCCGGTGATTAAAAACACCTTCTTTTTCCCGGACGTTGACCCGAAGCGTATTCGTGAACTGATGCGGCTGGAGTACACGGTCACACCGGAACGCCTACGTTTTGCCATTCGCAGCGGCATTTCGGAGACGAATGCGGAGCTGTATCTCTACCGCGAGAAGCAAATCGCCGCCGGGTTCAAAACGCTGACTGAGGTTCCTGCCGATGAAATCGACGGCGAAAGCGAGAAGTGTTTTCACTACCTGAGTGCGGTTTGCGCAATGACTACCGCGACGCTGTACGAGCGTTATCGGGGCGTGGATGCCAGCGCGAAGGGGGACAAAAAAGCCGACAGCGTCGAGGTGTCCATTGATGAGCATTGGCGGGATATGCGCTGGTCAATCGCCCGGTTGCAGGGTAAGCCGCGCAGCATTGTCGGGCAAATCTGATGAATGTCATCGCGCTTCAGGGGGACACGCTCGACGCGCTGTGTTATCGCGCCTACGGCCGCACCGAGGGTGTGGTCGAGGCGGTGCTGCTGGCTAATCCGGGGCTTGCTGAATTGGGGGTCATCTTGCCGCATGGCACGGTGGTCACGCTTCCAGTGATTGATACCGCCCCGGCATCCGAAACCGTTCAGCTATGGGATTAACCATGGAGAAAGTCACCTCGTTTATTGCCTACGTCGTTGCGGTGTTGCTGGCGTGGGCCGGGAAGTATTCCGCGCAGGATATCGCGCTGATTGTCGGCGCGGTGGTCGGCGTTGGCACATTTGTCACCAACTGGTATTACCGCCGCAAAAGCTATCTGCTGCTGAAAAATGTCGGTATCCCTCGGGAGGTTTTCGATGAAATCAATCGTTAAACGTTGCAGCGTCGCCGTCGTGCTGGCGCTGGCGGCTCTGCTGCCGGACTTTGCCCGGCTGCATTCGTCGATGGCGGGCCTTGAGCTTATTGCCAATCTGGAAGGATGCCGCCTGAGTCCGTACCAGTGCAGCGCGGGCGTCTGGACAAGTGGCATTGGTCACACGGCCGGGGTTAACCCAGGGCGAGCCATTACCGAGCGTGAGGCTGCGGTCAATCTTGTGGCCGACGTCATGCAGGTCGAGAAGCGGCTCGCGCAGTGCATGCCGGTGACCATGCCGCAGCCGGTCTATGACGCTGTGGTCAGCTTTGCGTTTAACGTGGGCACGGGCGCGGCGTGCTCGTCGACACTGGCGTATTTCATCAATAAAAAGCAGTGGCCGGCCGCATGTAATCAGCTTCCCCGCTGGGTGTTTGTCAAAGGAGTCAGGTCTGCCGGGCTGGAGAATCGCCGGGGGCGGGAAGTGGCGTTATGCATGACGGGGGCGCAATGAAAACATTAGTCGCTTTCCTTGTGCTGGCGCTGGTCGTGGCGGGTTGGGTGAAATGGGACAACCTCCGGTTGACCCGTGCCCTTTCCGAGTCCACTCGGACTGTTAGCCAGCAAAAGAATGAACTCTCGGCCGTGTATCAGGCGCTGAGTGCATTGCAGACCACCGCCCGGCGCAATGAGCGAGAACAGGTCATTTTGCGCCAGCGCATTACCGCCGCTGACCTGTTGGCGAACCGCCGAAATAACACCATTACGAGGCTGCTCAATGAAAATGAAGTTCTGCGCCGCTGGTATCAGTCTGCTTTGCCTGATGACGTTATCCGGCTGCACACCCGCCCCGACTTTGCCACCCCCGATGATTATTTACGCTGGTTGTCCGAGGGTCAGCAGTTGCCCGCTGCCCGGCAGCAACCCGACAACCAACGGTGATTTAAGCGCGGATATTTTCAATCTTGAGCGTGCGCTGGTGAGCTGCGCGCTACAGGTTGAGACCGTGAAAAAATGTCAGGAGGAACACGATGTTAAAACCGAAAAGTTTGCGCAAGGCGCTCTATGATGCAGTGCCGAAACTCAAGGCGAACCCGGATATGCTGCGTATTTTTATCGATAGCGGTGTCATCGGCGCAACGCTGGCCGCGTCCCTGTCCTTTGAAAATCGCTACACCCTCAACGTGACAGTCACCGACTACCCGGATGATATTGATTTGCTGCTGGTGCCAATTGGAGCATGGTTGCGGGAAAATCAGCCCGATATCATGACCACGGACGAGGGCAAGAAAAAGGGTTTCACCTACGAGGTCGACATCAACAACGACGACAGCATTGATGTCAGTATCTACCTGAAACTGACCGAGCGCACGCTGGTGAAAGAGGTTGACCGGGCGCTACATGTTTCCCACGCGCCGGAGCCGCCCTTACCGATGCCGGTGGAAAGCCCGACGCACCTTTATGCTAATGGCGAGTTGGTGAGTCACTGGCATGAGTGAGTTAACGCCGTTTGATGACAAGCTCGCCGGGCTGATTGCGGGGTTGTCCGCCTCCAGCCGTCGGCAGATGGCCGCCGAGATTGCGAAGCGCCTGCGTGCCAGTCAGCAAAGCCGGATTAAGCGCCAGCAGGCACCGGACGGCGCGCCCTATGCTGACCGCAAGCGCCAGCCGATTCGCAGCAAGAAAGGACGGGTTAAGCGTGAGATGTTCGCCAAGCTGCGCACTAATCGCTACATGAAAGCCAAAGGCACGGCTGATGAGGCGCTGGTCGAGTTTGCCGGGCGCGTGCAGCGTATCGCGCGGGTGCACCAAGAGGGCTTGCGTGACCGCCCGAGCCGCCATAGCAGGGACGTTCAATATGACGCGCGGCCGTTATTAGGTTTTTCATTAAAGGATATCCAGTACGTTGAGTCTATAGTCATCTCTTGTATTCAGAGATAATATATAAATTTAAAGTAATATAAAGGTGATGGTTAATGGACAATGATGCATTGCTAGGAGGAGTGAAATCTTTTCTAGCTGTTTTGGCTGGTATCCTTGGGGTGTTGGGTGTGATGAATGTATTCAAAACCACCAATGGTAAGTTAACCCACTGGGGGAAATTGGCTATAGGGATGATTGTTGTGTCTACTTTTGGTGGGTTGTATATCGGATACATGGAAAAGGTAGGTTCTAACAAAACAAAGGAAGAGAGCGATAAGTATAATAAAAAATTGCTTGGTGAAGTTCTTAGGATGAAACACCCTATTGAAAATGTCAGTTTGATGTATTGGTCTGAGTTGCCAGATTCTGAACCTGAGGTTATTGAGTTTAAAAGAGTGATTGAAAATTATATAAACAAAACCAAAGGGGCTAGAGGGGCGCTCTATATGGTAAAAAAAGCAGATATTCACTCCAGCGCCTCCGGAATTGATGGGAAACCATTGAATTATTATGTTGAACTAGGTAGTTCCTATATACCGCATAAAAAATTCCCTGTGCTTAACTCTCTTTTGCTTGGTTACTCGTTAGGAGTTTGTTTAAAACTAAAATCAATTCCTCCTGAGTCATTTTATATGGTTTCAGGAGATTTTAGTACCTATGACTGGTGTGTGAGCTCTATTGCTCCAGAAAAAAATACCTTGGAGTATGATGTCGAGAGTAAAAAAGTAATGATTGTTTCGCGAGTGAATTATGATAAAGAACTCATAACCTCAAATGGTTCAATTACCTCGACAGTTGACCTTTATGGTTCTCAGATGTTTCTCCTTGGTAGTGGCTGGCAAAATATTAACATGCGAGAGATTCTGAGGAGGATGGGGCGTCCTCAGTCTAGTATTGATAGAGCGGAGAAGGTTGAAGTTGTACAGCGGGGAATGAAGCTGAAATCAGTTTTAATTCATTTCTCAACGGATAAAAAAATACATATATCTAAAGATAAAATAGTTAAGTACGCGAAACCAGATGGTAAATTCTTTGAATATATCATACTGCCTAAAGATGATGACGGCATGAAAAAATTACATTAATTCTAATTATTCACATGCTCGTTGTGTAATAGCCTAACGAATGCCTTCATATTGCCGCTGGATCTCTTCAGCGGCATCCTTTCCCTATGAACACACTCGAATCGATTTCAGAACTCGCTCGCGCTGTGCGCGACCTCATTCGCATAGGCGTCATCGTAGACGTTCAGTACACTCCGCCGCGCTGCCGCGTTCAATTGGGTGGCAATACGACGGACTGGTTGCAGTGGCTGGCCTGCCGCGCCGGAGGTGCGCGCACATGGTGGGCACCCTCCATCGGTGAGCAGGTGGTGGTACTGGCGCTGGGTGGCGAGCTGGATACCGCCTTTGTGCTGCCTGCTATCAACTCCGACGATTTTCCGGCTCCGTCAGTGTCGCCGGAGGCATATCACACTAGTTTTCCCGATGGTGCGGTCATCGAATATGAGCCCAAAACCGGCACGCTGAGCGTTACCGGCATAAAAACGGCCAATATCAGTGCGCAAGTGGCCGTCGACGTTTCTGCGCCGAAGGTGACGATTATCGCCAGTCAAAAAATCACGCTTGATACACCGGAGGTGGTCTGCACCAACAAGCTGACCGCCGACACGCTGGAGCTGAAAAAGGGCGGGAAAATGTCGGGGAATATCGATCACGGCGGGGGTACTTTTAAATCCAACGGCGTACAGGTGGATAAACACGGCCACGGTGGTGTGCAACGCGGCGGAGACTGGACGGAGGGAACCCGATGACCGTGAGATACACCGGCATGAACCGGGAAACCGGCCAGACCCTGACGGACAGCGAGCATATCAGCCAGAGTGTGCGCGATATCCTTATCACGCCCGTCGGTTCAAGGCTGATGCGCCGGGAGTATGGCTCGCTGTTGTCGGCCTTGATTGACCAGCCGCAAAGTCCAGCCGTTAACGGGCAGGTGATGGCCGCCTGCTACATGGCAATCCTCAAATGGGAGCCGCGTGTCAGGCTGACGTCCATCACCTTTGAGAAAACCTTTAACGGTCAGATGTTCGTTGATATTACCGGCGTGCGCCAAGACACCACCGGCGGCACATTTTCGCTAACCGTTCCACTGAGCTGACACCATGGCAACTATCGATTTAAGCCAGCTACCCGCGCCAAATGTCGTTGAACCGCTGGACTATGAAACCTTGCTTGCCGAGCGCAAGGCGACGCTGATTTCACTGTATCCGGCAGACCAGCAGGAGGCCATTGCCCGCACGTTGTCGCTGGAGTCCGAGCCTATCGTCAAGCTCTTGCAGGAGAACGCCTATCGTGAGGTTATCTTGCGCCAGCGCGTCAACGAGGCGGCGCAAGCGGTGATGTCGGCCTATGCGCGCGGCTCTGACCTCGACCAGTTAGGCGCGAACAACAACACCCCGCGACTGATTATTACCCCGGCGGATGATACAGCTATCCCGCCCGTTGCGGCCGTGATGGAGTCAGACGAGGATTTTCGCCCTCGCATCCCGGCAGCTTTTGAGGGAATGTCAGTCGCGGGGCCGGTGGGGGCGTATGAGTTTCACGCACTGAGCGCCGACGGCCGTGTCGCCGATGCTTCGGTGTTCAGCCCGGCCCCGGCGGAGGTATCGGTCAGCGTGCTGGCACGCGATGGCGACGGCACTGCGCCCGATGAGCTGCTCGCGGTGGTTGCCAAGGCACTGAATGACGAGAGCGTGCGTCCGGTGGCTGACCGGGTGACGGTGGCGTCTGCCAAAATTGTTGATTACCAGATTAGCGCAACGCTGTTCGTCTTGCCTGACCCGGCCGTCGAGCCTATCAAAGCCGCCGCCGAGCAACGCCTAAAAGCCTATATCAATGCGCAGCGTCGCCTTGGCCGTGACATTCGCCGCTCGGCCATCTATGCCGCACTGCATGTGAGCGGGGTGCAACGTGTCGAGCTGGCGGCCCCGCAATCTGATGTTGTGTTAGACAAGACGCAGGCGGCCAACTGTACCGACTATCAAATCATTATTGGCGGCTCTGATGAGTAGCGTACTGCCGCCGGGGTCATCCGCGCTGGAGCGCCGGGCGGCTGAGGCTTGTGCGGTGGGTATGGATTTAAATGTGCCCCTGCGCGACCTGTGGAACCCGGCACGCTGCCCGGTCAAATTCTTGTCGTATCTGGCGTGGGCGTTCAGTGTTGACCGCTGGGATGAGGATTGGCCGGAGGCGGAGAAGCGCAAGGCCGTCAGTGATGCGTTTTACATTCACCGCCGCAAAGGGACTGTCGCCGCTATTCGCCGCGTGATTGAAAACATGGGTTATAGCATGAGCATCGCGGAGTGGTGGGAGGTGGCAGACCCGGCCGGTACGTTCCGTCTGACAATTGACGTCAATGATATTGGCATAACTGAAGAGCTTGTTAATGAGCTTGAGCGATTAATCGGTGAGGCAAAATCAGCAAGCCGACATATAGCGCAGTTAAGTATCACCGCCCAAATATCAGGGGCTATTTATTCCGCCGCATCTATTCATGATGGCGATATTGTTACCGTATACCCGGCTGATTACTCGCCGTCGGAAAAGGTGAAATACAACGGTATACCGAGATTTAACGGCAATTATCATTACTCCGGGGAAAATTATGTCTGAGCTATCAGAAAAACCAAAGTGGGAAAAAACCATTTATCAAATTCAGCGCGGTGATGATGTATCAGGTGGCCGGGATGGTGTTGCAAATATTCAGGCGCGCCAGTTGGCAAACCGTACTGCATTATTAAAAAATGATGTGGATAAACTTAATACGTCTGTCATGAGTGATGCGAAGATTTATGACAATGAGCCGGAGGCGCAAAAGGCTATTAATGACGGTATCGAAAAGCGGCAGTTTTTTACCGTAACGTCTCAGATAACAAATTATTGGGTTGAGCAGTACGAAAACGTTAATGGTATCGCGGTTAAAACCGGCAAGAAAATTGTGACCAGTGCATTTGTCGAGGCTGTGGAGTTGCTGGCCGCAGAAACGGACAAACGCACGCGGGGCCTGTTGACGCTGCCACGCTCTAAATATCCGCTCGACATTGTCAGTCGTCAGGGATATCGCCTGTTTGCCATTAAAGGGAACGGGGATAAATCTCTGCCCGGCAACTCGTTTGCGGACTACCTGAACGTGTTGAAAGGGTTGGTTGTAGGTCAGACGTCAGTACGGCGTGTACGCCCCGGCTATCTGTTTGACTTGGTTGTCGGCGGATATCGCCTCTTGTCGGTGCGTGATGATGGTCGGGGGACACTGGAGCATCGCGGTATCCCAATCGAAAATCATTTGGGGCTGCTGGAAAATACACTGGGTTTTTTAGGCGACTCGCTGACGGATAACGGCCGCAACCCGAAAGAGGCTGCAAGCCTTCCTCGTGGCTGGACGTATAACTCGAGGTCATGGCAGACATGGGCGGTCATGAAAACCGGCGGACGCCTGCGGTACGTCGGGCAGTGGGCGACGGGCGGTTATACATCGGCTGATGTCATTAAATATCATCTGCAATCGGCCATTGACGCTAAGCCCCGATTTTGCGGCGTGGAGGTCGGGCGTAATGACGTCATCAAGCTGGAAATCTCGCTGGAAACCACGAAGGCAAATATCCGGACTATCTGCACCGCGCTGAGGAAAGCCGGTATTATTCCGGTGATTTGCTCAATGGCCGCGCAGATTAATGCCAGTGACCTGCTGAAAAGCCGCGAAAATGCCATCAATGCGTTTCAGCGCGCCTACGCGCTGGAAAAGGGGTATCCGTTTGTTGATATGCGCGCCGTGACGGTTGACCCTGCGACAGATGCTTGGAAGCCAGGGTATAACGGGGTTCTCAACGGCGGACCGGACCCATCGCACCCGGCCAGCCTTGGCTCATTCCATATGGGAACGGCACTCGCTGAGACGCTGGCACCCTATACCATGCCAATCTATCCACCGCTGGCCATCGCCAACACCACACCGGAACGCAGCCCGAACGGCGTGCGCAATCCGCTGTTTCTTGATGTTGATACCGCAGGGCGGCCGGCTGACTGGGTGATTGAGTCCGGCGACGTGAGTGTGATTAGCGACCCGGATATTGTCGGCAATGCGCTTGCCGTAAAAGCCAGTTCAGGAACTTACGCCAAGGCAATGCAGGTTGTGAAGGTGAAGCCGGGGGAGCGCCGGGAATTCTGTTTTAAAGTGAAAGTCGATACCGACATTCAACGAGAAGAAATTAAATCAACGGTGGCCTGTTACTGCGAAACGAACAATAAGGATGCAGTGAACCTTGCGGGCTTGAGAGCGTGGAGTCATCCGGTTGAAGGGTATTTAACTTACAGCTATGAATTTATTGTTCCTGATGACGTTGAAGAGATAAAAGTTATCGTGGCGGCAAATAATGTGGCGGATATTTATATTTGTCAGGCGGGTGTTATTAATCTGGAGAATGCGAAATGAAAATTGTTTGTGACGGCGTAGTGCGCTCTACAGATTTAGAGTTGGCAGACCCGGAGATGTTGCTCAATCTTGATTCAAGCTTGGCAACCTATAGCCTGCAAGATAAATATGACTCCAGCGGAAATGGACGCGACCTTATTACCGGCAATGATTTTACCGAAGCCGGAATGTTACTCGTTGATGATGCCGAACATGGGGCTAATACGGGTGTTATCGAAACGGATGAAATGACATTCGCTATCTGTATTAACGTGGATAACATCAAAAACAGCGGCCGAATTTTCTCCAGCTTTGTTCCGGGCGTTGCGCCGTTTTCGGGTATTCAGTTGCGCATTGAACCGAATGGGGCATTAATTTTTCAGGTGGCGAGCGGCGAGGTAGGCGGAGCTGAATTTGATGCATTGTATTCGGTGGAGGCGGGCGGCGCGGTGGGTGGCTGGACGCGTTTCACTGCGACAGTCTCTAACAGCGAGGTGTCTATCACGCGCTCGGCAGGCAAGCGCTATGCTGCAAAAGTGAAAAAGCGAGCGAAATCCTCCGAGGCCATCATTCTGAACGGTGCGCCGAGTCAGGAGCAAAACAAAGGTCTGCCCGGTGTGATGGGCGTCATTGCGTTTTATGACCGGGTATTGACCGAGGGCGAGCAGGAGCTGGCACGCACAAACCTAAAAGAAATCATGCGCACGCGCGGGCATTTCGTTAACTGACAGGCGGGGATATGACCGAGAAAAAATTCCTGACCCTAATCACACCGGCCGGGGCGGAGCGGCTGGCGAATGCGGCGGTCACCGGCGCGCCGGTTGCCATTGCCGCAATGGCTGTCGGTGACGGCGGCGGGCTGTTGTCGCTGCCTGATTTAACCCGCGTGGGGCTTGTGCGGGAGCAGTATCGCGCTGAGCTGAATAAACTGGTCATTGCGGACGCGGATGCGAGCGTCATTGAGGCGGAAATGATTATGCCGCCGCAGATTGGTGGGTTTTGGTTGCGAGAGCTGGCGCTCTATGCTGATGACGGTGAATGTATTGCAGTCGGCAACATGCCGGAGACGTATAAACCGCTTCTCGTCGAAGGCTCCGGGCGCTTTCAGGTCATCAGGGTGCAATTGAAGGTCAGCAGCACTGCGGACGTGGCGCTTATTGCCGACCCGTCGGTCATGATTCCCACTGTGGAAGACGTCCATAAGCTGGAAGCGGTGGTTAAGGATTACACCGATAATCAGCTTTCGGCGCATGAGCAATCCCGCAGTCACCCTGATGCGACACTGACCGAAAAGGGGTTTACGCAGCTCAGCAGCGCAACGAACAGCGATAGCGAGGCGCTGGCCGCCACTCCGGCAGCGATTAAAAAGGCCATTGCGGCCGCTGTGCGCGAGAGTTGGGAATTATCAAACCCCGTCGGTATCAGTATTTTCTTCTTTGCTAACGTCGACCCTAATGCCCGCTGGCCATGGTCAAAGTGGGAGTATACCGGGGAGGGGAGAACCGTCCGCATTGCCAAGCGGGACGGCTCAAATGTAGGGCAAACCGGCGGCAGTGATACCACGACAATCAGCCGCGCAAATTTGCCCGCAGAAAAAATTAGCGTAAATGGCACGGCCCACGATACCGACCTCGGCACCAAGAGAACCAAGGCGGCCGGGGCGCACGTTCACCATGGCACACCGCAGCGTAATAGCAATTATGAATTGGGTGGTAATAACCGCGTCTTCTTTGACCCGTATGCTGAAGGTGATACGGATGAGGCTGGCGAACATGACCACGAAATGGATCTCGGGCCACATGGCCATAATGTTACGGGGGAAACTGATGCGCTAGGGAGTGGGCAGGCTGTCAGCATTGTCGAGAGCCACGTCCTGCAAATGTGTTGGCACCGCATCGCATAAAAAAATGGCCCGCATGTGCGGGCCGTTGTCTACCTGCGGCATTTCCCTGATGTTGCCGGATAGATAACGCCACCCTAACCGCTCCGGCTAAATTCCGTCCAATCGATTACGTAGATCAATGCGGCGATATTGATCGGCCAAATCGATCGTCTTGTTTTTTCTCTCCCTCCCGTCTTTTTACTCCGTTGTCTGGTAGGCCATCCACCGGCCAGTGCGTGCGCCTGCGCAAGCCCGGCGGCAAGCTAGGCACACCTTTCACTGACCGGAGTCACAACATGGGTGATTATCACCACGGCGTGCGCGTCGTCGAAATTAACGACGGTACGCGCGTCATTTCTACCGTATCGACGGCTGTCGTCGGCATGGTCTGCACCGGCAAAGATGCCGACCCCAAAGTTTTCCCGCTCAATACCCCGGTATTGATTACAGATGTGATTGCCGCTGCCGGTAAGGCCGGAAAGTCCGGCACGCTGGCGAATGCCTTGGCGGCCATCGGCGACCAGTGCAAGCCTGTAACGGTGGTTGTGCGCGTCGAAGAGGGCAAAGACGCAGCGGCAACAACGTCCAATATCATCGGCGGTGCAGATGAAAACGGCCGCTATACCGGCATGAAAGCCTTGCTCACCGCGCAGGCGGTCACCGGTGTGAAACCGCGCATTTTAGGCGTGCCGGGGCTGGATTCGCTGGAGGTAGCAACAGCGCTCGCCGGTATTTGTCAGCAGTTGCGCGCGTTCGGTTATATCAGCGCGTACGGCTGCAAAACCATTTCCGAGGCCATTGCATACCGTGACAATTTCAGCCAGCGCGAGCTGATGCTCATCTGGCCGGATTTCCTCGCGTGGGATACCACCGGCAACGTGAGCGCCACGGCATTCGCCACCGCTCGCGCACTGGGCCTGCGCGCAAAAATCGACACGGAAACAGGCTGGCACAAAACCCTGTCGAACGTCGGCGTCAACGGTGTGACCGGCATTTCAGCTAGCGTGTTCTGGGATTTGCAGGCCCCCGGCACCGATGCCGACTTGCTCAATGAGGCCGGGGTCACGACGCTGGTGCGCAAAGACGGTTTCCGATTTTGGGGTAACCGCTCCTGCTCTGATGACCCGTTGTTCTTGTTTGAGAACTACACCCGAACCGCGCAGGTATTGGCTGACACCATGGCCGAGGCGCACATGTGGGCGGTTGATAAGCCTGTCACCGCCACGCTGATCCGCGACATTGTCGAAGGCATCAAGGCCAAATTCCGCGAGCTGAAATCTAACGGCTACATCATCGACGCCGATTGCTGGTACGACGAATCGGCCAACGACAAAGAGACCCTGAAGGCCGGGAAACTGTATATCGATTATGACTATACCCCGGTTCCCCCACTGGAAGACCTGACCCTGCGCCAGCGTATCACCGATAAATATCTGGTGAATCTGGCCGCTGGCGTCAACAGCTAAGAGGACGCGTTAGACCATGGCACTCCCGCGCAAACTGAAGTACCTCAACCTGTTTAACGACGGCCTGAGCTATATGGGCGTGGTCAGCTCCGTGACCCTGCCGAAACTGACTCGCAAGCTGGAGAACTATCGCGGTGGCGGTATGAACGGCGCCGCCCCGGTGGATATGGGGCTGGACGATGATGCGTTGAGCGTCGAATGGACTATCGGCGGTCTACCGGATGACCAGCTCTGGGCGCAATATGCCGCCTCAAGCTCGACGGCCGTGCCGCTGCGCTTCTGCGGTTCTTATCAGCGCGACGACACCGGCGACATTACGGCGGTGGAGATTGTGCTGCGTGGCCGTCACAAGGAATTTGATTTCGGTGACCAAAAGCAGGGCGAGGACACCGAGACAAAAATCTCGACCCAATGCACCTATTTCAAGCTGACCGTCGACGGCAAAGAGCGCATCGAGGTCGACACCGTCAACATGATTGAGCGCGTGAACGGCGTCGACATGCTGGAGCAGCACCGCCGCAACATCGGCCTGTAATCACTGGGCGGTCAGCGACGCTGGCCGTCATTCATCACACTGAATTGAGAGAACACCATGAAAAACGAAAACACCGCCACCGAAAACCCGAACGTTGTGAAGCTGGATACCCCCGTCAAACGTGGTGAAACCTTTATCGATACGGTTACGCTGACCAAGCCCAATGCAGGGACGTTACGCGGCGTGAGTCTGGCAGCAGTGGCAAACTCCGAAGTCGATGCGCTGATTAAGGTGCTGCCGCGCATGACATACCCGTCACTGACCGAGAGTGACGTCGCGGCGCTGGAGCTGCCTGACCTTGTGGCACTGGCCGGGAAGGTTATCGGTTTTTTGGCACCGAGTTCGGCACTGTAGATTTCCCGGCAGGCTTGTCGGTTGATGACCTGATGGCGGATATCGCAACGATTTTTCATTGGCCGCCGTCAGAGCTTTACCCGATGACACCGCAAGAACTCCTCAACTGGCGCGACAAAGCGCTCCAACGAAGCGGACAAACGAATGAGTAACAACGTCAAGTTGCAGGTGCTACTCAAAGCCGTTGACCAAGCGACCCGCCCGTTTAAAAGCATCCAGACAGCGAGTAAATCGCTGTCTGCGGAAATCCGCGACACCCGGCAGAACCTGAAAGAATTGAACGCGCAGGCCGGGCGCGTCGAGGGGTTCCGCAAATCGAGCGCGCAGCTTGCCGTCACCGGTCAGGCGCTGGCAAAAGCCAAGCAGGAAGCCGCCGCGCTGGCGGTGCAGTTTAAAAATACCGAGAAGCCGACCCGCGCACAGGCGCAATTGATGGATGCGGCCAAGCGTTCAGCGGCTGAGTTGCAACTCAAATATAACGGGCTGCGTCAGTCGGTACAGCGTCAGCGCCAAGAGCTGGCGCAGGCCGGGATTAACACGCGCACCCTGGCCGCCGACGAGCGCCGCCTGAAATCCTCCCTCAGTGACACTACCGCGCAGCTCAACCGGCAGCGGGAGGCGTTATCGCGCGTCAGCCAGCAGCAGGCCAAACTCAGCGCCGTGTCCCAGCGTCATCAGGCAGGGAAGCAATTGGCGGGCAGTGTGGCCGGTGCCGGTGCTGCTGGCGTTGGTGCGGCGACAGTCGGTGGTTTTGCTGCAAGTAAGCTCCTTACGCCGGGGTATGATTTTGCGCAAAAAAACTCTGAGTTGCAGGCCGTGCTCGGTGTGGCAAAAGACTCTGCCGACATGGTGGCGCTTCGCACGCAGGCGCGACAGCTAGGTGATAACACGGCCGCGTCCGCCGATGACGCAGCCGGGGCGCAAATCATCATTGCCAAAGCAGGCGGCGACAAAGACGCAATCACCGCAGCGACGCCGGTCACGCTCAATATGGCGCTTGCGAACCGTAAAACCATGGAGGAAAACGCCACTCTGCTGATGGGGGTGAAGTCAGCTTTCGGTCTGACAAACGACAAGGTCGCACACATTGGTGACGTTATTTCTCAGACCATGAACAAGAGCGCGGCTGACTTTGAGGGCCTCAGCGACACCCTGACCTATGCCGCACCAGTGGCGAAAAATGCCGGTATCAGCGTTGAAGAGACGGCAGCAATTGCCGGTGCGTTGGCCGATGCCAAAATCACCGGCTCTATGGCCGGTACGGGGAGCCGTGCGGTGATAACGCGGCTGCAGGCTCCGATGGGGCAAGCCAAGGATGCGCTCGGGGAGTTGGGCGTCAGGACATCTGACCGTAAAGGCAATATGCGGCCTTTATTTACCATCATGAAGGAAATGCAAAAGAGCTTCGATAAAAACAAGCTCGGCACCGCTCAACGCGCGGAATACATGAAGGTCATCTTCGGTGAGGAGGCGTCGTCGGCTGCCGCCGTGCTGATGGGCGACGCTGCATCCGGCAAGCTTGACCGCCTGACCAAATTGCTCCGGGAGTCTGACGGCAAGACTGCCGAGCTGGTCAAAATCATGCAGGACAATCTCGGCGGAGATTTGAAAGAACTCCAGTCTGCCTATGAGGCCATCGGTATCGACCTGTATGACCAACTTGAAACGCCTTTCCGTGAGCTGACAAACCGCGCAACAAAGTTCCTGCTGAAAATTGACCTTTGGATCAAGGACAACAAAGAGCTGGCTGGGACTCTGGGGAAGATTGCCCTCGGTGGCCTTGCCGTTGTCGGCATTTTGGGAGCGATTGGCTTGGCGTCGTGGCCGGTCATCATGGGGATTAACGGTATTATTGCGGTGGCCGGTTTTATGGGGACCGCTTTCAGTGTAGCGGGCGGTGCCATCATGACGGCGTTAGGCGCGCTAACGTGGCCGATTGTGGCGATTGGCTTGGCCATTGTGGCCGGAGTGCTGTTGATACGCAAATACTGGCAACCTATTAGCGCCTTTTTCAGCGGTGTGATTCAGGGGGTTATGGAGGCGTTTGCGCCGGTTGGTGAGCTGTTCAAACCCTTGAAGCCTGTTTTTGACTGGCTCGGCGACAAGCTAAAGGCCGTCTGGCAGTGGTTTAAGGATTTAATCCAGCCGGTGGAGTCCACAAAAGAGACCCTCGATAGCTGTAAAAACGCCGGGTTAGCCTTTGGGCGGGGGTTGGCTGACGTGCTCGGTCTGCCGCTTAAGGTGTTCAACAAGCTGAGGCAGGGTATTGATTGGGTGCTGGAAAAGCTTGGCGTCATCAATTCCGAATCCAGCGACCTCGACAAAAAAGCGCAGAAGGCCAATGACTACGCCAACGGCGCGAACGGGCGCGGTTATTCCCCCTCCGGTGGTCTGCTGACAGGTGGTTATGCCCCGGTTACGGCCGGGGGTGGCAAGTCCTATGTTGATAACAGCGTTAACAATTTCCACGTCGGCAGTAACCATCCCGGCGGTGTCAGCGGGGCAGAAACAAAGCGGATGCTGCTGGAAGTGGTGGAAGAACGGGAGCGTAAACGCCGTGCCGCACAGCGCTCAAATATGGCGACGGATTAAGGGGGTGTGCTGATGATGTTAATTCTTGGGCTGTTTGTGTTCCAGTTGCAGACCGTGCCGTATCAAACACTGTCGCGTTCGGTGGATTATCGCTGGCCGTCAAACAGCCGCGTCGGCCAGCGGCCGGCCCTGCAATTTCTCGGCGTTAATGAGGAGAAAATAACGCTATCCGGCGTCCTGCTGCCTGAAATTACCGGCGGTAAAATCTCGATGCAACTGCTTGATGCCATGGCCGCCGAGGGTAAAGCGTGGCCGTTGCTGGAAGGCACTGGCACCATTTACGGGATGTTTGTCGTGAACAGCGTCAGTGAAACGCGCACGGAATTTTTCTCCACCGGTAGCGCCCGGCGCATAGAATTCACGCTCACGCTTACCCGTGTGGATGAGTCATTTACTGCGATGTATGGCGATTTGCAGGCACAGGCTGAGGGGATGCTCGGCCAGATGAGCGAGCTATCGGCCAAGGCTGGGAACGCCGTGGGAGGACTGTTCCAATGATTACCGGGATGACATTGGATGCCGGGGCAACCATCGCCCCGGCGTTTATGCTCAAAATGGGTGATAAGGATATCACTCACAACATCAGTGACCGCCTGCTCTCACTGACGCTGTCGGACAACCGCGGATTTGACGCTGACCAGTTGGATATTGAGCTTGATGACGCCGACGGTCAGGTCATTATGCCTAACCGGGGCGCAGTGCTGACGCTCCACCTTGGCTGGCAGGGCGCGCCACTTTTCAACAAGGGCAACTTTACCGTTGACGAGATAGAGCATCGGGGGGCGCCGGACGCGCTGACGATTCGCGCCCGCTCCGCTGATTTTCGCGGCTCGCTTAATGCCCGCAGGGAGGAGTCCTATCACGACACCACGCTCGGCGCTGTGATTGGGAAAATTGCCGAGAGGAATAAACTGGCGGCCAGTGTAGCGAAAGGGCTGGCCGAGATTAAGGTCCCTCATATCGACCAGTCGCAGGAGTCTGACGCCAAGTTCCTGACACGTATCGCCACCCGCAACGGTGCGGAGGTGTCGATTAAGGCCGGTAGGTTGTTATTTATCAGGGCCGGGAATGGTGTGACCGCCAGCGGCAAGCCTATCCCGCAGATGACCATTGAGCGGCGTGACGGTGACCGGCATCAGTTTGCCATTGCAGACCGGGCAGCATATACCGGCGTTACGGCGAAATGGCTGCATACCAAAGACCCGAAGCCGCAGAAACAACAGGTGAAACTCAAGCGCAAACCGAAGCCGCAACACCTGCGCGCGCTGCAACATCCAAAGGCTAAACCGGCTGTCGCCAAGAAAACCGCAGCCAAGCCGAAAGAGGAGCGCGAAGGGGAATACATGACCGGCGAGGCCGATAATGTGTTTGCCATCACAACGGTTTACGCCAGCAAGGCACAGGCGATGCGTGCCGCATTGGCGAAGTGGGATAAGTTGCAACGCGGTGTTGCGGAGTTTTCTATCAGTCTCGCCATGGGGCGCGCGGATTTATACCCGGAAACGCCGGTTAAGGTGAAAGGGTTTAAGCGCGTCATAGACGAACAGGCGTGGACAATCACTAAGGTAACCCATTCGCTCGGTGATGGCGGCTACACGACGGCGTTAGAGCTTGAAGTGAAGCTTTCTGATGTAGAGTACGAGGAGGAAAGTTTGCAGGGGTAAATTGAAAATAATTAATTGATATTAAAGGGAAAAAGTCTAAAATCACTTTATCAATATTGAATGGTGGAGGTGATAAATTATGTTTCATTGCAATATCTGCGGAACTGCTGCACATGCTCGTTCAAGCCGTTATCTCAGCGAGAATACCAAAGAGCGTTACCACCAGTGCCAGAACATCAATTGCAGTCATACATTTGTCACCATGGAAACCATTTCACGCACCATTGTGAAGCCCGGCCATGTGGTGCCGGTAATGCCGCATCCAAATCACTACGGCCAGCAAGGCATGTTGATGTAACAGAACGAAGAAACCCCGGAATCAGGGGTTTCTTCGTTATGCTCAATGTGAGCTGAAAGGATTTTCCTCAATTAAATCAAAATAAAATGGGTTATTGATACGGTTTGTTTTATGGGTAAGGATTGATATTCGACAGAATTTAAGCTTGGATAGTAAATCTGAAATAAAATTATAAGGGTAGATGTATTGGCCAACCAAATTGTGTGGGAACCTCCGTTTGACAGTTCGTTCGGTAATGACATGGTTTATAGGGTGTTTCTGGCCGCTGGGAGTCCTTATGCGGTAGGTTTTGAAGAGTTACAGTCACAGCAGGCATTAACCAATAAAGGCATTAATCTTAACCAAGCAATGCCACAGTTTCGTTTCCCACAAAGTGGTGTTTGGGCTATTGTTTTCGATGAAATAGACCCAGTTACATTGTCATTCAATAACTTTCAACACCGACAATTACCGGGATGTGCTGGTGGGAGAGTGTTGTTTAACGTTGCTAGTATAATTAATGAGCATTATACTGTCAGCAACGCTGGAGCATACGTTTTCTCGGCAGCGCCGGACAAAAGTCATACACGAAAAACTGATTTAGTTGATATATATAATGGGCTTTTGGGATTTAACGGTCGAAAATCTAAAATTCTAGAGAACTTCCCGGAATGGACTTGTTACAACGATTTTTTAGTGGGAGGTAGAGGTTATGTCATCACGACTCAAAGTTACTAGCAAGCCACCATATGCGGAGGCTGCGGAGCGGCTTTCACAAGATATGGGCAAACGGCTACAAGTTTCTGCCGGGCTTTCATTACAGACAAAGCTGGCGAGCGGTGAGGTCAAGATTGTTAATGGTCGTTACGTAATGAGTGACGGCATGAAAATAACTCGCCCTTTTGGTTTTCGTCGGAAGACGCACAGCTCTTAAGCGAAAAGGCCCCGGAAATCCGGGGCTTTTTTCGAAGTGTGGTCAATGCGTGGACACGCTTAGAAATAAATCCTTTTATTTCAAATGACTAAAGTAACTTTGCTAGGCCGCTTCGGCGGCCTTTTTCTTTATTCTGCCACTAATCCCCGTCCGCCAATTCTGTATGTAAATTATTGTAGGTTTTTGTATGGATTTTAGTTGCATTAACGTTAATGATTAGTAGTGTTCCAAATGGCTGCCAGGCTTTATCTGGCAAACGGAAGTAGTTGCGTTGTGTGCCGGTTTGGCGCACAGGTGTTGGGCTTCTCACAGCGGTTCAGTCATGAAATATATTATTTTAATTTTATTTATTTTATGTGTGGTCTATATCCATTATCGCGGCCGGGTGCGTTATACCTTCTGGCGGCAGCTTTCCGATCATTCCACTTTCACCGCGCCACTGAACGTTTTTATGTACTTGTTCTCGCGCGCGCCGATAACGCCTTATCTGCAACCGGAGCAATTTCCCGAACTGGCGGTGCTGCGGGATAATTGGCAAACCATTCGCGACGAAGGGCAGCAGTTGATGGCGATCCAGCAAATTAAAGCTTCGGATCAATTCAACGATGCCGGCTTCAACTCGTTTTTCAAAACCGGTTGGAAGCGTTTTTATTTGAAATGGTATGAAGACAACCATCCGTCGGCGATGAGCCTGTGCCCACAGACCACCGCGCTGCTGCGCAGCCTGCCTTCGGTCAAGGCGGCGATGTTTGCCGAACTGCCGGACGGCAGCCGCCTGCCGCGCCACCGCGATCCGTACGCCGGTTCGCTGCGTTACCATTTGGGGTTGATTACGCCCAATGACGATCGCTGTTTTATTGAAGTCGACGGCGAACGTTACAGCTGGCGTGACGGTGAAGGGGTGATGTTTGATGAAACCTATCTGCATTACGCCGAAAACCAGAGCGGCCAAAACCGGTTGATTCTGTTTTGCGATATCGAGCGGCCGATGCGTTATCGCTGGGCGCAAAGCGTCAACCACTGGCTGGGGCGCAACCTGATGAGTGCGGCCACTGCGCCAAACGAAGAGGGCGATCGTACCGGCGGCGTTAACAAGCTGTTCAAGTATATTTATGCGGTGCGCAAAGTGGGGAAACGGTTAAAGGCGTGGAACCGCACCGGTTATTACATCATTAAATGGATTCTGTTTGGCGGGATCGCGGCGGGCATTTTCTTCGCGGTATAAATCCTGGCGGTACAAGGCGGTATAAGAAGAGGGGCGCAGAGTGCGCCCCTCGGTCATTCAGGAAAAGATGGTCATCATGTAGGCGGCAAACAGCGCCAGGTGCGCGGTACCGTTCAGCACGTTAGTGCGCCCGGTGGAGAACGACAGCTGGCACAGCAGTAATACCGTCAACATCACCACGATATGCGGCGTCTGCAGGCCGAAGATCAGCGTCTGGCCGGTGAGGGTGGCGATGATGGTTACCGCCGGCACCGTCAGGGAAATGGTCGCCAATACCGAGCCGAAGAACAGGTTCATGGCGCGCTGCACCTGATTGTTCAACACCGCCCGCAGGGCACCCAGACCTTCCGGCGACAGGATCAGCAGCGCCACCAGGAAACCGGTAAACTGCGCCGGGGCATTCACTTTGGTCAGCAAACCTTCCAGCGGGTTGGCGTTGAATTTGGTCACCGCGATCACTGCAATCAGGTGCACGATCAGCCAGGCCGCATGCCAGGCGCTGCTGTGTGAGGAAGGCTTGCCGTGGTGAGGGTCACCGTCGTCATCTTCATGCTCGTATACGAACAGGCTCTGGTGGGTTTTGGTCTGGATCACCAGGAACACGCCATACATCGCTGCGGAAATCACCGCGACCAACAGTGCCTGACCGGTGCTGAAGTTGCCGCCCGGCAATGCGCTCGGGAACACCAGAACGATGATCGCCAGCGGGAAAATGGCCATCAGATACTGTTTGATACCGCCAAGGTTGACGTACTGGGTGGCGAATTTGCGCCCACCGAGCAGCAACGCGACACCCACCAAGCCGGCGGTGACGATCATGATGATGGAATAAAGCGTATCGCGCATCAGCGCCGGGGCCGCGTCGCCGGTCGCCATCAGCGCTGAAATCAGGCTCACCTCGAGAATAACGACCGACAGGCTGAGGATCAGCGAGCCGTAGGGTTCCCCCAAACGATGAGCCAGCACGTCCGCATGGCGCACCACGCTAAAGGCGCTGCTGAGAATACCTATCAGGGCGATGATGTTAATGCCGACGATCAAGGGAAAGTTGCTGGTGCTGCCCCACAGATTCAGGACTACCAGGGCGGCGATCGGGAAAATCAGCGAATACTCGGTGTGGCGGGATTTGGATCGGCCAGGATCGTGTTGCGACTTCATTTTGATGGTACTCCTTCTCAAACAGCGTGGACCCGTCATCGCTGACTGCCGCAGCACGGCAACTCGCGTATCCAGAATGTCTACCCGGCGCCTTTCAAGCTGCCGCATTGTTGGCCGCAGTTTGAAATCCATTGGGTATATTTATATTTAATAATAATAGGATACACCCTGTGTCTTGTGTCGGGTAATGATGTGATGTTGTTTTACTTGAAAAAGCAATTGCTTGCTTTGTGTGACAAGGTTAACAAAAAAACCGCAACGGATGCGGTTTTATTTACTTACTTTTACGTAGTGGGTTTGATTTTTTGCAGCAATGGCGCGTAAATTGCAATTATTCTCGCATTGCATGGTTAATAAAGGAGAAAATTCCCATTAGTCGTCAATGTTATCCATGATTTCATGCCGTTTATTATGATAACCCTCTTCATTTAACCCTTCACGCCAGTAAGGTACGGCATAAAGCTGATTACGGTCACATTGACGATCACGGCGCAGGTAGCGGCGCAGCTCGACCACCAGGCGATCTTCACCCGCCAGCCAGAACTGGGTTGCGGCCTGCGGTAGGGGCAATGCGCAAAATTGGGTTATCAGCTCCGGCGTTTTCTCGGTGCCGCCGACAATCCAATTCAGCTCGACGCCGGCGGGTTTTTTCAGGCTGATAACATCGGCGGCAGTATCCACGCGGATAAAAGCATGGCCTTCACTGCTCGCCGGTAGTTGTTCCAGCAACGCCGCCAGCGCGGGTAAAGATGAAGGGTCTCCGGCCAGGCAGTAGAAATCGGCCGGTGGCAGCATCGGTTTGGGGCCGCCAGGGTTGCTGATGCCAATTTTATCGCCTGCTTTAGCCTGGCGCGCAAAGTTTACCGCCGGGCCGCTATGATCGTGAATGGCGAATTCGATGTCGATCTCGGCCAGTTCCGGGCGCACGGCGCGCACCGAATAGGTGCGGATAATCGGGCGTACCGCATCCGCTGCCCAAACCGGGCCGTTAGCGGTCAACGTTGGGAGGTCCGGTTGCCGTTGGCCTGCGAGCGGCAGGAAAACCTTGATGTGCGCGGCAGCGGCTTGCGCCGGGTAATAGCGCAGGTCTGGCGCGCTAAAGGTGATGCGACGCAGGTGCGGCGTAATGTCACGGACAGCGGCGACTTCAATCAGGTAAGGCGCGCGTGAGCGGGGGGCATCGGTATTCACGGTGATCTCCTTATGTTCGTTTGGCGCCGAGTATATCATGTCATTTGATAATGAGAATCGTTTGCTGGTTGAGGCGGCAGGCGGTATTGACCAGGCTTAGAGATTAATACGTCGTTACGGGAGAGAAATGATGCCCTATAACAGCAAAAGCGCCTTACCTGACAATGTGAAAAATGTGCTGCCGGATCATGCACAAGAGATCTATAAAGAAGCGTTTAATAGCGCCTGGGATCAATATCGGGACCCTGATGACCGTCGCGGCGATGACAGCCGTGAAGAAACGGCGCATAAAGTCGCCTGGTCGGCGGTGAAGCAGACCTACCGCAAAGGCGACGACGACCGTTGGCACAAAAAGTAACCTTAAAACCCGGCTGCGGGTGCCGGGAAAATCACAATATCTGCATAGCTAAGCATGCAATTAATATTATTGCTCTCGCGTACAAATACTTTTTCACTTTATCTACGTTTTGAAACTTGATTGCGGATCGAGAAAAGAATAAGGTCATTATTATCGTGGAGTGACTATTGAATTAATAAAATTCCGCATCCAATAAATAAAAATTCCAGAGATCGCAGTGGCAGGGAGTATGAGTCGCCTATTCCCAGGAGGTTGTTAAGGTGTTAACGCGAGATTTTCTGCAAAAGGCAGATTGCAAAACAGCATTCGGCACAATTGAGGAGTCGCTGTTACTGACATCAGAGCAGCGTGCGGCCTCGCTGAATTGTACTTTATCCCGTCGTCCGGATAACAGCCCGGTGTGGGTATTCGGTTATGGCTCGCTGATGTGGAACCCGGTATTTGAATCCGAAGAGGTGCGTCCGGCCACGCTGCAGGGGTGGCACCGTGCGTTTTGCCTGCGGTTAACCGCCGGGCGCGGCACCCTGCATCAGCCAGGGCGCATGCTGGCGCTGAAAGAGGGCGGCCATACTACCGGGCTGGCGTTCCGCCTGCCGGAAGAGAAGCTGCGCGAAGAGCTGGAACTGCTGTGGAAACGCGAAATGGTGACCGGCTGTTATCTGCCGACCTGGTGCGATCTCCAGCTTGCCGATGGTGAAGTGGTCACCGCGTTGGTATTCGTGATGAACCCGCAGCATCCCTTGTTTGAAGAGGACACCAGCCATCAGGTGATAGCGCCTTTGATCGCCAGTGCCAGCGGGCCGTTGGGCACCAACGCCCAATACCTGTTTGCACTGGATAACGAGCTGAAAAATCACGGCATGAAAGATGACTGCATCGGCGATTTGGTCAACTACGTGCAGCAGTGGCTGCAACAGAACACATCCGGCCCTATTGGCGGCGAAGCGACCGCCTGACCTCTCGGCCGAAACATCCTTTCCAAATGGGCTCTGCATGCAGGGCCTGTTTTTATATATATCCAATACCTATATTTAATAACTTTATTTCGCAGGAATATTTAATCCACAATTATTTAATGGTTTTGTATCTTGTTAATTTTAAAGGTGTTCATTATTTTATCTCGAAGAAACAGTTAATTCACGGCCGTGAAAAATCCACTTAGCATTAAAATGCATAAGTAAAGGTTATTTCTTATTTGTTCCCTCCCGCCAGACTCAGTATCACTGTCGTTAACACTATTGCTCGACAGGGGGAAGGGATGAACTTTCAACAACTAAAAATTATTCGTGAATCGGCGCGTTGCAACTACAACCTGACCGAGGTCGCCAACACGTTATTTACCTCGCAATCTGGGGTTAGCCGTCATATTCGTGAGTTGGAAGAAGAACTAGGCATTGAGATATTTATCCGCCGCGGGAAGCGTTTATTGGGCATGACCGAACCGGGTAAAGAGTTGCTGGTAGTGGCGGAACGCATCCTGAATGACGCCAATAATATCCGCCGCCTGGCCGACGTATTCAGCAGCAACGACTCCGGCCAACTGCATATCGCCACCACCCACACTCAGGCACGTTACAGTCTGCCGGGGGTGATTAAAGAGTTCCGCGCGTTATATCCGCGGGTGAGAGTGGTGCTGAACCAGGGCAGCCCGGAGGAAATTGTCGGCATGCTGGCCTCCGGCGAAGCCGATATCGGTATTGCCAGCGAGCGGCTGATGAGCGATGAGTCCCTGGCGGCGTTTCCTTATTACCGCTGGCATCACACCATTTTGGTGCCGGAGGGGCATGAGTTGACGCGTCAGCCACAGGTCACGCTGGAGATGCTCAGCACGCTGCCGCTGATCACCTATCGGCAGGGCATCACCGGCCGTTCGAAGCTGGACGCCGCGTTCAAAGCGGCGGGGCTGACGCCGGACATTGCATTGAGCGCGCAGGATTCCGACGTGATTAAAACCTATGTCGAGTTGGGGCTGGGGGTCGGCGTATTGGCGGATATGTCGTACGAGAAAGAGCGCGACCACGGCCTGGTCAGCCTCAATGCCGAGCATCTGTTCGAACCCAATACCGTGTGGCTGGGGTTGAAACGCAGCCAGTTACAACGTAACTATGCCTGGCGGTTTATCCAGTTGTGCAACCCGACGCTGTCGCTGACCGAAATCAAGGACAAGGTATTCTCCTCACAGTTGGATGCGGTGATCGATTACCAGATTTGACCCGGCGATGAACATAAAAAGCCGGGCAGATTGCCCGGCGATAATAGAGGACCCTAAAGCCGCTTTTTCAATAACTTTCTGGCCAGGCGGCGTTTACCTTTTCCCATTTGATCATCTGATCATCCCCGGCCTTGACTGGCCGCACGCTAATCGCAGGCAAAGGGCAACGCAAAACGTTGTTTTTGCATAAGGCGTATCCTCACGCAAGAGAAGTCATTAGCGACAAAATTTGCGCATGCCATTGCGGGCAACGTCGCAGAGCTTAGCCTGCTTAATAATCAAAACCTCATCTATAGATATAAAAAGAATATCTATAGTTATTTAAGTACCTTCGCCTGCCGAATGCACTCACATACACTCGCGAAATTACTATAAATTCCATCCGCTTGGAGAGTTTCTGATGAAAGCGTTCGTTCCTTCTTTGCTATTTTTGGCCGTAGCGGCCAGTTTCAACACGCAGGCGGCGACCCCGGCGAATACGTTGGTGATTGCCCAGTCCATTGATGACGTTGTCAGCTTTGACCCTGCCCAGGGCTTTGAATTAACCACGGTGCAATCGTTCAACAGCCTGTATCAGCGTTTGATCCAGTCGGATCCGCAGAACCCTATCGACCTCAAGCCTACGCTGGCCAGCGAATGGCAGGCGGGCAGCGATAACCGCAGCCTGACCTTCAGCCTGCGGCCGGACGCCAAATTCTCCAGCGGCAACCCGTTGCGCCCGGAGGACGTGATCTTCTCGCTATCAAGGGTGGTGAAGCTGAACCTGGAACCGTCGTTTATCCTCACCCAACTGGGTTGGAACGCTAAAAACGTCGACCAACACCTGAGCAAGGTGGACGACCACAAGGTGAAAATAAGCTGGAGCGAAAACGTCAGCCCGGCGTTCGTGCTCAGCCTGCTGTCGGCGCCGGTATCGTCGATTGTCGATGCCAAAGAAGCGCTGGCGCACCAGCAGGGCGATGATTTGGGGCATCAGTGGCTGAACAGCCATTCCGCCGGCAGCGGCCCGTATAAAATCCGCACCTATGTACCGCATGAAGTGGTGGTGCTGGATGCCAACCCTACCTCGCCGGAAGGCGCACCAACGCTGAAAACCGTCTTGATCAAGAACGTGCCGGATCCGGCTGCACGCCGTTTGCTGTTGGAGCAGGGCGACGCCGATATTGCACGTAACCTGGGCGCAGACCAGATGGCGGCGCTGAAAGACAAGCCGGGCGTAAAACCGCTGGCGATCCCGTATGCCTCACTCTACTTCCTGCAGTTCAACGCCAAGGCGTCGCCGGCGCTGGGAAATCCGGCGTTCTGGGAAGCGGCGCGTTGGCTGTTCGACTATAACGGCATCGCCAACGATCTGCTGAAAGGGCAGTTCCAGAACCACCAGGCCTTCCTGCCGGAAGGGTATCTGGGTGCGCTGAAGGAGCGGCCGTACAGTTTCAATCCGCAAAAAGCCAAAGAAATCCTGGCGAAGGCCGGCCTGAAAAACGTCAGCTTCAAGCTGGACGTCAACAACCAGCCGCCGTACCTGGATATCGCCCAGGCGTTGCAGGCCAGCTTCGCCCAGGGGGGCGTGAAGGTGGATCTGGTGCCGGGGCTAAGCGCGCAGGTATCCACCAAGGTCAAAACCCTGAACTATGACGCGGTCCTGACCTCGTGGGGGCCGGATTATTTTGACCCGAACACCAACGCCGCCGCCTTCGCTTATAACCCGGAAGACGGCAGCAAAACCCTGGCCTGGCGCGCCAACTGGCAAATTCCCGCGCTGAATAAGCTGACGCTGGCGGCCACGGCGGAGAATGACACCGCCAAACGGGTGGCGGATTACCAACAGTTGCAGAAGTCCGTTCAGCAAAGCTCGCCGTTTGTTATCGGTCTGCAAGCGCGCAGCCTGATCGCCGTGCGCGACAATCTGAAAGGCTACGTGCAGGGCATCAATCCTGACATGGTGTTCTACAGCAAGGTCAGCAAGTAATGGCAACCCGTTCTTCCTCTGCCGGGTTCGCCCGGCACAGCTGGCGCTGGGGCCGCAGGCTGTTGACCGGCGTGCTGTCCCTGGCGCTGACGCTGCTCGGCCTGTTGCTGTTCACCTTTATGCTCTCGCATCTGGCGCCGATCGACCCCACGTTGCAAATTGCCGGCGATCACGCCAGCGAAGCCACTTACGCCCAGGTGCGCCACGATTTGGGGCTGGATCAGCCGCTGCCGGTGCAGTTCTGGCGCTATCTGGTGCATCTGGCGCACGGCGACATGGGAATATCCCGCATCACCTCGCAGCCGGTGCTGAGCGATCTGTTGCGCACCTTCCCGGCCACGGTAGAACTGGCCACTTGCGCCATTATCCTCGGCGCCCTCGGCGGCATTACGCTGGCGTTTCTGGCGGTGCTCAAACCGGGCAGTTGGCTGGATAACGCGGCGCGGCTGCTGTCGTTGATAGGCTATTCGGTACCGATCTTCTGGCTCAGCCTGCTGGGCCTGCTGCTGTTTTACGCCACGCTGCATTGGTCGGCGGGGCCGGGCCGGCTGGATGATATCTACCTTTACAGCATGGAGCCGCGCAGCGGATTTGTGCTGATTGATAGCTGGCTGTCCGGCGATCGCGAGATGTTTTACAACGCCATCAGCCACCTGTGGCTGCCGGTGGTGGCGCTGGCGCTGCTGTCGATGGCGGGCATCACCCGCCTGCTGCGCGCGGCGATGCTGGAAGAGTGCAACAAAGAGTACGTCACTCTGGCGCGATCCAAAGGCGCCAGCCGCGTGCGTATTCTGTTGCGCCACGTGTTTCCCAATGTGCTCGGTACGCTGATCACCGTTTTGTCGCTGTCCTACGCCAGCCTGCTTGAAGGCGCGGTACTGACCGAAACGGTGTTCGCCTGGCCGGGCGTCGGGCGATATCTGACCACCGCGCTGTTTGCCGCCGATACGCCGGCCATTCTTGGCGCTACTCTGCTGATCGGCACCTGTTTCGTGGTGCTTAACGCACTGGCCGACGCGCTGACTTATTTAGTGGACCCGCGAACCCGATGAGCCAATACCTTTCCGAACATGAGCCCCAGGGTGCACCGGCTACCGGCTACCGCTCACGCCGTCGGCTGACGACGTTGACGATTGGCGCGACGCTGGTGGCGATCCTGATCCTGACCGCGCTGTTGGCCCCGTGGCTGGCACCCTTCGATCCCAATCTGCAACACATAGAGTTGCGCCTGCTGCCGCCTTCCTCCGGCCATTGGCTGGGCACCGACGGTTTTGGCCGCGACTTGCTGTCGCGGGTGATTTACGGCGCCCGCCCGACGCTGATTCTGGTGTCCCTGATCCTGTTGCTGACCATTCCTATTGGCCTGCTGGTGGGCATCAGCGCCGGTTATCTCGGCGGCTGGGCGGAGCGTATCTTGATGCGCGTGACCGATATTTTTCTGTCGCTGCCCAGCCTGGTGATTGCGCTGGCGTTTGTCGCGGTGCTTGGCCCTGGGTTGATGAACGGCGCGCTGGCGCTGGCGCTGACCAGTTGGCCTTCTTTCGCGCGTCAGGCGCGGGCGGAAACCCTGGCGTTGCGTCGCAGTGACTATCTGGCGGCGGCGCGCATGCAGGGCATTGGCGGCCTGCGGCTGATGGCCGGCCATATTTTGCCGCTGTGCCTGCCGAGCGCGGTCGTTCGCGCCGCGCTGAGCCTGGGCGGGATTATCCTGTCCGCCGCCGGTTTGGGTTTTCTCGGCATGGGCGTTGCGCCGCCGACCGCCGAATGGGGGTCCATGGTGGCCGAGGGCAGTAAAGTGATTTTCGATCAGTGGTGGGTAGCCGCCGTGCCGGGCGGGGCGATCCTGTTCGCCAGCCTGGCTTTTAACCTGCTGGGCGATGGCCTGCGCGATAAAATGGATCCTCGTCATGGGCATTGATAACCGCTTATTAATCGCCGACCGGCTGTCGGTGCTGCTGCCGGCGCCACAGCCGGTTGCGCTGGTAAAAGAGATTTCTTTCAGCATGGGGCAGGAGCGGCTGGCGCTGGTCGGCGAATCCGGTTCCGGCAAATCCTTGACCGCCCGGGCGCTGATGGGGCTATTGCCCCCGCCGCTGCAAGTTCGGGCGCAGCGCCTGACGTTAGGCGGGGATGAACTTACGCAACTGAACGAGCGTCAGTGGAACCGCCTGCGTGGCACAAAAGTGGCGATGGTGATGCAGGATCCCAAGCATGCGCTGAACCCCACTCAGCCGATTGGCAAGCAGGTGGAGGAGCCGCTGTTGCTGCACACTCGCCTGGGCCGGGCCGAACGACGGGAAAAGGTGCTGGACATGCTGGCGGCGGTAGGCTTGCCTGACCCGACGGCGTTGCGTCAGCGCTACCCGCATCAGCTTTCCGGCGGCATGGGGCAGCGGGTGATGCTGGCGATTGCGCTGATTAACGATCCGCAGCTGCTGATTGCCGATGAACCGACTTCCGCGCTGGATCACCAGATGCGCGACCAGGTATTGCAACTGATCGAAAATCTGGTGGAGCAGCGCAATATGGGGCTGATTCTGATTAGTCACGATTTGCAGCAGGTGGCGCACTACTGCGAACGGGTACTGGTGATGTACAAGGGCGAACTGCTGGATCAACTGCCCGCCGACCGGTTGGCCTCGGCCACGCATCCTTATACCCGCACGCTATGGTCGTGCCGGCCGAGCCGGGAAACCCACGGCAAACCCTTGCCGGTATTGGATCGCGCGCTGCTGGAGGCGCTGAAATGAGCCTGATTACTTTGGAAAATCTCAACGTCAGTCACCGTCAGGGCCATGAATTGCGCAGGGTGGTGCATGACGTCAATCTGCATATCGAACAAGGTGAATGCTTCGGGCTGGTCGGCCCCTCGGGCTGCGGTAAATCCTCGTTGCTGTGGGTGCTGGCCGGGTTGAACGAGAACTGGAGCGGCGGTTTCCGGCTGCTGGGCCAGGAGCTGAAGCCCGGCCGGCCGTTCACCGGCACGCTGCGGCGTGAGGTGCAGATGGTGTTTCAGGACCCTTATGCGTCGTTGCATCCCAGGCACCGGCTGTTGCGCACGTTGGCGGAGCCGTTGAAGTTGCTGAAAGAGCGCGATATCGAACAGAAAATCAGCGCCGGTTTTCGGCAGGTGGGGCTGGACCCGCGCTTGCTGGATCGCTATCCGCACCAGCTTTCCGGCGGCCAGCGCCAGCGGGTGGCGATAGTGCGGGCGCTGCTGCTAAAACCGAAATTGCTGCTGCTGGACGAGCCGACGTCGGCGCTGGACATGTCGGTACAGGCGGAAATCCTTAACCTGCTCAACGATTTGAAGCAAGCGGGTGATCTGACCATGATCCTGGTCAGCCACGACGCCGACGTAATCGACCACATGTGCGATCGCTCGGTGGCGATGGCGCACGGCCAGTTGGTAAGCTGAAGCCATACCCGCCGCTCTGCCGGTGGGTATATTCATCTGTGTAATAAATAAAGCAATTTATAGTCGTTCTTCTTATAAATTCGCCGCCCTACACTCGAAAAATAACGCATCCGCGTGATTCTGGAGAGTGCATCAATGAAACGCTTAATCCCAACGTTAGTGTTCAGCGCCCTGGCAGCCAGCCTGGGCGCGCAGGCCGCCACTCCGCAAGACACGCTGGTCGTGGTCAGCTCGCTGGAGGGGATTATCAGCCTGGATCCGGCCGAGAGTTTTGAAACCGTCAGCTCAGCCAACCTGGTCAATCTGTATCAGCGGCTGCTGGCACCCGATCGTGAAACGCCGGAAAAGCTGGCACCGGAACTGGCCAGCGGCTGGCAGGCGGGCGCGGACGGTCACAGCCTGATTTTTACCCTGCATGACAACCAACGCTTTGCCTCCGGCAATCCGGTACGGCCGGAAGACGTGATCTTCTCGCTGGTGCGTGCGGTGAAACTGAACAAGGCACCGTCGTTTATTCTCGGCGAATTCGGCTGGACGCCGGACAACGTCGAAAGCCAGTTGAAAAAACTCAACGACAACCAGTTGCAACTGAGCTGGCCGGCGAATATCGGCAGCGAACTGGCGTTGCGGTTGCTGACCGCACCGGTGGCGTCGATTGTCGATGAGAAGCTGCTGAGCGAACACAGCCAGGCGGGGCATTTCGGCAATGCCTGGCTGCGTTCGAACTCCGCCGGTGCCGGCCCTTACCGGGTCAGCAACTATGTGCCGCACGAGGCGCTGTTGTTCAGCCGTAACGATTACGCCCAGCCAAAAGCGCAGTTGAAAACGGTGCTGCTGAAGAACGTCAGCGACGCCGGCACCCGCCGCCTGCTGCTGCTGAAGGGCGACGCCGACGTGGCCTATGATTTGGGGGCCGATCAGTTCAACTCGTTGCGCAATGAAAAGGGCGTGCGTATTGAGCAGCATGATTCGGCAAAGGTGTATTACCTCGGTTTCAATACCGGCGACAAACAGCAGCCGGCGCTGAGCAATCCGGCGCTGTGGCAGGCGGCGCGCTGGCTGGTCGATTACCAATCCATCGCGAAAGATCTGCTGAAAGGGCAATACCGCGTTCATCAGGCTTTTCTGCCGGTCGGGCTGGACGGCGCCGTCTCGGACCAGCCGTTCAAACTTGACGTGGCAAAGGCCAGGCAGATCCTGCATGACGCCGGTATCGCTGAGGGCACGCGCATCGATTTGATCGTCATTAACCAACCGCCTTATACCGATATCGCCCAGGCGTTGCAGGCCAGCTTCGCCAAGGCCGGTTTGCAGCTCGATATCCATCCGGTGGTGGAGAGCGATCTGTGGGGCAAGATGCGTGGCCGCGATTTCCAGGCGATCTTCACCTATTGGGGCGCCGACTATCTGGACCCGAACACCAACGCCAGCGCCTTTGCTTACAACGTGCCAAACGGCCCGAAAACTCTGGCCTGGCGCACCCAGTGGACGATACCGGCGCTGAGTGCGGAAACCCGCGCGGCGGCGGCAGAAGGCGATGGGGTAAAACGCGCCGCGCGTTACGCAGCCTTGCAGCATGAAGTTCAGGCCAGCTCGCCGTACGTCGTCGCGCTGCAAGGGCAAACGCTGGTGGCGCTGCGCGACAACATTAAAGGCGCCACGCTGAACATCGCCAACAGCATGCTTTATCTGGATCGAGTGAGTAAGTAACGCTACGGCACGGCTTTTGCAGGATCTGCCTATTTACCGTAACGGGGATCCTGTCATGAGCCGTAATAGCGCTTTCCCGCCCAGCGCCGGCGATTTTCTGCTGGCGTCCAAACGCTGCGAAATCACCGTGCTGCAACAGCTGCTGCAAATGGGCCAGTTGGTTGGCCGGGTGAGCCAATTGATCCACGTGCTTCAGCGGGAGCGCGGCACCGTCAATATTTATCTGTGTTCGCAGGGGGCGCTGTTCGGCGAACGGCTGCCCGGCAGAACGCAGGACGTGGAGCAGGCCGAACTGGCGGTGCAGCGGCAACTGGCGCAGTTGGACGCCGCCACGGCACCGCTGGCCAGCGCCAGCCGGCTGTTCAGCCGCATCGCCTGTGCGTTGCACAACCTCACCGCCTTGCCCGCGCTGCGTCGGCAGGTGCGGCAGCAGCAGGTCTCTCAGCCTGCCGCCATGGATACCTTCAATAACATCATTCACAGCCTGCTGGCGCTGGTGTTCGAGGCGGCGGATGCCTGCGTCGAACCCGCCATGACGCGCGCGTTGATCGCCATGTTCAGCTTTATGCAGGGCAAGGAGCTGGCCGGGCAAGAGCGGGCAATCGGCGCTGCCGGTTTTGCAGCCATGCATTTCAGCGAAGCCTCCCATCAACAGTTACTGATGCTGATCGAAGGGCAAGAGCGCTGTTTTCATACCTTCAGCGAGTTTGCCGATGAACAGTCGCTGGCCCAGTGGCGGCGTATACAGCAGCAGGATGACCGCGAGTTTGAACGCCTGCGTCGCATCGCCTGCACCCAATTGCAGTTGAGCGATCGCGCCGACACCAGCCTGCGCTGGTTCGAAATCACCAGTGCGCGCATCGATCTGATGAAACAGATTGAGGATCGGCTGGAAGAAGCGCTGATGGCCAGTTGCCGCCATAGCCTGGCCGAGGCCCGGCGTTCGCTGGAGGTAGATTACGTCGGTTACGTGCCGCAGCAGGCGAGAGAAAGCTACGCGGTGTTTGTGGCCACCCCGTTGGGGGAGGCGTCGCCGCTGATGGGGGACGGCATCAACCCGCGCCTGGGTCGTTCCATGATGGAGTTGATTCAGCAGCAGTCGCAGCGGTTGCAGGTGCTGTCAGAAGAGTTGGCGACGGCGCGGGCGACGCTGCATGAGCGCAAGCAAATCGAACGCGCCAAAGGGTTGCTGATCCGGCATCGCGGGTTGACCGAGGAGGACGCCCACCGCTTGTTGCTCAGGATGGCCATGAACCAAAACAAGCGGCTGATTGATATCGCCAATGCCATGCTGGCGGTGGCGGATATTTTACCGGCCACCGGAGATACTCCTTAAGGAGTATATGCACACAGTCAGTGCAGTTAATGCCTTGCCGTTGTGCAAACGATGTCCTGTGTACCCCCCATCGGCAGTAGGGGACGAATATATTCGGCCCGAATTATGCGGGTGCGGAGTGCAGCGTGCCTGTCTGGCAGGGGCTGGCTGGGATTATCGACAGATTTGGCACGCAAGCTGCATTAACTAAAACGTAACCCGGCCAATGGCGGCCGGATTGCCAACAAGAATTTGGATAAAGGCGTCCTTTCAGCATGTTCACCCCAATGGTGGAATGTGCTGATGGGACGCCTTTTTTATTTTTATCGCCTGATTGAAGGACTTGCTGATGACGCACACCAAACACCCTGGGCTTGAGTTGACGCGCCGCCGCTTTTTGGCCGGCAGCGCGGCGCTGGGCGGCAGCATGTTGCTGCCTGGCCTGATGAATACGGCCTGGGCGGCAGGCTCTGACGCACCGGAGAAAAAAGAGATCCGCGTGGGCTTTATTCCGCTCACCGACTGCGCCTCGGTGGTGATGGCGGCGGTGAAAAAGTTTGACGAGAAATACGGCATCAAAATCATTCCCAGCAAAGAAGCCAGTTGGGCGGCGGTGCGCGACAAGTTGCTGTCCGGCGAACTGGATGCGGCGCACGTGCTGTACGGCATGGTTTATGGCCTGCAATTGGGTGTAGCCGGGCCGCAGCACGACATGGCGGTGCTGATGACGCTCAACAACAACGGTCAGGCGATCACGCTTTCCAACCAGTTGAAGCAGGCCGGCGTCACCGATGCGGGCGCGCTGAAAAAACACGTCGACGCCAGCGCCAAGGGCACTTACACCTTCGCCCAAACCTTTCCGACCGGTACTCACGCCATGTGGCTCTATTACTGGCTGGCAAACGCCGGCATTCATCCGTTTGACGACGTGCGCAATGTGGTGGTGCCGCCGCCGCAGATGGTGATGAACATGAAGATCGGCAACATGAGCGGTTTCTGCGTCGGGGAGCCGTGGAACCAGCGCGCCATCGCCGAAAATATCGGTTTTACCGCCGTCACCACCCAGGAAATCTGGCCCGATCACCCGGAAAAAGTGCTGGGCACCACGGGGAACTGGGTGGCGGCCAACCCGAACGGCGCCCGTGCGCTGACCGCCGCCGTGCTGGACGCCGCACGCTGGATAGACAGCTCCGACGCCAACCGCGAGGAGACCGCCCAGGTGGTGGCAGGCCGCGCCTACATCAATACCAAACCGGAAGTGATCACCGGCCGCATGCTGGGTCAATACCAAAACGGTCTGGGCAAATCCTGGCAGGACGCTCATGCGATGCGCTTTTTCCACGATGGCGAGGTGAACTACCCGTATCTGTCTGACGGCATGTGGTTCCTGACCCAGCATCGCCGCTGGGGCCTGTTGAACGCCGAGCCGGACTACCTGGCCGTCGCGCAAAAAATCAACCGCATCGAGATCTACAAACAGGCGGCAAGCGCGGTGGGCGGGGTGAATCTTCCCGGCAGCGACATGCGCGCCAGCACGCTGTTTGACGGTAAACGTTGGGACGGCAGCAATCCGGCGGAATACGCCAACAGTTTCTCTTTAAAGCGCTGAGGTAACCGATGAAAAATCTCGCTGAACGTATTGATATACCAACGCCGACCCGTGCGGAAGTCGTGCCGTTGAAAATCCCGGCCCCCCCGAAGCCGCAACCCAAAGCGCGCTGGAGTTTGCCTTTACAGAACGCTTTTCGCCGTGCGGTGCCCGCGGCGTTGGGGCTGGTGTTGATCCTGGTTGTCTGGCAGATCGCCGCGCTCAACAGCAAGGGTTTCCCGACGCCGGTGGCGACCTGGCAAGCGGCGCTGACGCTGTTTGCCGATCCGTTTTATTCCGCCGGGCCGAACGATCAGGGTATCGGCTGGAACGTACTGGCCTCGTTGCAGCGCGTAGCCACCGGTTTTGGGCTGGCGGCGTTGGTCGGTATTCCGGCCGGGTTCCTGCTGGGGCGCTTTGCCTTTCTGGCGAACATGCTCAACCCGATTATTTCGCTGTTGCGCCCGGTCAGCCCGCTGGCCTGGCTGCCGATTGGCCTGCTGCTGTTCCAGCGTGCGGAGCCGGCATCAACCTGGACCATTTTCATCTGCTCCATCTGGCCGATGATCCTCAACACCGCAGAAGGCGTCGCGCGCATTCCGCAGGACTACCTCAACGTGGCGCGGGTGCTGAAGCTGTCCGAATGGACGGTGATGCGCAAAATCCTGTTCCCGGCCGTACTGCCGTATGTGCTGACCGGCGTGCGTCTGTCCATCGGCATCGCCTGGCTGGTGATCGTGGCGGCGGAAATGCTGACCGGCGGCGTCGGCATCGGTTTTTGGATTTGGAATGAATGGAACAACCTCAACGTCGAAAACATCATCATCGCCATCATAGTGATCGGCGTGGTGGGGCTGCTGCTCGAGCAGGGGCTGATGTTACTGGCAAAACGTTTTAGCTATCAGAACCGTTAAGGAGTGCGCCATGAAACCGATTATTCAGGTCCAGAACGTCAGCCAGCGCTTTGCCACCCCGCAGGGGGAGTTTATCGCGTTGGATCGGGTGAGTTTCGATATCCAGGCAGGGGAAACCGTTAGCCTGATCGGCCATTCCGGCTGCGGCAAGTCGACGCTGCTGAATTTGATCGCCGGGCTGACTCTGCCCAGCGACGGCGTGCTGTTGTGCGATAACCGGCAAATCACCGGGCCGGGGCCAGAACGCGGCGTGGTGTTCCAGAACCATTCGCTGCTGCCGTGGCTGACCACCTACGAAAACGTGGCCTTGGCGGTGCATCAGGTATTCCGGCGCGAAATGACGCGCGGCGAAATGCGCGAGTGGATCGAGCACAACCTGGAGCTGGTGCATATGAGCCACGCGTTGCACAAGCGGCCGCATGAAATCTCCGGCGGCATGAAACAGCGCGTCGGCATCGCCCGCGCGCTGGCGATGAAGCCCAAGGTGTTGCTGATGGACGAGCCCTTTGGCGCGCTGGATGCGCTGACCCGCGCCCATCTGCAGGATGCGGTGATGGAAATCCAGCAACGGCTGAACACCACCATCGTGCTGATCACCCATGACGTCGATGAAGCGGTGCTGCTGTCCGATCGGGTGATGATGATGACCAACGGCCCGGCGGCCACCGTCGGTGAAATTCTCGAGGTGAAGTTGCCGCGTCCGCGTTCACGGGTCGCGCTGGCGGACGACCCGGATTATCACCATTACCGTCGCCAGGTGCTGAAGTTCCTCTACGAGAAGCACGCGAAAGCGGCATGAGAGCCGAATGATGGACAAAACCCAATTGGTGGTGATTGGCAACGGCATGGCCGGGATGCGGCTGGTGGAGACGCTCTGCCGGCTGGCACCCGCGCGCTATGCCATCACGGTGATTGGCGAGGAGCCGCGCGGCAACTACAACCGCATTCTGCTGTCGCCGGTGCTGGCGGGGGAAAAGGCGTTCAGCGAGACCCTGTTGCACGATCTTGACTGGTATCACCGGCACGACGTGCGGCTGCTGGCCGGTGAACCGGCGCTGGCGGTGGATCGGCGGCACAAGCGGGTGATGACTGCCGGGCATGAGGTGCCTTATGACCTGTTGGTGTTCGCCACCGGTTCGCGTCCGTTGATGCCGCAACTGCCCGGCGTGACGCTGAACGGCATTTACGGTTTTCGCACGCTGGACGACGTTGAAGCCATGCTTGGCCGCTGCCGGCCAGGGCGGCATGCGCTGGTGGTAGGGGGCGGCGTGTTGGGGATCGAGGCGGCTGCCGCTCTGACGCAGCGCGGCATGACCGCCACCGTGGTGCACCGTGGCACACACCTGATGGAGCGGCAACTGGATGCCCGCGCCGGGCGGATGCTGCAACACAATCTGTTGCAACGCGGTATCGAATGTCGGCTGGCCTGTGAGGCCAGCCGGTTCCATGGCACAGAGCAGGTTCTGGCTGCCACGCTGAGTAATGGCGAGCGGTGCGATTGCGATCTGGTGGTGATTGCCGCCGGGGTGCGGCCCGAAATCAGCCTGGCTCAGGCCGCCGGGCTGGGCTGTGAGCGCGGCATTTTGATCGACGATCGGATGCAGACTGAGGATCCGGCGATCTTCGCCATCGGCGAATGCGCCCAGCTCGACGCCACCACCTTCGGTCTGGTGGCACCTTGCTGGCAACAGGCGGAGTTGTTGGCGCGGCGGTTGAGCGGTGAGCAGGTGCCGGGCTACCGACCGGCGCCGCTGCATACCCGCCTGAAGGTCAGCGGCATCGAGATGTTCAGCGCCGGCGAAATGATCGCCGACGCGCAAACCGAGCTTCATCACGCCGAAGACCCACAGGCGCAGCATTACCGCCGCCTGCTGGTGCGCGACGGCAGATTACAGGGCGTCGTGTTGTACGGCGACGCCCAGGACAGCCCTTTTTATCTGCGGCAGCTTGGTCAGCCGGTGAATCAGCCGGAAGCCCTGCTGTTTGGCAGTAACGAACCCGAGGCGCCGAAGGCGTCTGACGAGAGGACATCGGATATGCATAAGCCCGTTTTGCTGGTTGCCGGACACGGCATGGTCGGTCATCACTTCCTGGAACAACTGGTCGCTCGCGAACTGCATCAGCAGTATCACATTGTGGTCTTTGGCGAAGAGCCGGTAGCGGCGTATGACCGGGTGCATCTGTCGGAATTTTTCTCCGGCCGCAGCGCCGACTCGCTGTCGATGGTGGAAGCGGGTTTCTTCGAACGTTCCGGGATTGAGCTGCGGCTGGGGCAGGCGGTTTGCGCCATCGATCGCCGGCGCAAATGCGTGATCGACGCCGAGGGGCGCGAAACGGCCTACGACCACCTGGTGCTGGCGACCGGCTCTTATCCGTTTGTCCCGCCGATCCCCGGCAACGATCGCCCCGGCTGCCTGGTTTACCGTACGCTGGAGGATCTGGCGGCGATTGCCGAATGCGCCGCCAGCGCCAGCGTGGGCGTGGTGGTCGGCGGCGGTCTGTTGGGGTTGGAGGCCGCCAACGCCTTGCAGCAGCTTGGGCTGAAAACCCACGTGGTGGAGTTTGCGCCGCGCCTGATGGGGGTGCAACTGGATGACGGCGGCGCGGCGATGCTGCGTAAAAAGATTGAGGCGCTGGGCGTGAGCGTACACACCGGCAAGCAAACACAGGCGATTATCGAGGGTTCGTTACACCGTCACAGTATGAATTTCGCCGACGGTGAAACCCTGGATGCTGATTTGATTCTGTTTTCCGCCGGTATCCGGCCGCGTGACCAGCTCGCCCGTGCCGCCGAACTGGAGGTGGGACCCCGCGGCGGCATCGTGATTGACAGCCAGTGCCGCACCAGCGATGACGCCATTTACGCCATCGGCGAATGCGCGTTATGGAACGGCCAAATTTTCGGGCTGGTGGCACCGGGGTATCAAATGGCGCGCACGCTGGCGGATCTGCTGGCCGGGCGGGAAAACGCGTTCTGCGGCGCAGACATGAGCACCAAGCTGAAACTGCTGGGCGTCGAGGTGGCGTCGATCGGGGATGCGCACGGCCATACGCCCGGCAGCCAAAGCTACAGCTGGGTCGACGGCCCGGCGGAAGTGTATAAAAAGCTGGTGGTTGATGCCGGCGGCAAACGGCTGCTGGGGGCGGTATTGGTCGGCGACAGCAGCGAATACAGTACGCTGCAACAAATGATGCTCAATGATCTGCCGCTGCCCGCCGCACCGGAAAGCCTGATTCTACCGGCCTCGGCCGGCGGCGCGCCAAAAGCGCTGGGCGTATCGGCGTTACCGGCCACGGCGCAGATTTGCTCCTGTCACAACGTCAGTAAAGGCGATATCAGCTGTGCGGTGGACCAGGGCTGCGGCGATTTGGCGGCGGTGAAAGCCTGCACCAAAGCCGGCACCGGCTGTGGCGGTTGCGCCGCGCTGGTGAAACAGGTGATGGAGCACGAACTGCAGCAACGCGGCGTGGTGGTGAAAAAGGACGTTTGCGAGCATTTCGCCTACTCGCGCCAGGAGCTGTATCACCTGGTGCGGGTCGGCAATATCCGCACCTTCGACGATCTGCTGGCCCGACATGGTCATGGGCACGGCTGCGAAGTTTGCAAACCGCTGGCGGGATCGATTCTGGCGTCGTGCTGGAACGAATACCTGCTCAAGCCGCAGCACCTGCCGTTGCAAGACACCAACGATCGTTTCTTCGCCAATATCCAAAAAGACGGCACCTATTCGGTGGTGCCGCGCGTGCCGGCCGGTGAAATTACCCCGGCAGGGCTGATCGCCATCGGCCAAATCGCCCAGCGTTATCAACTGTACACCAAAATCACCGGCGGCCAGCGGGTCGACCTGTTTGGCGCCCGCCTGGAGCAACTGCCGGAAATCTGGCAGCAACTGGTCGACGCCGGGTTTGAAACCGGCCATGCCTACGGCAAGTCGCTGCGTACGGTGAAATCCTGCGTCGGCTCAAGCTGGTGCCGTTATGGCGTGCAAGATTCGACCGCGCTGGCGATTGAACTGGAGCATCGTTACAAGGGATTGCGAGCGCCGCACAAAATCAAGATGGCGGTTTCCGGCTGCACGCGCGAATGCGCAGAAGCGCAAAGCAAGGACGTTGGGGTGATCGCCACCGACAAAGGTTGGAACCTCTACCTGTGCGGCAACGGCGGCATGAAGCCACGGCATGCGGATTTGTTCGCCAGCGATCTCGACACCGCCACGCTGATCCGCATGGTCGATCGTTTCCTGATGTTCTATGTCCGCACCGCCGATCGCCTGCAGCGTACCAGCACCTGGATGGATAACCTCGAAGGCGGGCTGGATTACCTGCGTGAGGTAGTGCTGGAGGATAGCCTGGGCATCGCCGCCGATCTGGAGAACGACATGCAGGCGGTGGTCGGCAGCTATCAGTGCGAATGGCAGACCACGCTCGCCAGCCCGGATCGTCTTAAGCTGTTCCGCGCCTTTGTGAACAGCGATCGGCCGGACGAAGCCATTGTCTGGCAGCCGGAGCGCGGGCAGCGCCGCCCGGCCAGCGGAGAGGAACGCGGGCAGGTTATCGACGTGCAACCGGCCCCGGCCGCAGGCGAGCAGTGGCTGGATGTCTGCGCGCTGGCGGACATTCCCGCCAACGCCGGCATTGCCGCACGTCTGGGGCCGCGGCAGATTGCGCTGTTCCATCTGCCGGGCAGCGGCGTTTATGCGCTGGCGAATCAGGAGCCGGACAGCGAGGCCAACGTGCTGGCGCGCGGGTTGCTGGGGGACGTAGCCGGTGTGCCTGTGGTGATCTCCCCGTTGTACAAGCAGCGTTTCCGCCTGAGCGACGGCAGCTGTGTGGATAATGCGCAATCTGGTGTTACCGCCTGGCCGGTACGGGTGACGGCGGGCAGAGTCTGGGTGTGCAGCCAGCCGCTGGCGGTGCAGGCCGCCATGCCGGAAGCGACGGGTGCCGCATCATGACAGCCGCACACTGCACCACCTGTCCTTACTGCGGCGTTGGCTGCGGCGTTGCCGTCGAAAAGCGCAGCGACGGCGCGGTGGCGGTCAGCGGTGATGTCGCCCACCCGGCAAATCAGGGGCGACTGTGCGTGAAAGGCAGCGCGTTGGGAGAAACCCTGGATTTGGCGGGCCGCTTGCTGCAACCGCAGGTTGACGGCAAAACGGTGGGCTGGGACGACGCGCTGGAGCAGGTGGCGCTGCGTTTTAGCCGCGTGATCGAGCAACACGGCCCGCAGGCGGTGGCATTTTACGCTTCCGGCCAGTTGCTGACCGAGGACTATTACGTCGCCAATAAGCTGATGAAGGGCTTTATCGGCGCGGCCAATATCGACACCAACTCCCGGCTGTGCATGGCATCGGCGGTGGTGGGTTACAAGCGGGCGTTCGGTGGCGATGCGGTGCCTTGCTGTTATGAGGACATCGAACAGGCGGATCTGGTGATCCTGACCGGTTCCAACACTGCCTGGGCGCACCCGGTGGTGTATCAGCGGCTGGTGAAGGCGCGTCAGCAGCGGCCGCAGATGCGCGTGGTGGTGATTGATCCGCGAGAGACGGCGACCTGCGATATTGCCGATCTGCACCTGCCGCTGCGCCCTGGCAGCGACGCTGCTCTGTTTACCGGAGCGCTGCGCTGGCTGGCGCAGCACGACGGCCTGGATAACGCCTTTTTGCATCAGCATGCCAACGGCGTGGAGGAAGCGCTGGCGGCGGTGGCCGACTGGGCACCGGAACGGGTAGCGGATTTTTGCGAACTGCCGCTCAGCGCCGTACTGGCCTTTTTCGCCTTGCTGGAAACATCGCGCGACTGGGTGACGCTCTATTCCATGGGCATCAACCAGTCTTCAAGCGGTGCGGATAAATGCAATGCAATCATCAACCTGCACCTGGCGGGCGGGCGCATTGGCCGGCCGGGCAGCGGCCCGTTTTCCATTACCGGCCAGCCGAATGCGATGGGCGGGCGTGAAGTGGGCGGGCTGGCTAATCAGTTGGCGGCGCATATGGGGTTCAGCGACGAGGATACCGACCGGGTGCAGCGTTTCTGGCAGTCGCCGGGCATTGCCAGGCAACCCGGCCTGAACGCGGTCGAACTGTTCCAGGCGATGGCCGCCGGGCAGGTGAAGGCGGTGTGGATCATGGGCACCAACCCGGCGGTGTCGCTGCCGGATGCGGACGCGGTGCGACAGGCGTTGAAACAGTGCCCACTGGTGGTGGTGTCGGAAGTGATGGCGGTGACCGATACCGCAGAGCTGGCGCACATCCGCCTGCCGGCGCTGGCCTGGGGCGAAAAAGAGGGCAGCGTCACCAACTCCGAACGCTGCATATCCCGCCAGCGCGCGTTTTTGCCACCGCCGGGAGAGGCGCGGGCCGACTGGTGGATCCTCAGCCAGGTGGCACGGCGCATGGGCTATGGGGCGGCGTTCGGCTACCGGCACCCTTCGGAGATTTTCAGTGAGCACGCCGCGTTGTCAGGGTTTGAGAATAACGGAACGCGCGCGTTCGATATCAGCCTGCTGGCGCAGGGGGATCGGGAGCAGTGGTCGCGTATGGCGCCGGTGCAGTGGCCGGTCAATACCCAGCACCCTGGCGGGTGTCGGCGTCTGTTCAGCGATGGCCGTTTTTTCCACGCGGACGGCAAAGCGCAACTGCTGCCGGTGACGCCGCGCCTGCCGCAAAATGCGGTATCGCCGCATTACCCGATGGTGCTGAACACCGGCCGTATCCGCGATCAGTGGCACACCATGACGCGCACCGGCAAAGCGGCGCGTCTGATGCGCCATCTCAGCGAGCCGTTTTGTGAAATGCACCCGCAGGATGCTGCGGCGTTGGGCATTGCCGATAACGCCCTGGTGCGGCTCAGTTCGCCCCATGGCTGGATGCTGGCGCGAGCCCAGTGCCATCCGGGGCAGCGGCGCGGCAGCGTATTCGCGCCTATGCACTGGAATGGTCAGTTTACCGCTCAGGGCCGGGTCGACAGCCTGATCCCGCCGGTGGTCGATGCTCATTCCGGCCAACCGGAAAGCAAACATGCGCCGGTACGGGTCAGCTTGTGGCCAACGAGCTGGCAGGCGGAGATTTTCCTGCGCGCCGAGGTGGCGCCACCGGTGGGCATTTACTGGAGCCGGGTAGCGCAGGAGGGCCTGACCCACTACATCATGGCCGGGCAACGGCCGGTCGAAGACTGGCAGGACTGGTTGCGGCGGCACTTCCCCTTGGCGGGGCTGACGCTGCAGACCGCACAGCTGGCTCAGCGCGGTTTGCACGTTATTGGCTGGCGTCAGAACGAGGTGCAACTGGCGTTTTATGTTCGCCAACAGGCTCCGATGCTCGATCGACCGGCAATTCTGAGCGCTTTTGCACAACCGCCGGTCGGCGGACCGCAGCGGTTGGCGTTGTTGGCGGGGCGAGGGGCTGCGGGGCAGCCGGCGGATGGGGCGACGATTTGCAGCTGCTTCGGCGTGGGCGAGAACCGCATTATTGCGGCGATTCAGGCGGGCTGCCACAGCGCCAGTGAACTGGGCGATCGTCTGCAATGCGGCACCAACTGCGGCTCTTGTTTGCCGGAACTGAAAAAGTTGATTCAACAGCACGCGGCCCAACGGGTGGCATAGCGGAGGTGATGCAATGAAAGCACTTGAAATGCTGATGTTGGCTGGGGATCGTCGCCAGCCGGTGCGCCGGGGTGAAGTGTGGTTGGTCGGTGCCGGGCCGGGGGATGCCGAGCTGCTGACGTTGAAGGCGCTGCGGGTTCTCCAGCAGGCGGACGTGGTGGTGTTTGATCGCCTGGTTTCCCCGGCGGTGATGGCGCTGTTGCCTGCGGAGGCGTTGCGTATCGACGTGGGTAAATCCCTGCGTTGCCACACTTTGGCGCAATCGGAGATCGAACAACTGCTGGTAGAGCTGGCGCAGGCCGGCAATCGGGTGGTGCGGTTGAAGGGGGGGGACCCTTTTATTTTTGGTCGTGGCGGCGAGGAGATGGCCTGGTTGCAGCGTCATGGCGTGGCCTGCCATGTGGTGCCGGGCATTACCGCCGCCAGTGGCTGTGCGGCGGCAAGCGGCATTCCGTTAACCCACCGGGATTACGCGCAGTCGGTACGTTTTGTTACCGGCCACTGCCGTAACGGCGAGGTGGATCTGGACTGGCCGGGATTGGTCAGTTCGGGGCAAACGCTGGTGTTTTATATGGGGTTGGCCTTGAGTGAAACCATTGCCGCGCAGTTGCTGCGCCATGGTATGCCGGCGGGGATGCCATTGGCGATCATTGAACGCGGCACCCAGCCGCAGCAGCGGGTATTGATTGGTACTCTGGGCGAACTGCCGGCGATAATAGCCCGGCAGCGGCCGGTTTCACCCAGCCTGCTGGTGATTGGTGAGGTAGTCAGCCTGTACCGAGCTGCGGCGGTTACTGCAGAGGCCCCGGCAGAGGTGGTCACCGCCTGAGCGGCTATTGGCCGAAGCGGCCGATAATCCCCGCGCCGCCCTTGGCGTGGCCTTGCAGTTTTGCCAGGAGTTGTTCGCGCGTTAACCCGGGGCCAAATGCATGGGGAGGGAGATCGGTGGCAATCAGCACGAAGGTATAGTGGTGCAACCCTGAACCGGCCGGTGGGCAAGGGCCGTGATAGACCCCGGTACCCGGCGAGTTTTTACCCCCGACAAAGCCTTTGCCCAGGGTGAGATCCCCCTCGGCGAAGCCGCTGGCCGAGACGGGAATGCCATAGGCCACCAAATGGCTGACGCCAAGGCCGCTGCGCCCCTCGGGATCGGACAGCAGCAGGGCGAAACTCTGGGTGCCTGCGGGTGGGTTGCTCCAGTTCAGCGGCGGCGAAACGTTATCGCCAGTGCAACTGGCGTTGCCCGGCGTCGCGCCGGCATATTTCTGCGCCAGCATCCCGCCGTCCTGAAACACCGGTGAGGTGAGGGTAAAGGTGCCGGCCGCCTGTGCCGCGAATGACAGTGACCCCGTCAGTAACGCCGCGCCGAGCGCGAGTGCGGATAAACCATGACCGATCATATAACTCCCGTATTGATTTAGGCAAAACCCCGTTTGGGCTTAGCCAAAGGATAGCGGGGCAGATGAAGCGTCGCCATAACAGCCGTACCGACAGCAGGCTATAACAGCGGTAAAATGGCCCTGTGCCCATTTACCGCCAGAGTGAAATAAGGTGAAATTTAGCGTTATACCCCGTTGACGGCGGGAATTCCCCGCCGGCCGCCGATAGCAGCAACGGCCAGGCCGCCGCCGCCAGATACAGGCCAAACGGCAGCGGGGCTTGCCAGCCGGGTTTGCGCATCAGACAGGCAATGGCCACTGCGCATAATCCCGTTGCCGCCGCACCGGTGACCAACATCGGCAGGGCGGGCCAGCCGACCCAGGCGCCTAATGCCGCCAACAGTTTAAAATCCCCTTGCCCGATGCCATCCCGTCGATGGCGGTGGCGATAGGCCGCATTGAGCAGCCACAGCGACAGATAACCGGCGACAGCCCCCGATACCGCCTCTGGCAGCGAAGTGAAATAGCCTTGTTGATTAACCAGCAACCCGGCCCATAGCAGCGGCTGCGTCAGGCGATCCGGCAACAAGCGGTACCGCCGGTCGATAAACGCCAGCGCAAGCAATACCGCAGCCACCGGCAGCAACATTAAGCGTTGCAGGAGCGGCATACCGAAAGGCAATGCCGCCAACCCGGCGCAGAGGGCAGCCCATATCACCCAGCGTGCCTGCCCGGATGGCGGTGGTATCTGGCTTGCCGATACGCAGCGAATCAGCCGCGTAGCTATGGCTGCCGCCAGCAGCAGAACCGGTATAAACAGGCAGCGATGCCAGAGATCGAATTGTGCGCCATCGAGCATAAAGCGTCCTTGCCGAGCTGAAATTAGCGTTCAAAATAACGGCAAAATGCGACTGATAGGGAAAAATGATGCCATCAATGACGGGGATTGCGAGCGTGGCTGCAAAGTGTTGTTCAACGGCAGGATGAATCGCAAAAAATTGCGCATTGCTGCATATAATCAATCTGTTATTGGTCGTGTTAATTTTTGTTTGCGGTTTTTTTCGGCGAAATTTCAGGTGAAATAAAGTGAATTCATGCCGTTTGGTGGGCCGGACGCGAGCATTTTTATAACCGATGACGTCGGGGGTGCAGGGGATAACATTATTGTTACGTTGTCACATAAATAACTGAGGTTTATCCGATTGTTTCTCATCGGGAATCCATTAGGCTTTGGTATTCATGATGCGCTTTGGCACCGGGCCCCCCGACAGAGGAATGAATGCCCTGTGCTATAGTTTGCGAAAGTCGAGTTGTCTGCCGTCTGGAGTGGCCGCAGCAAAAAAAGGTTGATGCGCCGTGCCCTCCGGATGTGGGGATGGCGACAGAGTAATGACTGACGTTATACAAAAAACACGTTACAGAGTGAAAAAAGCCGTTCATTTTCTCCCTCGCCTTACCGGCAGTTTACCGGCGGCGCTGCTGGTGTGGCCGCTCGCCTGGCTGTCCGGCACCTTGCCTGTTCAGGCTGAATCCCCTCCGGCACCCGCTACCGTCGCTCGCTCACCGGGCAATGATTTACCCGAACTTGGCGGCAACGCCCAGGACGACGCTGCGCGCGAGAAAGAGTGGGCCACCATGGCCAAACAACTGGGCGAGCGTAATTTGAATAACGTTTCCGGCCAGCAGGTGCGCACCCGTGCCGAGAACTATGTGTTGGGCCAGGCAAACGACGTTTTGCAGCAGCAAGCGCAGGAGTTGTTATCGCCGCTGGGCACCGCAAAACTGTCGCTGGTGGTGTCCAACCAGGGGGATTTTGCCGGCAGCAGCGGCCAGCTGTTCAGCCCGCTGTATGACGTAAACGGCTTGCTGACTTATAGCCAACTCAGTCTTTTGCAGCAAAACGACGGTTCGCTGGGCAATGTAGGGATTGGGCAACGCTGGGTCGCCGGGGATTGGCTGTTGGGGTACAACACGGTGCTCGACAGCGATTTTGAACGTCGGCACAATCGCGCCAGCGTGGGCGCGGAAGCCTGGGGCGATTTTCTGCGTTTTTCCGCCAACTATTACTATCCGCTGTCGGCGCTGGCGCAGCAAAAAAACGACGCGGTGTTCCTCAGTCGGCCGGCGAGCGGCTATGACGTTACCACTCAAGGGTACCTGCCGTTTTATCGCCAGATTGGCGGTTCTCTCAGCTACGAGCAGTACTGGGGGGAGAATGTCGATCTGTTCGGTAGCGGTAAAAAACAAAATGATCCGCGCGCCATGCAGTTTGGGGTGAATTACACGCCGGTGCCGCTGGTGACGGTGAAAGCGCTGCACAAAATGGGCGAAGGCGGGGTGAGCCAGGAGCAGGTTGAGCTGGCGTTGAGTTACCGGCTCGGCGTGCCGTTGGTGAAACAGATATCGCCGGAGTATGTTGCGCAGGCAAAGTCGCTGCGCGGTAGCCGCTATGACAATATCGAACGCAAAAATATCCCGGTGCTGGCGTTCCGGCAGCGCAAAACGTTGCAGGTGTTTTTGGCTACGCCGCCCTGGAGCCTGCGCGAAGGGGAGACGTTGCCGCTGGTGCTTGAAATTAAAGCGGCCAACAAAATCGCCCGCGTCAGTTGGCAAGGGGATACCCAGGCTTTGAGCCTGACCCCCCCGCACAACGGTAACGATCCGCATGGCTGGAGCCTGATTGTACCAAAGTGGGATGCAGCCCCAGGCGCAAGCAACAGCTACCGTTTATCGGTCACGCTGGAGGACGATAAGCACCAATTGGTCACCTCCAACTGGATTGACCTGCAGGTGACGCCGCCGCTGACGCTGGCTGCCGGCGCCGACGAGGGGTTACCGCCGGCGAAAACCTTGCAAACGCCGGCAATACCGGCGCAGACCGGGCCATTGAACGGCGGCGATTAACCGTTTTTGCCCTGCAACACCCAGACGGCTGCTTCAACGCGCGATTTCAGCTTCATTTTTTTCAGCAGGTGTTTGACGTGGACCTTGACGGTACTCTCGGTGATCGTCAGCCTGCGGGCGATCATTTTGTTCGGCAGGCCCTGGGCGATCAGTTTCAGAATATCGCGTTCACGCGGCGTCAGCTGCTGGATATCGCGTTCGGCGCTCGGGCGGTTTTCACGTAGGCTGGCGGCCAGGATCGGCGTCAGGGCTTCGCTTAACACCATCTGGCCCGCTGCCGCCTGATGCATGGCCTTCAGCAGGTCTTCCGGCTCCATGTCTTTCAGCAGGTAGCCGTCGGCGCCGCGTTTCAGCGCGTTGACCACGTCATCCTCGTGATTTGAGACGCTAAACACCACGATGCGGCCGGAGAGCGCGGTCATGCGCAGGCGATCCAGCGTCTCCAGGCCGTTGATGCCAGGCATGTTCAGATCGAGCAGGATCAGGTCCGGGTCGTGCTCTTCAGCCAGCGATACGCCCTGTTCGCCATTGCCGGCTTCGGCAATCACCTGCAGGCGTGGATCCATGCCGATCAACTGCTTTACGCCGTTGCGCAGCATCGGATGGTCGTCAATCAGTAAAATGGTGGCGGCGGTTTCAGTCGTCATGGTTTCTCTCATTAATCAATGGCGTGGTTGTCCGGTTTGAATACCACCCGGACTTCGGTGCCGCCGCCGCTGCTGGGTAAAATCTCGCAGTGGCCGTGCAGGCTTTTGGCGCGATCGCGCATAATGATCAGGCCATAGTGATCGGGGCGAGCGGTCTCTTCCGGCAGCCCGCGCCCGTTATCGCAGACGCTCAGGGTAACTTCACCGCGTCGATTGACCACCTGAATGCTCACCCGGCTGGCCTGGGCATGTTTGTGAATGTTGCTTAACGCTTCGCGGGCAATCTGCAACAGGTGAATGGCCTGATAAGAAGGCACCGTGCGTGGCGTCAATTGGTAATCGAGATCGATGGCGACACCGAGCCGTTGGCTAAATTCCTGCACCGTCGACTGCAGCGCCGCCAGCAGCCCCGGTTCGGTCAGCCGCAGGCGGAACGTGGTCAGCAGCTCGCGCAGTTGGCGATAGGCGATGTTCAGCTCTTCGCGCATCTGTTGCACCAGCGCCAGGTTGGCGGGCGAGAGCTCCGCGCCCTGCATTTGCAGGCAACTGGTCTGCATTTTCAGACAGGACAGCGACTGGGCAATGGAGTCATGCAGCTCGCGCGCTATCGCCGCGCGTTCTTCCATCAGCATCAGCTGTTGCTGATGATCCACCTGGCGTTCAATCGCCAACACGCTGGTCAGCTGTTCTACCAGCGTGTTAATCAATTGGTGATGATCGTCATTTAGCGGCCGTTGCGGCGGGTGTTGTGCGACGATCACCCCGTAATCCCCCAACTTGTCGCTTAAACTCCAGCTCAGTGAAGGATGATGGGCGTGTTGTTGGCCCTCATCGTTCAGACAGGCGCTGCAGACCGGGTTGGTGCAATATTCCGGCCGTAGCGGCAGGTTACCGCTCAGTTGCACAAATTGTTCCTGGCTGTTGTTTTCGTACAGGCGTACCTGAATGGCGCGC